>Ga0233437_1005886_pt1 | contig 12944 bp, 10 predicted proteins | sample SI_122_August201_FD_182714 | JGI IMG/M metagenome (GOLD analysis project Ga0233437, IMG submission 182714) | Seawater microbial communities from Saanich Inlet, British Columbia, Canada - SI_122_August2016_200_MG | ecosystem: Environmental > Aquatic > Marine > Inlet | place: Canada: British... | reverse complement strand
GATGAGATGTTTGTTATGAATAGATTAAATAATAGGCCGAGGAAACGTCTTGGATTTAGAACTCCAAATGATGTATTCTTTGGGAAACAAGAAATTGCACTTACCGGTTGAATTCAAGAAACATTTTAGAAGCTTCAAGAGATAGTGGCGTGGAGAGGTTTGTCTATGCTGCAAGCTCAAGCACTTATGGCGATTCAAAAAAGCTTCCTAAAATTGAAGAAGAGATAGGGAAACCACTATCTCCATATGCTGTGACAAAATATGTGAATGAATTATACGCTGATGTCTTCGCCAGAACGTATGGTATGCAATGTATCGGACTCCGGTATTTTAATGTATTTGGGAGGTGTCAGGATCCAGATGGAGCTTATGCAGCAGTCATTCCATTGTGGGTGAAACAACTACTCAATCACGAGAGACCTACCATCAATGGTGATGGGTCTTATAGTAGGGATTTTACATATATTGAAAATGTTATTCAAGCAAATGAAAAAGCATTGTTCGTTCCAATTGGGCAAATCGCGGACAACCAAAAAGAGTATTATAATACCGAATTGGATAAACATAAATACTTGATTCAAGATGCAAGCCCCAAAAAGTCGACTAGCGTTAGAGGCAATTTTTTGTCAGAGATATTTAATATAGCATATGGTGGTAATATTAGCCTCCTCGAGTTATATCGTGAATTACAGACTGCCCTTAGCAATCACGACCCAGCAATTGCATCAATCGAGCCTAAAATAGGCGATCATCGACTAGGTGATATCCCCCATTCACAAGCAAGTATTTTAAAAGCAAACATAATTTTGAATTATGACCCTCAGTTTGATGCCAAAGAGGGATTTAAATTAGCAGCTGAATGGTACTTCGAAAACTTAGGAGGTTAGATTTGGCAATGAAAATTATATTCGGAGGAGCTGATCCATGCTAGTGTATGATTTAATATATTTTGTGGGTCAATTAAGAAATTATGAAATTTAAAGTAACTCCACAGAGTATCCCCGACGTTCTGCTCATCGAACCTACGGCCTATGCCGACCAGCGTGGCTATTTCATGGAAACCCACAACCTTCATGATTTTGAGGAGTTTCTTCCAGGAGTCAAATTTGTCCAAGACAATGAATCTAAATCCACGCGTGGAGTTCTGCGTGGTCTGCATTTCCAAAAATCGCCACATGCTCAGGCAAAATTAGTCCGCGTGGTTCAAGGTTCCATCTGGGATGTAGCTGTTGATATACGTCCTAGATCGCCAACCTTTAAACAATATTGTTTTGCTGAGTTAACTGCTGACAATCATTTCCAGTTCTATATCCCCCGAGGATTTGCTCACGCATTTTTAGTCACCAGTGAAACGGCCATCGTACAGTACAAAACTGATAATTTTTACAATCCCCTATCTGACGCTGGTATTTCTCCACATGATCCAGAGTTGAAAATTCCCTGGCCTTTGTCGATTGAAGAGCAATTACTCTCACAAAAAGATTCAGACCTTCCTAATTTTCTTGATCTCTAGGTCAAGGTTTAATCATTCATATCTTAGGTATCCCATATAACTATGAAAAAAATGTTTTAAAATGAAGATCATAGAAATTCTTGATAAGGCAATAGAACCTCTCATTAGTTACGAAATAATCCCTCCTTACCGAGGCAAAAGTGCGATCCATGTCTATAATATAATTGATGAGCTAATCAAGTTTGCTCCTCCCTTCATTGATGTGACCAGTCACGCATCTGCACCTATTTATCTTGAACAAGGAGATGGGAGTTTTAAGAGGAAGAGTACTCGAAAAAGGCCTGGGACCATTGGTCTATGCGCTGCCATCAAGTATCGGTACAATTTGGAAGCTGTTCCCCATATTTTATGTGGAGGCTTTAACCGACATGAAACAGAAGACGCTCTCATTGAGTTAAGCTACATTGGTATTGACAATGTTCTGGCAATTACAGGAGATGTAGGTAGCGATTCACGTCTCGAAATAGCCGAAAAGCCTGTCAATAATTTTTCGATTGAGCTAGTAAATCAAATTTCGGATATGAATGAGGGGACATATCAAGACGAGGTCTTGAATTCAGCAAAAAGTAATTTCTGTATTGGAGTCGGTGCGTATCCAGAAAAACATCCTCAATCACCAAGTCTTGAAAAGGATATAAGGTATCTCAAAGCGAAAATCGATGCAGGTGCAGACTATATAGTGACCCAGATGTTTTTTAACAATTCTGATTACTTCAGATTCGTGGAGCTATGTCGCTTGAATGATATACATGTCCCCATTATCCCGGGTATAAAATTGATCACAAAACAGAATCAATTGAAATCATTGCCCAAACATTTTTCAGTAAACATTCCTGATGATCTGGTTGGAGAAATGGAAAGCGTGGAAAGTGATAGACATAAATCAGAGATTGGTATAGAATTCACTATTAAGCAGTGTGAGGAACTTCTGCAGGCTGGTGTGCCTGCGGTTCATTTTTATGTGATGCAGGATGTTAAGCATATAAAACAAATTGTATCCACATTGAAAAAATATTAAATGAAGCCTTAACCGTTAATTAGAAGACTAGGAGTAACATGTCATATTTGTTTTCATCAGAATCGGTAACAGAAGGTCACCCAGATAAAATAGCGGACCAGATATCAGATGCGATTCTTGATGCCATATTAGAAAAAGATCCTCAAGGCAGAGTAGCCTGCGAGACATTCGTAACCACTGGTCTGGTCATGGTGGGTGGTGAGATCACCACTTCAGCCTATGTCGATATCCAACGTATCGCACGAGATACGATTAAGCGCATCGGTTATACAGATTCCATGATGGGTTTTGATCACAAGACCTGTGCGGTTCTGGTAAGTATAGATAAACAGTCCGCTGATATCTCACAGGGTGTTGATGATGAAGCCCACGAGCAGGGAGCTGGAGATCAAGGGATGATGTTTGGCTATGCATCGGATGAAACTGACGCATTTATGCCCATGCCTATCTATATCGCGCATGAGTTGACCAAAAAACTGGCTGAAGTGCGTAAGAACGGTAAGCTGCCATATCTCCGACCCGATGGTAAATCTCAGGTAACAGTTCAGTATAATTCAGAGACTCATTTACCTGAAGCCATTACAGCAGTTGTAATTTCTAATCAGCACGAAGAGGGTGTTGATGTGAAGGGGCAGATGTATAATGATGTCTTAGAACATGTTATCAAACCTGTTCTGCCTGCGAAACTAGTAAACTATGATACTTTGAAGACTTTTGTTAATCCAACAGGTCGTTTTGTAGTAGGTGGACCCCAGGGAGATGCCGGTCTTACCGGTCGTAAGATTATTGTAGATACTTATGGTGGCTATGCTCCCCATGGTGGTGGCGCCTTCTCTGGAAAAGATCCCAGTAAGGTTGATCGCTCCGCTGCTTATATGGCAAGATATATTGCCAAGAATATTGTAGCTGCCAAAGCAGCCCAGCGCTGTACAGTTCAGTTGGCCTACGCCATTGGTGTCGCTGAGCCTATCTCTATCCTGGTTGACTCCCACGGAACCTCTGAGCATAGCAACAGTGAACTTGAAGTCATGGTGCGGGAAGTCTTCCCACTAAAACCTGCGGCCATTATCAGCCATCTCAAATTAAAGCGACCTCTTTATCAGAAAACAGCTTCTTATGGTCACTTCGGAAGAGATGAGTTCCCTTGGGAAAAAACCAACTTAACAGCAGAAGTAGAAAAGGTTCTAAAAAAATAAATGGAAACAAAGACGATAGATTACAAAGTAGCTGATATCAAGCTAGCCGGCTTTGGCCGAGATGAGATGGTTCTGGCTGAAAAAGAGATGCCAGGGCTCATGGAGCTAAGAAAACGCTATGGAGATTCAAAACCACTAGAAGGTGCCCGTATCGCAGGTTGTATCCATATGACCATCCAGACTGCTGTCTTGATCGAGACGCTAACCGACTTAGGTGCTGAAGTTCGCTGGTCCAGCTGCAATATATATTCAACTCAGGATCATGCCGCAGCAGCTATTGCTGCATCAGGTGTTCCTGTCTTTGCCTGGAAGGGTGAGACAGAAGAAGAATACTGGTGGTGTATAGACCAGACGCTGGGTTTTGATGGCAAAGGTCCAAATCTATTGCTAGATGATGGTGGTGATCTGACTCAAGTGATTCTGGAGCAGCATCCTGAATGGCATGCCCAGATCAAGGGTGTCTCTGAAGAAACCACTACAGGTGTTCACCGTCTCTATCAGCTGATGGAAGAGGGTGGTTTACCATTCCCAGCTATCAATGTGAATGACTCTGTTACTAAATCAAAATTTGACAACAAGTATGGCTGTCGCGAATCTCTGGCTGACGGTATTAAACGTGGTACCGATATCATGCTGGCGGGCAAAAAGATCGTGGTTGCTGGTTATGGCGATGTAGGTAAGGGCTCAGCTCAATCTATGGCTGGTTACGGGGCTCAGGTCTTCGTCACTGAAATTGATCCGATCTGTGCCTTACAGGCCGCCATGGAAGGCTTTTCTGTAGTTACCATGGAAGAAGCTGCAACCGTTGGTGATATCTTTGTGACCACCACTGGTTGTAAAGATGTGATCCGCGGTGAACATATGGAGAAGATGAAGGATAATGCTATCCTGGCAAACATTGGTCACTTTGATCATGAGATTGATGTGGCCTGGTTAGAGAACAACTCCGGTATTACTGAAACCAATATCAAACCTCAAGTTGATAAGTTTGAATTTCCTGACGGCAAATCAATCGTACTCCTTTCGCGAGGACGTCTTGTGAATCTTGGTAATGCAACAGGTCATTCATCCTTTGTCATGTCCACATCATTTACCAATCAGGTTCTGGCACAGATGGCTCTTTATGAGGGTGGTGTTGCTGATGGTGTTCAGGTTCTTTCCAAGGAGCTTGATGAAGAAGTAGCCAGACTGCACCTCGCTCATCTTGATGCTAAGCTGACCACATTATCTGATGATCAGGCGGAGTATCTGGGGCTGAAGAAATCCGGTCCTTTCAAACCTGAGCACTACAGATATTAGAGAAGGGTTATTCCAATACAATCTAGAAACCTTAAAGGGCGATCAGCAGGATTAATCCTGGCCATATTGTGGGGCGCTCTTGTGCTGCAATGTGATTTTGGACATTAGATCTAACTACCTATCTTCTCTCATGCCCCTTATTTTCATTCTGCAAAAACAGGTATCCCAATTCGTGAGTCGCCGGACTCTTTCGCAAGCGAGCTTTCTACCATCGACTTTTTAAGCTTCGACCTTGGACGAAAATATTTATCTTCCCCCATGTCACCTAAACCAATAGCGCTCCATGTAAATAATCCCCCCAAGCACATTGGGACCAAATGGGCTCGAATGAGATTTTGGCTGTTGGCAATTTTAACTTTTAACTTTTCAATTTTAACAATTCAATCGTGCGGATTAAATATCGAAGATCCAACTTCACCATCCAAACCTCAATGGGTACAAAAGTCCCTACCAGAAGAATGGCCTGAGCGCGGAATTGATTCCCATGAAACAGGGGGTCTCTTTTTGGAGTGGGAGGCCAACACAGTGGAGGAAATAATTGCATATCACATTTATCGGGCGATCTGTTATGATGCCTCGGATAGTCTAGGAGAATATGAGTTAATAAGCAGGCTGGAAACAGTTTCTAACCTAGGTACTGAATATATAGATAAACATGTCAGCACTCTCGTGAAATACTCCTATAAGTTAAAAGCTGAAGATACTTCAGGAAATCTAAGTGAGCACTCTGACTCATTGACTTATAAGTTACTTCAATCAATTGGCTTATGGAGTATGGTGCCGAATGGACTGGAAGTAGAACTTGGGAGCGAAAGGGAATTGTTTTGGAGCTATATCCCTGTTAACGAGATGGAAAATTATACTATTAATGTAGTCACTCAAAATAATGAATCCCTGTATCGCAAGACTTTTCAACCTGGAAATTATTTAGGGAATGTTGAGAATTGGACAATTCCCGTTGAAGTGAGTCTGAATCCTGGACAGGTTTATCAATGGCGGATTGATACTGGTGCAAACTATCATGATGGCAGAGAAATGTCAGGTTCTGAGTCTCAGTGGGCGACATTCCTGTATACTGGTTTATAGGTGGTCCTATCGGATTAATAGATGTGCCGGACTAGAAATAATTTGGCAAGACTAAATCTACAAAATATAGAGTTTCATTATGATAAACTTATATTTGTTTAAGTAGATTTGTGACAAGCAGAATACAAAAACCTTGGGAGTAAACTGAAGTGCTTATTTGATACGGTTAATCATAAATATGTTTTCTCGAGAAAATTAACTCAAATTCTAAAAAATACTTTAAAAAGTTTAGAATTATGGCTGTTCAGCGGATGTCAAAGATTAGATTCGAGAGCTGAAAATGGAAGTAAGGACTTGTCATCGTCGGACACAGATACATTGATGCTTCATTAGGATGACCCAAGCTATTGGGACGTATTTGTTTGACTGGCATAAGTGGATATACTTATAAATCAGTATGAAGAAAAATATGGATAATAATATAATGAATAGGCCAACGGAAAGTCCAGAATTCAGTAATGAGAATGAAATTAACCTTAAAGAGATCTGGCGTATCATTCACAGTTATCGCAAATCCTTAGCGATTATTTTTACAGTTGTATTTACGATTGCCATATACCTAACCCTTACTACACCGCCGGTCTACCAAGCCACCACTGTTGTGATGATTAAAGAGAGCGGTTCCGAAGCCGGATCGTTTGTATTTGATTTTGCCATGACAGGCTCCAAACAGCGGCTCCAAAACGAAACTGAAGTACTCAAAAGCTATTATTTGCATGACAATGTCGTTCAGACCTTAATTGAAGATGGTAGCGCGGATGAGTTGGCTTTATTTGGAACTCGTTACATTCGTAAGAGATTTAGATTATGGGACTATTTTTTGGGATGGATTGGTCAAGGACAAGATACTCTGGTTCATCCGAAAAATTTGGATTTCAGCCAGCGCATTGAAGTTGTCGAAACCTTAAGGAAAAACTCTGACATATCCACTATTAGAGAGGCTGATGTGCTCAAGATTTCTGTCAGCTCCAGTGATTCTTCCGATGCAGTATATTTAGCGAATCGAATATCAACCACATATCGTAATTTGGATTTGGCAGGCGGTCAAGGAGAGCTTCATTTTGTTCTCACCTTCCTGGATACTCAAATCACTAAGTATGAGAACAGGCTTGCTGTAGTGGAAAATGAATTAGAACAATTTCAATCTGATCACAAGATTTATGCACTAGATGGTTCCGCTGAGTTATTGCTTAAGGATCTTACGAATTATGAAGGTATTTATTATACTAATATTGCTGAATTAGAAGTCGCCCAGGAGCGTGTGAATTATCTTAAGGGTCAGCTATCTGACAGCGAGAAAGCTCTCATGGAAGAGATTACAAATACTAATAATCCCATGATTGTGGCTCTCAGGGGCAAAATTGCTGATCTGGAAGCCCAGAAAGTACAACAAATGGTGGATGAAGGCTGGGATGAAGGCTCCCTTCAGGCTCGAGATTTTAACCGCCGCATTGCTGCGATGAAAAGCAAACTTACATCTATCACCGAATCACTGATTCTTTCAGGCTGGAGTGAAGAGGACCCTTTCGCCGCGTCTCAGGGAATCTTCAATAACATTGTTGAGCAAGAAGTCGAAGTATATTCCTCACGTTCACGTGCCAAGGAGTATAAGAAGTTGGTAGATCAAATGTCTGAACGCCTGACTCGTCTTCCCAGTCAGACTTTGCAGTATGCTCGTTTGGAGCGCGATCTCAAACTTAACGAAAGCTTGTACTTAACCATGAAACAAAAATACGAAGAATCTCGTATCACTGAGGCTGGTCAAATGGGCAAAGTCCGCATCCTCGATCCAGCTTTGATCGCCGAAAAAGTAAAGCCCAATAAAAAATTAAATCTGCTAATGGGGGCTCTCCTGGGTCTGGGTCTGGGGATAGGCTACGCCTTTCTGCGTGAATTCATTGACAATACGGTTAAAGCTGTTGAGCAGTTGGAACATAAGGGATTGACGGTTCTGGGGATTATTCCTGATATGCATCACCAGGCAGGTAACGACATCAATAAACCAGTCAAAAACCCTTCTAAGGGCGGCATGGATTTTCGACGAAGGCTGATCACTTATGAAGATCCCAAGTCTCCGACTTCTGAAAGTTATCGTTCACTCCGCACTAATATCATATACGCTAAGGCTGACAAAAAAGTAAAAAGTTTACTGGTCTCAAGTCCTCAACCCGGTGAAGGGAAATCAACTACCACAGCGAACTTGGCTATCGCGTTTGCACAACTCAATAAGCGGACGCTGTTGGTTGATGCCGATCTGAGAAAACCCGTCATTCACAATGTTTTTGAAAAGGATCGTGGACCAGGTTTGTCAGAATATCTGGTTGGCGAGGTTAAGGATGTTAAGACCATCATCCATCCGACAAAAATTGAGAACTTATTCGTTGTTACAGCTGGCAGCTTACCCCCTAATCCATCTGAATTGTTGGGCTCAGGTCGGATGAGTTTATTAGTTAATCAATTGGAGGAGGAATGGGATATGGTTCTATTCGACTCCCCACCCATTGTGGCGGTTACGGATGCATCAATGATTTCAGCCGAAATAGATGCAATTGTTATGGTCGTAAAAGCCGGGCAAACTGAGCTATCAGCCATTGATCGAGCTCTGGATACCATTATGAATGTGGAAGCGCCCCTAATTGGAGTGATTCTCAACGGTGCAAGTCCTGAGACTTTAGCAGGTAAATATTCTTATTACTATTCCTATTATAATTACTACTACCATTCTGAAGATGAAAAGTAATGAGAATTATTTTTGTCTGCATATAATAAAAATGCTGTATTATCATATTTGAGGCAAAGTGAATAGGGTCAATACATAAATGAATGTAATGGAAAATATCCTGAGCTTGAAAAATTATAAGCCAAAAAACTGTACGACGGCAAAAGTTAGTAAACGGATTAAATCAGTATGAAGAAGATCGGCGTAGCGAAACGAGGATGCGGTAGCTCGTATCCAACCGAACTGTTCCACAAAGAATTTGGACCAGTTAATCAGAAGAGAAACATCTAAAACTTTAATGTAGGAAAAATGGTATGACAAAAACAATTGTTACTTTGGGGCCTGCTACAAATTCTAATAATGCGTTAATGATGATAAAGGACAAGGGAGTTGATTTTGTGAGAATCAATATGTCACATTCGAATCTGGATGATTTGAAATATTTTCTTGACCTGTCAGTTAAAAATAATTTAGAGTTTATAATCGATACTGAGGGCTCTCAGATTCGCACCGGTGATTTGAGTTCAGAATCAGTCTATTTCAAAGAGAACGAAACTGTTCATCTGTATAGAGAAAACATCGTAGGCGATGTGAATGGCGTTACTCTTCGCCCAACCGAAGTAGTCCAACAATTGAGTTTAGGTGATATTTTGTATATTGATTTTGACACTTTGGCCTTAAGAATATCAGGTGTAGACACATTGGCAAATGGATATGTCGAAGCGAGCGTAATATCTGCAGGCTATTTGGGAAGGAATAAGGGTGTAGTGATTGATTCTCAGAGTGGACAAACTTTTAATATACCAACTTTAACTGAAAAAGACGTCAAAGCTATTGAATATGGACTAGAAAAAAGTGTTAAATATGTAGCAGCATCATTTATAAGATCTGGGGATGCAGTAAAAGAGGTTAGACGTCTTTCAAATAATCGAATGAAAGTTATATCCAAAGTTGAATGCAAAGATGCTCTTAATAATCTCACTGGAATTATTAAGGAATCAGATTATTTGCTAATCGATCGTGGGGATCTGAGTAAAGAAATACCAATTGAAAAAATTCCATTTGTGCAAAAAGTCATTTTGCATAAAGCCAAGAGCGCAGAAACTGGAGTGTTTGTGGCTACGAATTTATTAGAATCCATGATCACAAATAGGAAGCCCACTAGAGCTGAAGTTCATGATATTATCAATACTATTGTGGATGGAGCGTATGGCTTAACCTTAGCAGCAGAAACAGCTATCGGTAAGCATCCGCTTGGTTGTATTAACATGCTCAATAAAATAATACGGCATGTAAAAGATACAGTAGATCTAAATATTATTAGTCAAAAAGAAACAAAGTTTGTTGAGCATCTTCTAGATAATAATTACCTATTAGATGATACGGTATCCTCCTCACTTGTATTGCCACATGGGGGTCACTTAGTAAATAGAATTCCAGAATCATCTTCAGGGTTTATAGATTCTGACAAAAATAAATCTACAATACTGAACCAAAGACAATGTTTAGATTTGGAACAGATTGCTATTGGTGGCTATAGTCCACTTGAAGGGTTCATGGTCAAATCTGAGCTCGACTCTGTCCTATCCTCGATGAGGTTAGCGAATGGAATAATTTGGCCTATTCCAATATTACTAGACGTAGAGAAAGAGTTCGTCACAGATTTAAATACTGGTGATACAATACTATTGAAAGATTTTGCAGGATATGTGGTTGGAGATATGTTAGTTGAGGATATCTATGAGTTTGACAAGAGGATTATAATTAAATCATTATATGGTGACGTGGATGATTCACATCCCGGAAAAATGATTATTAATGATTTGAAGGATATATTTCTTGGTGGTCGCATAAACATGTATTCAAGAATGAATACGGAATATAATGGTTATGCATTATCTCCAAGGCAGACCAGAAGGTTGTTTGAAGAGAAAAACTGGACGAAGGTCGCAGGATTCCATACCCGGAATGTAATACACAAAGCTCATGAGTTCATTCAATTATCAGCTTTAAAAAAGGGGTTATGTGATGGCCTGCTTATTCACCCAGTAGTAGGTCAGAAAAAAGCGGGAGATTTTAATTCAAAATATATAATTGACAGTTATGAGCTGATGACGAAACTATTCTATCCCCAAAATACTGTGGTCTTTAGTGTATTCTCAACCTACTCACGTTATGCGGGTATGAGAGAGGCCATATTTACTGCTATTTGTAGGCAGAATTATGGGTGTAGTCACTTTATCGTAGGTAGGGATCACACCGGTGTAGGTGTTGGTGAAACTCAAATTGACGAGGAAGGTGAAAATCTCTTACATAATTTGGATATTAAAATTATTCAGTTTCAACAAGTATCTTATTCGGTCAATGATAAGTCATATATTGAATCAGGGGCGCCGCCAGAGACTTCACATCAACCTGAATTAAAATCAATTAGTGGATCAGAAGCTCGGCGAATGTTAAAACTTTTCAAGTCACCACCTGAATGGTATATGCGAAAAGAAATTTCTGATTTGGTTATAACTGCACTTAAGAATGATGAAGAAGTCTTTATCAGATGAGCATAAGAGCCGAGGTTTTATGGTTTACAGGCTTAAGTGGCTCAGGTAAATCAACACTCGCGACCGAATTTGAAAAAATCATGCATACGCGGGGCTATAAATGCTTGGTTTTAGATGGTGATGTAATTCGATCCAAATATGATATTAAATTGGGATATTCTGAAGAGGACATTAAAACCAATAATCTTTTTATTGCCAGGTATGCGCTCAATAAAATGAATGAGTATGACTATATCGTAGTTCCGATAATATCGCCGTTTATTAAGCATAGAGATCTTGTGAGGAATATGTTTTCTAACAATTTTCATGAGATATATTTTAATTGCTCCTTGAAATATTGTATGAAGAGGGATGTAAAAGGTCTGTATCAAAAGGCTATCGAAGGTGAAATATCAAATATGATTGGGTTCTCATTATCCAACCCTTATGAACCACCACCAGAACCAGAATTGACAGTCGACACAGAAAAATTAAATCTTCACAACTCAATCAGCACTATTCTTAAGTATCTGAAACTTGATACATGAGATAATCCAGACTTTTAGTAAATGTATAAGGAAAGTATAAGCTGTTGAGAAATTCATTATTACCGGAAGAATCTTTCGAAGTGCTAGGACACTTAACACCGAAAATATCTATTTCTCCATTTGGTCAGGGCTCTAAGGTAAGTGCAAATAAACCAGCAAATCAATCACCTTTATTGGACCCGAAGTATTGGCTAGATAATGGGGATGACATTACATATTTAAAAAGCGGTCGTGCTGCTTTACATCAAGCACTTATTGAAATTGGTTTGACAAAAAATGCATCAGTTATGATTGTTACAACAAGCGGTGGTCGTTACGTTAGTGCCTGCGTAACAGATACTATTGAAAAAATATGTAGGTGGAGTCATGATTATGATAATATGACTAGTGCCATATTAATTATTCATGAATTTGGCTTTCCATGCAATATTCCCCAAAAATTAATTGATATGAAACTTCCGATAATTGAAGATTGTGCTTATGCAATAGGCACGCGTATTGAGGGGGGAGGGGTTGGAGAGATCGGTGACTATGCTCTGTATAGTTTTTCAAAATACTTTCCAATTCCATATGGTGGCATTCTTGTCTCACAAAAGCGTAATCATGAAAAGACCCCTAATGGTAGATTATGGCTTACAGAAGAGGGAGAGAACTTTCTTAAATGCCAATTGGAAAATGTTGAAAGCAAGTGTAAAGATTGGAATGAGATTAGGAAAAATAATTGGGACTATTTTTGTTCAAATTTATCTCCATTTGGACTGATTCCATTTTTCCCATCAAATCCAAAAAATATTCCGGGTGTTTTTGTCTTTAAATTCCCTAAAAATATGATTATGAAGGGTCCAATTCTGAAAGATGCGCTTATTAAGCGTGGTATAGAGTGTACTGTTTATTACACTATGTGGAGTTGCTATAATTTGACGGACACCCTGAGAAGGCATATGTTGTAAGCGAAGGAGACAACAATGAAATCAGAGAAAACCCGTAGACAATATAGCCGTGAATTTAAAAGGGAAGCGATAGGTTTA
>Ga0233437_1005882_pt1 | contig 12949 bp, 10 predicted proteins | sample SI_122_August201_FD_182714 | JGI IMG/M metagenome (GOLD analysis project Ga0233437, IMG submission 182714) | Seawater microbial communities from Saanich Inlet, British Columbia, Canada - SI_122_August2016_200_MG | ecosystem: Environmental > Aquatic > Marine > Inlet | place: Canada: British... | reverse complement strand
GCCAGTGATATTGATATTTTAATACATTTTTGCGGGAATAAAAAGCAAGAAGATAATCTTCTGATGTGGTTAGATGGATGGAGTCAGGCTCTGGCAGAGATAAACAAACAAAAAACAGGATATTCTACCGATGGTCTGTTAGATGTGCATTTAGTAACCGATGAAGACATAAAAAATAAAACAAGTTTTGCAGTTAAGATAGGCGCAATTTCCGATGCTGCCAGACCACTGAAGGTAATAGATTAGATGAACTTCTTTTTTGTAACCGACCTGCACGGAATAATTTCCCGCTATCAATCTTTAATAAATGAGATAAAAAATGAGCTTCCTAACGTCGTTTTAATTGGTGGAGATCTGCTTCCCGGATTCAACACTTTGTATGGAGATTTCATCAATGAATATCTTATTCCTTTATTTGAAGATTTGAAAAATGAGCTAAAAGATAAATATCCAAAAATATTTATTATCATGGGAAACGATGATCCACGCATTGAAGAAGAAAAACTGATACAAGCAGAGGAAATTGGAATTTGGGATTACATACACGAAAAAAAAATTACTTATAAAGGTTTTAATTTTTATGGATATGCTTATGTTCCACCAACACCATTCAGGTTAAAAGATTGGGAAAAATTCGATGTTTCAAACTATATTGACATTGGTTGTATTTCACCTCTCGAAGGTTCTCGAACCGTAGAAGTAAAACCTGTAGATATTGAGTACTACACAATTGCCAAAGATCTGCAAAAACTAATGCCTGATGATCTTTCTAGAGCGATCTGTCTTTTCCATTCACCTCCATATCAAACTCATTTAGATCGAGCTGATCTTGATGGAAAAATAATTGATCATATTCAAGTGGATGTAAATGTGGGAAGTATTGCAATAAAAAATCTAATCGAAAATAACCAACCCAAGATCACGCTTCATGGTCATATTCATGAATCTTCACAGCTCACAGGACACTGGCAACAGAAAATAAAAGAGACATATTCCTATTCTGCTGCTTGGCTTGGAACAGAATTAGCATTAGTAAAGTTCGATCCGGAATTTCCAGAAAATGCTGAGCGAGTATTGCTTAAATAGATGAGGATATAATGTATAAAGAATTTAATGACAGAATTGTATTGGTAACTGGTGGAAGTACCGGAATTGGGAAAGCTACCGCTATTGCATTTGCACAAAGTGGAGCAAAAGTAATAATTTGTGGAAGACGTAAAAATGTTGGTAAACATACTGAAGCCGAAGGTGTGAAACATGGGTTACTGATAGAATTTTATAAGTGCGATGTTTCAGATCACGAACAAGTTAAATTGATGATCGCTTATATATCCAAAAAATATGGAGCGCTTCATTACGCTTTTAATAATGCCGGGATAGATGGAGAGCGTGGCACTATTACAGAAACCACTTTACAAAATTGGAAAGAAACGATGGATATAAACCTGAATGGAATGTTCTATTGTTTGAAATATGAAATTCCTGAAATGCTAAAAGCAGGACTTGGTTGTATTGTGAATAATGCATCTGTTTCGGGGCATCGCGGATATCCGGGACTTCCTGCTTACATTACCTCTAAGCATGGTGTAAAAGGATTAACGAAAGCGGCAGCAACTGAATATGCGTCTCAGAATATCAGAGTAAATTCCATCTCACCTGGATTGATAATAACGCCCATATTCCCAGAAGAAAAACGTAATGATGAGAAATTTAAGCAATGGGTAGAAGCAATTGTTCCAATGAAGAGAATGGCAACTGCAGAAGAAGTTGCAAATTGTGTTTTGTGGCTTTGTTCAGACCAATCTGGTTATGTAACCGGAGATGACATGGTTATTGATGGCGGATTGATAAGTAGATAATGTTACTCTTTGAGGTTTTATGAAATATATTTTATGTTTAATTTTGTGCTTGTTCATCATTTCTTGTAATGCTTCAGAAACATTAACTTTTAATGAATTCCTTGATAATTATTCTAAAGAAGTTATCATACTTAATCCATCTACAGGAAGCTATCTTGGGCTAGATCCTTCCGGAGATTATTCTTACGATAAATCTAAGTTAACTGATAATTCGAAAGCGGCATATCAGCACGAACTGAAATTAGTTAACGAATACTTTCATAATGTAAAAAAAATTGATCAACTTTCTAACAAAAATACGTTAGAAAGTTCGGTCTTTAAACATTATTTACAAAATATAATAGCTACAGATGAATACCGTTACCATTATTACATGCTTAATTATATGTATGGATTTCATTCAAATCTCATGAGCTTGTTCACAGAAAATCATTCTATTTATGATGAGCAAGATATTAATGATTATCTATCTCGTATGGGACAGCTTGATAACTATTTCAATAATATTTTTTTAGAGCTGAAAAAACGTGAAAAACTCAATATTATTCCTTCAAAGATCATTTTAAATAAGCTGCAAAATATAATTGATGATTTTTTAGAGAAACGCCCTGTAGAGATGATCTATTATACTCATTTTGAGGAAAAGTTGAACGAATTAGAAGATGTTGATGCTGTGCAAAAACAAATTTATTTAGCTAGATGTTTGGATGCCGTGAACAGCAATATCGTTCCAAACTATAAGAATATTTCTACACATATAGATGAGTTAAAGAAAAAGACAGATAATACCGCAGGTGTTTGGAAGTTACCTGATGGTGAAAACTTCTATAAATTCTGCCTGCAAAAACATACAACTACAGATCTCACTCCTGAAGAGATCCATATAATTGGCTTGAATGAAGTTGCAAGAATTCAAGCAGAGTCTTTACAACGTTTTAAAAAATTAGGTTTTACTGAAGGAACATTTAGTGAAATTGAAGGACAATATTGGAACTCTATGCAAGGAGAAAAATTCAAATATCCTCAAAATGATAAAGGACGTATGCAAGCATTAAATGACTATTTACAGATAATCGAAGAGACAGATGAACGATTACCAACAGTATTTAGTAAGATCCCTTCAATTCCTGTTACAGTGCGAGCCGTGCCGCCACATAAAGAACAATTTGCCGGACAGTATTATGACAGAGCTCCACTTGATGGCAGCAGACCCGCCATATTTTATACAAACTTAAGTTGGCTTCCAAATAAGGCGGGAATGCAAACACTTTTACATCATGAAACAATTCCCGGGCATCATTTGCAAATTGCTTATGCTCAGGAACTAGCTGATATTCCAATGTACCGTAATTTCACTTTCTTTACAGCATTCATTGAGGGTTGGGCTTTATATGCAGAAAAACTTGCTTTTGAACAAGGTTGGTACGATGATATTTATTCTGAATTGGGTTATTTGAATTCCGAACTTTTCCGCGCTGTTAGGCTTGTTGTTGATACCGGAATTCATTACAAAAAATGGAGCAGAACTCAAGCTGCAGAATATATGAAAGAAAATCTAGGTTGGGCAAGCTATGGCGAGATAGATCGTTATTCTGTATGGCCAGGGCAAGCTTGTGCATATAAAATTGGTGAGCTAAAAATACTGGAGCTCCGAGAAAAAGCCAAGAAAGAATTAGGTGATGATTTTGATTTAAAAAAATTCCATGATGTGATCTTGCAAAATGGTGCTGTTCCATTGGATCTGCTTGAGGAAGTTGTGGATAAGTGGCTAATAAAATAGCCCTGTAAATTTACAGGGCTATTTCCAATATATTTATCTTAATTATTGATTCAATTTACTCAATCTGTTCAGTTCTCTTTTTCTATCAACTTCACTCAATAATTTCTTACGCATTCTTATGCTTTTAGGTGTTATTTCTAAAAGTTCATCGTCGTTAATATATTCCATAGCTTGCTCTAAACTGAACTGTCTTGGAGGAGCTAGCTTAATAGAATCATCAGATCCAGAAGCACGAACATTTGTAAGTTTCTTACCTCTAACCACATTTAAAACCAGATCATTCTCACGAGAATGTTCTCCAACTATCATTCCAGCATAAACTTCCACAACCGGACCAATAAACAAAATTCCTCTAGCTTGAAAATTATATAACGAATACGCAGTAGATGTACCTTTTTCCATAGCTATCAAAACTCCACGAGTTTTTCGATCCATGTCACCTTTATAAAACTCATATTCATAAAAACTGTGATTAATGATACCGGTTCCGCGAGTTGTTGTTAGAAATTCATTTCGGAAACCAATTAAGCCACGAGCGGGAACTTTAAATTCTAAACGTGTATAACCGTCACTGCCAGTTACCATATCCATCATTTCACCTTTTCTTACACCAAGCATCTCGATAACTGTTCCCACAAATTCATCAGAAACATCTATAACTGCCAACTCAATAGGTTCAGTACGCTTTCCATCTAACTCACGGAAGATAACTCTTGGTCTGGAAACTTGAAATTCATAACCTTCTCGACGCATATTCTCGATAAGAATAGCAAGCTGAAGTTCACCTCGTCCCTTAACGGTAAACTCATCTCTATTTTCTGTATGTTCAACAACAATACTCACATTGGTTTGAAGTTCTTTTTGTAATCTATCCCAGATATTCCTGGAGGTTACGTATTTACCTTCATTTCCGGCAAATGGAGAATCATTTACCTTGAAGGTCATTGATAAGGTTGGAGCATCGATCTCAATTATTGGAAGCGGCTTGGGATCCATTTTACAGGCTGCAGTTTCACCTACATCAACCCGTTCCATTCCAGCCAAGGATACAATATCTCCAGCATAAGCTGTTTTTATCTCTTTCTTTTTAAGTCCTACATATTGGAATATTTTGGAAATTCTATAGAGTAATCTCTCACCGTCACGCTTAAGTAATACAACTTCTTCACCTTGCTTCACTTGTCCATTTGTGATCTTACCTGTTCCAATTTTACCTAAATAATTATCATATTCAATTGCTGAAATCAACATTTGAAATGGTTTAAATTCATCACCTTCTGAATCTTTCACTTTATGAATGATCGTTTCAAATAATGGAACTAAGTCAGTATTTGTATCTTCTAATTCATATCTTGCATAACCATCTTTTCCTGATGCGTAAAGAATAGGAAAATCTAACTGACTATCATTTGCATTAAGCTCAACAAACAGATCAAATACCATCTCTAGTACATCAGCAGGTCTGGCGTTGGGTCTATCAATTTTATTTATTACAACAATTGGATCTATTCCTAATTCCAAAGATTTCTTAAGTACATATTTTGTTTGCGGCATCGGTCCTTCAAACGCATCAACTAATAACAAAACAGAATCAACCATCTTCATAATACGTTGAACTTCACCACCAAAATCGGCATGACCGGGTGTATCAACGAGATTTATTTTATAGTCTTTATAGGTAAGAGATGCATTTTTGGAAAAAATGGTAATCCCACGTTCTCTCTCAAGATCATTACTATCCATTACTCGCTCTGCAACATTCTGATTTTCACGGAAAACTCCTGAATGCTTTAAAGCTCCATCCACCAAAGTGGTTTTACCATGATCAACATGAGCGATGATAGCTATATTTTTAATTTTTCTCATTTTTCCTCAATTTCATATTTTCTTAAAGAGTTCTGTAAAATTGGAAAATAGCTGTCTTTCTTAGGACGAATTCACAAAGACCTTCAGCGAAGAATCTCATTATTGGTGAAGATTCTTTTTTAAAAGAACAACTTGCAAGACTCATCAGAATGACAAAATATTCATTTATTCAGAACTTATTACTTTCTTATTGTCTTAAAAAATCTAGAGGTTATAGAGTCAACGCATTTAAATTACTTATTTATAAACACTTCTAAATTCTTTCAATTTTATATTTATAATTATTCTTTATTTGATTAATTATTTGACACTAAAATAATGGTAACTAATTTGATTCGAGTCTTGGGGGAGGATGATGCTTTCAGAGAACATTTATGAAATTCTAAAGAAAAGTGCTTGGATACTTTTTTTTGTCTTATTAATTTTATGTATTGCAAATCTTATTCTATCAGTTTCAACAAATCTCTTTAATAAAACACTTCCATTCCAAATTGAGAATGGAATTGTAGTTCAAACAACTAACGATTCTTTAGATGTTCTATTTGAAAATAAGATAATAACAAAAGTAGATACACATAGAATTGTTCATTCAACAACAGAACCCGAGGAAGCAACCGAAGAAGAAGATGAAAATGATCTTACCAGAAGATTTGTTTTTGGATCTGATCTTCGTCATGGAATACAAATTGCCTACGATGAAGATTTTGAAAGCATTAACATAGATTCGGTCGAAGTTGTGTTCATTGATACTCTTACAAATCTTATTAATAAGCAGTTTATAAAAGTTGATTCACAAATAAATAAATTTGGGATTCTCGGTTTTTCGGGCAGTATTGCATTAATTATCTTTGCTTTCTTCAATTCATTCCTGTTATTAAAATACAGCTCTGCCAAAGAGAATATTTTAATTGTATTTTTCGTTCTATTTTTAATTGCTCCTGCACCAAACCTGATATTAGGTAAATCACTAACTTATGTTTGGACAATCTTGTTATCTCCCTTTTGGGGAGTTTTATTTTACCATTTCATGGTTTATAAATCGAGTGTAGAGAAAAAAATAAAAAAATTGTATATAACATCAGCAATTATTTTCATGATTTGCTTCATCATGAGTTTGTTATTAAAAGAAGGTTTTGATTTTGTTCATCTATGGTCAGCTTATTGGATGTTTAAAGGATTTCTATTGTTAAGAAAGGAATATAGAAAATATCGTTCGATCGAGTTAAGAAGACTATGGGGTGCATTCAGCGGGATCGGTGTTTCAATGATCTCGATTATTTTTATGTTCATTATAGCACTCGTGATAGTTTTGATCGCTGGTATTTCTAACCTGACTGGACTTTCACTGGTGATAAATTCTTATTCCGAATTTTTAGGGATCTTCATCGCAATATTGGTTATGATACCCATTCTGGGATTCTTCTTGGGATTCCTCTGGTTCTTAGGCTCATTTACTTGGAGTTTACTCACCGGAACCGTAATGGGCTTACGAATTAGAAGTACACTGATCTACACAATTACTGGTGTGGTTTTTGTTATTGTGTTTGGTTTGGTAGATTACTCGTTGGGAGAAATACTGCAAGGTCTATTTGGAAAATTCGTTGGCTCAGAATTTATTGCAGGAATTCCAGTTACAATTGGAATGATAGCCCTTTTCAATCCTGTTCGCAGTAAAATTGAAAAACTGGTTGATGGAAAGCTGAATACAAGTGAACTTGATTTTTTAGAGAAAACAGAAACTTTTACTCATAACATTTCCGAAGAAGGTGTGCTGGAAGGCTTTGAGGAATATATTTGCGAAAATCTGATACTTAGATTAAAGCTTACAAAAGTTGCACTAATATCTTATGATAACGATATGAAAGCATATAAATTCAATGAGATCCGAGGAAGTAATGTAATAGAAAACTCTAAAGTGGATGATGTTCATCTTTTGCTTTTAGAGAATAGGATCCAAATAAATAATGGTGCTACAAATGAAAACCCACAAGAGATCTCCAGCTTCTCAATGATAATTCCAATAATTAATGACCCAGATCACAAATGGTTTTTAGCTCTTGGTAAAAAGGCAGATAAATCGCTTTATAATAAGAAAGATAAACTTGCACTGGCTCAGCTCACCGATAGGATCAAGCTCTCTCTCAAATTCATTTTAGCTTATGAAGATATTGTTAGCAAAAAATATCAACAGACAATTGTTAAACATGAAGAAATAATAAGGGAAAAAGACCATGTAATACGAATACTGAGAAAGAAACTGAACGAAATTTCGATATGATTATAAGATCTTGTGATTCAGCTATATCAACTAAATATATAAAAACTTTTGACAATAAATATATAATTGAAATTTATTAGATGTACTAAAAATGTATGGAAATTAGGGAGGATAAATGGCAAATAAAGTATGGGAATATTTCTTAAATGATAACTACTCGTTTTCTGTTACTATTGATGAAGCAGGCAGAAAAACGGGGAAACTTGTTAATCTTGATAATAATGAAGTTCTTGCAGATAACCTTATGCAAAAGGTAATACCTGAGAATCTTCCAAATTTATTGAATGTTGCAAAAGTTGTTATTAGCGCAGCCTGGCAAGATGGGAAGATCCTTCCCGAAGAGAAGCAGGCTTTCGATGATGCCTTTTTGAATGTTGCTTTTACAGAAGAACAACGAGCTGAAATTGAAAAAGAGTTTGAAACACCTACACCAATTAAAGAACTCATAAAAGACATAACTTCGTATGACCATAAAATGTTGATCATGGAAACTTCTATATTACTCGTTATTGCTGATGGTGAGTTTCATCCAAAAGAGAAGGAATTCATTGAATTACTAGCTAAAGAATTTGCACTTAAAACCGAAGATTTTGCACTTCTTTATAGAATTCTTCCAAAGCGTGCAAAAAAATATATCATCAAAGAAAAACTTCATGAAGGATTGAACATAAAAGCGGATGAGATAGAAATTCTAGATAAGTTCATTCCTAAAATTGAAGTTATTGAGCTTAAGCATGAGAATGTGTATAGAAATTTAATGAGCAACTGGAGAAACAGAAGAACTCGTTATTCAAAAATAAAATCTTATTAAGCTAAAAGTTCTCTTATGAGAGGTTTCATTCGTCATCCATCGGACATTCCGATTGCACATAAACATAGTGACGCTGTTGAATATACTAAAGAGAAACTGAAGAATATAGGTCATGGTGGTCTCTGCTTTAATTCTAAAGAATCTATTAAAGCAGGGACCATTATAAGTTTACAGATCCACATTCGCGAACCTGCATTTGAAGCTAATGGAGTTGTAACCTGGTGTAACAAGGTAGATGACCATTATGAAATTGGTGTAACATTTAATGATGAACATACAGAATTTGGCATTCGGATGGTTGAGCAAATTTGCTATATTGAACATTATAAAAGAGAAGTATTAAAAAATGAAGGAAGAATTCTTAGCGGAAAAGATGCTGCTTTAGAATGGGTAAAGAAAAATGCTGCAGATTTTCCAAAATGACCTATTAATTCCAATATTAACAAAATACATTTATTAATTAGCATACACAACGCTTGATCATTCATGTTTACATGCAATATTTTTTACATTGACGCAAAATAGCAATCTTAAAAATTTCAAAAATATTATGAATAAAGATAAAAAAATTAGAATACTTGTTCTCTGGCAGATGATACTCATTTCCATTGCTGCTGTATCTATTCCTGCGCTCATTACTACTTTCCAAAAAGAGTTTGACCTTACAATTGCCCAATCTTCCATCATTCCAATTATTGGTACATTAGCAGGATTTATCACAAATGTTCTACTCGCTTCTGTATCAGCAAAAATGGGGTTAAAAAGACTCAACCTTTATTTCCTGGTAATTGGTTTAATTGCCGTTTCGATCTTAGCTTTTTCTAATAATATTTACTTTTTGCTAATCGGCATCGTTCTTATAGGAATCAATACCGCTTTCGGGCTTACAAATACCTCAACAATATTTGCGCACTTAGATATCAAATACCAAAATTACGGAGTTCTACATGCTTTTTTCGGCATTGGCGGCATCATAGCACCAGCCATCATCAGCTTCCTATTTTTACAAAATATAAGTTACCGTTATATCTATTATTTATTAATGTTTCTTTTTGCATGTTCAGCAATATTTGTGGCAGTATCTAGTTTAGTAGAGAATAGAAAATACGAGAATATAAAAATTAAAGAAGCTTTTGGAATTATTCGTAAAAGTTTTGTTATACCGGTTCTTATTTTGATTGCAATTCAAGCTGGAAATGAACAGGGAATTGTTATGTGGAGCGGAAATCTTTTTGGTGATGCGTTTAATTATTCTGCAGAATCAGCTACCTTGATACTTAGCTTCTTCTGGGTAGTTTTTACATCTACACGGTTATTAATACAATTTGTAGAAAATAAAATTGGGAAATTGAATACCGTTAAACTGGGAATTTCATTAGTAGTAGTTTCACTTTCTTTATTGCTAATTACCAATAAACCTGTTTTCTTTTTACTCACTGCTGCTGCATTAGCTCCCGTTTTTCCGCTTATGCAAAAATACTCAGCTCAAAAGTTACCACCGCGAGAAGTTGGACTTTTTAATGGGATGGTATTTGCCTTTGCCAGTCTTGGGAACATTGTAATTGCAGGACCTATGGGAATGATCGGAGATCATAATATAAAGTTTTCATACTTGATCCCAATTTTTGGAGCTCTTATAATCATTGGAATTCTATTTCATCTTGCAAAACTAAAGAAAACAGGAAAAGTTCAAATTACAACAAGATAATAAAGACGCAACATATTACATATCTGTTTGCTTTACGATTTCTAATATTCTTCATTTAATTTATTGTAGTTTCGAGTCAATTTGTATGGGAATAAAAAAAGAATTGACGGAATTGATTCAGTAAAATTTTTGAACTTTATAATAAAAAGTTAAAAAAATAAAATGTGTAGGAGGAATTATGGGACGCAGGGAAGAAATTTTAGATTCTGCTCTAGAGCAGTTCAATAAATACGGCATAGCTAAGCTAACCTTAGAAGATATTGCACGTGCTCTTGGGTTAAAAAAGACAGCAATCTATTATTACTTTAAAAACAAAGATGACCTTCTTAAAGAAATGATCGAAAGAATAATCGAGAATGTTAAAGATGAAGTAACCGAAACTGTAGATAAAGCAGATGGAGTAAAAAATAAACTTCGTGCATTTATGCTTTGTAAAGTTTCTATTATGAGAAAGAATGGGAATCTTTGGGAGCTATTCGATAAAGATTATCTTCCAAAAAGAGCAAAAGATTTTCTAATGCTAAAGAAGGGATGCATTGCCGAATTTGATTTTAGTACAATATACAAGATAATTGATGATGGAATAAAAGAAAACAAAATTGAATATCGTATAAATGACTCTTTGGTTCTAATGATCATGGGCGTAGTATATGGGATTTTTATAGGAAATTTTGTAATTAATGTGAACTGGAATGAAGAATCTTTAATAGAAAATTCTTTAAAAGTAATTTTTAAAGGAATTGGATTTGATGAAGAATAAAATAAATAGATATTGGAGAGATGTTTAATGAAAAAAATTATTTTAATAACACTTTTAATGGTATCAATTGGGCTTAGTGCTGTAGAATTGAACCTGGAAGAAAGTGTGAGAATGGCAATTGAAAGCAACAAGAGCCTACAAAAAGCTAAAGATGAAGTAGAAAAATACCGTTATGAATATAACACGGTAAGAGGAAATTTATTTCCACAAGTTACTTTTTCTGGTGGTTATATGTTTAAACACACAAACCTGCCGGATTCAGCAATTCTAGAAATGCCAAGCTTATCATCAATGTTAGATTCTACAGCTACAGAAAATGATAACTTGATAGCAGAATATTTAGATAATGCTCTAGGTGGCTTTATGCCTAGTCAAGAGAATAGTGAATACTCTTTAGCTGGAAGCATACAGATGAGTCAGGCTATTTTTCTGGGTGGTAAATTAATTAATGGAATTAGCGTTGCCAGCAAATTGTATCACCTACAAGAGAAGCGTTACTATTTAGAAGAGCAAAACATAATTTTCGCTACTAAAGATCTTTATTACAAAACAAAATTGGCTATAGAACTAGCAAAAATTCAAGCAGCTGCTTTAGAATTTGCAAACCTATATTATAAACAAGTTAATGATATGTATACCGAGGGTTTGGTTAGCGAATATGACAATTTACGAGCAGAATTGGAAGTTAAAAAAATTCATCCTCAGGTTTTAGAAGCAGAGAAAAATGCTCAGCTTGCCTTACAAAGTTTTGCAAATCATCTTGGGCTGAAAGATTCTGATCTGGTTTTGAAGGATGATATTAAATTAGATGATATGCAGGTAATAGAATTAGAGGATGCAATATCTAGCGGATTAGATAACAGAATGGAGTTAGAGCTATCTGCAATTGGTGTAGAGGTGAGTAAGGTGATGTTACGTTATGAGAAGGGAAACTTTTTGCCAAATATTGCTATAACAGCAGATTACAATTTCTTTGGAATGGATTCAGAAAAAATTGAATCTGATGATTGGGGAAATAATTATTCTGTTGGTATTGGTTTTTCTATGCCGCTATTTACTGGTGGAGCAAATACATACAAAATGAAAAAAGCAAAACATACATTACATCAATCAGAATTAGATCATGAAACACTGATGGAAATGGTAGAATTAGATGTAAGGAATAGTTATTTGCAATGGCAAGCAGATCTAGAAAAAGTAGATAATCAGAAGCAAAACCAAGAATTAGCCGAGATGGGATTAAAGATAGCACAAGCCAGATATGAAAACCAAGTATCAAATCAATTAGAATTAATTGATGCACAATTACAGGTAAAAACAGCAAGACTAAGTTATATGAATGCTCAATATGCAGCTGTGATTTCTTATGAAAAATTATTAAAAGCTATGGGTAAAACCCTAAAATAACCAATTGGAGAGATAAGATGAAAATTAAAATAATTACAATTACAATAATAATTACGGCGGCTATGTTACTTACTAGTTGTTCAGAAACTGAAGTTGCAGAATCTAAAAATATGGAACAACTTTACAAAGAGAATGGAATTCCTGTAAAAATAGAAACTATTAAAGCACAGCAATTCACATTAGAACTTCCGTTTACAGCCACACTAACCGGATTACAACAATCTTCTGCAAGTGCAATGATAGGTGGACGAATAGAGAAAGTTTTAATAAAAGTAGGAGATTATGTTAACAAAGATCAAGTACTTGTAGAATTCCCAGAAGACGCACCTGCAGGACAATATAAACAAGCTACCGCAGCCTATGAAATGGCAAGATCTACTTTTGAACGTATGCAGAATTTATATGAATTGGGCGGAATATCTAAGCAGGATCTTGAGGGTATAGAAACACAGTACACTGTTGCTGCTGCAAACCTAGATG
>Ga0233437_1005881_pt1 | contig 12951 bp, 8 predicted proteins | sample SI_122_August201_FD_182714 | JGI IMG/M metagenome (GOLD analysis project Ga0233437, IMG submission 182714) | Seawater microbial communities from Saanich Inlet, British Columbia, Canada - SI_122_August2016_200_MG | ecosystem: Environmental > Aquatic > Marine > Inlet | place: Canada: British... | reverse complement strand
TATTGCAGTATCGCCTGATGGCCGTGTCTTTGTGCAGGAAAACCATACCCACAAACGAACAAAGAATTACGAAGGTCCGGAGACAGATCGAATTCTCATTTTTGAGGATACTAACGGCGATGGGGTGGCGGACAAACGCAGTGTTTTTTACGAAGGACATACCTTTAGTACAGATCTCCTCTTTGGCCCTGATGGTCATCTCTACGTCAGCACCCGCTGGTTTATTGGTCGGTTCCGAGATGCAGCGACGAAACTAAAAGCTGACAGCGAGCCCGAAAAAATTATTATCTGCGACACCGATAGTGACTACCCACACAACGGTGTCGGGGGATTGGCAATTGACCGGGCAAATCCAGAATGGCTTGCCTTTGGCTTCGGAGAAAATCTTGGCGCTGACTACACCTTTATTGGTTCTGACGGTGACACGCTCTCTGGTGGCGGCGAGGGTGGCTCAACGTATCGATGCCGCACCGATGGAACGCAACTGACGCGGCAATCGACTGGCCACTGGAATGCGTTCGGAATGGCTTTTGATTTCGCTGGCAATCTCTTTTCGACAGACAACGACCCCAATGCCACGCCACCAAATCGGCTGCTACACATTATTCCAGGTGCTGACTTTGGCTATGAATATCGCTACGGCCGCTCTGGTCAGCATCCGCTGGTGTGTTGGTTCGGCGAAAATCCTGGCACGCTCGGAATGATCGGCGCTCTCGGTGAAGCAGCATGCGGCGTCATTCCACACGGTGCCGGCAAACTCCTTAGCGCGTCGTGGACAGACAATCGAATTGATCTCCACGTACTCACCCCGCAGGGTGCTTCATTCACTGCATCACGTGAACCGTTCCTAAGCGGCCCTGATGATTTTCGACCCGTTCACTTGTCTTACTCTGCAGATGGTAAGTATCTGTACTTTACGGACTGGGTAAAACTCTCATACCCAGTTCATGGACACGGTCGCATCTGGCGAGTCGAGTTTAAAGAGCCCATCGAGATAAGCTCGCCTCTCCATCGTGAACCCAAAAAGTCGCTACACCCAACAGAAGCTCTTGAATTATTGGGAAGTGACGATCCATACGTTCGTACTCATGCCGTTCAGACTCTTACCAAACATCCAACTGCACTCTCTCGCCGTCCACTGAACACCTTCTCAAACCCAACAGCACGCGCGCATTATGCAGTTGTTCTGAAACGAGTCGCTCCTCAGCAGCAGGCCAGTGTTATCCCAAGCCTTCTGGAAGACTCTGACTCACAAGTTCGTTTTGTTGGAATCAAATGGATTGCAGACAAAGGCCTCACACAGTACCAGACACACCTTAAGAAACTCCTCAGTCGTCCCAATCTCAAACGCAAAGAACTTCGTGCAGTGATTGCATCACTTGCAACGCTTGCGGGCTCTTCAAAAAAGGAATTCTCGCCTGATGAAAAACTTCTGGAACTGGCACTCGACAAAAACAATACACCTCGCATACGTGCACTTGCACTGCAATGTATCAACGTCAATCACAAGCAACTCACCGTTGACACGCTTTCAAAACTGGCACAATCTGAATACCCATCAATTCAGTGTGAAGCAGTTTACTCACTCGTCATTCATCCTGATCCAAACAAAAAGTGGTCTCTAGCCAAATTGGCAGGTGACTCAACACTCAGTGATACACTCCGGGCTGATGCCGTGGCAGGGTTGACCCCAAGTGCGGCGGACCATAACGGGCTCCTAAACCTCCTGTCGCAATCAACAAGCCAGACAATCTCGTCAGAAGCAGCTCGTACGCTATCAGCAGGTATCACTGGGCGAGACCTGCCAGAAAAACCTCCTATAGCTGACCTCGAGGCGTGGCAGGCACTGGTTGACCAGGCGTCAAGTCAGCCAGACAAAGCTGTTGGCCGCAGGCTTTTCTTTCACTCGACTCTCGGAGGCTGTTACAAGTGCCACGCCATGAACGGCCGTGGGAATAACATCGGTCCAGATCTCACAACGATTCGAAACCAGACAGGCATTACCCGTGATTGGTTACTGAAACATATCGTCAATCCGAACGCTGAAATGGCACCCCATTATCGCCCACAGCAACTTCTGACGACGGATGGCAAAATTCTCACAGGACTTATCGTTGGACGAGAGGGCAAGAAGCAGGCGTACGTACAAACAAATGGTGAAATCTTTTTTATTCAAAAAACTGATATTGAAGAGCGGCAGGAACTTGCCACATCAATCATGCCTCTTGGCCTTCTCGACAAATTTGATGCCAGTGAAATCCGAGACCTGATCGCCTATGTCTTAGAGGGTGAAGAATTGCCACCAGATACCGTTCCAAGCACAAGCAAAACAAACACCCAAAAGCAGACACAGAACAAACAGCAACGCCCAAACGTCTTGTTTATTTTAACTGACGACCAACGTTACGATGCATTGAGTTGTATGGGTCACCCACACCTGGAGACTCCACACATCGACCGGCTCGCCTCGGAGGGTCTCCTTTTCAAGAATCACTTCTGCACCACAAGTTTATGTTCCCCAAGCCGAGCATCTATCTTAAGTGGACTCTACGCTCATACCCATGGTGTCTCCAACAATTTTACTGAGTATCCAACGGGAATGGTCAGCTTTCCAATACGACTTCAAGAGTCTGGTTACGAAACGGCTTATGTCGGCAAGTGGCACATGGGCGAAAACAATGATATGCCCCGTCCCGGCTTTCATCATTTCGTTACTCACAAAGGTCAGGGGAAGTACTTTGACACCGAATTCAATTTCAACGGAAAAGATCGGAGAGTTGTTAAGGGGTACTACACAACCGTCGTGACCGACATGGCGATGGATTGGATCAAGAATCAGAATTCTGACAACCCCTGGGCAATCATGGTAGGGCATAAAGCTCCTCACAGCTTTTACTTTCCCGAGAAGAAATACCAACACGCTTTTGATTCCGTTAATATTCAGTATCCGAAGAGTGCATTTAACCTAGACGACAAGCCAGCCTGGTTCAAAAAGCGACTCGATACCTGGCACGGAATTTACGGACCACTGTTTGACTGGCGAAAAACATTTCCTGACAAAAGGCCGGAGGCTGTCAAAGACTTTGCAAAAATGGTCCGCGCCTATTGGGGAACACTTCTTTCAGTGGACGACAGCGTCGGACGTCTCTACAAGTTTCTCGAAGATCGCGGAGAACTGGACAACACGCTGGTGATTTTTACTTCGGACAACGGCTTGCTCGAGGGCGAGCATGGCATGGTCGACAAACGAACCGGACACGAACCATCGATTCGCATTCCGCTTGTTGCTCGCTACCCCGGCCTAACCAAGCAAGGCAAAGTCATTCCACAGATTACTGCAACCATCGATTTCGCTCCGACGATCCTTGATATCTGTGGTGCTGAACCGCTTGAAAAGGTTCATGGCCGCAGCTGGAAACAGCTAGCTCAAGGTAATGAATCTGATTGGCGAGACAGCTTCTATTACGAATACAACTACGAGCACCAATTTCCCTACACGCCAAACGTCCGTGCTTTGAGAACCGATCGTTGGAAGTATATTCGCTATCCACACGGTGACGGGTCACCTGATCGGCATATGGCGGAGCTTTATGATTTGACCAATGACCCCGAGGAGGACAAAAACCTGATTCATGACCCTGAATTCTCCGACACCGTAGTCCGGCTCCGGCACGAACTCGATCGATTAATCTCAGACCATGGAGACGGCAAGCCCGACAGAATGCCTGTGGATCAGGGGATTCAATCAGGACTTCCAGACGAGTCCATCCGATAGAAGCACATCCGGCAGAAGCCCCATCCGGCAGAAGCAAAGACAATGCATCGGTTTCACAAGCAGCACCCAATGAATCTGAAATCACAGACGAATCTGAAATTACAGACTCGGGACAAGTCTTTGGGTACTCTGATAGAGCCTGCCGCATCAGGCAAACTAAAAAGGGCCGCACTAGCGCTGCCAGTGCGGCCCTTCATTTAAAGCGTGAAATCAGAATCAATCCTGTTCTGAATCACATTCACCCTTCGCACAGCAACTCGACTCGACAGCAGTTTCACTGCAGCCTTTGTCGCAACATGCAGACGAGCAGCCAGAAGAGCACGCACATGAGCCACCAGCACTACACGAGCACTGGTTTGCATCACAGCCGCAATCCTTACATGTGCAATTATCACCGCAGCACATACATGCTGTTGCACTTGCACTATTGAAAGCGGCAAGACCAAATGGCATAGCTGCCACAGCACTGAGAACCGCTAGTCCTACTAATGATTTAATTAACATAGAAATCTCCTTGTTCAATAAATGAAATGTAAAAAAACTAAAGACGAAGAGATTTCCAATTAGTGAATCCAGACACAAAGAAGTGCTTGGCGTTTATTATGACTAAGTACAGGTAGGGTAGTTTCAATATACTTTGCAGACAATTGCTGCAGACCATAATCAATCGGGGGCTGCTGACCCAAGATCGATTGAGGTGCGACATCCTTCGTGAAACGTACCGGCAAAGCCGTTGAACTCAGCCGAACGCGGAGGCAACACTCGCATGACGGTCGAACTCGGTTCCCTAACTGAGGTGTAACACACGCCCGCGATGACTCGCGATCAGCCTGTATTTGCTCGCAACTACAGCAATTAACCTTTGGAACCTCAGCAGGAATATTAACGGCGCAACAACTTACTTTGTCCGAACTACAACAACATTCCGCAAAAATCCCAGCTGGCACCATCATTGCCACTGATACTGCGATAGTCATAGCTAATCGTAGGTACTTCACGCGTTGAACGCTCCGCAAAAAGGTTTGTCGGGTGACTTCTCTATTTTTTAAACCAATTAAAGGCTGCTGTCATCACTACTTTACGCACGATACGGGACTTTGATCGTTCAGGAAACGAAAACCTGCCAGAATTCTCGTGAATTATGAGGTAGACACTCCGCCCTGGGCCCCAAAAACGAGGGGGAGAACAATGGCTCCCCCTCGCTCCTTAGACTGACCAACTTTGATTAATAATCACCGTTGACTACCTCACCACCGGCACGCGAGCACAGGGACGCAAACAGAGTATCTGACATCCCATCACTCAGGAAGGCGACATGTCCATCGGCAAAGACAAAACTCACACCACCTGGATGTGAAGAAAAGAAGTCTTCAAAGTGAGCCTCGCCACCGCTGTTAAACACATGCTCACCGACTCCGATAACTCGCGACATTCCGGCTTCTAGGCCATCTCCTCTACCAATCCAGAGACTTCCGCCGAGCCGGCTATCTCGTTCACCAATCATGACAGTCTTACTCAAGCCATCAGTAACACTTTTGAATTTCACCGCATTTTGCCCATTGGCTCCACCGGCAAAGAAAATACCGTTGCCTTCACCGGGTTCAAGCCCTTCATCACCACCACTGAGTGCAGCAGTGAGATCATCATGCTCGTGGCCAGCGATGTGTTCGTTCCCAAAAACACCTGGGTAGTTGCTACGAGCATACTGAACCGATCCAGGAGTTGCATCAGGTGTGTCTTCGCCACTGCCCTCCGCCCCTGGATTAAAAAGATCACCTGAGCCATATGAATCAGAAGGGCACAAAAACGTCGAAATCACAGTGGTTCGAGCCGCTGCGTTACTGGAATGACTCACCTGCTGATTGAAGTTAATTGTCTTATAGACATTGTTTTCCTCAATGAAGGGAAGCATTTGGCTTGCAAAACCAAAACCTTCTCCTTCATCACCGTGCCATTCACCATTCTCGTATTCGCCAACCCATCCTGTTGGAAACCTTTCTGGATTCACGTCAGCAAAATTGTGAATCGCAAGACCCTGCTGCTTCATTTTATTTGAGCATGCACTGCGCCGAGCAGCTTCTCGAGCCTGCTGTACAGCCGGCAAAAGTAGGCCAACAAGCACACCAATAATTGCGATCACAACAAGTAGCTCAATCAGCGTGAAACCACTTCTTGGGAAACTGTTTCCAAACGATATATTCCTCTTTTTTCCAATCATCATTTTCTCCAAATATTTGTATAATTTTTATGTTTATTGCATTTTTAACGGACGCCAAAAGAGACGCGTAAGCACACAGAAAAATTCTCAAAAAGAATTCGGCCATATGTTCTCAGACATAATTTGTCTGAGACTTACATAGGGCCCAACATGCTACTCACGGCACTCGTACGATTACGCAATGAGTGACGGCGGGCCGCGAGGTCTTGGCCGAAGCGTATGATCAAACTCAGCAAAAATGCTTCGAGCAACAAACAGTTCAACATCAAGGGCACAGATTTTGACATAGAGTGTGGGGCAGGCAAGCGTTTGCGCCTTAAAAAGACTGAAGAAGTGACACACAACACAGTCGTCTGGACATCCGCCTGGGCATTCGTCTGGACACCCGCTAGGGCATTCGTCTCCTTCATCGACAGCCATTTCGACACGATTCTGCGAGCAGCCACATTGGCAACCGAAGGATTCTTGAGTCGCAGTTCGCGCACTATGATTTGCACTTATCCACTCGAATGCTGCGCCTCGTACAACGGTAAAACCAGCGTGACCCAAGAGGGAGACGAGGCAATATGCGCTTAACAGAATAATGGATGCAAACCGCATCATGACTTAGCAAACCTAGTTGAACACAACGTAGAATTATTGTTTTTCTACCACAGAAAAAATTAGTGCACATCCCCTTATTTTGCTGAGACGTACAAATCCGTTTCGTAACTAATTTACGGGTCGATCTTGGATACGGTATCGCAGTGGGGAGATGTATTACTCCCCACCGCGACACCAATTTTCTTAGAAGGTACCGTTCACAACTTCACCACCAGCACGTGTTGACAGCGACTGGAAAAGTGACTCTGACATTCCATCACTCAGGAAGGCGACATGTCCATCGGCAAAGACAAAACTCACACCACCTGGATGTGAAGAAAAGAAGTCTTCAAAGTGAGGGTCACCGCTGTTAAACACATGCTCACCAACTCCAACAACTCGTGACATTCCGGATTCCAGGCCATCTCCTCTACCAATCCAAAGACTTCCGCCTAGTCGGCTATCTCGTTCACCAATCATGATCGTCTTGCTTAAGCCGTCGCTAACATCTCTAAAACTCACTGCATTTTGTCCATTGGCACCACCGGCAAAGAAAATTCCATTGCCTTCACCAGGTTCAAGTCCTTCGTCTTCGACATTGAGTGCAGCAGTGAGATCATCATGATCATCATGACCACCCATATGTTCTGACCCAAAAACACCGGGGTAGTTGCTACGAGCGTACTGATTTGAACCGGGACTTGCATCAGGGGTTTCCTCGCCACTGCCCTCCGCCCCTGGATTAAAAAGATCACCTGAACCATATGAATCAGAAGGGCACAAAAACGTCGAAATCACAGTGGTTCGAGCCGCTGCGTTACTGGAATGACTGACCTGCTGATTGAAGTTAATTGTCTTATAGACATTGTTCTCCTCAATGAAGGGAAGCATCCGACTGGCAAAGCCAAACCCTTCTCCCTCATCGCCATGCCATTCACCACTCTCGTATTCACCAACCCATCCCGCTGGAAACATTTCAGGATTCACATCAGCAAAATTGTGAATCGCAAGTCCCTGCTGCTTCATTTTATTTGAGCATGCACTGCGCCGAGCAGCTTCTCGAGCCTGCTGTACCGCTGGCAAAAGCAGGCCAACCAGCACGCCAATAATTGCGATTACAACAAGTAACTCAATCAGTGTGAAACCAGATCGCACATTCGCCAAGCCGCCAAGCGAACTTTCTTTTCTTTGAACTATCATTAGAAAACTCCAAAATGCAAAATGAAACTATGAAATAAATTCAGAACTGAACTACAGAAAAAGATGCACGGGCAATCAGCCCTCACGTGCCTACACAGTTTTAAACTGGACAACTAGGCAAATCCTGCAAAGTTAGACTCATCATCTCTAACAGATAATGAACTATTACAAGCTTTGCGTGCTTACACCTGAAGCGCAGGTGGACCGCGCGGCTTCGGCAGAAGAGTGAAATCAAAGGTGGCGAGTCTTTCGTACAGGTCAGATGATTCACAGCAAAATGGAACTGATTTTACCGTCGGTAGCTTCGACGCACCAACCTGTGTCTTAAGAAGACTAAAGCACTTACAAATCGAACAGTCATCTGCATGCTCTGGTGACGGTTGCGAATTGTCCTCACTATGCTCAACGGCCTTGTGACCATGCTGACAATGGCTGCATTTGAGGGCATGATGTGCATGCTCAGCGTCGGTTCGGCCGTGCGAGTGCAAACCCAGCACATCAAATCCAGCGTGCCCCAGCAGCGAAACAATGCCGTAAACACTCAAAAGTAGCATTGAGGTAAAACGCTGCATGGAAATCAATTCCGAAACGGGAAGGCCTGATTTTTGACACTAAAACGCATACAAACCGCTTTTTACCGCATTGAAAAGCTTATTGCAATCAAAAAACACGTCATTTTTTTGGACTACCATGCCTGCAGCAATATGCCTGATGTGGTCGATTTCAACTTGATCTTTTATCAGAATTCATAGGCGACTTGCTAAGTGGTATTTCTGGCTCGTGAATGACTGCGCGACACCATGCACGAGATTGATTTCACACAAAACTTCTGGTTCTCAACGTGGCCTGTATTTAAAATACGCGTTCTACTGCATAATTATCATATCTCGGGGCCAATCTATAATCGGACGCTTAGTCAAAATCGACGTTTTAGTCGGCAACTTGTTATTCCTGCCTGCCACGGAACCGCCTTAGTCTCATGCATTCCATTTCCTAAATTCTGCCAGAAAAACTGTGTTCTATGTGTGGCCGATTTGCTCTTACTTCTGATGAGTCAAGGATCTGCACACTTTTTGGTGTCGATCTCAGCACTCCCATAACACCACGATTTAACATATCGCCATCCCAAAAAATTCTGGTCATTCGCCTTCAGTCCCAAACTCACAAACACGTAAGTTCATTGTTAAGATGGGGACTCATCCCATCATGGTCTAGGGATCAATCCGTTGGTGCGCGATTAACGAATGCTCGTTCAGAGACTGTGTTAACTAAGCCTTCTTTCCGTGACAGCTTTCGCCGACGAAGGTGTCTTATTCCTGCTAATGGGTTCTATGAATGGACGACTTCGGGAAAGCGAAAACAGACGCACTATATTCAGACGATATCAAATGAACCTTTTGGTATCGGTGGCCTTTGGGACTCCTGGGAAGACAACGGTAAAAGAATAGAAACCTGTATCATTCTGACTTGTGAGGCCAATCAAGCAATGCAGTATCTTCATCCACGCATGCCCGTTGTAGTTCAGCCAGAGCGATATGACGCGTGGCTTTCTCCAGCCACGGAACTTGCAGAACTCTCTCATGACTTGCTTTCGTTTCCAAAAGAAACAACAGTAATATCTCAAGTCTCTGACTATGTAAATGACGTTCGGCACGATGGCATCAGATGCCAGCACCAGTGTTTGGACAGCAATCAAGCAGAGGCTATGCACAACGCACAGCTCCCCACAGCAAGCCAAAAACTTTTATTTGAAAAATAAGCAAACCTCTGCTCTCTCTACACAAAATGCCACTCAATTGAACATCACTCAGTCGGATTCAGTTCGTGTCGTAGAGAATCATTGCTTCTTCAGTTTTCATCGCACTTCAGTGCATGTATTTCGATCGCCATGTTAATTTACTCCGGCAGAGTAACCTTGGCGGGTAAGCGAAGACAGCCGATTATAGAGATTACATCCGACGATGTATTGAAAGTCACCTCGAATCTTCTAAAACAATTCGACCCACCGACATTTCTAACGCGTATTCTTTGAGTATGAACACATCGCACAAACTACTGCTCGTTATCCTCGCCTGTCTGCTTTTTCCAATGATGGAAAAAACCTCTTCTGCGAGGACACAAAACCCGGTTGTTGATGACGCAGCACTCGCTGAACAATTTATAGAAGGCCTCGCAGCTCTTGTTGAAAACGCACCGTCCAAAACGCAACGAACACTTGAATCGGGGAATGCCCTCAGTTTGTTAGCTCAAACGGAGGGTAGTGCCATTCGGCTACCAAACCGACAACACATTCCAGCAGGAGCCACAGAAGAGCATCTCTATCAACGTGTGATGCCGGCAGTTGTCGTTATCGGATCTATTTATAAGTGCGACAGCTGTAGTAAATGGCACCTCGGCGGAATGGCATCCGGCTGGATCCTCTCTGATGACGGGCTGGTTGTCACAAATCATCATGTCTTTACAGGGGATGCGAATCACTATTTTGGAGTCATGACATCTGATGGCAACGTCTTTGCCATTCGTAGTATTCTCGCATCTGATCGTGATGGAGACGCAGTTATTGCACAGCTAGACACACGTGGTTTTGTGCTTCCATTCCTCAGACTCGGTCGCCCAGCTGACTGCGGGGACGCTGTTGTTGTAATCAGCCATCCAGCCGGCCGCTTCTACAGTCTCACTCGGGGTGTGGTGTCCAGATACCACCGCCATAACGCAGATCCTGCAACGATGACAAAGTCAGGTGGAACCTCTCACACACCAAGGAACCGCAATAGTAACGGAGCATCGCGGGTCGCCCCGGCACCTGTCTGGATGAGTGTCACCGCGGACTATGCTGTCGGCAGCAGCGGCGGTCCTGTCTTTGACTCAAGTGGCAACGTTATAGGCATGGTATCGAGAACATATTCAACACAGCCAAGTAAAAACCATCGTCAGCATGAATCATTCGGAAACCAAATGGTTTTCAAAGACTGCGTTTCACTTGATACGGTTCTTGGCCTCATTGAAAACGCAGACTAAGGCCTAGCCAGAGGCTACGCCTTAGTCATCAATACCAAGAGCCCGTCGGCGCACGCTTAGCTTCTCCGTTCCGCCATCAACAACATAGCCGTCGGCTTCCATTGCAAGCCGGAGATCAGATTCAGCGGTAAGTGCGTCCTCTTGGCAGTACAAAGTCTGACTGAAATGTTCAAGGAGCAGATCGAATCGAGGGCGAACAAATCTTCTATGACAGTTCGAACTGTGCAGCCGCTGCCCCTTCGGATTGTGATGACCCTCGCGATGTTGGCGAATCCGATCTTCCAACGGCTGACTCGTTTGCCCAACATAAAGATATCCAGAAGGAGCATCCGAGCCTGTTACCAATGGCTTCAGCTCAATAATATAAAGATGCCAGACAGTCATATCACCATTGACTGTGTATCCGTCACATCGAAGTCGCTGCCGCATCGACTTCATGGCAGCGTCTATATCCAATTTCTGTTCCGGCTTGATAAATGGGCAATCTCGCCCACCTGACTCTGCAGGTTTTGGCATTGCCTCATAGACAACATTTACGACTCGCATCCGCTTTGCTCGCCGAGATGTTTTGACCCATCGGTCCAGTTCAAGACCCGGTCGTTTCGTGAGAGCTTTAACAATAACTCGAGGACGATCTGCGCGACGGCGCAATCCTACGAGATCACTCGTCTTCAGAACACAAATCCAGACCCGCTGCGTCATGCCGGGAATATTCGGACGATCTGACATACAGAAAAACCTTGCATACAAAAAAACCTTGCGGGGTCGATACCATACCTGCTCTTCTTGTTCGGCTTCCCACCACACGAATCATGAAACGTTCTCCTTCTTTCGTGCGAACACTACTCATCAAATGAGTCGTCACCCATTATCTTCGGACAATGACTGCCCTGCCTTATGTCGGCTGTTTGGTTGGTCGCAAAAGAATGTCGTGCACCTGGACATGCTCCGGACACGACAGCATGTACACCACAGCGTCTGCTACATCATTTGCTTCTAAAACCTTAAACTGAGAGTACACCTCGCGCGCCTTTTCCTCCGACTTCATATAGTGGCCCGCGAAGCCTGTTTCGACAAAACCGGGACATATTTCACCAACACGGATTGAATCTTCATTTTCTCGCAATTCAATCCGAAGAGATTCAGTCAGTGCGCGAACCGCATGTTTCGTTGCAGCATAAAGACCAGCTCCAGCAGGAACCCGCTGACCAGCCATTGAGCCGATGTGAATAATATGCCCACGATCTCCTCTCGACCGCATATCAGCGAGTGCTTCGCGGGTGCAGATACACAACCCGAGCACATTCACATCAAGCATTTCACGCCACTCGTCAACCTTCCCATCGGCGAGTGAATCCGCATGACCTAAACCTGCATTATTGATTAATACGTGAACGCCACCGAAACGCTCCCGTGCATCCGTGAAAGCTTTTTGCACAGACTTTTCGTCACGTACATCACACTCCACGGCAAGGCTGTTCTGACCAGACGTATCGGCTGCAGTAAGAACTTCAGCGACACGATCCTGACGACGAGCGCACCCAACTACGTGCATCCCCTCACGAAGAAGACGTCCTGCTAGAGCTGCTCCGATGCCATTACTTGCACCGGTAACGAGGGCCGTTTTGCCTTGCCATTGGGCCATTCCGTAACCATCCGCTGTTGTAGCCATTTAAAAATCCTTTTCGGTTGCATGCACTTCGGTCATATCGGGTTTTCATAAAAATCACACAGCACGATCTCATCTGGTTATGATTTTACCACCAGGAGGAAATCATTTATTGAGCGACTGAGAGAAGATGAATTCCTCCATTGAATTGTCATAGACCGGTGAAACCGCACAAACCAGTGTAAGCTCGTAGAATATACCGCCGGTGCCTGCGTAATCAGGTGCCTGCCTTATTGAGCACTACGAAAAATTCTTGGAATTACATTCATATTGCCCGCGAGAAAAGAAACTTATGACCGAAGAAGATGCCACTCGTATTACTCCAGATAATGAAGATGAAATAATTTTCGTCACTGGTGCAACTGGATATGTCGGTGGCAGACTTGTGCCACTTCTGCTTGAGGCAGGCTATCGCGTGCGATGTCTTGTTCGAGAACCACGCAAACTCGACGCGCGACCATGGCGACAACACCCACAGCTTGAGGTTAT
>Ga0233437_1005880_pt1 | contig 12951 bp, 10 predicted proteins | sample SI_122_August201_FD_182714 | JGI IMG/M metagenome (GOLD analysis project Ga0233437, IMG submission 182714) | Seawater microbial communities from Saanich Inlet, British Columbia, Canada - SI_122_August2016_200_MG | ecosystem: Environmental > Aquatic > Marine > Inlet | place: Canada: British... | reverse complement strand
GCACGAGTGAGTTTGGCGGTTTTTCGTGAAGCAAACATAGAAAATCTTTAAATCCTTATGCGCAGAGACTGGATTTGTCATTCAGCTTTTAGCCTGCAAAAACCTAACCGGACATTGCTGACTTAGGGATGTCAATTGGAAGTACGGGCCGAAGAGGACGACGTTGGCAGGCACTTAAGCATCAGAGGACTATAATTTGATATCACAATTTGTTAGATTACCGCTTTATTATTGATTTCATCTTAGATACAATCGTCTGTCCAATAATATAAAAAAAGTTACGTTCCTATTCCAGGCCTGACATCAATTCTATCCTACCTGCTTGACCATGATGCAAAAATCGATGACCAAACCGGCCTTTGAGAAGGCGTTAGTTATTTTGAGAGAGCAAGACCCAAAAATAGATGGAATCCTGACCCAATTGGGTCCTCCTGGATGGCGGAAACGGAGATCCGGATTCCCGACACTGGTGCGCATTATTCTGGAGCAACAAGTATCTCTGGCTTCAGGCAAGGCCGTTTTCGACAAACTTCTGCTGTCAGTACCGCTACTCACCGCCAGAAATTTTTTAAAATTAAGTCCCGAAAATCTGAGAGAGATCGGATTCAGTCGCCAAAAAACACGTTATTGTACAGAATTAGCCAAAAAAATAAAAGATGGAGATCTGCGCTTGGGAGATTTGGAAAAGATGCCGGAAAAAGGGGTGCGGGAAGAACTCATCCAAATGATCGGGATTGGCCGCTGGACGATTGATATTTATCTGATGGAGGCGCTCAAACGGCAGGATATCTGGCCGGCCGGGGATCTGGCCCTCGCCATTGCCGTGCAACAGGTGCTGCAGCTTAAAAAAAGGCCCACGCCCGAAAAACTGGACCAGATCAGTAAGAGATGGAAACCCTGGCGATCAGTTGCTGCCAGGGTTTTTTGGCATTCTTATCTAAATGGCTCTTTTTAAGGGTCTCCTTTTGAAAATTGACCCTCTACAGCACTAAAACTCGAATAGAACCCAAATTGTCGGGAGAAGTTTTTTTAGCTCATTCAATACTCGCCCATAAAGCCTAAGGAAATTGGCCTTTCAAGGCAGACAGGTTGTTTAAAAAGGTCGTATACCAGAAACAAAGGTGATTTTATGTTAGTAAGATTAATTAGAATATTATATAGTTTTATGTCATACGGATTATAACTCTTTTACAAGTCTGTTTAAAAAGGAAAAAGAGTATGTTGGTTCATGCAACGACTCAACAAACAGAGATTTAAATGGTAAAGGGATGAATATTATATACCTGTTATTACCCCTATCCCTATTGCTGGGTGGCGGTGCATTGATCTGGTTCATACTGGCATTGCGCTCCGGACAATTTGATGACCTTGAGACTCCGGCCTACCGAATTCTCTTTGACGAAGATGGACCAGGCAACCAATAAACTTTGCGCAAAGGAGTAGTTTATGTCCAATATGGAATCATTTCATTATGATGATGCGATTGTGCGGAAATTCACTTTAGTCACTATCTTATGGGGAGTGGTGGCACTGTCAGCCGGTGTATTGATTGCTTCGCAACTCGCTTTCTGGCAGCTCAATCTGGGCCCCTGGTTTAGTTTTGGGCGTTTACGTCCGATTCACACCAATGTGGCGATTTTTGCTTTCGTCGGTAATTCCATCTTTGCAGGGATTTATTATTCTACCCAACGCTTGTGCAAGGCCAGATTGTTTAATGACCTGTTAAGCAATATTCACTTCTGGGGATGGCAATTGATCATCATATGTGCAGCGCTGACCTTGCCGTTTGGTCTGACGACAGGCAAGGAGTACGCTGAACTGGAGTGGTCGATTGATATCATGATTGCAATTGTCTGGGTTATCTTTGCGATTAATTTTTTTGGAACCCTGATCAAGAGGCGGGAAAAACATATTTACGTCGCTATCTGGTTCTACATCGCAACCATATTGACAGTGGCAATCCTGCATATCGTGAATTCCATTTCAATACCAGTAAGTTTCCTGAAGAGTTACCCGATCTATGCTGGCGTGCAGGATGCCCTGGTCCAATGGTGGTACGGGCACAACGCGGTTGCTTTTTTTCTGACGACACCGGTGCTGGGTTTAATGTATTATTTCCTCCCGAAAGCGGCTAACCGTCCGGTTTATTCCTACCGACTTTCTGTTGTCCATTTCTGGTCACTGGTTTTTATCTATATCTGGGCAGGTCCGCACCACTTACTTTTTACAGCCTTACCAGATTGGGCACAATCTCTGGGTATGGTTTTCAGCCTGATGCTTATCGCTCCCTCCTGGGGAGGGATGTTGAATGGGCTTTTAACTCTAAGAGGAGCCTGGGATAAGTTAAGAACGGACCCTATTCTGAAATTCCTGGTCGTCGCTGTCAGCTTTTATGGCATGTCAACCTTTGAAGGTCCCATGTTAGCGATCAAATCAGTGAACGCGCTATCTCATTATACTGATTGGACAATTGGTCATGTCCATTCCGGGACATTGGGCTGGAACGGCTTCATGATTTTCGCTATGCTCTATTACCTGGTTCCTCGACTGTGGAAAAATGATCTATACAGTGTCAAGCTGGCCACTGCCCATTTTTGGTTGGCAACGATTGGAATCGTGTTCTACATTGTTTCCATGTGGGTCGCCGGGATTACCCAGGGGCTGATGTGGAGAGCCTTCAACCCGGACGGTTACCTGACCTACGGCAGCTTTGTGGAGACCGTCACCCGGATTATACCAATGTATTACGTCCGTCTCATGGGCGGGACGATGTATCTGACCGGTATTCTGCTTTTGCTTTACAACGTGGCGAAAACCATCGTCGGTGTAAAAGCGCCTGAAGACGAAAAGGGCACAGCACCGGCTATTATCAAAACCCCCCATGCAGAAGGGTCATTTCTGAACCGACTTGAAAGCAACCCCATCCGATTTGCGTTGTTCACGTTGATCGCAGTGTCCATTGGTGGCCTGGTGGAAATAGTTCCTACGTTTGTCATCAGAAGCAATATTCCAACCATCAGCGCAGTTAAACCATACACTCCGCTTGAACTGGAAGGACGGGACCTTTACCTGCGGGAAGGCTGTTATGTCTGCCATTCCCAAATGATCCGTCCATTCAGAGCCGAAACTGAAAGATATGGAGATTATTCAAAACCCGGAGAATTTGTGTATGATTATCCCTTTCAATGGGGGTCCCGAAGAATTGGCCCTGATCTACACAGAATCGGGAAAAAATACCCGGATATGTGGCACTACCTTCACATGAAAGATCCTCGCCTGACCTCACCAGGTTCAATCATGCCCGGATATGATTGGCTCTATGAAAATTATCTGGATACATCAAATACCAAAGCAAAAATGAAGGTGATGAAGGTTCTGGGGGTACCTTATACGAACAGGGAGATTAATTACGCCGTCATGCTTCTCCAGGACCAGGCGGGTGAAATTGACAAACGGCTGGGAAAGAATGATAACGTCAATACAGCCAGGAAAGAAATAGTAGCTCTCATAGCTTACCTACAAAGGCTTGGGACCGATATCAAATCTAAAAAATAAATGTAATTATTCAGCATGAGTTCCGTCGAGGGTATCATGATACCCTCGACTCACGAAAAGTGGTGAATAGGTACAAATAAATTTGATAAGTAGCAGAGGAGAAATAGATGTTTGCAGCTATTTTGGATTCAATGAATTTCACCCCTTGGGCATTGTTCTCACTGATATTGTTCTTTTCAGTGTTTATCGGTGTGTTGATTTGGGTCTTCCGAAAAGGTTCGTCAGAGTTTTATCGATCCCTGGCCAGAATCCCGTTGGAAATTGATCCGGAAAATCAGGCGCCCCTTTAAGATGGCTCTTAGGGATCGTTCATATATAAAAACAATCCGTTGCTGGCTTTGATAGAATAAATTGGGAGAAAAACGATGTCTGCTGAAGAAGATAAGTTACTCGATCACAATTTCGACGGTATTCAAGAGTATGACAATCCAATGCCCAGATGGTGGCTGGGCCTGTTTTACGCAACTATTGTTTTTGCCATCGTCTATTTTCCGTATTATCATTTATTTGATGGAAAGCTTCCTCAGCAGCTTTATCAGGAAGAGAGCGCTCAAATAGCAGCTGTACGTCAGGCGGCAGAAATTAAAAGAAAAGAACAGGAAAAAATAAGACAAGCGGAAATAGCCCGAGCTCGAAAGGAAAAAGCGGCTGCACAGCCGGATTCGGACAAATCAGTCGCAGAAACAGCAGACGGGTCTGTCGGAGAAGAAGAGGCTTTCACACGCATTGACTGGGATTTTGAGGGGGATCTTGAAGAGGGTGCTGAGATATTCGCAGCCTACTGTTTATCCTGTCATGGAAAATCAGGTGAAGGGTTGATCGGACCAAACCTGACAGATAGTTACTGGATGCATGGAAACACACCTGCAGATCTGCAAAAAACTATTAACAATGGGGTCATTGAAAAAGGCATGATCGCTTGGAAAGCGGTTCTGGACTCAGAAGAGGTCAGAAATGTGACTGCGTTTGTGCTCAGTATCAGGTTTTCCAATCCACCAAATCCAAAACCGCCGCAGGGAACACAGTATCCAAATTAGTCACAGAATCCATGCAACAGAAACCACAGCCGTCTCAAGTACCAAAAAGTCTATACAATATTGATGCAACAGGTAAACGTCATCGGATTTATCCCCAGGATATCACTGGTAAATTCACACGGATCAGAACAAAGCTGGCCTATCTGCTGATCCTGATCTATTTGCTGCCACCATGGTTGAAAATCAATGGCCTCCCGGTTATTCAGCTGAATATCCCGGATCGCCAATTCGTTTTATTCGGTTCAATCTTCTGGCCGCAAGACGTTCAATATCTGGTATTTATTTTTATCCTGGCTGGACTCTTCCTTTTTTTTATCACCGCACTATTAGGAAGGGTCTGGTGTGGATGGGCCTGTCCACAGACCATCTTTCTTGAGTTTGTCCTGAGACGGATTGAATATTGGATTGAAGGTAACAGGACTGACCAGATCAAATTGGACAAAAGTCCCTGGACCCCATCCAAATTTACAAAAAAAGCAATTAAACACCTGCTGTTTCTGCTGGTCGCAGCCGTCGTCTCCAATACGTTTCTGGCCTATTTCACCGGAGTTGACTCACTTCTACAATGGATCAGCAGTCCCCCATGGGAAAACTGGACGGCTTTTTTGTTTATGCTGTTTTTTCTTTTTGCATTTTATTTTGATCTGGCCCATTTTCAAGAACAATACTGCATCCTTGTATGTCCCTATGCCCGCTTTCAAAGTGCATTGATCGACTCACAAACCATTCAGGTCATGTATGACCCCCGGCGTGGAGAACCAAGGGGTCGCAGAAGCAAAGTCACAGGAGACTGTATCGATTGCAGTGCCTGCATCAGGGCTTGTCCCACCGGCATTGACATACGAAATGGCTCCCAGTTGGAATGTATTGGTTGCACACGTTGTATCGATGCCTGCGATCGTATCATGACCCGCATCAAGAAACCAAAAGGCCTCATCCGCTATGAATCAGAACTAGGTCTGGCCGGAGAAAAGCCATCCGTCATGCGCCCAAGGATTATCATTTACATTCTTATTCTGACCATTATCACCGGCAGTTTTTTCTGGGTTTTATCAAACAGACCCCTGGTCGAATATCAGCTGATAAAACCAAAAGGGGTTCCCTTTACATTAATATCTCAGAACCAGGTCAGCAATCACTTTTCTTTGAGACTTATCAATAAGGATCTGAAACAACACCGGATAAGACTCGCTCAACAGGGAGGAGAGGACGTTTCCCTGATTGTGCCAATTTCTCCCTACACCCTGAAAGCAAATTCGACTTATCGGTTAGCCTTTTTCATGATAGTACCGAGGGATAAGCTATCTGCCGGACGCCTGAAAATCCCCCTGCAGGTCTTTATTGATGATGTTGCACAAGAGAATATTGAATTGGTTTTCATAGGACCCTCATCATAAAAGGTGTCAGGTCTTTCATTTCTGTCCAACCCTGGTTATCAGCACTGTTATGTTTCGAAATGGCAAATTCAATCCATGGCCAACCGCAATAGTAGCTGGACTGTGCCTCGTTATCGGTGTGAATGGATTTATATTTTTCCTGGCCCAACGCAAACCTTACGAGCTGGTCACAAAGAATTATTATCAGAAAGCATTGCGGTATGAATCGATCATTCAGGCCCGGGAAGTTACACGGCGCAACGGCTGGAAACTGAAGCTTTCAATGATCCAGAATAATGGGGAGTCCCAATTATCCGTCAACATCTCGGATTTGAAAGACAAAAGCATAAAAGGATTGCAGGGCTCGGTGTCACTATTTCGCCCTTCCAACACGAAACTGGATCTTGAGATGGATCTCGTTGAAATCGACTCATCCCGTTATCAATCAGAATTTGTTAAATTAGAGCCGGGACCCTGGAAATTCACTTTTGTTTTCCGAGATGCAGAAAGCCAGATCGTTTTTTACCAGAAAATGCCCTTCACGATCCCTTAGTTCGCAAAAAATTGTACCCCTATCCAACACACATGAACTGCTACCATTGCCAGCTTCCTGTTCCAAGTTCAGCTGCGATTATTCTTGAAATAGACAGGAAATCCTATACTTTCTGCTGCCGGGGATGTTCTCTGGTATTTCAGATGATCAAAAACAGTAACCTCGATTCCTACTATCAGAAAAGAGAATTAACCGGGCTGGAAATCCCGGTTGAATTGTTGCCTGGAAAAGATTTCAGTCATTTTGATCGCCAGTCCATAACGGACCGATTTGTTTCCACTCAGGCGAATGGACACAGTGAATCCCGCTTATTGCTGGAAGGCGTCACTTGTGCCGCCTGTACCTGGTTGATAGAAACCTACCTTTCAAAGCAAAAAGGAATACAGCTGGCCGAGGTCAATTATAGTAATCATCGGGCCACAATCTCCTGGGACCCTGAAGAAATAAAATTTTCTGCTTTGTTCACTTTTCTGTCGGAAATTGGCTACCGGGCCTTGCCCTACGATCCTGCTGTTCAGGAGAGACAGCAGAAACAGCTGAAAAAGAGTATGCTGATCCGACTGGCTGTTGCGGGATTTTGTGCAGGAAATATTATGATGTTGAGTATTTCTCTTTATTCAGGATATTTCAGCGGCATGCAAACGGAGTTCAAACATTTTTTTCAATGGCTGTCCGCACTCCTGAGTCTACCCGCAGTTTTATACAGCGCTGGTCCATTCTGGTCAGGAGCTATTACCTCAATCAAGTCGAAGTACCCAAACATGGATCTCCTGATTTCACTGGGCATTGTGACCACTTTTTCCTATTCAGTGATGGCGCTGCTTGCAGATGGTGGAGAAACCTATTTTGATTCGTGTACCATGCTGATATTTATTCTGCTGATTGGAAGAACTCTCGAAAGTATGACCCGGTCTGGCGTCATGAATATTAAGGAACAATTATTACGGTTAACACCTCAATTCGTCGTTCGGCTCAATGAGGATGGCAGTGAAGCCACTGTCTCGGCAGATGAGTTGAAGATTACTGATCGTATACGCATAAAGCCGGGAGATAGTATACCTGTTGATGGACGCGTCTGTTATGGAAGTGGAGAAATTGATGAATCCGCCCTGACCGGCGAGAACCAGTGGCGCTTCGCTGGGACCAATGACACTGTTTTAAGCGGAACGATCAACCGCATGGGCTCGTTTGTGATGAAAGCTGACAAGGTGGGCCAGGATTCCGCCCTGCAACAAATCATCTCACTGGTCGATCAGGTAAACGACCGAAAAACCAACCTGCAGCGGATGGCTGACAAAATTGCCGCCAGATTTGTCTGGGTGGTTTTATTTCTCAGTCTGGCAACCTTTGTCTATTGGAATTGGATTGCCGCCAAACCATTGGATCTCTCACCCTGGCTGATTGCTGTCTCGGTTATCATCATCGCCTGCCCCTGTGCACTTGGACTGGCAACACCAATGACGATCATGGCGGCAACAGCCCTGGCATTTAAACGCCGTATCTTGATCAAGTCTGGAGAATTTTTTGAGCAGGCTGATAAAATCACCGATATCGCCTTTGATAAGACAGGGACTTTGACTAACGGTGAAATGCAGGTCGTCTGTTTGAACAGTGTGGGAAATTTACCGGAAAAGGAGTGGTTCTCTTTGGCGGTACAGCTCGAAAAGGCTTCGAATCATCCAATTGCCAGAGCAATTCGTGCGGCAGCTAAAACAAAACAAATCCCTGAATCCGAAACAAGAATCAAGGATTTTGTCCAACTTCCCGGCCAGGGTGTGAAAGGAACCCTGAAAAAACAGAAAATACGAGTTGGAAACGCCCGGTTTGTTAAACAAAGATACTCATCGAAACCCATCCTGAACGATGATGTGCATAAGAATTCAATCCTGGCTGTGCAAATCTTTGTCAGCATCGATAACATTCTGCAGGGAACCATCGATCTGCAGGACAGCTTGAAGTCGGAAGCGAAATGGCTAATTGATCAAATGAAAGAGAAAAAACTGGTCACCCATTTGCTTTCGGGGGATCTAGAGGAGCGGGTTTCATCTCTGAGCACGACACTGGGAATTGATCAGGCCCATGGTGAGATGTTTCCGGAAGAAAAACTTGAATACATACAAGCACTGCAGGCAAAAGGCAGAAATGTCATCATGGTAGGGGATGGATTGAATGATGCGCCGGCATTATCCAGTGCAGACATCGGCATTGCTGTCCATAATTCAACAGAACTTTCCATGGATGCCGCTGATGTTGTTTTTCTAAATTCAAACCTCAAAGATCTGGTTGCCTTTCTTTCCCTTTCTCTGAACTCAAAAAAGATGATTCAGCAGAACCTGATGCTGGCCTTACTATACAATGCCTGCACACTACCCCTGGCTATGCTCGGGCTGGTCACCCCTCTCTTATCAGCAATTTTTATGGCTTCCAGCTCACTTGTTGTGACCTTGAACCTTCTGCGGCTCAGGATTGATTAAGCCAACCAACGCTTGCGTCTGCGATAGTGCTTGGAGTCCCGAAAGCTTTTACGGGTTCCTTCCTTGGCCATGCCCAGGTAAAACTCCTTCACATCTTCATTATTTCTGAGCTCCTCACCCTCACCTTCCATGACCACACGTCCGTTTTCCAGAATATAACCGAAGGAGGAGTATGCCAGGGCGACATTGGTATTTTGTTCTGCCAGTAGGATGCTGACACCCTCTTTCTCGTTCAGGGATTTTACAATATGGAAAATCTCCTCAACCAGCATGGGTGCCAGACCCATAGAGGGTTCGTCCAACAGCATCAGCTTGGGATTGGCCATCAGACCCCGTCCCACAGCGGCCATCTGTTGCTCCCCGCCGGAAGTGTATCCAGCCAGCTGATTTCTGCGCTCGTTCAGCCTTGGGAAGTAGGCATATACTTTATCCAGGGATTGTTTGATAGCCGCCCGACCATCAGATCGCGTATAGGCCCCGGTCATCAGGTTTTCTTCAATCGTCAGGTGTTCAAAACAGTGACGCCCCTCCATGATTTGAATCACGCCTTTTTTAACCAGGTCAGGCGGATGGAATTTTTCAGTGTTCTGACCTTCAAACTCGATGGTTCCCTTGGTTGTTTCACCCCGTTCGGATTGTAACAGTTTGGAAATTGCCTTAAGCGTCGTGCTCTTCCCCGCGCCATTGGCCCCCAGCAGAGACACAATCCCTCCTGTGGGCACTTTCAGGGAGACCCCTTTTAAAACCAGAATCACGTGATCATAGATAACTTCAATATTGTTGACCGTTAAAATTGTTGAATTTTGACTACTCATAATATATTTACCATGGGAACGAGATCAAATTGGACAAATTCCAAAACGGTGAAGCCTTTAACAAACAGAAAATCATCAGGATTACAAAGCGAAGGGAAACCGGATTGAATCTCGATTTCCCCTGCTTATTGTCCCGGTGTCAATATAACGACGACACATTAACCACTCTTACATGCTGCAATTACGAGGTGTTATCTTTTTTTCCTTGGCGTATTTGGCCGCATCTGCTTCAACCATTGGCCGGACAATGGATTGATCAGACGAGATCCAATCGGAGATAAGGTTCCACTTTTTTCCGTCCCACTGAGAGAATTTAACGGCGCCGCCACCCTCATGATCGAAACAGGACACCTTCAACGGCGCCATAAATCCCGTAGCACCCATTGCTTTCAGGCGTTTTGCATCGACGTTCAGGTGCTCAAGCCCCCACTGCATTTCTTCACCGGAAAGCACCCTGTTACCGAATTTCGTCTGGGCAGTACGAATAGCTTCCACCATTACCAGAGAGGTCATCACGCCCCTGGCCCACATGACGTAGCCAATTCGTTTTTTATCCTTACCTTTGAAATCTCCTTTGCCTTTATCGTAAACATATTTCAAGATATCCTGCATAATCGGATAATCGGTTCCGCCAGGATGGAAACTTGAGGAGATATAACCCACTGCTGCTTTACCGGCTGGAATCGCATCGTCTTCGCCACCACTCCACCAGACACCTATAATTTTATTGGCAGGAAATCTGACCCGCGCTGCTTCCTTCAAAGCTGTCGGACTCATCACTCCCCAGCCCCTAAGGATAACCCAGTCGGGCTTGAGTTTGCGAATCTGAAGCCATTGCGATTTCTGCTCTACACCAGGATGAGGCACTTCCAGGTGAACAATTTTGAATCCGAACTTTTTAGCCTGGGCTTCCAGTACTGGTTTGGTTTCCCGTCCATACCCAGAGCCATGATGAAGGTTGACGATGGTTTGCCCTCTGAGTTTATGCATGCCACCAGAACGAAACCCCATGAACTTGATTTTGGCTGTGTTTTGACTCCAGTAATTGGTGATAATAGGGAAAACGTATGGAAACACTCGCCCATCGCTGGCGCCTGCCCTGCCATAACCCAAAGATATGATGGGTATTTTTGCTTTCGTTGCCCGATCAATCAATGCATACGTGACACCCGTGCTCAAGGGATTAAACGCAGTCGCCTTTTTGTCCCCTTGATTTTTAAGGCGCTCATAGCATTCAACACCACGAGGGGTCTTATACTCAAATTCACACTCTTCCCAGGACAGTTTAACACCATTAATCCCACCGTCCCTTTCATTGATCATCTGCAGCAAATCGGCCATGCCTGCCGAATAGGCCGATCCATTCGCCGCATAAGGCCCAATTCGATAACCCAGGATGGGAATGAACTGTGTTCCTTTTGGCGCAGCAATAGCTAAAGGAGCTAAGATTAAACTTCCCAGCACGCCGATAGCCAGTACTTTTCTTACCAATCTGTTCAAACTCTTCATTTCTCCTCCATTTTTTCGATTACGCTGATTCCAGTGCAAAAAATCGATAGTCGCGCTCAAGCGCTGACTACCACGGTTTGCTACGGTAACGCAGCAAAGTTGAATGGAACCGCCTGGTTCCACTGATCAAGCCCTTTCCGGAATTACTAATGAGGAAACGGCCACATACGAAGCTTTTCTTTGGTAATCTGCCACAATCTTGCTATCCCATGGGGTTCTACTATCAGGAAAAAAATGATCAGCCCTCCGAAAACCATCAGTTCCGTCACACCCAGAGTTTCCTGGGTAACAAGATCACCGAACACCGCATGTCCAGCCAGATTCATAAATATCGGCAGCAGCACAATAAAAGCCGCACCGATAAATGAGCCCAGAATACTACCAACGCCCCCAATAATAATCATGAACAGAATGGCAAGGGACCTGTTAAGATCAAACGAGACTGCTTCTACATTCCGCAAATACGCAAAAGCGAACAGGGCTCCAGCGACGCCTAAATAAAAGGAGCTAATAGCAAAAGCCAGCATCTTGGTCTTCAGCATCGGGATCCCGATCACTTCGGCCGCTACATCCATATCCCTGACAGCCATAAAATCCCGGCCGATTTTATTGCGCATCATGTTCTTGGCAGCCAGGGCCAGCACGGCGACTATAACCAGAACCAGATAGTATCTCCGTACACTGGTATCAATACCGAAACCCAGGATAACCATGTCCGGCGTTGAAATTGAACCGGAGGAATCGTAGTTGTACAACCAGCCCCAATGGGTAAACACCCATTCCGAGATAAACTGAGCTGCCAGTGTTGTCACCGCCAGGTAAAATCCTTTGATGCGGAGACTGGGCAGTCCGAAAAACATGCCGACTACTGCTGCCACGATTCCGCCAATAATAAAAGCACCCAGCAAAGGCAACCCGGGAATCCGAATTAACGCATTATAGGAAGCATAGGCGCCCACACCCATAAAGGCCGCCGCTCCCAATGACAATTGCCCGGCGTATCCTGTCAGGATATTCAATCCCAGGGCAGCCAGAGCAAATACCAGGAAAGGAATCAGGATTGCGCCGATCCAGTAGTCGTTTGCAACAAGAGGAACGATAAGAAAAGCAAACACAGCCAGGGTAAAAATCGCCCAGCGATCCTGTCGGATCGGAAAAATCGCCCGATCCGCTACATAATTGGTTTTAAATTGTCCTGTTTCTCGATAAAACATGCTTAGACCCTGTCAATGTGTACGTCACCGAACAGTCCGTTCGGAAGTATGAGTAGAAAAATCAAAGCGAGCAGGTAGGGGAAGAAATTTTCGATACCCCCGCCGACAAACGGTCCCAAATAGACTTCAGCCACTTTTTCACTGGCCCCGATAATCAAACCACCGACAACAGCTCCGGTAATTGAGGTGAATCCTCCCAGGATAATAACCGGAAATGCTTTAAGAATAAGGGTGATCAGGGCGAAGGAGATCCCGATGCGCGCCCCCCACATTAAACCGGCCACAATAGCGACGATCCCTGCCACGATCCAGACGGCGACCCAGACATGCCGCAGGGGGATACCCACGGACATGGCCCCCTGATGATCGTCAGCTACCGCTCTCAAGGCAAGCCCTACACGGGTTTTATTGAAAAAGA
>Ga0233437_1005879_pt1 | contig 12952 bp, 11 predicted proteins | sample SI_122_August201_FD_182714 | JGI IMG/M metagenome (GOLD analysis project Ga0233437, IMG submission 182714) | Seawater microbial communities from Saanich Inlet, British Columbia, Canada - SI_122_August2016_200_MG | ecosystem: Environmental > Aquatic > Marine > Inlet | place: Canada: British... | reverse complement strand
ACGAGTTTTTCCAGATCCCGATGAGTGGCCGCAATAATTCTGACATCAGCTGTTATGGTTTTTGATCCGCCAACTTGCTCAAATTCTCTCTCCTCTAAGACTCTCAGAATTTTTACCTGAAGATTAGCGCTCATATCACCGATCTCATCCAGAAAAACGCTCCCTCTGTTGGCCAATTCGAACTTTCCTGGTTTAGACGATGTAGCACCGGTAAAGGCCCCCCTGACATGCCCGAACAGCTCGCTTTCCAGGAGGTTTTCGGGAATAGCCCCGCAGTTTATGGTAATAAAGGGTTTATCCTTTCGATCTGAATTCTTGTGGATTGCCCTGGCGATCAATCCTTTCCCGGTACCGCTTTCTCCATTAATGATGATGGTGCTGTCGCTGTTTGAAACCTTTTCGACCAAGGTGAAGATCTCTTGCATCTTAACGCTTTGGCCAATAATATCCTCGAATTTCTCTCGATTTTTTGACCCATGGCTTGGGATATCACTTACCAAACAGAGACCTCGATCTTCCTGTGTACTTTCCCCGACGGCCGCATTCAACACGATTATTCCTCCTTACCTGAATCTTGGCCCGAACCTAAGGTTTTGATGGACCCCGTTTGAAACTTTTAAGCAAAGGCCATGCCACAATCGTAATCAGGCGCACAAGAGGACAATTAGACTAACGATATTCATATGTTATTCCAATAAGCAAAAAGTAGGGACAGTTCAAATACAAAGATTATATTGCGGAAAAAGGCGATGTTTATTGCAAACTGCAATCAAGCGTTCGCAATTTGCAATGCTTTATCAGAAATCTCATATCTCTCTATTTTTCTGTAAAGCGTGCTGACGTCTATACCCAACAGCTTGGCGGCCTTGCTTTTCCGGCAGCGTGCTTTACGAAGAGCACTTTTTATCAAGATAATCTCATTCTCTCTTAATGAATATGTGTTTAGCGATGCCTTTGGGTTTTCATTTCCTCTTTTGGTTATGGCAGAGGGAAGATCAACAACCTCAATTTCTTCACTTACCCCTAAAGCGAATGCTCTTTGAATGACATTTTCCAATTCCCGCACATTCCCCGGCCAATCATAATCCAGGAGTATCCCCATCGCTTCAGGAGAGACCTTATTCCCAAGCCTCTCTTCACTTCCCCGAAATTTTTCTATAAAATGGTTTATCAGCAAAGGAATATCCTCTTTTCGCTCTGCCAGGGGGGAGATATTGATGGAAACCACGTTCAGCCGATAGTAAAGATCTTTTCTCAAGGCCCCGCTTCTCACAAGTTCTTCAGGATCCCTGTTTGTAGCAGCGATAATCCGCGCGTTTACTTTGAATTCCCTTATGTCTCCTATGGGCCTTATTTCCTTTTCCTGGAGGGCTCTGAGGAGTTTCACCTGCAAGTGCGGCGCCATTTCGGCAATCTCGTCCAAAAAGATTGTCCCCCCTTCTGCGATCCGGAATAAACCGATTTTATTCCTAATCGCCCCTGTAAATGCACCTTTCACATGGCCAAAAAGCTCACTCTCCAAAAGCCCTTCGACCATGGCCCCACAATTTACCGAAATAAAGGGCTTATCTTTGCGATCACTATTTTGCTGAATGACTTTGGCCACCACCCCTTTTCCGGTTCCACTCTCCCCACTAATCAGGACCGTTGGACTTTTGAGGGTAACCCGGTCAATTATTTCATAGATGCGTTGCATCTTGGGGCTTGCACCGATTAGCTCATCATATCTGTATCTCTCCTGCAACCGGCTCTTCAGGAAAAGATTTTCCTCTTTCAGACTCCTTTTTTCCAGAATCCGGTCAATTAATGTCTTCAAGCGGTCTAACTTGATCGGCTTTTGCAGATAATCGTAGCTCCCGAGTTTCAGGGCTTCGACAGCGGTTTCTATGCTCCCGTACCCGGTCAGAATAATCACTTCCGTTCTTGGTTGGTGTTCCTTCACAGCTTTCAAAAGCTCAATACCATTGACTCCAGGCATCTTTAAGTCTGTGATGAGGACATCAATCCTCCTTTTCTTCGTTAATTCAAGGGCTTTTAAACCGCTGTCAACAACCGTTATATTGTAACCCCTCTGAGACAGATATTCATCCACGGTAAAGAGCAATTCCTTTTCATCATCAACAAAAAGGATCTCTGAATTCTTCAAAAACACCTCCGGTCCACTGATATCACTCACTTTTTCCTTTGCCATCTTAATTGCTCAGGGCTGTGATATTTAGTTAATTTCCCACTCATCCCAGGCTTTTGATACGTTCCACACGATTTATAACTTCCGTGATTCGAATCCCATATCTTCCACTCTCGACAACGACCTCCCCCTTGGCAATCAATCTGCCGTTGGCAAATATTTCCAAAGGTTCTCCTTCGGTATTCGACAGAATAATGGATGCCCCCGTTTCAAGCTTACTCACCTCCTGGATCTTCATCTTGGCTCTTCCCAATTCAACGCTTACCTCTATGGGAATATCAAGGATAAGATCAATATTGCTTGAACCCACTGCCCTATCCGGCACATCATCTGCTGCGCCGGGTTGATGTCCGCCCCCTGAAACACCTCCGGAAACATCATCATCTGCAGATTCGGCCTTGGCTCCGATTCCTGGGGATTTGTCAGCAGCCAGACCATCACCGGTCTCCAATGGCTCTTTGGCTTCAAACACCTCATCTTCAGTGCTCCCTGCATCCTCCTGAACCCGACCCTCTGCGCTCTCGTCAATTTTGGCACATATTTGCAGGAAAACGTCATGCTCATAGAAACTGAAAATGAAGTGTTCATATCTGGCCATGTTCAGGTTTTCAACCTTAAAATCTTCCCCAAGTATAATAGATGGGGGAGAAATACCGCAGGTGAGTCCTGAATCACAAAAACCTGCCTTCAAATTCCCCCCCACAATATTACACATCTCCCCGACCACATCTTTGATCTCATTCTCATCCTTTACCTCTTCCAACGGCTTGTCGCTCATTTTTGATGTTATGATCCGGGCGAGGGTCTCACCGACAAGGATCTGTGTGCTTCCCGTCACATCTCCTGCAAAATCTACCGTACCCATAATTTGAAGGCCTTCTATGGTCGACTCCGGGGTTGAATCAGATGCTTCCAGTTTCATCTCAAACATCTGATCAAACATTTCGATCAACGTATCACCGGCCGTGGAGATGATATCCAACTTCGTAAACTTTTTGACATCAATCGGGGTAAGCCTCTGTGCAACCTCCGATGAGACGTCTTCACCCGCCTTAACACACACCTCCACTAAAAAGGAGTGTTCCCGGTAACAAAAAACATGCTTTTCGTACCTTGCCATATTCAGGGTATCAATATCAAAACTGTTGCCCATTGCAATAGCAGGAGCAGAGATGATGCATGCCAATCCACCATCATTAAAACCTGACTTCAGGTTTCCCCCCACAATATTGCATGCCTCAAGAATTACATCTTTGATCTCATCTTCACCCTCTATTTCGTCGATCTCCATGCCGAGCATTTCCGCTGTCATTATACGGGCAAATGCCTGACTCACCGTTACCCTGAAATTACCCACCACGTCTCCGGTAAAGCTGAGCATTCCGGCAATCATGCTACCCGCCTCGCCCTGCTCGGCGTCGTCATCAGCGAGGCTTATTTCCATATCGAGCATTGTATCAAAGAGCTCTGTTACGGATTCAACAATACGGCCTTTAACGTCAAATACATCTATGTCAGCCATATGATTTCCCTTTTTGTATCTCAGAGATCGTCAAATCGTTAATTCCCTTTTTCAACGGGCTAAACCTATGTTCTTGGCCCTAAACCCTAAATCTTTGAACGTCCGCATTTCATAGTTATATTAGGAAAGCGTGCTTTGTCAAGCATATGAGCCCCAGCTCAGCCTCGATTCTTGAGAACAAACAGAAGAGACAGGCAGATATTCCGGGCCAACCCGCCAGGCAAAATTTTCCTAGTTTTCGCTTATAACCCGGTCTATTCGAAAAATTAATTAGTTGATTTTGTAGAGATATTGGGATAGGGTGGAAATGGTATAAACATTGCAAGTTGGTAAGGGCAACCCTGTATCATCGACGGGCGCCGTCGAGATCCTGGAATTCTTGAAGGTATAGGGCCGCTTGAAGATCTTGCGGCGTTTACCCCTACCGCGGGGAAAGGATTGTTAGGTAAAGCATGTTAAAACCTGATATTTTAAAATGTATTTATAGTTTTTTTGTTATTTTACTACTACTGCTCTTCTGTGAAAGCGCATTGGCCATATCTTTACGATATAAGTTGGCGATGCTTGGTTATAATGACAATGAAATCGCTCACATTATTTCTAGAAAACGGACCATCAGGAAAATAGATCGTAACTATAAGATGGCGATGCTGGGTTATTCAACGGCAAAACCTTCCTCAGCCTCTTTTTCTAAAGAAAAGCACAGGAAGATAGATCGTAACTATAAGATGGCGACGCTGGGTTATTCAACGGCAAAACCTTCCTCAGCCTCTTTTTTTAAAGAAAAGCAGAAGAGGGTTTCCAGGAAGATTATCCTGGCACCGATTGTGCGCCACAAATCGCCTCCTATCCGGCCACTGGACCTTCGTATATATATGAAAAACGGTTTATTGGCTGAGGCAAGGCCTTATCTTACGATTATCAAAGATGCCGCCTCAAAAAATGAACTCGTTAAGAGCCTTATTCTGGCGGTGATCAAGGTGGAATCCGGTTTTGATTCGCAGGCGATTTCGCGAAAGGGGGCCATGGGTTTAATGCAGCTGATGCCCGGCACTGCCAGTGATCTTGGCGTAACAAATCCCCTTGACCCTAAACAAAACATATTTGGCGGCGCCAAATACCTCTCTGATTGCCTGAAAACCTTCAAGGATTTAAATCTGGCTTTAGCTGCGTACAATGCGGGTCCCAGCAGAGTAGCAAAGCTGAAAAGGGTCCCCATGATAGAAGAGACTCAGAAATATGTAAAAGACGTAATCTATTATAAAAAGCTGTATGACCATCTGTTAGTACAGACCTCGAAAAATGGTTGAATCCTTAGGGCCTGAACAGGGTTTTCGTTCAGGCACTGCTTAATCCCGTCTCCCGTACCCCCCCGGCGCCTGTTACCCATAGACTCCCAAGAAACGTCTTGATGAGTGATCACACCGTCATCTGCCCCGTGAAACGCTATATTTTTCCCCTGGTAGGCAAAATTTTCCTGCACCAAGAAAGGGTGGTCACAACAATAGACCATTGAAATAATTACGATTATCGGACATAGATTGCCTGGCACACAATCTGCATTGGTTGATATAAAAGGCTCATCCAGATGGAAGTGTCTTTGACTTCCCCACACGGGGGCGATAACAAAACAGTCAAGGAGGACAACCGATGATTCAAGTGATAATTGTAGCGGCTGGAGCGGTAATTTGCCTCTTCCTGACAGGGAGCACGGTGGGTGAGATATCGGAAGTCGCTAACCTTAAAAGTTGTCTATTGGTTCTTGGCGGGACCATGATGTGCGCCTTTCTAGCCTTTCCCGTTAAAACCTTCAGGGGGCTTGCCAAAAGCCTTGTGGGGGTTTTTCGGGACGAAGAAACGAATCACCAAGACCTTCTGTTTCAAATAGAAAGCCTTGCGCACGTCAGATGGATTTATGGAATCAAGGAATTGGAGGAAGATGGTAACAAAACGGACAATCCTTTCCTGCGAAGAGGCATTGAATTAATTGTTGATGACTACGATCGCTACGAAATCCGCAACATCATGGAGAAGGACTACGAGCTCTACTTTTCCAATAAAGCGTCCCATGTACACTTATTACGCACACTGGCAAAGTTCGCTCCGGCGTTCGGCTTCATCGGTACAATCATTGGGCTTATCAGCGTCTTGAATAACATGGGGACCCCGGCGGAAATCGGAAAAGGAATGTCACTTGCCCTGCTCACGACCCTTTACGGTTCACTGATCTCAAATTTTCTCTTTCTCCCTTTGGCCAAAAAGCTTTCGGAGCATACAAAGGCCGAAATTACACAGCTCAACATCATCATGGAAGGGGTTATGGACATCTCCGATAAAAGGAATCCCAAGGCTATTACCCATCGATTAAAGGGTTACCTGGGCGTGCATGATCTGACACGTGCGGATGGACTTGCACGGCCGGTCCCCCGGGGACAGCCCATACTCCGAACTTTCGTGAATAAATTCGCAATGAGAAAACAAAATGTTTAGGTTCGACCAGGAAAAATCAAAGAACCGGCTGGAGTTCTCAGAACATAAAAGGCCTCATTTACAAGCATTGCTCGCAGAAGAGACGGCAGGGGAAGATACCTTTGTGTGGAGTTTGCTTGATCTCATGACGATCCTCCTGATCTTTTTCATCTTCATATATACCCAATCCGCAGGTCAGATAGATTCAATTTCACGGATGCGTCTCCCCATACAGGAACAAAGATCCGTGTTGCAAATCAGAGAACAACCTCCCCAAGAACTAACGGCAAAGATACCCATTGAACGGCGACAGATCCTACCTTCAGCGAGTGTAAATGTTCCCGAGCCCATAAAAGAGAGCACTTCCATTGCCGGCTCTATATCAGCACAGGCCTCACAATTGGCTGAACAGCATAAGGCCGAAGGGATGGCTGAATCAATAAGGCAGATAAGGGAAGACGCCTTAAAAGCTATGGATGAGAGTGAAGGCGAAGCCTTCTCTCTCCGGTGGAACCAGCATCGCCTGATTTTTGTTCTCGATGAGCGAGTCACATTTCCGATTGGCCAGGCGAAATTATTAGAGACCTTTCAGCCAACCCTTCAAAAGATTGCATCCCTCATTGCCTCCAAAAAAGGGTATATGGTTGTGATTTCCGGTCACACAGACAACACCCCCATTAAAACCGTCCAATTCCCTTCAAATTGGGAACTTTCCGCAGCCCGCGCCATCTCAGTTGCAAAATCCCTCACGGAAAACGGGGTTGATCCCTCCCGCGTTTCCATTCAGGGCAACGCAGAATACCGCCCGCTCCACAAGAACTCCACACCGGCTAATAAACGGGCCAATCGCCGCGTTGAGATAACATTGATCAAAGAAAAATCGTAAACGTTAAGGGAAGACCATTTTTTTATCCCTCCTCAAACTTTTTTACTAAAGTTCTGGTCTAAAGTGCCGATAAGAGACTTGAAGGGCAATATTAGACAGGGAGTTTAAAGAAGGAGGGATCGTTATGGAAACAGGAATTTCGGCAATAGCGGGAGCAACAAACCTCAACGAACAGCAAGTGAACTACAACAGCACTGTTGCTGCTCAGGCGCAATTTGTAGAGGAGGACGCTAAAGCAAGGGAAGTGCGTACCGCGGAAGAAACCGGGGACAGCGCTAAGGCAAAGGGGGACAGCGCTGAAGCAAAGGCTGAAGCACAATCCCAAACAACAACCAAAACCACTATCGAAAACAAGGATATTGTATTTACAAGGTATAATGCTGAGGGTAAGGAGATCAACAGAGTTCCGCCGGATTATAACGTAGAGGGGTAGGGATAGAGGGGAGCATCCTCTCTCTATCAATTGTTGAAGTATGGCCGCACATACGGGTCTTGGATCCGAATGGGTTGTTGTACCCTCGTGGATGCCTCTCCTGGCGTGGTCTCGCTTTCTTCAGTGGGTCACTTTCCATTTGAGTTCTGTTTGTTTGGAAGCTGGGGAGCTATCCCTGGGGTGCCACATCTTTGATGATAATCTCCACCCGCCTGTTTCTTTTTCTCCCTTTTGTTGTGTCGTTGCCATCTAGAGGGCGAAACTTACCAAAACCGACGGTTGAGATCCTTTCGGGCGCGATCGGTTCCATGGCCAATAGGAGTTCGGCGACTCTTGATGCGCGTTCTATGGATAATTGCAGGTTGGACCTGAATCTTACCCCCGAAACAGGGATATTGTCGGTATGACCGGCAATGACGATCTCCCCCTTTGTTTCCTTCAGGATAGATGCGATCTTTTTCAAAAGCGGCCGCATTTGCGGCCTTACCTGAGCTTCTCCCGAATCAAAAGCGGTCTCCCCCATCAACCGGATAACCACTTGATGCTCACCGGGTTCTATCTCAATCATATCTTTCAGATCCCGAGCCTTGGCCTCTATCTCCGCCTCCATCTTTTTCGCCATCGCCTCTTTCTTCGCCATCGCTTTCCCGATCTCTTCTTTGTCCCGGGTTGCAAGCTTCTCCCTGTCAAAGGCCCTGGCAATGACCCTTGTCCCCTTCGGAGATTCAAATACGCGTTCTTTACGCTGAACGCCGAAGGCATTAGCCATAGACCCGGCGACTTCTCTATATTTTTGGCGATCCATTTCCGAAAAAGAGAGCAAGAGAACAAAAAAGCAGAGGAGCAGGGACATCAGGTCCGCGAAGGTTACGATCCAGGCAGGAGCACCTTCTTCAGCGGCTTCGTTATTCTGAAATTGCTCTTCGCTCATTTCTTGGCCCCCTTCTTCGGCCGCGCCCTCTTCTTCGCCCTTTCCTCGCGCGCCTTGGGCGCCAAATAGAGACTCAGAGATTGTTCCAAAACCATTGGAGATATTGCTCTGTTCATCCCGATAACGGCATCAAGAATGATATGCCTCGTCTCAAATTCCTGCTGGCTTCTCAAGGCGAGTTTGTCAGCCAAAGGCAAACAGGCAACGTTAGCGATAAGGGCGCCATAGAGCGTGGTAAGGAGTGCAACCGCCATGGAAGGCCCGATGCTCGAGGGTTCCGACATGTTGGCCAGCATCTGGACAAGTCCGATGAGGGTGCCGATCATGCCGAAGGCCGGGGCGGCCGCACCCATCCCCTTAAATACATTTTGGCCCAGAGCATGCCGCTGAGCGGTAACCCGTATATCCTTGCTCAACAGATCTTCAATAAGCTGTTCGTCATATCCGTCAGCCAGGTAATCAAGAGCCTTTCCGGCGAATTCGTCGCCCCCCTTCTTATTCTTACCGGTCCCCAGCCGCTTTTTTTTGGCGCCTTCCAAAGCTATCAACCCGTCTTTTTTGGCGATCCTCGCGAAAAAGATCATTTTTTCGATGACTTCGTCGGGAGATTCCATCTTGTAAATAAACGTCTTCATTACGACCTGAATGGAATTGATCACGTCCTTCAGGGAAAATTTAACAAAGGACGAAGCAAAAGTCCCACCCACGACGATCAACAACCCGGGGATGTTAAGAAAAGTGGCGAGGTCGCCCCCCTGCAAAATAGCAGCAATGATGAGTCCGGTTGCACTTATCAAGCCAATTATCGTCGCAATATCCATACTATTCCCCCCAAACCCTATTTGTAGACATATGCCTTGTTTTTAACACAATTCAGCTCGTTGAATTTGATAAGTATCTCAATGCTGTGTTTGGTAAGCACTGTTTCTGCGGGCATTACAAGTGCTCCGCTGTCCCTCCGGATATCTTCTGCCAAAATCATACCTTCCCGAAGATCATCCAGAGCGGTTTCATCCAGGTCTTCTTCCCCTTCTTTCCGGATATCCTCAGAATTAATTTCCAAGAGAACATCTACAAAGGCAGAATCCAGTTCATATCCCCGCATACGCTGCAACCTGTCCGGGATATCACCCAAAGGCGTCTTCCATTTGTGGACGAGATCGTCGTAAAACACCGCCCCAGCCAATATCTTGCTTAAAAGGGGAATCTCACTCCCCTCTACGCCGTCGGGAAAACCCCGGCCATTGAACTGTTCGTGATGGGCCCTCACCAGTTTTGAAATCGGCCTCAAGGATTCAATTTCATTAAGGATAATTTCCCCTACGATAGGATGGGTGTGATAAAGATGTATTTCATCACTGTTCATTTCCACCCTCTTTTTTGACGCCATCTCATTAGGGAACCCCACCATGCCGATGTCGTGAAGCAATCCCGCAAACTCGAGGGTATTCAAGTCCCTTTCCGAGAGGTCAGGGAACCATTTTGCCAGCCTAAGGGAAAGTTGAGATACTCTTTTGCAATGTCCGCCCAAGTCCTCGTCGAACGTTTCAATAAAGTTTGTAAACATATGAATTGTCTGGAAATAATTTCTTTTGATGGTCGCATATCTTTGATCTAATTCCCTCTCCATCCTCACGATTCTAACGCCGATACCAAGACGTGCACGCAACTCATCAAAATTAATCGGCTTGGTAACGTAGTCATCCGCACCCGATTCAAGCCCCCGAACAATATCATGACGGGAATCCCTCGCGGTCACAATAATAAGATAAACAAAATGCATGTCAGACTCTCTTACTCTCCGGCAAAACTCCAGCCCATCCATTTCGGGCATGTTCCAATCCGTAAGCACAATATCGATTCGCGTAGACGTAAGCTTTGCCAGCGCTTCTATTCCGTTTTCTGCTAAATGGACAGGGAAGCCCCACATGCTGATTTTTTTTTCCAATAACCTCAGGGTGGGCTTATTATCTTCGACAACAAGAATATCCATAAGAAAGACCCCGTTTTTATAGTCTCATAACAGCGACCGTGCTTCCGCCCACATAGGCGGGCCGACATCGCGCCCTCGATTCGTTTAACGAAAGTGCTTTTTGCATTTTTTGTGCCGACTCCATAGCGTTGAGGAATATATCTACCCTGGTCTCCCCAGATGAGAAAAATTAAAAGATAAGCGAGAGACTGCATCCGTTGTCTCCACCGCCGAATACAGTGCGACAGGATTCTGGACTCGGCCAAAAAAAAACCATTTTCGCAACACATTCACATTTGTGGAATAATTTTTGCAGGAAAATTTCTTGCGATGTTTTCCAAGAAACAGGGAAAGCCGATCATTGGCAATTAGCGGGGATTCCCTCACCAATCCGCGCTGCTCCGCTCTCTTTGGGATAAATGTGGATTTTGAACTGGGCGATTTCGAAAACGATTCCCCCTTGATAATGACAAAATATTGACGGTATTATCCAACAACCTCTCCATGGAGATCCATTAGAGAGAATAGATTATGAAAGACGGAGGCGAGGAGAAGATAATGGCGGAAGACAGCAATGGGAATGAAGATATTGTGGAAAAAAAAGCCGGGGGATCAAAAAAAGTTCTGATCATAATTATTGCCTGTTTTGTTTTGTTTATGGCCATGGCAGGGGCGGGCTTCTATATTCTCTGGCAGAAGATGCCCGGATCATCTGCTAACAGTGTGATGACCTCAGAATCGGCGACTGAAAAAGCCCCCCCCTCAAAAGGATTGGGACCAATTTATTCTATAAACCCGTTTGTAATAAACCTTGCTGGCTCCGGCGGAAAGCGCTTTTTGAGAGTAAAGATGGATCTTGAACTGAAAGACCAGACAACGTTCGAACAAGTGCACGCGCAGCTCCCTAGGGTAAAAGACACGCTTTTAACCATACTCTCTGCAAAGAAATTCCAAGATATCAACACAGTTGAGGGGAAAAGTGCTTTACGGACCGAAATAGCCGCCATGATGGATACTCTTTTTTCAAAAGGGTCCGTAACCAACGTCTATTTTACAGAGTTTGTAGTAGAATGAGAAGATAATGAATGAGCGTAAGGAGGAGAAATTTGACGGGGAGATAGCTGATGCGGATCAGAGGGTAGAAAACCATGCAAAAGGTCAAAACAATACTGCCGAACTGAAAGAAAAGTCAGAGCTTGATGAGGGTGGTAACCAGATAGAACACAATGAAACCGATGAGGATTGGGACGAAAACGAATACTTTGAGGAGGCTGAGAATGTCAAAAAGAAGAAGAAAAGGAAATATACCATAATTGCAGTTCTGCTCGGTGTTATCGCGGTTACCGGTTTCCTTTTGTGGTTCATGAACGGCAGCAACCGGAGCCTCGCCGTCGGCCCTTCTCCAAGTCAACAGACTGAACCCATCAAAATCAACGAGAGATCGAAGGCTTTAGATGCCTCGTTTTCGTCCCAAAAAACCCGGGAGTCCAAAGCCACGGGCCTGACTGGGATATCTGAACATACGGCATTTGGTTTGGCTGATAAACAGGAAAGAGCCACCCGGCTCAGGGACACATTACTCAAAAAGCAAGAGGAAGTCCAGGCGCTGAAGCATTATTACCGCAACAGGATTCAAGAGGTGAGAGATGAAATCCTGAACGAAAAACGTGAAAAGGGGATAACCACCTTTCAGCAGGCCCTCAAGAGCAAACGGATAGAGTTGGGGCTTCGGACTATCAGGCGGCGTCACTCATATATCAATAAGCTCAATGGACCTCTTGAGCAACTTCATGGCGGCAGTGAAAAGCTACTCTACATTAAGCGGTTAGCAGGAATTCAGATTCAGATGGCCCCGATCGTCAATGGTATAGATATTGGCGAGTTAGGGAAGCGCATGAACATCATCATGGAAAAAGAGGCACGCGGGGTTGACAGTCTTGCCATTGATACAAGGGGGACCCGTGCTCCAGCTCTAGAAGAGATCTGGAAAGAGATAGTTCAAGAGAAAAATGTGAGTAAAGAACCGAAAAGAGAAGCTTCAAAGGGAAAGAAACCAGAAAAAGAAAAGACACACTCCAAATGGCAAGACAAAATCAATATGGAAATTTGGAAAGAGATCTGTGTGGGCGATCTAAGTCGCAAATATCAACTCACAAGGCTCTCTCTTAATGCGGCAAAGTGTTTGGCTCAATGGAAAGGAAAAGATCTTTTTCTCAACGGCATCACAGAACTACCTGCCCCGATAGCAAAGCAGTTGTCTCAATGGGGGGGTGAATGGCTCTGCCTCAACCACCTTACCGAGCTTTCTCCCGAGGCGGCGGAAGGTTTATCCCGGTGGGGAGGCATCAGGCTTTCTCTAAACGGTCTCATGGAGCTAACGCCACAGTCAGCAAAACATCTATCTCGATGGCGGGGGAAGCAGATCGAAGCTGTCGGGCTTGCCAAGATCTCTCCGGAGGCGAACAAGTATCTGACGGCATGGCAAAAAACGGGTGGGGAAATAATTTTCAGATGAGAATAAACATCTCCAACCTTATCAAAGATATGTGTG
>Ga0233437_1005874_pt1 | contig 12962 bp, 18 predicted proteins | sample SI_122_August201_FD_182714 | JGI IMG/M metagenome (GOLD analysis project Ga0233437, IMG submission 182714) | Seawater microbial communities from Saanich Inlet, British Columbia, Canada - SI_122_August2016_200_MG | ecosystem: Environmental > Aquatic > Marine > Inlet | place: Canada: British... | reverse complement strand
CCCTTCAAGCTTAAGCTTGAAAAATATCTTTCTAATTTCTTCTTTTTTCATAGAATTAGTTCGGTTTTACACACGAACTAATTTTCGGTGCTGGTGACATATGTCACCTGCTTCTACATATTGAATTCTTTTAGTTAACCTTAAATAATCTTTTTACATTCACTGGTCATGGCTAAAAAAAAGGGGAGTGTTCTAATAGAATTGAAGAATGTAAAGAAGCATTATCAAATGGGAGAGGTTGTTGTTAAGGCGGTTGATGGAATTTCTATTGAAGTTAATGAGGGTGAGTTTGTTGCAATCATGGGGCCTTCGGGTTCGGGTAAATGTGTTGTAGGAAGCACAAAAGTTGTTACAGCGGAAGGGATTCCCCTAAAAATTGAAGATTTAGACAAAAATAATAATAAAATGGTGTATTCCTTAGATAGAAAAGATGGTAAGATAAAAAAATTTAAAGTGTCTAATTTTTATAAAAGAAAAGAAAAGAATCTTTTAGAAATTAAAACTTCTAGCGGAAGAGCAATTACTGTTAGTGAAGATCATCCTTTTTTTACATTGAATGAAAATGGATTTAGTGAGATTTTTGCTAATAATCTGGGGGAGGGAACTTTTGTTTCTATCCCAAGAAAAATTGAGATTAAAGGAAGTAGTCAAGAACTAGATGTTTTGGATAAATTAGGGAATAATAACTCTCTTGTAATCTATGATTCGATTAAATTAATGCAATCTTTAAGGAAAGAATTAAATTTATCTAGGGGAATAATTACTAAAAAGTTTAATATAAATCCTGGAACTTATGATTCTTGGTTTAATAAGAACAACATTCCTTTTTATAGGTTTAAACAAATAATTGAAGCTTCAGGGAAAAGTTTAGATTTAATTAAAAATAAAGTTAAGTTTACAATTATAACTTCCTCTAAGTCTGTCAAATTTCCAGATTCAACTTCTGATGATTTGATGGAATTGTATGGTTTTTTATCTGGAGATGGTTGGATAGATAAATATGGATTAAAATTTTCTAATTTTGATAAAGAAGTTATTGAACGATATAATTTATTGGTTAAGAAAGTTTTTAATGTAGAAGCTTTTAATTGTATTGTTGGAAGACAAGATCATTGCTCTAAATTATTAAAGTTATTCTTTGAAAAAATTTTTAACTTTCCTTTGAAAGCAAAATCCTCAAATTTATGTTTACCAGATTTTGTGTTTAAATGTCCTGATTCAGAAATAGCTTCTTTTATAAGAGGTTTATTTGATTGTGATTCACATATCGATAAGAATAAAAAAGATATTCAGATTACCTTGGCTAGTGAAAAACTGATAAAACAACTTCAATTTTTATTATTGAGGTTTGGAATTGTTTCAAGATTTTCCGAGAAGATTAAGTATGCAACAAATACTATTGAGAAGATAAAAAGAACTTACTATTCTTTATCTATTTCGGGTTATGAAAATTTGTTTTTGTATAATAAATATATTGGTTTTAATTTAATTAAAAAGAAACAATGTTTAAAACAGCATTTGAAATCTAAGATTAAATCAAATACAAATGTAGACGTTATTCCTTGCGGAGATTTAATAAGAAAAATCAGAAGAGATTCAGGGGTGGTTCTATCTAGGAAAGAGCATCATTATCTTTGGGCTTATGAATCTAAAAAGATTAATCCTACTAAAGAAAGTTTGAACAAAATTATAAGTTTATTTAATTCCAGAGGTATTAAGACAAGAGAACTTACCCAATTATTAGATATGGATGTTTATTGGGACAATATTAAAAGTGTTAGAAAAATTAAAAAAGAATGTTTTGTTTATGATCTTAGTGTCCCAAAAGCTAATAATTTTTTAGCTAATAATTTTATTATTCATAATTCAACGGCAATGAATCTTGTTGGGAGTTTGGATACTCCAACAAAGGGTCGTATTTTTTTAGATGGGGAGGATATCTCTACTTTAACTGAGAGTGATTTGGCTCAAGTCCGTGGAAGAAAGATTGGTTTTATTTTTCAATCATTTAATCTAATTCCTAATTTAACTGCTAAAGAAAATGTTATGATTCCTATGATGTTTCAGGGAACAGACATTGAAGATCGTAAGGAAAAAGCTGAAGAGTTACTTGGTTTAGTTGATTTAAGTGATAGGATGGATCATTATCCTAATGAACTTTCTGGAGGACAAAGACAGAGGGTTGCAATTGCTAGAAGTTTGGCAAATGATCCTGACGTTGTTTTAGCGGATGAACCTACGGGAAATTTAGATACTAAAACCGGAGAAATTGTTTTGAAATTTTTAAAAGAATTAAACAAGAAAGGAAGGACAATTATTATGGTAACCCATGATCCAGATTTAGCACAGGAATATGCAGACGTTGTTTATTGGTTAAAGGATGGAGTTGTGGATAAGATAACTGGTAAGAAGAAGAAAAGAGGGAACGCTTAGGATGTGCACCGCTCGGTGTACCCCAAATTGCGGAATGAAGGGGCATGTTTGAAGATTATTTTCGTCTTGCTTTTAGAAATCTTAGAAAGAGGGGAGTTCGATCTTGGTTAACTTTATTGGGAATTTTTATTGGAATTATGGCTGTTGTTAGTTTGATTTCTTTAGGTAATGGTTTGCAAATTGCAATTAGTAGCCAATTTGGTTTAAGTTCAACTGAATTAATTTCTGTTCAGGCTGGAGGGTTAAGTTTTGGACCTCCTGGAGGTTCTGTTTCTGATCCATTAACTATTGGTGATGTTGAAGCAATAAAAAAATTAAGCAGCGTTAAGCAAGCTGTTAGAAGAAATCTAGAGCCTGGGCAGATCGAGTTTAATGATAAAGTCATTTTTGGTTTTGCTACGAATGTTGGAGATGGAGAAGATAGAGATTTTCTTTATGATCAGTTAGGTTCAGAAGCTATTTCCGGAAGGTTATTGGAGGATGGAGAATATGGTAAGGTTTTGTTGGGGTATAACTTTTATGTGGATAAGGTTGGTTTAGAAAAAGAAATTCGAGTGGGCAACAAGGTTTTGATTGAAGGAAAGAAATTTGAAGTTGTGGGAGTTTTGGATAAACAAGGAAGCATGATTTTTGATAATTTAGTTCTTCTTAACGAAGAGGATGCACAAAAATTATTTGAATATGGTGATGATGTGGATATCATTGGAGTTTTATCTAGGGATAAAACCGATTTAGCTGGCACAAAAGAAGATATTGAAAAACTTTTACGAGAAAGAAGAGATGTTAAGGCTGGTAAGGAGGACTTTGAGGTTTCAACTCCTGAGGCTTCTTTGGATCAGGTTAATGGGATTTTGGATGGGGTTAAAATCTTTATTGCAATTGTTGCATCTATTTCTATTTTGATTGGGGCAATTGGGATCATTAATACTATGACTACTTCTGTTTTAGAAAGAAGAAGAGAAATTGGAATTATGAAGGCGATTGGTGCTCGTAATGAAAATATCTTTTTCCAGTTTTTTGTTGAGTCTAGTTTGTTAGGCCTTATGGGAGGGATAGCTGGGGCTTTATTTGGAACTATTTTAGGTTTTATTGGCACAATGGGAATTAATGCATGGATTGGAACGGATGTTCAACCTGCAATTAGTTTTAGTTTAATTTTCTTTTCTTTGGTTGGTAGTTTCTTATTAGGGGGGTTGGCTGGTATTTCTCCTGCTATGAAAGCTGCTAGGGAGAATCCTGTGGAGGCGTTGAGAGGATGAAAATAGTCAAAGCAACTCAAAATGAAATGGAGTTACTTATAGAAATTTGGGAAAAAAGTAATTATGCTCCAACTACAAAAAAGAAAATGAAAGAAGTAATAACACGCTCATTTAAATTTTCAGATATTTATATTGTATATGATAAATCTAAACCTGTTTCTTATTTTGCTCTTACCTATAAGGATAAAATATCTTATTTGAATATGATTGTTATAGTGGAAGATTCTCAAGGAAAGGGATTGGGGAAAAAGTTAATGAAGGAAATATTTAATTTGGCGAAGAAGAATAAATCTAAATTTATGCAATTGGCAGTTTTTTCAAAAAATTTTCCTGCAGTTGTTTTATATTCAAAACAAGGATTTTATTTTGTCAAATTTAAGAAACAAATTGATAAAAAACTTGGAAGAAAAGTAATTATGGAGAAAAAACTATGAACCTAGAATCAATAAGATATTCTCTTAGGAATATTAATTATAGAAAGGGTAGGAGTTTCTTAACAGTGTTTTCAATTTTAATTGGAATAGCGACGATCTTTTTGTTTATTAGTTTTGGTGCTGGTTTGTATACCTATATCGATGATGTTGCTTCTAGTTCTTCTGCGAATAAATTAATCATTCAATCTAAGGGGGGTTTTGGGGGAATAGATGAAAGTTTTGAATTGGATAATGATGATTTAAGTGTTGTTGAAAGAGCCGCGGGAGTTCGATCTGCTTCTGGTCTTTATTTCAAAACGGCTAAAATAGAAAAAGGAGATGAACAGATTTATACTTACTTGGCAGCATTTGATCCGGATAGTCCTTTAATTATTGAGGTTTTTGGGATTGAAATTGAAAAAGGAAGGGAGTTAAAATCTGGAGATTCGGGAGTTGTGCTTGGACATAATTATGCTATTCCTGGAAAAATCTTTGAGAAAGGAGTTTCTTTAAATGATAATATAGAAATTCAGGGAAAGAAATTGAAAGTTCTTGGATTTTACGAAGAAATTGGAAGTCCTCCAGATGATGCTCAGGTTTACATTGCTAGCGGTTATTTGGAAAATTTGTATCCTGGAGAAAATGATTATAGTTGGGTTGTTGCGGAAGTAAACATTGAAGAAATTGAGAAAGCTAAGACTAATATTGAAAGAGGCTTAAGGAAGCATAGAAATTTGGAAGAGGGGAAGGAAGACTTTTATGTCCAGAGTTTTGCGGATTTAATTGAATCCTATTCTGGGGCATTAGATATTGTAATTGGTTTTATCATTTTAATTGCTTTGATTTCGGTTTTAGTTTCTGCAATAAATACTGCGAATACTATGATCACTTCTGTTTTAGAAAGATATAAGGAAATTGGAATTTTGAAGGCTATCGGGGCTAGAAATTCTGAGGTTTTCAAGATTTTCTTATTTGAGAGTTCATTCTTAGGATTTATTGCCGGGACATTAGGAGTTTTAGTTGGTTGGGGATTGGCTTCTTTAGGGGGAGTTATCCTGGCAGAAGTAGGATACAGTTTTTTACAGCCTTACTTTAGTATTTGGACTTTTGTGGGCTGTGTGGCCTTTGCAACCTTAACTGGTGCTGTTTCTGGAGCATTACCTGCCTTGAGGGCGAGTAAGATTAATCCTGTTGATGCGCTTAGGTATGAATGATTCTTTGTGAAGAAATGAATTAAGTTATTGGGCTTTGAGATCTGAATAGGTTTAGAGAAGTTTATTGTTTTGTTAGAATCGATTCTATGTCTTTTACTTCATCAATTAGGGTATTCAGATTAATGGATTTAGTTATTAAGGTAAATTTATCTATTGCCCCGTGATGTTGATAGCCCTTTTTTTCAAGATTTTCTCTAAAGTGAGTTACACTTATTTGAGGATTAGCCGTTATTTTTAGAAGTAATCCTTTTTCCTGATCAGAAGAAACTTTAATTTTTGAAACATAAGCATATCCTTCAAATTCATGATCCTCGGTTGGCTTAAGATAAATAGCAGAACTTAAAGCTGCGGGAGTAGCAATCCAGTCTAAATCAGGATTAATATTAAAGAGTTTTTGTATTCTCTCTGAATAATCCTTTCTAACTTCTTTAGTTCCAAAAGAGGGATATATATTTTCCATAGATTTCAAGAGATTAATTAGTTTATAATAATTATTGTACTAAAGTTATTTCTTCAACTTATTCTTCTTAGCTTTCTTTTTCTTATACTTTTTATAGAAGTAAACAAAGATATTAATCAATAGTAAAATCCAAAATAATGTTCCTGTAAAACTTCCTTTCTTTTTTGTGTCGCTTGCTCGGTCTTCAAAGTATTCAGGATTAAAAATAATTGTCTTGTCTAGTGTTCTTCTTTTATTAATAGAATCTGTGTAAGTTATAGTTAAATTTATTCTACCTTCTTCTGGAGTTGCTTCGAAATCTGCTGTAGTGTATTCGTTTGAATCTAGGTCTCCAACAATGTTTGTGTTTGGTCCTTTAATTTTAATGTTCTCTTGAGGAGGAATTGTTATTGTTAGTGCTTCTACATCAACATCTTCTGTATTAAGAATTTCTAGAGTTAAAATTTTAGTATCTGTCCTATAATTTTTAATGTAGATTTCAAAATCTGCTTTAGTGTCTTGAATGTTTAGATTGAATGACTCTGTCCGGTAGTTGATGTCTGAACCTGATCTAAATTCTACTTCTATGGGATTATCCCCGTCTAATGCATTTTCATCTACTCTTACTTTGTAAGGGGCCATTAGGAAAGAACTAAAATCTTTTTGATATGTTCCAGCATCGATAGTTATTGTTCTTACCATGTCGGGGTCGAAGATTAGAGGGTACTGTTCCATTAGACCAAATTGAACTTTTCCACATTCCGCATTCCCTACTCCATCAACTTGGAAAACTAATTCTACATAATCTCCTGGTGTTGCAGGATAGGGATCTTGGTTGATTAATGAAACTGATAAATCGCAGCTAGCTAGAACGCCCGTTAGGCTCATTAAGGATAATAGGAATACTAAGGATAAAATTTTCACATTCTTTTTCATGATTGATGAAGGGAATATTTGTTTTTAAGGATTTTGGTTAACCTACCCAGTATTGAGTTCCCTGTTGGGAATATTTTTGTTCTATTTTTTCTTTAGTTTTTTTTGAAGAATATTCTTTGAAAGAAATATTTGACTCGCTAGTATATTTTACTTCTTTTGCTATTGTTTCTAATTGGTTATTATCTGACATAAAGGAGTCTAGAAAAGAGAGTTTTATAAGGATTTTGGTTAGTTGGGTTTTATTATCTATAATTTAATAAAGAGTTAGCGTTATGATAAAATATGAAAAATGGATTATTTTATGGTTTGACTCTAGGATTAATCTTTTCTCTAGAAGGTTGCAATAATTCAAAGATAGAAACTACTGTTTTTGAAGAAAGCAGTAAAATAAGTGCCTCTTCTAATGAGGAAAAAGATAGTTTAATTTATCATTATGGAGGAGACGAAATTTTTCTTCCTGGAGGATCAATAGTCTATAAACCAAAGGTTGATACAGAAGCCACCCGATTCTTTCGAAAATATAATTAGAAGAGGGGGTAATCAGACTTGATCTCTTGGGGTTGCATTTTATCGTAAGAAGAACTTCCTTGTTCGGATTCTTTGTAAGACATACCTTTTGCAGGATTCAATTGTGTGGGTTTGTATTGAAGAGTTGGAGCGTAATTTAATTTTTTCTCAAGATAATTAGTTTCGTAAAAAGTCATATTACATTCCCCACTCTGGAGTTTTCTTTCTCTTAATTTCTGCTATTTCTTTTAGAACATTCATTTCATTTCTGCTTAGTAAATCTTTATTCTTTTTGAAATCTTTAAACTGAGATTCTCCTAGATTGGTGTAAAGATATTTTTTACCTTTTAGTTGTCTATCGTATGTTAATCCAGGGATTGAGATCGCAACTTCCATTCCTTCTGTTGCTTCAGATACTGTTTTTTGATCTGCTTGAATATTTTTCACGTGTCCAACTTTTTCTTCATCCTCGTCGATTAAATTTAGATTGCTTGTTAGTTTTCCTCCTGAAACTTTAACTCCAAAAATAGCTGGCTTAGTATTTCTAAAAACATATTGGGGTAATAATTCTAATTTACAAATAGTTGTCAAACCCATTAACCTTTTCTTTTCTATCTCTTTTGATTTTTCTTGTCTCCATTCAACTAAATTTTCAATTAGTTTGTAAACAACTTTTTCAGTAATTGTTTTTGTTTTTTTTATTGCTTCTTTTGCATCTTCGTCTATTTCTACATTAAATCCGACGATTACTGCATTTAGTTCATTTATTTCTAGGTTTGCATTGGCTGAAATTAAATCTGTTTTGTTAATGTTTCCTATTCCGGCTTTTACAACAGGAATGTTTTCTTGTTTTAGCAAAACTAGTAATGCTTCTAAACTTCCTAGTGAATCCGCTTTTGCAATGATTCCTTGTTTTTCTGTTTTGATTGCTTCACCTAATTCTTTTTTGAATTGTTCTTTTATTTCTTTTAGATTATCTTTGAATAAAACGAAAGGCATTCCGGGTAAAATTTCTTCTTTTTCTACTAGTTGTAACCTTATTCCTGTCGATGCTTGGACTTTGTCTACTGGTTTGAATTTTGCACACAATGGTTGAATTTCTTCTAGGATTCTTATTTTAGAGATAATCGGTTCCCCCCTGAATGAAGCTACAGCAATTTTATCTGTTTTATTTAATTCTCCGTCGTAGAGAATAGACTCGATGTAATTCGTTGATTTTTCCTTTTTAATCTCTAGCATTACTCCTTTTGGTTCTTTGTTTAGAGTTAATTTTTCTGTTAGAAATTTTTGAGATAATCCACAAAGCATCATAATTAGTTCTGGTATCCCTTCTTTTGTTTGGGCTGAAGTTGGAATTAATGCTATTTTTTTAGTGTAATCTTTTATGTTGTAGAATAAGTCTGCGTCTAAATTGTAGGCGTTTAGTGCTCCTATTAGAGTCATGTATTTTTCATCGAAGACTTGTTTTACTCTTTCGGGTTGAGATTCAATTGATTCTTGGAGAGAAGGAATATTTCCTTCATGACCCCCATTGGAGTGGTGGGGTCTCCACCCGGTAATTCTATCTATCTTATTCATAGCTATTACAAAAGGGGTTTTATTCATTTGTAGAATTTTAATTACTTCTGCTGTTTGAGGTTTTATTCCCTCGTTTATGTCTACAACTAGAACCGCTAAATCTGCTAGAGAACCTCCTCTTTTTCTTAAGTTTGTGAATGCTGCGTGTCCAGGGGTGTCAATTAGTAGGAAGCCCGGAATGTTTAGTTTTATCCCTGATTTTTCTATTAGAGGACATGATGCTTTTAGTTGATTCATAGGGTATGATGTGAATGAAATCTTTTGTGTTATTCCTCCTGCTTCTCCCTCTTGAACACACGATCCTCTAAGGGAGTCTAATATTGAGGTTTTCCCGTGATCAACATGACCACATACAGTTACTATTGGTTGTCTTATTTGTTTAGTTTCCATATATCTTGGAGTATAGATTTATTTTTAAAGGTTGAGATAGTAGGGATTTTATGGTACATAATAGCGAAAAAGGATATTTTCTTACATATGATTGCACAGATAACGGTTATTCTCATCCCGATGCTAGGGACTTAATTGAAGATGCTGTTCAGTTAAATGCAGAAGGATTTCAAATAGGCTGCACAGAAAAATATTTGAAAAAGGGTTGTTTGATAAATGTATTTCTTAATCGAAAGAGGTATATTTTTAGTGATGATGAGAATTTAGATAACCTTGAAAAATTATTGGCAAAATATAATCTCCCTTTTGAAAAAGGTGAGCGAAAACAAGCTTGGAAGACTCCCGATGGCATTAAATGGGAGAAAGCAGAAATTTATGTTGATCAGTCTCCAAATAGAGATAGATAAACTTATAATTGGTTATTTCTCTCTTTCTTTATGGAATTGAAGGATTTATTAGAAAAATATGAACTAGAACTTGAGAGAGTTGTTAGTGAGGTTAAGACTAGTGGGGCTAAGAGAGTTTTATTACAGTTTCCTGATGGTTTGAAACCTTATGCAACGCAGGTTGTTGATTATTTGGAATCTAAGATTTCTGGAGTTGTTTTCTTTATTTGGTTAGGTTCTTGTTATGGTGCTTGTGATACTCCGGTTGGTTTGGATGGTTTAGATATTGATTTAATGATTCAATTTGGACATAATGAGTTGATGCCTAGTTACTAATAACCATTATAGTGGTTATTTGTAAGATTTTTAGTTATTAGGAAGGATTATATATTTTGAAGACTTTTGTTTTATATGACGCAAAGTCTCCTTGAACTCTTATATGGCGCTTTTGATTTAAGCGAAGCAAAACATCTTCCTGTTTTTGCACTTTTTGATTCTGAAGCTTCTATAGAATATACTCATAATTGTATTGGAATGATTAAAGAAAAAGACAAGGAAAGAATTAGGCAATTTGTGGATAGTTTCTTGAATAAAAATTATGTGCCTTGTGAAAATAGTTATTATGTTTCCAAAGATGAAAGAGCAAAAACTAATTTCTCTTTTGAAGACCAATTTATTGATGGAGAACCTGTAAGGTTTCCTAAGGCCAGATCTTCTGAGGAGAAAATTCCTTTTCGAAATTATATTAAAGTTGATATTGGTAATGGATTTGTTTTTATTAATCAGTTTTCTATTCCAGAATACAAGTTAAATTAAATCCAGCCAAACAATATTGTTAACCCAACTAAGAATAATAATATTCCTGCTACTAAATGTAATCTCTTAATGTTTCTTTCTTTCCATCCTGAGACTTCATCTATTTTAGCGAATCCCCAGTAGACTAAAAAGATTATGATTAACATGGGGATTACGAATAGGATGTTGTAATAGATTAACAAAGGTAGGGCTGCTAGAAATCCTATTTCTGCTAAGAGTCCCGAGACAATTACGTATGGTCCGATTGTACAGGGTAGTAAAAATAAAGTTACGAATAGTCCGATTATGAACGCGCCTTTTGGAGAGGTTATTTTATTTGTTAGTTTTTTTACTTTGGGTCTCATGAATAAAGGCATTTCTGTTCCGAAAGAACCTTTCTTGTAGTAAAGAGCATCTTTAATATTTAATGCACCGAAAAGCATTGCTAAAATTGCTAATGCCTTGTAGATGTAGATAGAACTAGATTTTAGAAATACTGAGAGTGTTTGAAATAATTGAATTATTATTGTTCCGTAAATGAAGTATCCTATGAAAACTGCTGCGATAAAAGATAATCCCCCTAGGAGTACTTTCTTTTTTTTATCTGGATTTTGAATTAGTATAGACATTAGAATCATTGCTAGAACTGCTATAGCACAAGGGTTAATTGAATCTGCTATTGCAAGTAAAGTTATCTTTCCTAGGGTTAACATTTTGTTATTTCTTGGAGTTTGCTAATTGATTGAACTCCTCTATAGAGTTGGTTATTTATTTTCCAGGTTGGAGTTGCTTCAATTCCAGAACATTGTTCTCTTTCATAAAAACAATCTATTATATTTAGATATTGATAATTTTCTCCGAATAATTCTTCTTGAGTTTCACAGGCGTGACATCCTAGTTGGGTGTATAGTGTTGCTTTTTCGCCAATACATTTTACAATTTCTTTTGTGGTTGCTGGCACTGGTTTATTTGATGCTAAGATTACTATTATTACAATTACTAGAATTATTCCTACTGTGATCAAATTTGACTTAGAAATCTTTCTCTTTTTCATTCTGTATATAGATAAAATAATATTTTAAATGTTTTGGGAGTAACTGGTTACTGAGAGAAACCTAATTTATTTTAATTGCTTTTCCGTTTATTATTGAATCGGCTATTTTGTTTCTCGCTGATTGTAGAATTCTTGAGAGGGTTGGTTGTGAGATTTTCATTTTGTTTCCGGCTTCAGATTGAGGCAATTTATCTAAATCGATTAATTTAATTGCCTCAAATTCATCTGGAGTCAAAACTATTTCTTGTAATTCACTCTTTGGAATTCCTGCAGGTTTGAAATAGTGGGAGTTAGGCCTTGACCTTATTCTCCTTCTTTTGCATGGTCGAGACATTTTAGTTATTTTGTCTTCCGCATCTTCTTGGCCTATTGCATCCTCTACCGAATCCTCTTCCTTGAGGTTCTTGAGGTTCTGCATCTTTGCAATTTCCCATTTGTCTTCCGGTCTTAGATCCTTTTCCTTCAGGTCCTTTTCCGTCTTTATTTGGCATTTTTGTTTTCTCCTTGCTCTTATGAGCTTATTTAGTTATGAATATGTATTCATAATAGTATTTAAATGTTTTGGAGAAATGATTTTGGAGGGGATTTTAATATTGGGGATAAAAGAAGTTGCCGAAGGCAATTTGGGTGGAGAAACCTGCAAGTGTTCGGAACCGTTAAATCCCCCGACGAAGCGTAGCGGAGGAGAGTCCGCAGGACGTGGGTCGAGGAGTGAAAGCGACGAAGAAGTAACCAACTAAGGGCTTTTTTGTGCAAGAATGTAGTTTGCTTTAATTTCTAAATTTGGTTTCTGTGGAACTGTAATTATTTTTGAGTCCTTGATTTGAAGATCTTTTTCTATTAAATTTTTCAAATTATTAAGGGTTGAGAAATAAATTTCTATTCCTGCGGGAGATTTTCTTAATTTTCCTGTACCCATAAAATTTGAATCTCCACTAAATGAAACTGAAAGATATCTTCCTTTAGGTTTAAGCAATTTACTTATCGAATGAATGTATTTTTCGCGTTCGCTTTCATTAGTGATTTCATGCAAGAATCTCCAATCAAAAATAAAATCGAATTTTTCTTTATAAGATTCGATTTGATGATAATCTTGATTTTTGAAATTGACAGAAACTTTTTGTTCATTAGCGTTTTGCATTGCAATTTTGATTGCATTATCTGATCTGTCAATTGCAGTTAAATCAAATCCGTATTTTGCAAGAAAAATTGATTGATGTCCTTCACCACAACCAATTTCAAGAATTTTTCCATGTAATGGAATTATTTTGTTTTTAATTAGATTGTTTAATTCTGATGGAATTTCAGAGTATGTCCATGGCGCATTATTTGGAGAGGAATAAATATCTTCAAATTTTTCTACTTTCTGCTCCATATTTTAAAGCAAACTTTTTGAATTTATATGTTTTGCCCTTAGTTGGTTATTGGATTTAACATTCGAGATTAAAACAAGTTTGCGAAGCAAATTTGGAGAAATTCTGCAAGAATTTCTGTTTTAATCTGTGTTCTACGTCCCGAGCTTGCGAGAGCCTGCAAGGCGTGGCAAGAAAAATCTTTT
>Ga0233437_1005873_pt1 | contig 12963 bp, 11 predicted proteins | sample SI_122_August201_FD_182714 | JGI IMG/M metagenome (GOLD analysis project Ga0233437, IMG submission 182714) | Seawater microbial communities from Saanich Inlet, British Columbia, Canada - SI_122_August2016_200_MG | ecosystem: Environmental > Aquatic > Marine > Inlet | place: Canada: British... | reverse complement strand
ACTGCCCCTTTATCTCAAGGAAACCTTGATGGATTACAAAGTAATGTTTTTCATATATTTAAAGATGGCTCAGATGAAAAATTTGCTTGGGGTGTTTTTGACGGAGAACCTTCTCCAGAAACATATGGAAATATTGAATCAAATTTTGTTAATAATATAATTGACTTATTAAAAGAAAATAGAGATGAAGAAACCTCAATATATCTTGAAGCATTAAGAGTCGAAAACATTCATTCTGAAGGAGAACTATTTGACAAAATAATACAAGACCTTGAAGGAGATGTAGAAGCACAAAAACTTATTCTTGATAAATTCATTCAACTAAGAAAAAGACAAGATGGATCTAGTTATAATGATGCTCAAGAATTTGTCGAACGTCTAACACTCTCAATGAATTCGCCAATATTTCAAAAAACAATTATAGATGAAGCAGAAGACATAGACCAAGATGCCATTAAACATATTTTTGAATTAGTTGCAGATCTTGAAACTCAAAAAGAAATTATATCTAAAGCAGAATTTATAACAGATCCAGGGAAAGTTCTTATGGGTACTGATTCTGAAGAACTTCAAGAAATGATTTTGGATAAAGTTCCTTCTTTCGAACTTGTAAATGAATTATGTTATGATACATTACAAGAATCTTGTTTTAGATATTTAGTTAATTATATTGATGCATTAGAAGGATTAAATCCTGAATTAAGAGAAAAAGCAATACAAGAAATTGATTTTAACTCAGGAATCTTTGAAAATAGATTAATAAAAGGAATGAGTAAAAAACTAGCTATTTACCAAGCAAAAGATAACCCTGAAACATTGAAAATTATCTTAGAAGTAATGGAAGTAGATGAAGATCTTGACTTTAATCCACAATTATTTAGTCAAGTTTATTTTGATGAACATTTTCAACAAGCTACAGAAGGTTTAGACTTTGCAAATAGTTATTCAGTTGCTTTAACAGGACAAAGATATTTAGAAAGATCTGGAAAAGATCCAACACAAGAAAATGTTCAAGAAGTTACTGATTTAATTATTGCTCAAAGAGAAGAATTTGCAGATCATGTTATTTTAGATGAAGATACTTATTACATTGGAATAACTCATGAATCTCCTCACTTTGATAATGCTAGAATGATTGAATTTGTCCGTGGTGCAGGTGTAACAAAAACAGCTGACAAAGAATTAAAAGGTCCTGAAGATAAAAATAATTTTTTAAATACTGTGTCAAGTAGTACATACTTAGGAGAAACAACAATTCACTTAAATGGTCACGGAGGACCTGACCATTTCTGGCTTTCAAGAGGAGAAGCAGGAGAAGAAATATCAGATGAATTACGTAGACCTGAAGCAATAAGCTATGTTGAATTTGGTGATTCTTTATTATCAAGGGGAAATTTAGATGAAGTTACTATTTTAATAGATGCGTGTTTTAGTAGTGATTTTAAAAATAATTTATATGCTTACCTTCATGAGAATGGAGTTGCAGATACACCAATAATTATTACTGAAACAAATCGTGGAAGTGTTGGATTATTAGATACATTTACAGAAGCATTAGAAGTTGCACATGAACCAGGAACTCCTTTAACTGGTGCCGATTTATATGAAATTGAATCATTAACATTTAAGAAACAAGATCTTTCTATTACAATACCAATAGAAGATCAATCACTACAAGAATACTCTGATCCAAATGCACCTGGAGTAATTGATATTGGTTCAATAGATGGAGAAGGTGAAGCAGAAGAAAATAGTAGAGTAACTGGAGAACCTGAAGACTTTTTAGACACTGCACCAATGCCACCAACTGTTATAGAAATCGCTGACAATATTCAAGAGTTAGAAGAAAGATTTGGTATTAGTTTAACAGATGAAACAAGTATTACAACTTAAAATGAAAAACAAAACAATAACAATTTTATTGATTGTTTTAATTAGTTTATTCTCTATTTCATATGCTGATGAATGCGAAGGATTCTCAAATGATGATGAATGTTTTAATAATTATGAAGATTACTTTGACACAGATCCAGTCACTGCTGCACAGACTTATCCTGATGAGTATATGAAACTTATTGAAGAAGATGATTGGGTTGTTTCTCATCATCCAGATGCATATGAAGTAGTTATTGAACAAAATATTGATTACCTCAATCAAAACAAAAATGCATTTCAAAAGTATACTGCATATTATAATAATGAAAGAGGCGGACTTATCTTAATCCAAGAAATAAATTGTGATTTTGATTCTTATGACAGTGTTGATGGAACTATTACAACAAAAGGAAACAATGGAGAAGCTGGAACTACATTTACTCTTGAAGCTGTTGAATTATTAAGAGAGAAAATAAATACTAATAGAATCATATTAGATGAAAATGGAAGACTTACTTATGAAAGTTATGATCTTCCAGAAGGAACTATGGTTTACATCCAAGGAGAAATGAGAAACATTGCTGAATATATTTATATCAAAGAAGGAAGTTTTTCTACAAGTGATGGTCAAATTATATCAGTATCTGGCAAAAGTAGTTTAGAAATACCACACAGATCATGTTCAGATAGTGATTGTGGTCTTGTTATAGTTCATGTTGAAGACTCTCCTGTTGCTCTTCCAAATGGTGGAACACTGACCAAAGGTTCAGCAGTTATAAAAGACTTTCAAACTATTGAACTAAAACATTATTCAAGATATATCACTTCAAGAGCAACTTTTGAAGTAAGTCAACCAACTAGAATAAGTTCACAAGACATACAAGAATGTACATCTTCTTGTTTTATAGATGGAATTAGTTATATTTTTGAAGATAGTGAAAGTAACAACCTCATAGTTAAAGCAATTGATGGAAACAACATACAAATTGAAACAGAAGATGGAAATTACAAAGATATAATTATAAAACAGATGACTGATGAGAATAAATATGATGAAGTTGGAAAATTCAATAACTACTTTATTTATGTTGATCAGTCTGGAAATCTACATTATAAAACAGATAGAGTTTATGTAGCAAAACCCATTGAAGAATTAAACAATTGGAAATTATTAAGAAAAAAAGTAATGGAATCAGAAGATTTTGCTCAAGATTATGAATTTGCTAAGTCACAAACAAGCAGAGTTGAGCTTACAGTAACTAAAGATGATGATTCACAAGTTTTTATTGAATTTACAAGAGATGAACCTATTTCTCAAGGAGTCTTAGATGGTCTACAAAGTAATATTGCAACTGTTTATTCTATTGGACAAGAAGATACTGAAAAATTTCCTTGGATATTATACAATGGAGAAAAAGACGCTGATCCTGAGGGTTCTTTATATTCAGGATATGTAAACAAAGTAATAAATTTAGTTAGTAGAGGAGAAGCAGATAAAGTTGAATTGTTATTACAAGCTGGAGACTTAAGTCTTGATGAAGCTAGAACTACAATAGAAAATATAGAAAGTCTTGAAGACAAAGAATATATTGCAGATAAATATGTTGAAATACGAAGTAATCTAAGAAATTATGATGAAAACCAGAAAATTATTCTGAAACTTGAAGTAACAACTTCATCTACTGAATTACAAAATAAAATAATTGATAATTTTGAAGAAATAGAACCAGACTCTGTCAGACAATTTCTACGTGTAGTTGAAGATGTTGATGTTGAAAAGAAGATATTAGAAAAGAGTACAACAATAAGTTATCCAGGTCGAGCTTTGGAATACACAGAATCTGATGAAATTAAAAGAATGATAATAGAAAGAACAAGAACAAATCTATTTTACGATGAAAGTTGTAGAAGACCAATTGGTAATATATGCTTTGAAGAACTTGAGGAGTATGTTAGTTCATTAGAATCATTAAGCCCAGAACTTAGAGAATTAGCCATTGATAATTTTGATTTCGAGTTAGAAGGAAGTTTATTTACTCATGAACATTACAAAGGAAGAGCATTAAGAACTGTTATTAATTTATACAAAGAAGACCACCAATTACTAGCAAATGTTTTAGATACAATACCTGCTGATAAAGATCTTGATTTTAATCCTGAATTATTTAGTGAGATTTATTTCCATGAAGGATTTCAAGTACAGACAAGTGAACTTGATTTTGCAAACAAGTTTTCAGTTGCATTAACTGCTCAAAGATACTTAGAAAGATCTGGAAAAGAAGCAACAATTGAGAATATGCAAGAAGTAACAGAATTAATCTTAACTCAGAGAACTACTTTTGCAAATCATATTATATTAGATGAGAATACCCATTTTATTCCATTAACACATGAAGATGATTTTAATTTTCATAATGACAAAATGGTCACTCTTGCAAGAGACGCAGGAGTCACAAATATTGCAAATGAAGAATTAAGAGGTAAAGAAAATAAAGATCAATTCAGAGAAATCGTGAGAGATAGTGGAAAACAAGAAAAAACAACAATTTATTTTAATGGACATGGTGGTCCAAAACATATGTGGCTTTCTGATGGAGAAGCAGGTAATGAAGATTCAGAAGACATGGAAACTCCAAGAGCAATTAGTTATATTGAATTCGGAAATGATTTAGCTTCTAGAGGAAACCTTGGTGAAGTAACAATTATGATTGATGCTTGTTATAGTAGTGATTTCAAAAATAACTTATTAGCTTATTTAGATGAACAAGGAATTAGAGAAATGCCTGTAATCATTACTGAAACTAATAGGGGTCAAGTTGGATGGACTAACACATTTTTTCCAGCCCTTGAAGAAGCCCATGAACCTGGTACACCTGTAACAGGTGCTGATATGTATGAAGTTGAGTCAATAACATTTGTTCAACAAGACCTTTCTATAACAATACCAATCGAAGACGAAGCATTACAACAATATTCTGATCCAAAAACCCCTGGAGTTATTGATATTGGTTCTTTGTATGATGAAGGTGAAGCAGAACCACCAAGTAGAATGACTGGAGAACCCGAAGATGAATTAGACACTGCACCAATGCCTCCAACTGTCATAGAAATCTCTGACAATATTCAAGAATTAGAAGAAAGATTCGGTATTAGTTTAACAGATGAAACAAGTATAACAACTTAACACAACCCATGCAATCTTTGACACATACCAATAAAGTCTGGATCCATAGTAACACAATTATCAAAATCATCTTTTTCTAAGCAATCACTAAACAAATAACCACAATTTGCACAGTGTTCAATAATAACTTCTCCTGGTATTTTTGTTACTCTTAATTCCCTCATTGAAGCATTTAATGAGTCAGTAATATTTATAGTCCCGTTAATGCCATCAAACAATCTAACATATTCTGTATTACTAATATTTAAAACAATTTCATAATCATTTGATTGTAAAGTATAAATTTGCCCATTAATTAATGCTGGCATTAAGAAATATCTACTAAACCCTATTTCTTTAACATTTGCAAACAAAATCTCCTCTTCAAGAAGATCAAGAACATTCTCTGCTCTGCTATTATCTGTTTCTGTCTGATTAGCTCTTAACTCATTTGCCAATAATGCAAACACTATGATAAATAGAAATAAAACAAAAGCTATGATTAGTGTAAACTCAATAGCTCCTTGCGCTTTCCTATTTATTGTTGAACTCTTTCTAATAAAACACCACCTTCTATCGCCTCAATTTTCATATGCTTTAATCCCGGAGAATAATAATTACTAGAAATATTAGCTTGCATTGGAGCATCAGAATAAAACAAGAAATCTGATGTCCTTCCTTCTATTTCTACAGTCATAATTAAGAAATTATCATTTTCTATTGTCATATTTACTACATTTTCTGGCATATTAACATCTAAAACAATCATTGCTCCTGGTCCATAAAAATAAACAGTCTGAACATTAGCAACCATTGTATTACCAATCTCTTCTACATGAGATACAATAATATCTCCACTTGTTTTTTGAATAAAGTCAGTAAAAACAGCTAAAGCTGGAATTAATAAAAATAAAGCTAATGAAACTATTAATAAAAATTCAACTGAACTTTGCCCTCTCTTTGTTCTCTTCATTTTATTGCCAAGATTGTTTTAAGTATAAATCAACAACATCTTCTAACCAACCTTTCTCAATTAAAGCTTTCTTTACTTCTGTTGGTGTTTTACCTTTTTTACGAGCTAATTTAATATATTCTTCAATAGCACCATGATCATAACTTGGTTCTGGAATTTCTACTGATGAAAATTTCTCTTTTGCTTTATCTAATATTGATTTTTCTTCTACAGGTCCTTCTTCTCCTTTTAATTCATATATTGTTTCTTTAATAAACTTCTTCTTTCCTCTATATTTTATGTATCTTTGCACAACTATTGCAACAATTATACCAAGAAGTATAAAAATAATAAAACGAACCACGCCTCTTGTAAAAATTCCTTTATCAGTTATTGGTCCTTTTACATCAGTATCTTCATCTTCTTCAACAACAACTACATCTTCTTCAACAATTTCTACTAATTCTGGTGCAAAAATGATTTCTCCGTTTTTTGTTAAAATAAAATCATTATCATCTTGGTTATAACTCATTTCAAATTCTATTGGAAATCCATAACCTTCCATACCAATTATATTAACAGAAAAAGAAACAACTTTGTATTTATTATCATTTAGTTCATTAAGCTCTTCTTCACTTAATTCAATTGTCTTTTTTATTTCATCATAATAATTAACTAAAGTTAAAGAAGTAACATCTCCACCTCTAAGCTTTTCAATTGTGATATATACTATTACTTTTGTTTCATCAATTATTTCACTTCTATAACGCAATACAACAGAATTATCAGAGTCTGATTCTGCAATAATAAGATTTTTTGTAGTTAAATAAACATCCTCATCTGGATAAACAGTTGCTGTAAAATTTATAGGATAAACAAGTTCATCTGAAGTATGGGGCAAAGATATTTCTACAGACCTTACTCTTATGGTTTCTCTTGGATCCAAAGCAATCCTATAAGATGTTGGCTCAAATAAGGGTGATACAATATCTACTCCAATATCTTCATAATACTTAAATCCCTCATTTCTAACAGAGAAATATATATTCGCAGTATCTCCACTTCCATAAGAATCCTCCATCATAATTATTGGCTGCACATCACTAGCAAAAACAGTAGGTATTAGTAAAACTAACATAATTAAAAGGATTTTTCTCATTATACACCTCTTTTTTAGTTATTCTAGGAAACTACATATATATAGTTTACGCTAGTTTTACACATAAAATAGTAGTACTGCCAAGCGTAGTCCAAGATTTTCTCTTAGAATTATGCGATCCTAGGTAAACTTATAGAAGAACACACTAATACGGAGCGCAGTACTACTATTTTTATGACAAACAATATATATGACTCCTCAACCTTATAAGCACATGGAAGAATTAATGCGCAAATATGCACTGCAAAACGCAGTAAAATTCAAAGGAAGAGCTAATTTAGGGGCTGTTGTAGGTAAAGTGCTCCAAGAAAAACCAGAACTTAAGGCAGAAGCACCTAAAATCAAACTTCAAGCCATTAAAATAGTTGAAGAAGTCAATAATATGAGCTTAGAAGACCAAGAAAAAGCATTATCAGGATACAAATTTACAGAGAAAAAGAAAGAAGTAAAAAAAGGACTCAAAGACTTGCCTTTTGCAGATGATTTCAAAAAAGTAATTATGAGGTTTGCACCATCACCATCTGGTCCATTACATATTGGTCATAATTATGTTCTTTCATTAAATTATTTGTATGCAAAAAAATACAAAGGCAAAATAATTCTAAGAATAGAAGACACAAACCCAAGCAATATTTATGAAAAAGCATATGACTTAATTCCAGAGGATGCACAATGGTTATGTGAAAATGGAATTGATGAAGTTCTTATTCAAAGCGATAGAATGGATATTTATTATGGTCATGCATTAAAATTAATAGAAGAATGCCATGCATATGTTTGCACTTGTGCTCAAGATGATTTTAAATCATTAATATCTAAAAAAATGCCTTGTCCATGTAGAGACTTATCTGAAAAAGAAAACACAAAAAGATGGCATAAAATGTTTGATAAAGAAAAAGGATTTAAAGAAGGCGAAGCAGTTGTTAGATTTAAATCAGATTATAAACATAAAAATCCTGCAATGCGTGATTTTCCATTATTGAGAATTAACGACGAAGAACATCCAAGAACAGGTAAAAAATATAGAGTTTGGCCATTAATGAACTTTTCTGTTTCAATGGATGACATGGAACTTGGTGTAACACATGCTATTCGTGGAAAAGACCATGCAGACAATGCAAAAAGACAAGAAATGATTCATCATATTTTCAAACACAGAACACCAGTTGCAGTTTCTGTTGGAAGAATTAATTTCACAGGAGGTTTTCCAGTAAGTGCAACTAAAACAAAAGAAAAGATTGATTCTGGTGAGTTTGATGGTTGGGATGATATTAGAATTCCTTTCTTAGGAGCATTACGTCGTCGAGGATACCAAGCAGGCGCACTTAGAAAGTATGCAGAAGAAGTTGGTATTTCAAAAACAGATAAAACAGTTACAATGGAAGAATATTTCAAAACAATGAATGCATTTAACAAAGATCTTTTAGAAAAAAAAGCAAATAGATATTTCTTTATTAAAGATCCTGTAGAAATTACAATTGAAAATGCTCCTGAGCTAGAAATTGAATTAGACTTACATCCTGAATTAAGAAAAAAAGGGAGACACTTCCACACAAATGATAAGTTTTTCATAACAAAAGAAGACTTTGACAACCTAAAAGATAAAAAGATGTACAGATTAATGGATTGTTTAAATTTTAGAAAAGAAGGAGATAAATTTGTATTTGTAAGCAAAGAATTAGAAGATTATAAGAAGAATGGAGAATCAATAATGCATTGGTTGCCTTCTAATGATACAATTAAAGTTTCTGTAGTAATGCAAGACAACAAAACTATTGAAGGTGTTGGTGAGAAACTATTAAATGATTTAAAACAAGGCGATGTTATTCAATTCGAAAGGTTTGCATTTTGTAAATTAGATAATTCTGATGAAATGAAATTCTGGTATACGCATAAATAATGTTTGAATTATCCCTAAATAGTAAATTCTAAGCCTAGAAGCCTTTAAACATAAACTTTATAAATTAGTAGCAAGTCAAAATTAACATAGAAACTTATGAGGTGATTAGTTATGTCTTTAGTAGTAAAAGCAAAATTAAAAGAAGCAGCAAAGGGATATAATGTAGCAGGAGATCTTGCAGACGCATTAGACAAGTTATTACAAAAAGCTGTAGCAGGCGCTTGTAAAAGAGCAGAAGCTAACGGTAGAAAAACAGTTATGGCAAAAGATGTTGCATGCTGTTGTGATCAATGTTCTTCAAAAGGAGACATGCTTGTTGTAAAATCCAAAATAAAAGATCATGCTAAAGGTTGCAATGTAGCTGGCGATTTAGCTGATGCATTAAACTGTACTGCTCATGGCTTAGTAAAAGCAGCTTGTGCAAGAGCAGAAGGAAATAGCAGAAAGACTGTAATGGCAAAAGATCTTTAATTCAATTTTTTATTTATTTTTTTCTTTTTTATTATAACAAATTCTTAGAATCTAGTTTTAATTTTACATTATCTAATTTCTTTCTTAAAAGATAAATATCTTCAGCATCTGGGTTTTCTTCTTCAATAATTTGCAATTTATTTTCTAATTTCTCTAATAATTTAACTGTATTCTTAGTTTTCTCATCTTTTTCAATAGATTCAACATATTGTATTGCCTTATGTTCTTGTTTAAGCTTCTTTAAAGCTTTCATTTCTAATTCCATTGCTTTTTTCAAATTCTTCTTAGCAGCATCTAATTTTGGAGAACTAGGATGATATTGTCTAATTTTAGGTTTAGTTAATTTAGTCAAAGCATAGAAATAACCTATTGTAGCTAGCTCAGTCATCTTGGTGGAATACTTGGTGGTGGCGGTGGAAGTTTTTGATCTTTTCCCAATCTCTGCGCAGGAAGTCGTTTTATTGGTTCTTCCTTAGGAATATTATTAAATTCTGGCATTGTTGAGCCACCAAACGCATCTGCCATATTCCTTGGTTGAGGCATTGGACCTTGAGGTCCTGGCATTGCTTGTTGTTGACCAGGTGCTTGCATTTGTGGACCAGGTGCTTGTTGCATAGGCATACCTGGATGCTGTTGTCCAAATGTTTGATTCTCAAATTGAGCAAATGCTTTTTCAAATGGTTGTAATTTCGCAACCTCTTCTTGATCTTTTTTCACTAACTCAGCCACTGCTAATACTCCCTTAGCTATCTTTTGATTTTGTCTTTCCAATTCATCAAGGCGCTTAGAAATTGGATCTTCTCCTGAAATCATCTGTCTATTAGCTGATTTGAATAATTTAACCATTTCTTTCATTACTTTGGTTAATCCTTCCATAGAATCAATTAACTGTTCGTTTGTAGGTTTCTTTTTCACAACCTTTTTTGCTTTCTTCTTTTTTGTTGCTTTTTTTGCCATTTCTCGTCACCAAATGAATAAAATAAAAATAAAAGAAAACTTTCCGTTAGGAAAGTAAGAAGTCAAAAGACTTCTGTAAATAAAATAGCTTTAACTTTGCACTAATGCATAAATTTCTCCTTCAACTTGGTGGTCATAGTCTACTCCACTTCTTGGATCGTAGTAAGTTATTGTTGGAATTATTTTGAATTTATTTCCAAGAGCAATACCTCCTCCTCCACAACCTGTTCCTGATAAATCAAATGTTGCACCATCTGATATTGGAATATCTGTTCCTAGAGCAACCCCATCAATAAAGTAATCATCACAATCATAAATTCCATCTGCATCAGTAGCAGCAAATGTTGTAACATTAATTGTCATCCCCATATTATTTCTAACCTTTAGATCAAGAGTTACATCTGTCAACTTATAATCAGTACATGTCAAGCCAGTTGTTAGAGTACATCTCTCTGGCAGGAATTTTGAAGGACTCAACACACCAAAGTATGCTAGTGCTCCAATCATAATCAGAATAACTAGGAATGCCCATCCGTATGTCATTAAGAATTCTAATGCGCCTTGTGCTTTTTTATTCATCTTGTATACCTCCTTTTTGGAAATTTAACCATTTTAATATGATATATTCAATCCCTGGGAAAAGTTATATATAAATGTTTCGAGCCAACAGTATATGAAAAACCACAAACTATATATAAGGCCAGCCATTTTTTCAATATTGCAAAATGAGTGAGATCATTAAATAGGAGGGATTATTATGGCTGAAACAAAGATAGCAAGTATTGGCTCTATGAAAAAAGGGAGTTATATAGTAATTGAAGGTGCTGCTTGCAGAGTATCAGATACTCAGGTTTCAAGGCCTGGAAAACACGGGCATGCAAAAGTAAGACTTACAGCAATAGGCTTAGTTGATGATAAAAAAAGAGTTGTAGTAATGCCAGGGCATGACAACATAGAAGTACCAATTATTGAGAAAAAGACAGCACAAGTATTATCTATAACTGGAAACATGGCAAATGTTATGGATTCAGAAACATATGAAACATTTGACTTAGAGATCGCAGATGACTTAAAAGCAGATCTTGCTGAAGGGGCTCAAGTACTTTACTGGGAAATCCTGGAAGATAGAGTCATGAAACAAATAAAAACAGATTAATGGTGGATTAAATGGTTAAATTCGCAGAAGCAGAAGCTAGAAAATTCAAAAATGTGTTTGTGTGTAAGCACTGTGGTGCAAAAGTAAAAGCTACAAACATGAAAGTATTAGCTGGAAAAGTAATTTGCAGAAAATGCAATTACGGAAATCTTCGCCCTAAAAGGAAGAAATAAACATAAGAGGTGACCTTTTGCAGTGAGTTTCGATGTCATTGCATTTATTATCTTTATTATATTACTTGGTCTAGTTTTATATCTAAAAAGAGATAAATTGGATATACAAAAAGTTTTCTTTCCATTTATCTATTTAATATTATACAGAACCAAACTTGGTCTAAGATTAATGGATTCTTGGAGTAAAAAATACAATTATATCATAAAACTATTTGGTTATTGCAGTATTGGATTTGGTTTTGTTGGAATGATCTATATTTCATTAGCAATCTTTATGTTTGTATTAAAGTTAATATTCTTTCCATCTGTATCAGAACCAGGTGTTTCATTAGTACTACCTTTTACAAATATTCCAGGAGTAGGTTACTTATCTTTTACACATTGGATCCTTGCATTATTCTTATTAGCAATAGTTCATGAGTTTGCACATGGTGTTGTAGCTCGTGCTTGGAAAGTTCCTGTAAAATCTTCTGGTTTTGCAGTTCTAGCTTTACTAGCACCAATAATCCCGGCAGCATTTGTTGAACCAGATGAAAAACATATGGAAAAAAGAGATGATGTTGTTAAATATAGTGTATTTGCAGCCGGACCGATTGCAAATCTTGTTTTTGCATTCTTAATATTATTAGCATTTCCTTTTGTAGGTGATGTCTCAGGTGCAACAACAGCACCCTATGAAGATCAAATAACAGAACCAGTAGGTTTTTCCTTTGAAACATTAGAAGGAGACTACCCAGCTACACTAGCTAATGTACCCAATGGTATAATAAATGGTATTAATGGAAATGAATTTGAGGATTATACTGAATTTTACAAACAAATGATGTGTGTACGTCCAGATGAAGCACTCACATTAAATACAGAAGAAGGTGATTATTTAATTACAACAGGTGTTAAAGAAGATGATCCTGAAAGAGGATTCATTGGAATCAAACCAGTACAAAATGAAAGAAGAGTTAAAGATGAATACACTTCAATGGCTCCATTCTATTATTGGCTTAAAGGATTCTTTAAATGGTTGTTTTTACTTAACTTCTTTATTGGATTAGCTAATCTATTACCTTTAGGAATTGTCGACGGCGGAAGAATGTTACAAGTAGCTCTGCATAAAACTATTAGTAATAAGAAAAAAGCACAAAAAATCTGGGTCTGGATTG
>Ga0233437_1005871_pt1 | contig 12966 bp, 11 predicted proteins | sample SI_122_August201_FD_182714 | JGI IMG/M metagenome (GOLD analysis project Ga0233437, IMG submission 182714) | Seawater microbial communities from Saanich Inlet, British Columbia, Canada - SI_122_August2016_200_MG | ecosystem: Environmental > Aquatic > Marine > Inlet | place: Canada: British... | reverse complement strand
GCCCTTGAAATAGATGATCAAAGTATTTTTGATAACCTTGATAAAAAGACCGTAATTTTAAGGGGCATTGATTTGGAATATGCAAATAACAATACGCATACAGAGCTGCATACCTTGTATGAAACTGTATGGCTTTGTGATGATAATAATGGCAAAACGCATGTCTGTTGGAAAGCCCACATGCGAGGCCAATCGTCAAAACCTGATTACAATGTAACCATCAGAGCGTTAGTTCTGGCATATGATTCAAGCAAAGTTTATATAGAAAAATTATCATGGGAAGATGCCCTCAACAATGATTCAAGCATAGAAAAAATATCAAATGATTCTAGATCATGTTCTTTTAATAATTTCTACGAATGTATTAAAGAAGCCTCTGCAAAGGCAAATGACGAAATTGCAACAATGGGTTTTAGAAGCATTGGTTTTGATGATGCATGCAGTTTTCAAGTGAGCGGACTTGGTTTGAGAGCAGCATATGAGGAGTTGTCTCCTAATAAGTCCTATGTATTTCAAGGAGGCCTCTGGAACCTGGATAATGAATCGAATTGCAAACCAAACAAGACAGTCAACACAACAATTAGATGTTATAATCGCGATGTTTGTAGAAATCGTATTGAAAATCTTCAGGGGGACCATGATTGCGATAATTCTAATAATCACTGTTCTACGACTTATCCAAATGATGGCTTCTATGTTTACGATGCTGATGGAGATGGTTATCTTAAAGATAACGATTGTGATGATGAGGACCCAACTATCTACCCAGGAGCAGAAGAGACCATAAATAATAAGGATGATGACTGTGATGGGGAGATTGATGAATAACTCTGTCAGAAATAACTATTTCACCCGAATAAAACCATCTACAGTCGCTTCTTTGTTTTCTGTGTGTGGCGAACCGATTTCATTGATTTCTAATCCGGTGGGGGTGGGGAGTGTTTGTTGTGCTTGTTTTTGCAATGCGTCGTTATGCACGTCAAATCGGGGATCAATGACACTTCCCGTGTTCTTGAGCTGGTTATCGACAAGATTCTTTTTATTGGCATCAAACTCTTTGCTATTGGGAAGAGCTAAATTCTTTTCGTAATTTGTAAACACATTAAACTCACGATTGAAATGCTCTGACTTCCAAACAACTTCTCTAAAATGGTGTAAATCAACGCTCTTGGGTAAAAAGACATCAATGTTTGTGGCCTTGCCAGGATTAACAACATGAGGGTATTCTAACATGTCCTGCATTTTCTTAGGCAGTTGTGGCCACAGTTTTTCATTAAATTGTTTTACGTGATTATAGGCTGTGTGTTTCTTGCCCATGCTATCAATAATATACCAGCGATCACGGCGTGTGTTTAGCTGAATAGCATCACCACTTCTGTTCGTCACAACTAAATTCACAATATGATAACCAGGAACTAAATCATCCAACCTGGGATCATAAATAGCATCAATGGCAAGACCCCAGTCTTTAATATTGAGACCAACTTCAGAACGGACCACATTATCTGATTGTTTTACGTTAGTACTCCTTTTGCCCTTTGAATAACGCTTACCAACAGCGGCTTCTGCATTGAGGGAAAAAAGGGAAACGGCGATTATAACGGCTAATGTATATACAAAGATTTTCATATCACTGCATACAGTGTTCAGTGCTTAGTGCCCAGTGTTCAGTGTTTTTTTCAAACTCACTGAACACAGGCCACTGGTCACGGGACACTATCTTAAGAACAAATCCAGGCACTTTTGTGTCATCGCATTGACAGGAATTTTGTTCAGCTCCTTACGCGACAATGCTTTAAAACCATTACCACTCAATTTTGTCAATTGCGCGGGAGACACCAAACAACACTGCACAATTGTAGTAATGCGTTTGTTTGTAATCGCATGTTTTACTTGCCCTATTTTAACTGTTTTGCGTTGTCCCACCAAATTTGAAAACATATTTTCTGTTTTTATTGTTGTGGGCAACTCCCACAAGTGACGCACGAGACTGTCTTTTGTTGGTTCTTTTACAATAAACTTATTGTGGTCATGAACAATAAGAGAAACATACGTGATATTTTTGTAAGTCATCTTGTTTTTTACAGGTAGCTTTTCTGGCGACTTGTCTTTTGCCGCACAAAAAGTAGCAACAGGGCAGCGTTGACATCCTGGCTTCCGCTGACACACAAGAGCACCCAACTCCATCATAGCTTCATTAAATTGCCCCGGATGACGAGTATCAACAAGTAAATTGGCCTTAGTTTCAAAATATTTTTTTGCCTGGGGAGAGTTTATCTCATTTTTATAATTAAAAAGCCTGGCCACAACTCTTTTCACATTACCATCCACAACAGCGACGTCTTCATTAAAACAAATAGAGGCAATCGCTGCTGCCGTATAATCACCCACCCCTTTTAATTTTTTTAATTCTTGAAATGTCCTGGACACCTTGCCTTGATGCTCTGCCACAATGAATTGGCAAGCCTTTTGAAAATTGCGTATGCGCGCGTAATACCCCAAACCTTGCCACAACTTTAAAAGATCTTTTTCTTGAGCTCCTGCCACCGCCTGTACTGTGGGATATTTTTTTATAAATCGCTCATAATAGCCCACAACCACATTCATCGTAGTCTGCTGCGCCATGATCTCACTCAACCAAATCTTATACGGATCCTGACTATCACGAAACGGCAACGCCCTTTTATTCTTTTGATACCATTTAATGAGCTGAACACGAAAACGGGTTATATTATTATCATTAGTTAATGTCTTCACTTCTAAAATCTTCATTCATGTAATCTTCATTCTTAAATCAGGCAACGCAAGTTGCCTGTAGGTTTCATACGCCACAACCGCCACAGAGTTTGCCAAATTAAGCGACCTTACTTTTCCTGGCATGGGAATGGTCAACGCTTGATCCCAATAGTCTTTTAAAAGATCTTCAGGCAACCCGCGCGCCTCAGAACCAAAAATAAGAAAATCATCTTTTTGATAACTAACGTCTGTATAGAGCTTTTTGGTTTTTGTTGTGAAAAAAAACAACCGTTCTTTCCCATGCTTTTCTAAAAACTGGGCTAAACTATTATGCTCCACAACCTTGAGGTGTCCCCAATAATCAAGGCCAGACCGTCTGATTTGTTTATCGCTCAACACAAATCCCATGGGATGAACTAAGTGCAACTCCCAATCGAGCCCCACACAAAGCCGACCAATATTACCAGTATTTTGAGGAATGTCAGGATTTATAAGGACTATCTTGGGCATAAAGCGTGTATAGTTTTTTAAGAGTTAGCAATCAAGGCTGTTATAGGTCCCATGTGACTTATAGGACTTATTAGTCATATATCTGACTTTGACTTTGCACTTTGTCCCCGCTATATCGCGCAGCATGTTATCTTTCAAAGAATATGAGCCAAAATGGCAAAATATGTGGTTTGCTAATAAAATTTTTGCTGGCACCACAGACACCTCAAAACCCAAGTATTATATATTAGACATGTTTCCTTACCCCAGTGGTTCCGGTCTTCATGTGGGCCATGTTGAAGGCTATACAGCCTCTGATATTATCTCGCGCTATAAAAGAGCCCAAGGGTTTAATGTTCTCCATCCCATGGGTTGGGATGCTTTTGGTTTACCGGCAGAACGCGCCGCCGTTCGCGATGGTCGCCACCCTGAAGTCATTACAAAAGAAAATGTGGCCACTTTTAAAGACCAGCTCAAGGCTCTCGGTTTTTCTTACGATTGGGATCGTGAAATATCCACAACTGATCCTGATTATTATAAATGGACACAATGGATTTTCTTGAAATTGTACGAAAAAGGGCTCGCCTACATTGAAGAGGTTCCTGTCAATTGGTGTCCTGCTCTTGGCACTGTCCTCGCAAATGAAGAAGTTCATGATGGCAAATATGTTGAAACAGGCGATCCTGTTGAGCGACGCATGATGAAGCAATGGATGCTCAGAATCACAAAATACACTGATCGCTTACTAGCTGATTTAGAAACCTTGGACTGGCCACATGGTGTTTTAGAGATGCAGCGTAAATGGATTGGTTATTCTGAAGGCGCTGATGTCACATTCCAAATTGATACAACAGATAAAAGCTTCACTGTTTTTACAACAAGACCTGATACTCTTTTTGGAGCAACTTATTGCGTCTTTGCACCAGAACACAATCTTGTTAAAAAAATAACAACTCCGGAACAAAAAGATGAAATCGATAAATATATTGAGTGGGCCAAAAACCGCTCTGATCGTGATCGTCAAATAGCCGCAGAAAAAGAAAAAACAGGTATCTTTACAGGTGCCTATGCTATCAACCCTGTAAATGGTGACAAAATTCCCATTTGGATCGCTGACTATGTCCTCATGTCTTACGGCACAGGTGCCATTATGGCTGTTCCTGGTCACGATGAACGCGATCATGCCTTTGCCAAAAAGTTTAATCTCCCCATCATTCAAGTGATCACAGCCCCTGAAAATCACGATATCCAGGAAGCTGCCTGGCCCAAAGATGGCCTCATGATGAATTCAGGTGATTTTAACGGATTGCCCATGGCAGAATCCATTAAGAAAATCACAACCTGGCTTGAAGAAAAAAACATTGGCAAAAAACAACATCAATACAAATTAAGAGACTGGCTCTTTTCACGTCAACGCTATTGGGGCGAACCTTTTCCCATTATGTTTGATATTGATGGCAAAGAACACCTTGTTAACGAACAAGACCTGCCCATCACACTCCCTTTTATCGAAGAGTATAAGCCCACAGAAGACGGACGCCCTCCATTAGCACGCAACGAGGAATGGGTCACTGTCTCTCAAGATGGCAAAACATTCACGCGTGAAACAAACACCATGCCCCAATGGGCTGGCTCTTGTTGGTATTACCTAAGATTTATGGACCCCAAAAATGCAACGCTCCCTGTGGGTAAAGAAGCTGAAAAATACTGGGGACCTGTTGATCTCTACATTGGTGGTGTTGAGCATGCGGTTCTTCATTTATTGTACGCTCGTTTCTGGCATAAAGTTCTTTATGATTGCGGTGTTGTTTCCACAATAGAGCCCTTTCAAAAACTTTTTAATCAGGGCATCATCACAGCGCATTCTTATAAAGACAACAATGGTAAATACCATTCACCCGAAGCTGTAAAAGAAGAAGGCAAAGGTAAATGGATTATCAAAGCCTCTGGTGAGCCTGTCACTTCCATGGTTGAAAAAATGAGCAAATCCAAGCTCAATGTTGTTAATCCCAACGACGTTATTAAAGAATATGGTGCTGACAGCTTACGCATTTATGAAATGTTCATGGGGCCGTTGGAACGCGAAAAACCTTGGGCACAACAAGGTCTAGTCGGGGTTTACAAATTCCTCTCAAAAGCCTGGCGCTTAGTTGTCGATGATCAGGGTAAGGTTTTGGTTGATAACACAAAACCTTCTGATGACATTTTGCGTCTCACTCATAAAACCATAAAAAAAGTCACTGAAGATATTGAAAGCCTTTCGTTTAATACAGCGGTTAGTCAGCTCATGATTTTTGTTAACGAGCTTTCTAAAACAAAGACACGCCCAAAAGAAGCTATTGTCGCATTTTTAAAATGTTTGGCTCCTTTTGCGCCACACATGGCTGAAGAACTGTGGGAACGCTTGGATGAAATGCCTTTTATATCTAATGCCCCTTGGCCACAATTTGATCCTGCTTTAGCCAAAGCGGAAAAAATCACTATGGCTGTTCAGGTCAACGGCAAAACCAGAGGCACAATTGCGATTGACGAAAACACAGAAGAAGAGACAGCGGTCAACTTAGCCAAAGACATTACCTACATTCAAAACCAATTTGTTGAAGGCGCACAAATAAGAAAAATCATCTACGTCAAAAACCGCATTTTAAACCTCATTATTAAATAAGCAAAACTATCAATACCACTTGTGTAATAAAATTATTTTTGTGATAAGCATAACTCATGTGTAAAATATTTTTAACAGTTTTACTTATCTGTTTTATTTTTACGACATCTTGTGCGGGAAAACATTTTTCTTATAACACCTTTCCCAAGGCAGCAAACCAGACCCTAACAACCAATTCATCAAACGCAGAAAACGCCTCCTACTATCAACCTGAAATGGACGAAAATAATCTTGAAGAAAACTTAGGCGGCGCCTTTCTAGGCCTTATTGGTGTTGCTCTAACCGTTGGCGCCATTGTTGTTCCCATTGTGCTCTTATCCAAATAACAATAATAATATTAAAAACATGCCTTAAAATAGATTTATCCTTTTTAACAAGCGTCCACTTTTGTGAACAAAAACCTCAATAAATACGCAACATTTTTAGAAAAGATACGATGATATAAATAGGGACATTAGGATACAATCCTGTATCAAAAGTAGCACAATAGTGTGCTTCATAAGACCTCATAACAATATCACTCTACTAAACCAAGGAGACAACCATGGCGACACCCCTCTGTCCTGTTCAAGGCTTTGAAACAACATATCTCGCAGAAGACCAAACGATCGTGAGGAAAGCCGCTCGCGCTTTTAGTGGCAGCAATGATGTTACAGAAGATAATTATTTTTTGGCCAGATCGATACCCAAAGAAGAACTGCAAATAATCATGAGAACAATCCCTGCTGAAGACATACCTGCTTTTATTGAAGGCATACGAAGCGAGGTAAGTGCCGATGATGCTAATGCCATGCAACAACTGGGCAGTTTTATTTATGGTTTTGATTTAGCCGCACGCCTTAACAAACTACAAGAAAGCCAACCAACACCATCGCCAATTCAAAGATTTCAATATAGCTCGTCTACAGATTCTTTAGAAGCCTTACTCACAACAGAAGGATCTCGAGCACTCAATATATCTACAAGCTATTCTGTAGATGACCTCCTCACTTCTTTTGGACTCACTGGCTGTGATGGCAATGTAGGCCGGTATTCTTTGGCCTCAGCCATGGAATTTTCTGGCGAAAATCTTACTGTTGGTAGTGGCACAGATATTTCCTGGACAGCTTTTGCTGCTAACTTCACCCCATCACAAGATCCTGCCGCAGAACTAGCAACAAACTATGGCCCTCCTAGCGCTCTCTGGATTGGGAAAAAAATCCCTTTAGACCTCTCTGTTACAACGCTTGATGGCACACAAGACAGTCTGGTTCCAACTGATCAACAAAAACCTGTACTCATTACCTGTTGGGCTTCTTGGTGTGGTTATTGCCTTGAAGAAAGAAAAGATTTTGGAAAAGAAGACAACCCTAACTACCTGCATGTTTATCTGTCTTTTGATCAAACCCAAGCAACATCCATCAGCACCCTAACACAATTAAACGCGTTGGAAAGCGATGGTCTCGATCGTTGGGCTAGCCCAGATGTAGCAGATCAATTACAACTCAATGCCTTTCCTATGAACATTATCGTCTCTCCTAATGGAACGGTCATTGATGTGATTCCGGGTTCTGTAAAACCAAGTGTGATTGATAGTATTTTATCAGCTGAATAATAACCATCAGATTAATGATTATTCTTTTGATTCTTCTTCTTGTTTTTCTGCCTCTTTGTTTTGTTTCTTCTTCACCGTATTAAACCCATTCATGGCTTTTGTCATGCCGTGCTTGAGATAAGCATTAATGGCTTTTACCGCATGATCTAAAAGTTTATTCACTTCTTCGATTTCATCATCACGAAAGCGATCAAGAACATGGCTAGATACTTCTTGGCCTTCATGCTTTGGTTTGCCAATACCCAATTTAAGACGCGAAACATCTTGGGTTCCTAAGACGGTCATAATAGAATGAATGCCTTTATGGCCACCAGCACCACCGCCATGAGCTAAACGCACAGAACCAAGGTCTAGATCAAGATCATCATAGACAACAAAAATATCTTCAGCAGGAATTTTGAAATAATAGGCCAAGGCCTGGACAGCCTCTCCGCTTAAGTTCATGTAGGTATGGGGTTTGAGATAATATATTTTACCATGTTGTTTACTAATTTCAGAAGTCCACGCGCCTTTAAATTTTGCCGCCTCTTTGAATTGAAGCCCTCTTTTATGGACTAAATGATCCAAAGCAAGAAAGCCAAAATTATGGCGTGTGTCTTCGTATTCTCTGCCTATGTTTCCTAGACCTACAATTAGTTTCATGTTCGTTGTCCGTTGTCCGTTGTCCGTTATCCGTGTTTGAAACACAAAAGCGGAACAACATTAACCAGAATACTGGTTACTTCATGGATATGAATAAATCAAAAAGATCTTTCGACTCGCTCTGCGCTCTAAAAAAAAGGCGCCCGATATCTCGAGCGCCTTCAAAAACTACGATTCCACGGACCAACGGTCCTACGGACCATATATTATTTCTTTTTCTTTTCTTCCTTCTTAGCATCTCCAGCCTTAGCATCGCCTTCAGCAGGCTTAGCATCGCCATCAGCTGCTGCTTCAACGCCTTCAGCACCTTCAACACCTTCAGCTCCTTCAACGCCTTCAGCACCCTCTTCAGGAGTAACTTCTTCAGCCTTCTTCTCTTCAACAATAGCAATAAGTGTTGGATCATAACCTTCTTTAGCACGAACGCCTTCAGGAAGTTGTACGCTAGACAATTTAACGTTTTGACCAATTTCTAGTTCTGTAACATCAATCGAAATGAATTCAGGAATAGCATTAGCATGACAGAGAACAGACACATGACGTGTAATGTGTTCTAAGATACCGCCAAGTACTTGACCAGCAGAACGTCCTTGAACTCTAACCTCAACATCAATACTCACTTCTTGGTCTGCTTTCACAACCCATAAATCGATATGATTTAAATCACGAGAAACAGGGTCACCTTGCATGTCTTTAATCAGCACTGTGTAATCTTTGTCTTCAGCAACTTTTAAGCTAATTAAAGAATTTAGTCCGGCTTGTGAACGTAAAATAGCTTCTACATCGCGTGTCACAACTTGAACTGATTTTGTTTCAACTTCTTTGCCATAGATAACAGCAGGAATCATGGCTTGTTTTTTTAATTTTTTGTTATAAATTTTGCCTTTATTAGTTCTTAATGTGGCATTGAGTTCGATTGTCATAATTTGTAACCTTCAGCTCATCACCGTTGTGAATTGCTTCACAACTAAGCTACTCGCTGAATGGTATTTTAACTGAACCGATGATCCGACGCGCCAACGCACCGACAAACATCTATTCAGAAATTTTAAGTGGGGGCTTTTTAAAGGATAATTGATGAAATTGCAATACTATCAACAAATAAATCATCGGCCCATAGGGCCATCGGACCACTCTTTATACAAATAAAGAGGAAACACTTTGTCCCTTGGCAATACGCAAAATACCTTTTCCTAAGATGCCAGCAACAGTTAACTGCTTGATTTTATCTATCTTTTTATCTTCTTTCAAGGCGATTGTATCCGTAACAATGAGTTGTTCGAGCTCTGAATTTTTAATACGTTCAATAGCAGGACCTGATAGAACAGGGTGTGTGCAACAAGCCATAACAGATTTAGCACCAAATTCTTTGAGTGTTTTGGCTGCAGAAGTGAGCGTGCCCGCTGTGTCAATAATATCGTCGACCAAGAGGCAATTACACCCTTCCACATCACCCACAACATGCATAACCTCGGAAACATTGGGTGCTGAGCGCTTTTTATCAATTAAGGCGATGTTACAACCCAAGCGTCTCGCATAAGCGCGCGCTCTTTCAGCACCCCCCACATCAGGAGAGACCACAATGGGCTTTTTAAAATTAAGTGTTTGTATATAATCGAGAAAAACAGGCATGGCATAAATATGATCAAAGGGAATATTAAAAAATCCCTGAATTTGACCCGCATGTAAATCAATAGAAACAACACGGTCTGTGCCTGCGGCTGTAAGAAGATCTGCTACTAGCTTTGCCGTGATGGGAACACGGGGCTGTGCTTTACGATCTTGTCGCGCATAACCATAATAAGGGATAACCGCTGTGATGGTATCAACAGAGGCGCGCTTCAAAGCATCAATAATAATAAGCAGTTCCATGAGATTTTCATTAGCAGGCTCACCTGTTGGCTGAATAATATAGGCATCACGTTGACGCACATTTTCATTCACCTCAACCCAAATTTCACCATCGGAAAACCGCTTTAACAGCATTTTTCCCAAAGGAATATCGAGTGTTCGTGAAATAGCGTTAGCCAGGCTAGGGTTTGCAGAACCTGTAAATAAAAGAATATCTTTAAAACGACTCATGTACGGCTCCTTGGTTTTAAGGTGGGTGTAGGGTTGTACTAGTAGAGGATTTTTGAAATTGCAATACGTAGAATATTATCCACCATTTTTAGTATATTACTACAAAGTAATTGTGGGATTGACAGGTGTATCAAAAATAAATAAAAGGCTTTTCCACATAATATTGGGGTGTCGGCAAGCGGTAAGCCACAGGATTTTGATTCCTGCATTCAAAGGTTCGAATCCTTTCACCCCAGAAAATAACCCTAGCCATCTTTTGATGGCTGGGGTTTTTTTATGGGGTATATATAAGGGATTCGAACCGAGCGAATGCCGACCAAGTGGGAGGATTAAATGAGCGAGGCGGCTCCGAAGGCCTGAGCCGTTTAGACGAAGAAAGCCGAAGAGGAATCCTTGCAATGTGAAATCATTAAGAAAGAGGTAGTGTGATGATAAAGGTTGTGCCTTTACCTAATTCAGACTGACACACAATTTCACCCTCATGAGCTTTGATGATACGACGAACAACAAAAAGTCCCAAACCCATTCCCTGAATTTGGCCAGTAAAATCTGTGTCTAGTTGTGAGAAGTTTTCAAAAACATGTTTTAAAAAGGGTTTAGGAATCCCTATGCCATCATCAGAAAGTGACAGTTTAATTTTCCCATCATCCTGATGACAGGAAATAGTGATCTGCGTCCCCTCATCATTAAAGTCAATGGCATTAGCTATGATATGATTCATAGCAAGAATTAGCTTTTCCTTATCGCAAACCACATCAAAAGATTCTTCAGAAAATTTTGTGGTCACTAACATTTTTTTCTCATTTAAACGCTCTTTTTCCTTATTAATAACACTTAAGATAAGACCTTTTAAATCATGATTTTTCTTATCAATCCCCCCTGTAATGAGATTTGCTTCTAAGCTAGTAAAACTCAACAAGCTCGTAATTAATGATAATAATTTTTTCGTTTGATTCCACGTATTTTTAACCACTCTCTTTTGTTTTGGATTGAGAGGCCCTAAAATATCTTCCTCTAGAATTTCAACACCCTCTTTAATAACGGTTAAGGGTGTTCTTAATTTATGTGAAACAATGGACATGAACGTATTTTTGAGAGATTCTGTATGGCGCAACTCACTCACATCTGTAAAAATAAACAAGACATTTACAATCTATCCTTCTTTATTTGTAATTCTATTAGCCTGTATAGCATAATAAATATTTTCACGGGATAAGCGAAGATCAAACTTCATATCTTTTTTAAGTGCTCGCAACGCTTTTACATTCATGTCAGTTTCAAATACTTCAAGCACATTTAACAAATTCTCGTGACCACCCAAGGGCGTAACGATTTCTAACATTTCTTTTGCGACGGGATTAATAATCAGAATATTAAAATCTGAATCGGTATAAACCAAACCATCATTCATGTTATTAATGGCATATTGAAACCGCGACTCTTCCTTGATAAGATTCTCTGTCATGATATCAAATGATCGTGACAACTCGCCTACTTCATCATTTGTATCTTTCGCAGCTTTAATAGATAAGTCTCCATGACTTATTTTCTCAGCACTTTCTCTTAAGTCTACAATGGGCTGAGATATTGATTTTGATATAGCCAGAATAACAACAAAGACAATAAGTAGTGTGATCACCCCTAGAAAAAACAAGAGCGATCGCATGCCAAAAATAGAGTGAAAAGCCTCGCTCACGTCTTGTTCTGCAATAAGAACCCACTTAAATCCTGACATTTGAATACACATAGAAGAACCTATTACAGGTACACCACGATAATCATCCCATATACCCACAATCTCTTCACTATCTGATAAACAATTTTCCACAGGATCAGTATCCACAACCTGTCTTAAAGAAGCTTTTTCAATGAACTGAGATTCACTAGCCATTAATTTGTCTTGATTTACAATATAGGTTTCACCTGTTTTGCCAATCCCAGCAAGTTGCGTTTTAGCTCCAAGCTGTACAATAAAACTCCCACTCAAAATATCACTAACATCCTGGGCTAAATAGTGATTAACAATAACACCAATGACTTCTTTTGAATTACTCACTAAAGCCAACGGCGCATAAACACTTATCTGCTGCACCTTTTCTTTAGTCATATAAATATCAGAAAACCACGCCTCTTTTTTTCCTTTTTCATAGTTTTTTGGCTGAGATACCGCTGTATTAATAACGCGTGTATTTGTTGAGGCCACAATATTTCCTGTTAAATCCACAATATCAATTTGAATAATATTTTTTGCCAAAACCATTTTGTTACGTAACAAGTGTCGCGTGAGTTCCTTTGCAGCTTTTTTTGAGCTCTTTTTGTTAATGACATCCAACTTCTCTCTAATAAAACCATCAGAACTAAAATCTATTGTTCGCGCTTTGATGCCCTCTAAATAAAGATAAAGCTCTCCTTCTTTAAATTCAGATATGGCATGCAATCCAGACAAAATACTCTTTTGCAGGGCGTTCTTAGCACTCGTATAACTTACCAAACTCGTAAAGGAGAGTGAAAGAAATATGACCAACATTAAAATGATGATGAGTTTTTTTCTAATCGACATTCTTTTGTTTTCCTAACTGCCACAAACCAAATCCCAGCAATAAAAAAAGTATGGCTGTATGAATCGCCATGGCTGTGAGCCCCCAGGATTCAGAATAAAAATATAATAACGGCATTTTTGTGACATAACCAATCAGGGCTAACAATGAGATCAAAACAATTACAAAGCCTATAGCAAAAAAGACTTTACCATGTGCAT
>Ga0233437_1005870_pt1 | contig 12966 bp, 9 predicted proteins | sample SI_122_August201_FD_182714 | JGI IMG/M metagenome (GOLD analysis project Ga0233437, IMG submission 182714) | Seawater microbial communities from Saanich Inlet, British Columbia, Canada - SI_122_August2016_200_MG | ecosystem: Environmental > Aquatic > Marine > Inlet | place: Canada: British... | reverse complement strand
AGATTTTTTGATCTATGTCACCAGACGGCTTCCTTCCAGGTATCGACCATCACGTGGAAGTTGCGTTCGATGGTTGCCGGATCACCCAGATACAGGCTATCTGCCGGCGCCAGGATACAGCCGGCTGGGGGGGTGAGGATCTCGATCGCTTCGAGGACTGCGCGACGCACTTCGTCAGCTGGTTTTTGCTCCAGGGTCTCGTAGTTGTTCAGTCCCCCGCACAAGGTCACGGAGTCGCCGATCTCGTCGCGGATATGGCGCAGGTCGGTGTTGGGGGCCAGGGGATCGATATTGGAGTATATATCCACGCCTGCTTCCCGGATATAGGATAACAGGGGGGTAGCGCCGGAGGCCATGACGTAGCCAAAGGTGCAGCCGGCCTGATGCGCCAGTTCCACCTCTCTTTTGAGCGGCCCGAGCAGGAATTCCTCATAGAGCCACGGAGACCAGAAGTCCGTGCTCTCGTACCAGCCGCGTCGTAAAAAATGATCAACTCCGGCATCGATGGCCACTTCCATGGTCTTCCGGTGCCAATCCGCCATGATAGCGACGTAGCGGCTCAGCATTTCTTTTTCGGTCATCGCCATCATGAGGACCCCCTCGATTCCGGAAAACCAGATCAAGGGATCGCCGACTCCCCAGGAGTAGGCGGCCAGAGTGAGTTGGTGCTTGTCGCAGAAGGTGCGCGCCTGTCTGGCCTGCTGCCGGTAGCTTTCGACCGCCCGATTGTTGAGCGACCCGAACATGCACTCGAGCTTGTCCAGATCTTCGGCTGCGCTGACCAGGTACTCCTTTGAGCGTGTGGGAGGAACGTTGTGGTCGGAGGCTAAATTTATCTCTTGCGGATAGTCCGGGGTTTGGCGGACTACCTGGCGCAGGTTTCCCCTGGGGGTGGCGTATTCTTTGTACAACAGGGGGTAGGCTCCCGAGCGCTCCTCGCGCCACTGTCTGACTGCGATACTGTCCGGTAGATCTCCCAAGGGGTAGGAAAGTTCGATGCCGGTGTCGAGTCCCAAGCCCATCAAGTAGCGGGCGTGCTCGAATGGGTCCGGATAACGCCTATCCAGAAACGTCATCCCGCCGTGGCAAAATGTGTCGACGCACAGCGACAGGCGGTCGACCGGTTCCCGTTTGATTGTGGCCCGGATGCGCTCTCGGGTGGTCATGGTCTCCACGAATGTCTCTCCTCGACGGCTAGCCGTTGTCTATCCGTGAACGCCGCAGTTAGCAAGCTGCGCTGGTTTCTGCGTGTGCGGCTCTCCCTTTCCCGACGAAAACTCAATGGCATCGACGGATCACCGGTGCGCCAGTTCGGCGGACAGGTCCAGATAGCGCTTGATCCCCTCGGGGTGGACGTTCCAGGGGATGTGGTTGCCGACGCACATCATGTAGCCGCCGGACATCTTTCCGGTTTCGACCATCGACTCGACCATGCGGCGGATTTCGTCCGGGTCGTTGCGCGTGAGCACCCGGTTGTCCCCCTCGCCGGCGATGAACGGGTTGTCGTAGCGGCGGGCGATCGTCTTGTAATCGGTGTACGGCTCGGAGATGATGCCGCGGGCGCCGCAGGCCATGACATCATCGGCGTACTCGTTCATGTTGCCGTCGGACATGAAGATGACCTCCTTGCCGGCGTCGCGCACGATCGACCAGAACTCCTCGTAGCGGGGGAAGATGTACTTGTGCATCCACTGTGGCGAGCAGACCGGGCCGCGGCTCATGACGATGTCGTCGTGGCAGACGACGAAGTTGACCGGCAGGCGGGCGAAGGTGCGGAAGACGCGGCGGTTGATTTCGGCGAACTCGTCCATGACGCGCTCAAAGCGCGGGTCGAGGCAGCACTCGAGAAAGAGTTCCCAGCCGAAGGTGAGCAGCGGCCACATGAACATGGTGTTGTAGAAGCCGGTGGAGGCGGAGGAGCCCTCGGGGCCGCGCTCGCCGGCGTCGGCGGGATAGCGGCTGCGATAGCGCTCGTAGACGATCTCTTCGCTGGAGAAGTCGGCCGCCTCGACGACGTTGAAGTCGGAGAAGTCGCCGTGTTCAAGGGGAGAGAAGGAGAAGACATCCTCGGCGGTCTTGAAGAACGCCTCGCCGTGCTCCCAGGTGGCGGTTTCGCCTTCGCCCCAGCGCACGGTATGGCGGTCGGGATCGGAGCTGTCGCCGGTGAGATCGAGTTTGGGGCGGGGCCTGGGATCGTCGGTTTCGGGAACGCCGAGTCCGAGCTGGGGGTAGAGTTCGCGCAGCTTTTGGCGGCAGAGTTTGGGGTGGTCGTAGTAGTCGATGCCGGTCAGGTAGGTCTCGGCGTCGGGGCAGGACCAGTGCTCCCAGTGGAGGAGCTGTTTGGGCCCGCGGCCCATATAGATATCGTAGCGCGGATCGCTCATAGGGAAAACCTCGGCAGGTTGAAGTAGTCGCGGTAGGCGTTCACTAAAGAAAGGTAATTTTCGATGGGGACGCTGGCGGTGATGGCGTTGCTGGCGCAGAGGATGTGGCCGCCGTCTCCCTGGCCGGCATCCAGGCAGTCGATGGTGTGCTGACGGACCTCGTCCGGACTGGCGAAGCTGAGCACGGTGCCGCAGTCGAGGTTGCCGTAGAGGGTGATGCGGTCGCCGTAGTCCCGCTTGAGGCGGGCCAGGTCCATGCCGGCGTACTGATCGATTTCCAGATAGGCATCCACCTCACAGCCGAGGAGGAAGTCGTCGATGACCGACCAGAGGTCGCCGTCGCTGGCGTTGACGGCGTAGATATCGAGTTCGTGCAGGCGGCGGGAGAGGTGGGCGACTTCGGGGACGATGAACTCGCGATACGCGGTCGGTGAGATGATGGGGCGGTTGCCGGCAAAGTCGCCGCCGACGCCGACCTGCTCAATGTTGAGGCCGTGGTATTTGTCGATGAGGGCAAGGGTGCCGTCGGTGGCGAGCTGGAAGTGGCGGTGTGCGACCTCGGGTGCCAGCACCATAGTCTGCATCAGATCGACGTCGGTCCATACGCCGTGGCGGTAGCCGGGGGCGAGAAGGGGGAGGTCGACGTCGCGTTTGTGCATCTCTTCTCGGAGGAAGACGTAGATGAGCAGAGGATCGTCTCCGGGAGGAGGTGCCTGGGAAACTGCTTCGTTGCGGCGGTGGAGGTTTTCGACCGGGTCGTCGGTTGGTTCGACGGGAGGGCCGACGAGAGGGTCGATGGGAGGGGCTGCCGACGGTAGGGGAACGGGTGTGGCGTAGATCAGGTCGTGGCCGAGGAGGACGGCTATGTCGACGCGGTCGGCGGCGTTGCGGCGGACGGCGCTCTCCCAGCCGAGTTCGGCGACCAGGGCGGACCAGTGATCGGGATCACCGCCGTAGGTGCGACCGAGAAAGCGGTCGGCCAGAGGGGAGAGGAGGACGTATTCGAAGATGGGGGTGCGGTCGGGCGTGCGGTGGTCGAAGGCTGCCTGGACGCGTTGGCGTGCGGTCATGGTTTTCTCTGCTGTCGGAGGGCGTCTTCCAGGCCGCGGCGCGCCTGTGGAAAGTCGGGCTGGAAGCGGAGGGCCTGACGGAAGTGGTGGACGGCTTTGTCGGTGGCGGCCGTATTCATATAAGTGATGCCCAGGTTGAAGTGGGCGCGGGCGTAGGTCGGGTCGAATTCAAGGGCGCGGTGGAAGCGGTCGATCGCCTCGTCGGTTCGTCCCTGCATGCCGAGGAGGATACCCAGGTTGCTGTGGGCGTCGGCGTAGTGGGGGCGTAGTTCGAGGGCGCGTTGGAAGCTGGACAGGGCGAGGTCGAGCCGGCCGCTGGAGAGCAGGGCGTTGCCCAGGTTGTTGTGGACTTCGGGGTAGTCGGGATACGCGTCGAGAGACTGGCGGAAATGGGCGATCGCCCGGTCGAACTGCCCGGCTTCGGCCAGGAGGATGCCCAGGTTGGCGTGGGCCTCGGAGTAGTGGGGATCGAGCTGGAGGGCGCGCTGGTAGCGCTGTGCGGCTTCGCTCGATCGCCCCCGTTCCTTCAGAGCCAGGCCGAGGTAGGTGTGGGCGCGGGGGTTGTGGGGCACGGCATCGATGGCGGTCTGCCAGAGATCCAGGGGATCGCGGTACTCGGCGTTGCGCTGTGCGGTGCGGAGCCCGAAGGTGGTGATGAGGATCAGGAGGAGAACGGGGCCGGTCCAGGCGGGCCAGCGGAGCCGGCGGAGGAGCAGATGGCCGGCGACGACGGCGAGGATGATCAGGCCGGCCAGGGGCAGGTAAATTCGACGCTCGGCGCCCACCTCGTTGACGATGGGCACGATGCTGGAGGTGGGGGCGAGGATGAGAAAGAACCAGACGACCGGGAATGCGAGGGTGGGCCAGCGGAACAGGGCGACGACGGTGAAGCCGAGAAGGGTGGCCAGCAACAAGAGCTGCGGCAGAACGTCGCCGATAGTGAGGGGGAGAGGATAGCCGTAGTCGACGATCAGCGGGTGCGGCCAGACCGCCTTTTTCAGGTAGTCGAGGATTATCCAGGACTGGTTGAGGGCGTAGTCGAGGGGGGTGACGTCGGAGGTGAAGCCGATGGAGCTGCCGTGGGATGCCGCGCTCATCAGCAGGGCGAGGAAGAGCCAGGTGGAGGCCAGACCGATATACAGGAATTTGCGCTGGTTCCAGGCGGCGGCGAAGGAGCCGGCGGCGTAGGTGCGGTCGTAGAGGAGGATCAGGAGCGGGGCAGTGACCATCGCCTCTTTGCTGGCCATACCGAGGGCACAGGTGAGAACGGCGATGACGCTCCAAATAGGACGTCCGGTCTCGATGTGGCGGATGGCGCTGTACAGGGCGAGCAGGTAGAAGAGCGCCATGAGGGATTCACTGCGCTGGATGGTGTAGTCGACGCACTGAGTGCCGAGCGGGTGGACGAGCCAGAGCAGGGCGCAGGCGAGGGCCAGGTGTGGGGCAATTGGGCCGAAGCGGGAAGCGAGGGACGGGGTTTGCAGGGTGCGGCGCGCGACGGTGAAGAGGGTGCAGGCGCAGAGGATGTGGACACCGATGTTGAGCAGGCGGTAGCCGGTGATCGATGAGCCGCCTAAGGCGTAATTGAGGGCGAGAGTGAAGGCGACGATCGGGCGGCTGTTGGTAGGCGCGTTGGGGGCCGAGGAGGGCAGGGCCCAGCGGGGCGGCCAGAGTCTGCGGATGTCGGCGTTGTCGACGATGGCGCCGAAGTCGTCGTAGATAAAGGGAACGGAGAAGGAGTTGGCGTAGACCAGCCCGCCGACGGCGAGCAGGATCAGGGGGGCGAAGCGGGTGAAGAATGTGGCAGAAGGGGGATTCATATCATAGCTCTGAATTTTTATTTTTCTAAATATAAGCAACCTTATTCAGGGCGCGAAAATTCTGTTGGAGCAGAGATAAGAGGGAGGAGAGAAGCCGGCCGGATAGGTCGGCTTTTTTATTGCCATCAGTTGTTTTTGCCACTACTGGTTCGGTTGTTGCGGCAGGTACAAAATTACCGCACCGTGCTCTTCTTGCTCTGTGGCAGTGTGGGCTGTCGTTCGTCAGCGGACAAAGCAGTCTCCTGCGTGCGGGCCTCTGACCTTGATGGAAAGATCTCGCAGTTTGCTTACGAACTCCCGAGGTGGTGGCCAGTTAATGCGAGTCTTGCGATAGCTGGCGAGCGCTTTTTGCCACATACTGAAATGTGCCGCTGCGTCAGCCAGATCGTGTGATGGCAAGACCACGGCGTGATCCTCAAGACCTTGCCGAACCTGTCGCCATTCCAGATGGAGGCAGCTATTGATGATATTGCCCAGAAAGGTAAGCCGGGTCCCGAGGTAACTCGAGTCAAAGTCGTAGAGGCACGTCAGCACAGTGTCTTCGATCAGCATGTTCGCCGAGGACCAGTCGAACTTGCCTAGCATGGGGTCTGCCCATGCGTCATCGGCGGCGGCACTTTCCACTTTGGTCAGGCTGGCGCGCAGTTCGGCAACATCGTATCGCCGGTCCGTCTGAATCGCCTCGCGTCCTGCCCGCACCAGATTGGCGATGACATCAGCCGTGTCAGTTGGCGGCAGAGCGACCTTGTCGGCGTGGTGAAAAAACTCGGCCACTCGGCTCCCGTAGGCATAGCTGATGGCTCGATTTTGGGAGTCCGTGAGACCTTCATGAATCAGGTCGATATGGCGTCGCCCCCGCCTGAAGCCGAGAACGATGTAGGTGCTCTCATCCGTATCGAGCAGTTCGGGAATGATGTCCAGATGTCGGTAGCGGCGGTAGAACCGCAACTCCCTGCTGGCTTTATCGGACGGACTGTCGTTTTTAGAATTGTAGATCTTGCGAACCGCTGTCCGGCCGTTGTATTTGAACTTTTCGGTGCTACTGCGCGTCCCCTGCTTCATCCGGTATCTATCGTTTTTTTGTTAGAAGCCGTTTTAAAAGCCTTCTCAAAATACCCGGTGAGCCCCAAGCCCGAAGCGCGTATCGATGTTGGCCACAAAGAAGGAGACTGCCCGCTCAATCGACACGACACGTACCGGTCCCGGGGTTTGGGCCGTTCCTCTATTAGTAAAGACAACGGGTAGCTCCCCAAAGTTCACTGGCATCTACGATGCGCTCGACGATTTTATTATCTCACTGCATACATTTTTCGACACCTGCGGGCACGGGGATTTTGCCGTCCACTGCGCGGGAGCGTGGGCTCAGATCGAACTCGGATGGCGTATAACTCCTTCTGTCACAAGACTAAGCACAGATGGGGTGACATCATCTTTCGCTTTTTTTATTCTCGAGTAGCGTCACCGTTCCGGCTGCGCCGTCGAGTGCGATGTGTCTCCCGTCCTGTAGTGAAGACAACTCGGCCTCCGGCAGGTGTACGAACGCGATTCCACATTCGCGCGCAATCTGGATCGCGTGATGCATCCCGCCGTGCTGACCCACGATCACCAGCCCTGCGACCACTAGGAACAGGGATGTCCAGTCCTCCCAATAGCTGATCGAGGATCCGTCACAGACCAGGATTGTCTCCGGGGCAAGCGAGGCCAGCAGCGCTGCGTCGCTCAGGCTATTCGCCACACGAGCGACTCCGGTCGCACTCCAGGGTGTCATGCTCCGTCCGCTGAGAACCGGTCCATCGCAGCTTTCGGGCTTCACCGCAGTAGGTGCGGGAGGCTCCGGGGTCTGCGCAGAGGCCGGTTTTGTCCCGAGGAACGGCGGCGGCGTCAGCCTCTGGTTCTTTTCGAATTCCCGTCGGCGAGTCTGACTCAAGGCCCGGCTAACCTGCGTCTGACGAGATTCCGCGATCTGCTGGAGATCGGCCGGAGTCAGCAGGTGAACGCCGTCTGTCGTCTCGGTAATTCCTTCTTCCATCAACGCCCGTCCGGTGCGCCAGACCGCCTCGTTCAGCCGGGTGAAGAGCAACACGCACAGCGTGCGATCGTCCAGTGTCGGTGCCCAGTAGCGCGTCCAGTCCAGTAGCCGCTCGAAGCGCGTGAGTTGCCCTGCGTCTCCTGCCAGTTCTCGCCTGACCTCATCGGCGCACGCCGCCGCTCTTTTCCGGCTCTTGCTCCAAGCGTCCTCGATGTCGGAGGCCGCATCTATCAGCACGCTGCGAATGGTGAACAGGTGCTGCACCTCATCGAAAATTCCGGTTTTCTCACCTCGCCTCGCCAGGCTCGGAGGCGTCATACCGAAGTCCCAGCACAGCTTCTCGTACCGGGCGGCAAACCGGCAGTCCGGGTGCTGCTCCATCAGAAAGCTCTGCACTCGATCGAGCGGCAGGTTCAGAAACGACTCGCGGACGAACTCCTCGTCGATCTCTCTCGCCAGGTGCTGCAAGGCCCGGTTGCGCTCGTACCACAGCGAAGTGACCCCCTCCAGCAGAGCGTCAGCCCTGACTGCTGAGCCGATCTGCTGGAGGAAATGCTGTAGCAGTTCGTCACAGCAACCGCCGAGGAACTGGGCCGGGCCAAAACTCAGGGCATTGAAGTCGAACGCCCGCTGCTTGACGCGGAGCAGGATGGAGATCAGATCAGAGGAGGATCGGACCCTGGTCAGAGCCTGGTCTACTTCTCGCGTTTCCCGTCGCAATGTCTCCTTCCCGGCCTCCCACTGCGCGCGGAGCCGCGGCTCCTGGCCCATCAGCCATTGCTCCGACTCCTCGAGGTCCGGGAACCCCCGCCACACCCAGGGAGTAGAGTAGCGATAGCCGTTGAAATCGCGTTCCTCTCCCTGCCACGGCGTGGGCAGCGGCGGTGGCGCATAGCGCCGCCAGCGTTCCAGAGCCCACACATCGGCGAACAGCGGCGCTACCAGACGTCCGTCCTGCGGTGGCGTTCGGTACCAGACCTCGTCGCTCCGGTGCCATGTCTGCTTTGCCTCCTCCTCGGTCAGCTCGTGCGGAAAAAACTCCGGCAGGGCTGCGATCGGGCGAACCTGAACCACGTAGAGCTCATCGTCCGCTAGCGCCCACTCCACGTCGACGCGACAGTCGAAAGCCCGATCCAGCGTCCGGGCGGCCCGGGCGATCCTGTGGGCATCCGCGTCGGCAAGCGATGGCTCGTTCCGCCTCTTTTCCGGTAGCTCGACCTCGCGTATCCCCATCGGCGTCGCCGCCAACATTGCAGGCTTCTCTACGACGCGTTTTTCGAGAATTCGGTTACTGTCCCAATCCAGTGCGAGCTCATCCGCGTCAGCGTGGCCCCCGACCACGTCTCGCGCCAGGCCGAAAGCGGAATGGAGCACGAAGCGCCAGGGGTTGCCTGTCCGTGGATCGGCGGTGAAGAGCACCCCTGCACTGTCGGCGCGGATCAATTGCTGCAACAGCACAGCCATACCATCCACTGCGAGCCGGATTCCCATACGTCGTGCGTAATCGACGGTGGATGGCGCCCACGACGCACACCAGCAGCGGCGAACGGCCAGCCACAGGTCGGCCTCGGAACGGATGCCAAGAAAACTGTCGTAGACTCCTGCAAAGCTGGCTTTGGCGGAGTCTTCGTGCACCCCGGACGAGCGCACGGCCACCCCGTATGGGGATTCATCGAGAAGGGTTTGTGCGATCGGCGCCACCGCTTCGATCATCGGTTGGGGAATGGGGGATCTCAGCACCTCTTCGCAGAGCGCCTCGTACTTCGTGGCCCGCGCTGTGTCGTCGAGTCCGTTGTCGTCGACCAGTCGCTCTGCCTTTGGGAGGAGACCGGTCTGTTCGAGGAACAGGCTCAGAACCCGGCGCGTGATGACACTGCCCGGCGGGATTGACAGACCGATCTCCCTTACTCTGGCGAGATTGCCCGCCTTGATTCCGACGGATGAGGGATCCAATTCTCCCTGGAGTTGAACGACGAAAGCATCGGCTTGCATTGGCGTATCGTTCCTTTCCGTCGACCTACCAAAAAAGACGCGGATAGGTCGACATAATTGTGAAATAGCCGCATCTCACAGGTTATATCAGCCTATCCGCGTCTTTTAGGTCGCCGCAAAAAAGACTGGAAGGCGCTACTCTGGTTGTCTGTCTAAGGTAGGGGGAACGGTCTACCGGGTCAAGGATGTAGGCACGCGCGTCTTGGACACCTCCAAAAATCTGGTGCAACGTGATGGTTCGAAGCTTTGTAGATTGCCCAGCAGCGTGATTGAGGATGCTGTTCAGTGTTCCAGGTGCCAGGTCGTCACTCGATCACTTTGCTCTCAACTGCCTCTATGGCCTCAGTTTAGAGTACCTGGGGGTGCATTTGAACTAAGCTTGCCTGCAACAGTCACTGTGCCCGATTTGGTCGGATGATGGAATTGACGATGGCTTCCTTACCATCATATCGTTTGGACTCTGGCATGGCTGAGTGGCAGATACGCACATCTCGCCACTGGATCTCAACGCTTCTCTCTGAGGACGAAAACACCCCATCCCAGATACCACCTCTGATATTGGAGATACTGACTCTTCCCTCTCACCATCCGCTCAGGCTGCAGACACGACATGCCACTGGTCCCAGTCGCTCCAATCGATGGTTATGCATTCCTCGTCTCTGCATTGGCTTTCGGCAGGTCAGGTCCACGCAGCCACTTCCGATTGGATCCGGGAGATAAGTCCGACACCACTAGTGACCTCGGTGATCTGGGACCTGATGAACCGGAGCTGGTTGGAGACGAACTGGGCGTCGTTGCTTGGGTCCTCTGAGAAGCTCACGTAGGACTGTAGTGCGAGAACCCAGTGCCTGAGCTCCCAGTATCGTAGTTCGCTCCAGTCCCTGTCCTCAAGCGATCCGTATCCCCGAAGGATGAGTTGTCTCTGACGTGGACTGCCCGATCCCCGAGACCATCCGTCATGAGACGCCAGGAGAAGGAAGAGATCAGCGAGCGGCGAGCGGTAGCCGATCGTCTCTCCGAAGTCGACCACGCAGATGTGGCCCTGATCGTCGCTGAGGATGTTCACCGTGTGCGGTTGCCCGTGCGTCAGTCGGGCTTGGGCGGTCGGAGGAGTAGATCTGAGGCGCTCCTCGACCCTCCTGGTCAGCTCGGGCACTCTGGCCCGCACCAATTCCAGATCAAGGGGTCGGTCGATCCTGTCCTGGGTAGCTGCGAGCCTCCCCGAGATCGAATCCAGCGATTGGATGTCCTCGAACCTGGCCGCGAACTTTGTGTCTACCTCGGAAATGAACGAGCCGGCTCGCCTGAGAGCCTGATCGGCCCGATCGTCAAGTCTAAGGCACGCTTCCGACAGTGTCTCTTTGGAGAAGCTAGGCATGATGATGAAAGGGGGCGTCTCCTCGGGCCAGTCGCTGTGGGAGTGCTCGATGGAAGGAACGGGCAGCCCAGCGGATCGCAGCTCTGGATAGAGGAGCCGCTCGACTTCGCTGGCGGAGATGCGGCGATTGATGCGGTTGCGGGATTGCGGTACGTGGGCAGAACGGACGGATGCGCGCCCACGCTTTGAGCGCGCTGCCGTCGGTATTCAGGGTATCAGCGGATGGCGCCAGCGCAGGTCCGGGAAGCGGCTGAAGTCGCGGTCGGTGGTGATCCATTCGCTCCCCGATTCGATGGCCAGCGCCGCCAGGTATGCATCCTGGACCAGGTTGCCCCTGGCGTCGGCTACCTGGCAAAGATTGACGAAGATCTCCCAGTGGCGGGGACCAGGGGTCAAGCGCACGCAGTTGGGCCGCGTGCGGATCTGGTCGATGAAGGTCAAAGCGGTGTCCAGAGAAGTAGGAGGGTCGAAGATGCGCGGGTGGGTCGCGATCCTGAGAAAACCGCTGAGCACTGGATCGGCCATGCCGTACGCCTGGGGGCCATTGATCGTCTGTTCCAGCCAGGAGCGGTAGGCCGCGTGGTCGGGTGTGTCTTCGCGGTGGGCATAGATCAGGACGTTGACGTCAGTGAGGATCACGGGGTTGATCCATTAGGTCGAGCAGGGAAGAGGTATCATCCAGATCCACTCCTGCCTGCACGCCATTGCCTTTCACCGTGGTCAGGCACACGGGGTCTCGGGCATCGATTGCGTGCCTACGGGCCAGGCTTTCTCTAAGGGCATCCTCGATGACGGTAGTCAAGGTGCGGCTGGTCTGGTTGGCGAACTGCTTGGCCTCAATCAGCAGCTGGTCGTCTAAGCGTATTGTCGTTCTCATACATCAAAACATATGAGACATGCATCAATATGTCAATCTTCCAACTCGGAGAGTTCTCCCCAGCGGGCGTAGGCGGTTTCGAGTTCGGTTTTCAGCTCCTGGAGGCGCTCCTGGGCGCGGGCGATGTCGTCGCCATCCTGCTGCTGGTAAAAGGCGGGGTCGGCGAGCTGCTGGTGCAGGTGTTCCTGCTCCTCTTCCAGGGCTTCGATGTGGGCGGGGAGGGTTTCGAGCTCGCGTTTTTCTTTGAAGCCGAGCCGGCGGGCGCGTTGTCGCTGCCGCTGGGGTTTCGGTTTGGTCTCGGCTTTCTGCGCTGGCTCGGGTGCGGGTTGACGCTGACGTGCGTAGTCGCTGTAGCCGCCTACGTATTCGTGCACTTCGCCCTCGCCTTCGAGCGCGAGGGTGCTGGTGACGACGTTGTCGAGGAAATCGCGGTCGTGGCTGACCAGGATCAGGGTGCCGGCGTAGTCGAGCAGCCGCTCCTCGAGCAGCTCCAGGGTTTCGATATCCAGGTCGTTGGTCGGCTCGTCGAGGATGAGCAGGTTGGCAGGTCGGGTGAAGAGCCGGGCCAGAAGCAGGCGGTTGCGCTCGCCGCCGGAGAGGACGCGGACCGGGGTGCGGGCGCGCTGCGGGGTGAAGAGGAAATCCTGCAGGTAGCCGTATACGTGGCGGCGGCGGCCGTCGATGGTGAAGTACTCCTGGCCGCCGGCGATGTTTTCGGCGACGCTTTTATTCAGATCGAGCTGCTCGCGGAGCTGGTCGTAGTGGACGACTTCCAGGCGGGTGCCGTGGCGCAGGTCGCCGGTGGGGGAGGTGAGCTGGCCGAGGAGGAGGCGCAGCAGGGTGGTCTTGCCGGAACCGTTGGGGCCGATGACGCCGATCCGGTCGCCGCGCATGATGAGGGCGGAGAAGTCGCGGATGACGGGTGTGCTGTCATCGTAGCTGAAGCTCAGCTTTTTGGCCTCGGCGACCAGATCACCGGAGCGGGCGGCCTCCTGAATCTGCAGACGCACGGAGCCGATCTTCTGGCGACGGGCGCCACGCTCGGAGCGCATTTTCTGAAGGGCGCGCACTCTGCCTTCGTTGCGGGTGCGGCGGGCTTTTATTCCCTGGCGAATCCAGACCTCTTCTTCGGCCAGCTTGCGGTCGAAGTCGGCTTCGGCAACTGCTTTGGATTGCAGGCGGGATTCGCGGCGCTTGAGGAAGGCGTCGTAGTCGCAGGGGAAGGAGAAGAGGCCGCCCCGGTCGATCTCGACGATGCGGGTGGCCAGGCGGCGCAGGAAGGCGCGATCGTGGGTGACGAATACCAGGGTGGCGCGACAGCGGAGGAGGAAGTTTTCGATCCAGGCGATGGCCTCGATATCGAGGTGGTTGGTCGGCTCGTCGAGAAGGAGCACGTCCGGGTCGGAGACCAGGGCG
>Ga0233437_1005863_pt1 | contig 12984 bp, 16 predicted proteins | sample SI_122_August201_FD_182714 | JGI IMG/M metagenome (GOLD analysis project Ga0233437, IMG submission 182714) | Seawater microbial communities from Saanich Inlet, British Columbia, Canada - SI_122_August2016_200_MG | ecosystem: Environmental > Aquatic > Marine > Inlet | place: Canada: British... | reverse complement strand
AATACTTATTTCAATTAATTTTTTAATCCCAACATCTTCTGTTTTTTTATTACCTTGATTTCGGCAACTAACAGAACACCACTTTTTTTGTCTTCCAGTTAATCCTTTTCCACATCTAGCACATTTCAAAGACATATAATAAAAATGTTTTAAAGAATATAAAAAGGTTTCTAATTATATTTTAATTCCAGAGATCGCATATAAAACAGCGGCAGGTTCTTGATACCCCCACTTAAGTTGTCTAACCAAACTATTGCTGCTCCTAGGTAAATGGTGCTTTAAATGATAGGCTGCATGTCTAACCATTCCTTCTCTTGCTCCCCACCCCTCTGCAGTTTCTAGAACTTGGAGTTCGACAACTCTCTCTCCGTCAACATCCCCGTAGGGCATAAGTTTACGTTTTCTTGTATCCAAACCAGAAAGGCGAGAGCGAGAACCAGACCTCCGTATTTCGTCATGTTTTGGATGTCCTTTCTCATAAAAAAGTGTAACTAAATTGTGAGTATCTAAATCCAATTCCTCTGCCACATCCTTGGCAACTCTTTCTAAATCTTTTGAAGAACGTATTTTTTTAGAACCGAAGGTTTGAACTAAACTACCTATTGTTAACAAAGAAAAATATCCAGCAAAACCATATCCAACACATTTGGCAACGGTATCAATAACTTCACTCATATCCGCCCCCTATTTTTCCACGACTTTTTCAACTTGTTTCTTTTTAACTTCGTCTTCCAAGTCTAATTTTTTAAGAAGTTCCTTATACCTATTTCGAATTGTAACTTCTGTAACTCCAGCAACATCTGCAACTTCTCTTTGAGTTCTTTTCTCATTGTTCATCACAGCAGCAACATATAGAGAAGCGGCAGCAATACCAGTTGGTCCACGACCAGAAGTCAACTCAGCTTTTTGTGCCATCTCTAAAATTTCAACAGCTTTACTCTGGGTTTCAGCTGAAAGTTTCAATTCAGATGAAAATCTTGGTATATAATCAACAGGATTAGAAGGTAATATTCTAACTCCAAGTTCTCGAGTAATAAACCTGTAAGTTCTACCAATTTCTTTTTTATCAATTCCAGAAGCTTCAGCTAATTCATCCAAGGTTCTTGGTATTTCATGTCTCCTACAAGCAGCATATAATGCTCCTGCAACTACTGACTCCATTGATCTACCACGAACAAGTCCTCTTTGAACCGCTTGTCTATAGATTTCAGAACTATCTTCCAAAACCGGATTTGGTAATTTTAAATATGAGCTAACTCTTTTTAATTCAGCCAAAGCTAATTTAAGATTTCTTTCAATAGCAGTAGAAATTCTATGTTGCCATTTTTGTAATCTCATATATTTATTTTTAGATTTAGTATTTAATCGTAAAATATCAGCATCAGTACCTATGCTTGTACCTAATCCACCGTCAAATTTAGTAGATGTTATTGGTGCACCAGTTCTTCTTCTTTTATCAGCAGATTCTGAGTCAAATTCTCTCCATTCTTGACCAAAATCAATCATTCTTTCTTCAATAACTAGTCCACAATCTTTACAAATGATTTCTCCCCTCTCATCTTTAGAAATTAAGTTTATAGAACTACACTCTGGACATTTTTTTATGTAACTTGGGGCCATATTATTCACCACCTGTTAAAGGTTCATAAGATTTATATACCTGTTTCTAATTCTCTTTATAAAACTTTCTATTTCAAGGATTAACCTTAAAAACAAAACGTTAAAAGAAACATCAATAACTTTTATAAATCCATTAATCAAATTTCTACTATGAATTGGATTGTCCACATCTGTTTAGCATATTTCATTCTAAGTTTTATAATTCCAGATACTCAAAAATATTTACTCCCAATTGCACTATTCTCAATTATTCTAGACCTAGATCACATCCCTGGAATGATTAGAGAACTATTCCTAAATAAAAAAGAAAGAGAAGAATTAATCAAAAGACCAAGAAAACACATGAATTTAGTTAGAAGTGCAGTGCAAGAGCCAATTGGAATCTTAACAATTTTGGTTCTTCTAGGATTATTATACTTTTTCGAAGTAAAACATATCTTAATTCTAATTGCAGCATTAGCAATTTTAATACACTGGATAATAGACTTCTTGTTTGTTAGCACAATGCCATTAAAACCAATAGATAGGCGAAAGAGTGTTAAATTATTCTTTGGAAAGGAAACACTACAACACAAACTTACAGTAAGAATAATAGTAACTTTAATTTCAATAGCATTATTTTTAATTGTTTATTTATAGGATGATTCCAGTAACTTTTTGTATGTAATCTAAGGCAAAGTGTAAAACTCCTCCAAAAGCCATCCAAAATAAGAAATACAACTTTTTATTTCTTTTTTTCAAAAAGAATAAAGTCCCCATAGCCAAAACTAAAAAAACAAGAATAGGAAAGGTATGTAATGGATATGTGCCAATAGAACTATACACTCCAAATCCTTTTGAATGAATACTTTCTGTCCAACCAACCTTTCCAATTAATCTAAAATAAATTTTATCTAAATCCAAAAAATTTCCAGCAATTAAACCCCAAAACATAGTTTTATTTTTCTTAAACAAATAAACTACTCCGGGGATTATATAATGTAAAAGCCACATAAATAACTAAACTAATTAGAACTTAAATAATTATTCTTTAAAAATTCTCATTTTCTCTTTATTACTACCAAAAGATTATCAGACCTCTGCCCAATAATTTTAGTTTCTACAACATTAAAGTCTTTTAAAATATCGTTCACCCATCTATTTTTTGACCAAAGATTTCTATACACGTTATCCTGAGAATATCTAATTAGATTAAATTTAGTATCTATCGGAATTGAAAAAATTATAAATGGGACAATTTTTAATTGTTTTCTAATAATTTTTTTTATTTCATTTTTTGGAAAATGTTCTATGACCCCTTGGTGAGTTATACATCCAAAGAAATCTTTTTCAAATTCTTTATCAATGTTAAAGAAGTCTATTAATTTAAATTTAATACCTACTTCTGCAATCTTAGCATTTCTCTTAGCAAGGTTAAGGATATTTTTATTATGATCTATTGCAGTAACCTCGAATCCAGAGTTAGAAATCGATATTGCTGTTTTTGCAGGACCACAACCACATTCAAGTATTTTTCCTTTAGACCCAATATATTTCTTTATAAGGGCCACATAAGGTCTATCAATTTTAAGATTTTTTTTGAAAATTTTTTTATTATAACTCAGTTTTTTCTTTTCTGTATAAACTTTATACCAATCAATATTCATTTTTAATAAAACTCACTCACAACATTTCTAAGATATTCTAGTTTTAATAACTTAACTATTCTTTAACTAAAATAGCATTAATAGCACCTTCTTGACCAGGACGAGAAGTAATTTTAGCCTTTCCTTTAGAAGTTTCAATGATAGTTCCTTTAGTTAAAATATTTCTTCTAACAAAATGTCTGTTAGCTGGATTCTCCAAAACCTTATCAATTTTTATTTTAGAACTTTTCTTAGTTTTAGGATCCATTAAGTTAATTGTATCTGCAGTAAGTAAAATATCCTTCTTTTTTCCTGCTCTTACACGCAAACTTTTTTTCTTATCAACACCAAGTTTTGTTCCAGTTGGATCTCTACCTAATTCATACTGCTTCTTTTTTCTCAAATCTACAAACCTAGATCCAGTAACTTTTCTCCTTGGTCTTGATTGACTAATTGCCATGGGTTTTTGGTAAAATAAACTGTTTATATAGGTTTCTGTTTTTGCAATCCAAACTACCGATAAGCTTTTAAATCACCACTCTAAGCTAAAATTTATATTTTAGGGGGTTTAACCATGGAAATAGAAAGCAGACCATTAGACGCATTAAATAAAGCAAGAGGAAGTAGAGTTTTGCTAGAATTAAAAAACGGAAAACAATTTGTTGGAACACTAAAAGCTTTTGATATACACATCAACACAGTATTAGATGATGCAGAAGAAAGAGAAGGTGGAGAAACAAAAAGAAAACTTGGAACCGTTTTTGTGCGTGGAGATACAATTATACTAATTTCACCAGCATAAAAAGAAAATGACAAAAGGAACCCCATCTATGGGAAAAAAGTCTGGTAAAAAGAACTTTATCAGATGTAGAAGGTGCGGAAAACCTTCGTATCATGTTAGAAAAAAGAAATGTAGTAGCTGTGGCTTTGGTGATACAGCAAAGATGAGATCTTATTCTTGGCAAAAAACTAGCAAACAATAGTACAGTATAGAAATTTATTTAAAACAAAGTAAACTAACTTAATTTGAAGTGGCACTTTTAACAGAATTAAGAGATAAATTAAGCATGTTTCAACAATATGAAATTAAATCTGTGCATGAACTCTCTGATGTTGATTTCTATGTTGCGGCAAGAGAAAAACTAAAAGAAACAAATGGGATAAGTGTAACACAATTAAGGAACGGGTTTGCGACAATTGACTTAGATGAAACCCAGGAAACCGTGGGGTTATTAGTTAGTGGAACCCACTTGTCAGAGGAATATTCAGGGGTTGCTCCATCAAAAACATATTTTGTTTCTTTAGAGAAAAGGTGTGATTAGAAAGCTATAAAAGTAGAACAAAATTCTCAGCGAAATGAAAGAAATAGTGCGTAGGAGAACATTAGAATTAGTAGGGGGAAATCCAGTTGAGTTCAAAAGGTATAGTTCAGATAGACAACAAGTCAACCCCTCAAAAAGGATGATTTCTATTGATACACTATTAAGCAGATTAGAAATCCCTCCTGATGGGACAGTACTTGATATTGGAACAGGGTATGGTTATGGCGCCATCCTTTTAGCTGACAGGGGAAACAGGGTGATTGCTCTTGAAAGAAATAAAGAAAAAATATTAGAAGGAGTAGATTATTGGAGAAAGTTAGGGTATGATTGCGATTTCCAAACTAGTTTGGATGGTGCGCTGGATAATTCTTCTCAAATTGTTTTTATACATGGGGATTCTTCTAGTTTAAATGGGGTCCCTGGGGGAATGGTTGATGGAGCATTCTCTTTCTACATCAGCGGATATATGTTAATAGATAAAGGGACTTTTAATGATATTTCAAGAGTTTTAAAACCTGAGTCTAGGTTTATTTTATCTACTGAAGGCCCAACTAAACTCCCTTATTTTTTAAGGAGAACTGCAGTAAAAGTACTTGCTAATTTATGTGTCCCTAAAGGTCTGCATTATGATCGCACTATTTCATTGAATGATAAAAAAGTATATGATAGACATGTTGTAATTCTTACAAAAAAATAAATTTCATAGTAAGATTAGAAAACTATAAATACTAATTTTAAGTTATTTCTTCTTCTTTGCTTGCCAGCTTGCCAAATACATGCACGAAGTTTATAAATAAAACTGTCCCCATCTAGCTAATGAAACTTGAATTAAAAGACAACAAACTAATAGAGCTTATTGATAGTTATGGGAGCAAATATAATTTAACTTGGAAACAGTTTTCTCAAAAAGTTGGGACCCCCGTACATGTGCTAAAAGATATAAGGCACAAAGGAAATCTCATTGATGAAGAATTATTTTCAATCTTGGATGAAGATGGAAATTATAAGGAATATATAACAGAAAAGAAAGTAGAAAATTGGGGGCAGATAAAAGGGGGAATCCACTCTATGGGAAATTCTCCAATATTTAAAAATAAAAGAACAATAACCATTCCAGAATTAAATAAAGGAATGGCAGAATTTATTGGCATTCTTTTGGGGGATGGGACGCTAACTAAACATTTTGTTAGAATTTCTGGAGATTCTCGGTATGATATTAATTATTTTAACTATATCAAAGAACTTGTAAATAAATTATTCAAAACTCACGTGAATATAAGAAAAGAGAAAAATAAAAATACACTTTTACTTACTGTTTCATCGGTAGAGCTTTGTAAATTTCTTCATGAAGAATATAGAATTCCCTATGGGGATAAATTAAGAAATAATGCTAAAATACCTGAAATCATAATGCGGGGCGAGGAATTATCATTGGCTTGCCTAAGGGGCTTAATGGATACAGACGGATGTGTTGGAAAAAGTGGGAATTTTCTAAGAATTGTTTTTTCTTCCAAGAGTAAGAATTTTTTGGAACAAGTTTGGAAGATTGGATTGAGACATGACTTTTTTGGATATTCAGATAATGAACAAATAAGCACGGGGTGCAAGGCAAAAATTAAAAAATATTTTAAATTGGTGGGAAGTTCAAACTTAAGACATATCATAAGGTTCAAGGAGTGGGAAGAAAACAGTAAACTTTTATATGTAAATGAAACTTTAAATTTTTATAAAAAATACATTCAAATAAAATTACCGTGGGCCCATGGCGCAGTTGGTAGCGCACCACCTTGACTTGGTGGGGGTCGGGAGTTCGAGTCTCCCTGGGCCCATATAAATTCTCGCCGGGTCCATAGTTATTATAGTTCAGTTCACATTTTTTATTCCGACGAAATAGTAAGAAGATTAGAGTACTATTGAGAAAGTTTATATACGTAATTGTATATAGATACTTATGGTAAATAATATAGTTTTAAGTGTTATTACTTATAATATTTACAATAGGACTAATTAAATTTTATTATTGGTACACAAAAAAGAGTTATTCTGGAAAGAGAAGTAAAAAGACTAGAAAGCTATTGGAATTAGAATACAAGCATTATATGGCTGCCAATTATCATTCTGTAATAATGGGAATTATGTTTATACTAGGTGGAATACAAATGAACAAGATAGATGGTCTTGAATTGATTGGTTTTTATTTTTTCATTATAGGACTTTTTTCTATGTTAATGGGAATCATCTATAATTTTAAAGGAGATAGATTTTATAATTGGTTAAAGGAAACGATATCATGAATAAAAAGGGGGGTGTTTGGGGATGGGCATTCAGCCTATTTGGTTGGTGGTGGATTGTTATGCCAATTGTTAATATAATTGATGGTAATTTTTCTTGGTGGTTCATCCTTGTAATATTGGGGGGCATAATATTAGTTATATTGGGAAAAAGTTTATTTAATGAAGAGAAAGAAAATAAATTAATAGAAAAAGTAGGTAATCAATTAGTGATAGAAGAAGCAGTAAAAAAAGGAGTAAAAGAAGCATTAGAAGAACGAGATAAGAAAAGGAAGAAGAAAAAATGAATAAGAAACAAAAAGAGAAACTTAAAGAAATGATTAAAGAAGGGAAATGGAACTATGTTGCTAAATATGGAAGTCAGTTTGCACTATTTGGGTTTGTATTCTTTTGGTTTTTTACCAAATTTGTTTTTGAAGAAGAATTTTATGTTACACTTAATATAATCATTTGGGGAATGGGTGGTTTAATTTATGGTTTATGGACCTGGAAGAGTATTAATAAGAAGGTGAAGAAGAAATGAATAATAAAGTTTAAAAGGGAATTAAGGGTCCCTTTTAAGATGGAAACAGAAAGACAATCGAGCATAAAAATAGCAGATTTATCCGTTACACTCTCTTCCTTGCCAAGAACTACTGAAATTTCCTTACACATACATCCAGATTATTTATTTCCACAAAGAATAGAACCCGAAGCTCAAACAACCCCAGAAAAAACAATAAAACTAATAGAGCTAATAAGATTTAATAATCCCAATCCACAAATAACAAATTTAAGTGTAGAAAACACCCGTTCGTATGATATCTACTTAGACAACAAAATCGCCCTAACTTTAACATACAAAACCCAATAAAATCCAAGAATTCTATCAAAAAGCTTATAAAGCTAAAACTGCGTTTTCTACTAATGCAAAAAAGAGGCCAAGTAACTGTTTTTATAGTCGTAGGAATCGTAATTTTAATAGTATTTTCTTTACTGTTTTTTCTAAGGGGAAGTCTGGGCGAAGCAAGCTTTGAAGATGAGATGAATTCTTTAATAGTTCCAAAACAATTAGAACCAATAAACACTCATATCGATGCCTGTCTAACCGAGACCGTATTAGATGGGGTCTCTATCCTAGGAGAACAAGGTGGATATATTACTCTACCAAAAGATATTATGCAAAGATCTGCAACAAACCAATTCTCAAACACATTAGAAATTTACAAAGGAGCCGAAGTTGCTTACTGGTATTTTGAAACTGCAAATGGAATAGAAACACAAAACATACCAACTCTAGAAAGCATGACAACAGAATTAGAAGAATATATTGATGAAAACTTTGAAGATTGCTTTTACGACCTAGATAATTTTAGAGAACAAGGCTTTGAAATACAAGAACCCACAATTGCAATAAGCGAAGTAACAATAAATAACAACAACATACAAGTAAAATTAGTTTCAGATACATCAGTAACTCTAAAAGAAGTTGCTAAAGACATAGACAAAAATATGATAATAGTAAATTCTAAACTAGGTGAGCTATACGAACTTTCCAAAAGAATTTATGAAAAAGAAGATGAAACAAAATTCTTAGAAGAAAAAACAATTGATATGATGGTTGTTTATGAGGAAATACCTTTTTCAGACACAGAATTCAATTGTGAAAGAAAACTTTGGCAAAAATCAGAAGTAGTGGAAGATATGAAAGAGATAGTAAACACAAACATTGCAGCATTAAGATTAAAACCAGTAACATCAGTATCATATCTAGAACCAAATCAAGAGTACTTCCAGATTGATATTACAAAACCAAATTATGTAAATGAACATTTTCAATACTTTACAAGTTGGCCAATGCAAGTAGATGTTTCACCAACAAAAGGAGATTTACTTGTTGGAGACCCACTAACACAATCAGTTCCAGAAATTAGCAAATTCCTAAATCTATTTTTCTGTTTAAACAATTACCATTTTGTTTACGATGTAAAATATCCTGTATTAATAAGTTTGTCAGATGGAGAAGGATTCACTTTCCAGTTTGCAAACATTGTAAAGATAGATAATAATCAACCAAGAACTTATGAGGGGGAAATAATAAATTATCAAGATTCAACGGAGTTTAGTGATAACTTCTGTCAAAACACTGTAAAACCAATAGAAACACGAGTTTTTGATTATGAAAACTTACAAGAGGTCTCTGGGGCAAGCATACTATACAAATGTTTCTCAACAACATGTTACCTTGGAGAAACAGATTCAAATGGGATTTTAAATGAAAACTTCCCACCCTGCTTAAATGGGATGGTTATTGCACAAAAGCAAGGATATGAAGTAAGCAGTATGCCATTATCAACAAATAAAGATGATTCTGTAAGTATTCTACTAGATAAACATCACACAATCCAACTAGAAATTCTAACCACAAACTTAGATGATGGTGCAACCGGAATGATAAACAACAAACAAGCAGTTGTACAATTTGAAAACCAAGATAATGGATATATCACAATGGTCACACAAGAAGACCAAGAAATAAAATTAACAAGTGGAGAATATAAAATAACTTCATACTTACTAACTGGAGAAGGTCAAGAAATAGAAATACAAACAGACTCATTTGTACAGTGTGTTGAAGTTCCAAAAGGCGGAGTTCTAGGATTATTCATGAAAGAAGAAAAATGCTTTGAAACTGAATTACAAGGGGACACACTAACTGATGCATTAGCAGGTGGAGCAGTGTTTGAGTGGAATGCTGACCTAACCAATGCAAACAAACTAACAGTTTATGTTCCTTATGATTTGGTACCAAGAACACAATCAGAAATGTTAGATGTATTCAATAATATTCAAACAAATCATCTAAACTTAAACTTTAGATATCCAGAAATAGAATGAAAAAAATAGTATTTGCAATAATTTGTATCTTTTTAATAGTTAGTAGTCCAGTCTCCGCTAGTTCAATAGGTATATTAAACATAGAAAATGATCCAAGAAACCTTGGAGAAGCACTAATCATAAATGTAGATCATGTTGAACCAACTGTAATAGCTTCTGATCTTTTCATGAGCAATGATTATGAGGCTTATGTTTTCTTGAAAGGAACCACCTTGGGAACATTCTTGTTTGGAACTAATTCTCCAGACACCGCCCCATTCTTCGGAGATTTAAAAATAAGGAATATCAGACTAACTCATGATAGAGATTCTGCAAGGTACATCGCAGGGCTATCCCAGATAAAAAGACCAAAAGGAAAAGAATTAATTGTTGATTCTACTGGAAATGTTGATTTAGGTTATACCAAAGTAAGATTTAGAAAACAAGCAAATGAAGATGTTTTGCCAGATGAGTCAATAGAAATTGATGTAACCGCACAAATTTATTTTGATGTTGCAACTGGATTTGGACAATTTGGAACTTACAGTTTAAACCTGGTACCCACACCAGATGAATCAACTTGGTTAAGTGAAGGAACCCAAGAAGGAGAAGTTTGGGGTGGAAGAGCTTACCTAAGATTAGTAAACATTCAAGGAAAAACAGCAAACGTTCAAGTTTATGATAGTCAAAAAAGAAAAATAACTTCAATTCAATTATCAGAGGGTGCGGGGGCAAAGCAAGTAAATTTGCCAGGTGGAGTGAAATTCTTAGAAAACCTTCTTAGTCTAAAATTAGAAAGAATAAGCACTGATTCAGACAAAGCAAAATTAATTATTGATAACAAAGGAAAAGTTTTCGAAACAACAGTTGTTAAGGGAATGCGTCCTTTCCAAGGCAGCAATTGGGTCGTTGATGAAATCTTCTCAGATAATGTTGTTTTCGTAGATGATGAAGGAAACCAAAAAGTATTTGAAGATCTCGAGTCTGAAGAACCTCTTGAAAGCCCACAAAAAGCACCAGAAGAAAATATTTTAGAAACAAATCCAATACTCTCCCAATTAGAAAAAGTAGAAAAGAATTTATACATTAAAAAAGAAGGATTCCTTAAGTCTGATATTTACTATAAACATATTGGTAGTGGGATTTGGAAATGGAGTGAGGACAAGCAATATTGGTATCCTACAACCACATATGAAGCAACAGAAGGAGGGCATTGGTATGATATGCAAGGGGATAACACATTAAACTCAAATAACAAAAAGATTGTAGACGAACTACAAAAACTAAAACCAGAACCTCCAAGAGAATTCCAAGAGCAAACCGATTCAGAAGGTGCAACAACCACAAAGATAACAACTGAAACCCGCGAATCAATAACATATTATAACAAAGCAATAAACGCATATAAAGATGCAATCTTCAGTAATCCATCTGATTATTCTCTTCTTTATGATAGTTATCTTGGTATGGCTCGTGCATACGATAAGATTGGACTTCATTCTAAAGAAGACATTCTAAAAGCAATAGATGCTTATCAAAAGGCAGAAGGATACAAACAATTCAACGAAGAAGAAGCATTTAACTTTGAAGCAAAATATGAAGAATTAAACAAAAGATTATCTGAAGGCTTGCGCACAGTTAACCTTGGAGATGGGATTCATGCAACTCTTTTAGATATACCTACTCCAGAAGAAAAGAAAGACCATGTTATTTATACAGTAAACAATATAGAAAAACCCCCCGTAAATTCAGGAGATCCTTTGGATTTTGGTTCCGCGCCAGTTGATGAATATGCAAATGAATACAATTGGATTATAGAAGGATTAAATCCCGATAACATTGTAATCAGACAAAGATTTGTAAATCCCTCATCAACAAGCAATCTTCGAGAAGAATCCCGAACACTAAAACTTGGGCAAACTAATCCAGTACCCTACAACGGACAAAAAACAAGAGATGTTTATATAAAAAAGATTGATATCACAAGCAGCGCAATAATAACTGTTTCTCCAGGAACAAAAAATAATTACGGAACTTCACAATTCACAATCCATTTACCAATAGAAGAACGATTAATAAAATGGACTCCAGAAGAAATAGACAAAAAAATTGCAGCAACAGATAAAGCAATGAAAAAACTAGATGGAATAATAACAAAGCTAGGAAATGTTGTCAAAACTTGGAAAACAGTTTGTTTCTCTGTATTTGCTTTCTTAACACTAAAGAATGCATTCTTCACAAACCCAACTGGAAGAAGATTGGCAGTAGAAAGAATGGAAAAAGATTGTTCAGCAAAAGTTGAGGATAAAACAAGCGACTTCTTTGGAGCGAAAGTTGAAGATTGTATAAAGGGAAGAAAAGAGGAATTAGACACTTGGGTTGAAAGTTCAAAACAAGCTGTAAAAGATTCAGAAGAGCTATTCAAAGATTTCAAATGGGATGATGATGCTGCAGTAGAAAAAGTAGCAAAAGAGTTAGATATGACCGCTGACGAATTAAGAACTATGCAAGAGTATGGATATGTTTCAGCAAAAGATCTAAGAGATGCAATCCATGCCTCAAATTCTGGAACCGGATGGGATGAAGATGCTACTACAAGAATAGCAGACATAAAAAGAAGTTCAGAAAATGCAGATCAAGTAAAATCAGCTTTGTCAGGTGTTGAAGGCTATGAAGATATGACCCCTAGAGAAAAGAGAAGCAAGATAGATGAAATCCGTGCTGCAGTTGATAAAACAATTGAAAAGGTAGCACTAGATACACATTTAGATGAAGAAGATGAAGCAGCTAAAGCTTTCATAAAAGAAAAATATCCTGGTAAAGAAGGAACAAAAAATCTTCCGATTTATGAAGATCTCTCGCCAGGAGAAGAATATTCTTATTATACATATGCTATTGGAACTGACGGAAAAACACAAAAAGTAAAACTTAAACCAATAAAAAGAAGTAGTACTGAGATTCTAAGCAGCAGTCAAGGAGATTATTATGAGGATGGCAAAGGAAATGTATACTTATCCTCAAGAGTTGTAAATGATCATTCCAGAGAATACCGTGGAAGCGCACAAGTATATTATGATGAAACAAATAAAAATCGGCCAATGTATATTCCATTCAATTATGATCCTGCCAAATATGGAGATTCCTTCTCAGACATACCAAAAATAGTGGGCTTTGCAAATTATGTAGAAGTTTATGTTGATGAACAAGGAAAATATCATTACACAATTATAAATGTTGGACAAGACGGAAGATTAGATATTGGGGCAGATG
>Ga0233437_1005858_pt1 | contig 12994 bp, 11 predicted proteins | sample SI_122_August201_FD_182714 | JGI IMG/M metagenome (GOLD analysis project Ga0233437, IMG submission 182714) | Seawater microbial communities from Saanich Inlet, British Columbia, Canada - SI_122_August2016_200_MG | ecosystem: Environmental > Aquatic > Marine > Inlet | place: Canada: British... | reverse complement strand
GAGGCAGTAAGGGAGAGATATATGGTTTGAGTAAGGATACAGGAGTCAATTTTAATATGATAGCAGGCGCAAAGCCTGGTTTATTGCCAGAGAAATTTGTGAATTTCAAGGAATTAGGAAGTTCAACATTGACTTTCAATGATTATAAAGATGCATTTGATAAAATTATTGGGTTGAGCATGGATAAAAAGAAAGTTTCTGAATTGAAGAAAAAAGCTTTGAAGAATTCTAAATGTTTTAGTGCAGAGAGTGTTAGGAAAAGATTGATGGATGAAGGATTAATTTAACCTTATCAAATTACTTTTTTATTACCATGTAATCATCGTTAGCATATATTTTATTTTGATCTTCTTCTATATTATTTAAGTTAAATTCTACGTCAAATATATTCTCCCCGGAAGATTCTATTATTTTAATTTCTTTGAATGGGTATTTGATAAATGAAGCTAATTCAGATGGTGTGGTTGGAAAGTCTTTTAATTCTTTCTCTGTTTCTAAATCTATCCTATCTACAATATAATAATCGGCGCCAAGCTTATCTATCGTTGGAGATGTTAATACTGTTCTAATCTTGCGCACATCAACACCACCTATTGCTTCATAGCTACTTATATCTTGGTTTATATATTCTGCTGTTTCATAAAGAGATGTTTTCATATAATTACTACCATTTATTCTTACATAAATTGTGAACATAGAGAACATAATTATAATGATATAAAAACAAGCTATTATTAGTTTAGAGTGGGTTTTATATTTCTCTATAATGATATCTAAGGCAACAATAGATAATATAACAAAAATAACAGAGATGCATTGATAAAAATACATAGAATTACGAAGAAATGGGATGAAAACTAAAAAAGTTATAACTAAAAAATTAAGTTTATAATCTATTTTTTTATTTCTATAAAAATATATTAAAAATATACCTAAAAAAGCCATAGGAAGTATAATGCCTAATCTCGCAAATAAGATGTATGTTAATGCAATTAAATCCGTTATAACTCTTGGCCCTATTCTTAATACATCGGGTAAGTATCGATAAGCCCAAAAAGCTTTGATATAAAGTAAATAAAATAAAGCTGTAATAAATGAAAAGAGAATTAAACCAAGTCTAATTTTCTTTCTTTCTGGTTTATTAATATATTTATACATAATTATGTTTAATAAAAATGAGAATATTAGTAATAGTATTAATGAATACATTCTATGTATTGTACATAGTAATAGGAATATCAAGATGGCAAAAAACATGAACTTTTTATTTTTATAACTTTTAATTAAGCACCAAATAAAGAATGGAATTAACATAATAAATAAACCTCTTGTACTGTAAGTCCATGATGTAAATTTTATAGAAATGGGAAGAATTGAAAAAAATGTGGCAGTTGTTAATTTAAAATAAAATTTATTATTTATTTGAGAAGCTAGTAAATATGCACCAAAGAAACCAATTATTCCAAAAATAATACTTAAAATAAAAATTGTCCATTCAAAATTAATATTTATTAAAGAACTTACAATGGCTAATAAATAAAGTCCTCCAGCAGGATAGGAATAATTGTAGAGACCAAAAATAGAAAAAGGGCTGACAATCCATTTTGCATTACCTTCTTCTAATATTGATTCTGCTCTAAAATGGGAAGCATAACTATCTTGACCTAGCTCATGGGGTGTTATTGGCAATCTGAAAGATATTACGAGTAATAATGCCAAGATTATTATTATTGCTTTTTTGTGTTTTTCTTTCATTTTTCACCTGATGTTGGTAATGATTTTATACTATATTTGCTGTGTTATTATTTAATAAGAGATATTTGATAATATTTATAAATGTTCTTCAAGTTCTTTGAATAATGGGGTTGAGAGATATTGATAGTAAATTTATTGCTTGTAAATTATTGAGAAATAGAAACATACTTTTATTTTGTTTGTTTGTTTTTTTGACTTTATTATATTTTTATTCTTTGAATTCATTAATGTATTCTGACACAGATACTAGTGGTTATTTAGTTGTAGCTAACTCTCTTTTTGAAGGAAATGGTTATAGAGATATTGCTTCTCCTAATAATTATATAGAAAGCCTTTCTTTACCTGTTTATCCTATATTTTTATCAATATCCTTTCTTTTTGATAATTATTTTTTTGTAGCTAGAGTAATTACTGTACTTTTCTCACTCTTTTTGGTTCTTGTTTCCTATTTGATAATTAAAGAGTATTTTGATAACTTTACATCATTGTTAATTACAGCATTAGTTGCACTCTCACCAATGGTTATTATTTATACAAGAAAAATATTAACAGAAATACCTTTTGCTTTTCTCTCTTTGATTTGCATTTATTTCTTTTATATTTATTTTAAAGAAAAGAATGTTCTTTATGGGATATTTGCTTATATATTTCTTTTATTTGCAGTTTTTACTAAACTTTCTGGTTTGTTTTTGATATTATCTTTATTAGTTTATTTTATTATAAAGAAACATTATAAACACATATTTTTTATAATTGTAGTTACGGCAGTGTTTGTTTTATTCTTATATTCAATTAATTATGCACCTTTTTTCCCAACAGAACACACATCATTTAATGTATTTAAGTTTGAAGATATTCAACAAATTTACGACTTACCAGATTTCTTAAGTAAAGATTTTTCTTATAATCATCCAATCTTATTTTTCTTTTTTGTTCATATAATTTTAGGCATACAAAATTTGGTTAATTATTTTATTGGTCCAATACCTAAGAATTTAGTCCCAATTTCGCATTATTTTTTTAATGTTATAAAGATTAACTCGTCTTTTGTTTCAATTTTTTATTCTTTATTGCGGGGTTTATTTTCTCTTATTGCTTTTATTGGTTTTTATTGTTGTATGGGGAAAATCATAATTAAAAAGATATCACTTTTTGAAGTATATGTTTTCGTCTTTTCTTTATGTATCTTAACGGCCCATAGGATAACAGGGAATGGGAGATATATGCTTCCTGTATTGCTATTCTTTATAATTTATTTTGTTATTGGATTAAGTGCATTATTTAATTACTTAGTTAATAAAGGATTATTTAGTTATAATATTAAGAAGAAGATTCTTGTTTTTCTGTTGTTTTTTCTGTTGTTTGGGAGTTTTTTAGGGGCATTGGGTTTAGCATATACCAACCATAATCGAACATATCCTGAGAATTGGCAAAGTTTTTTAGAAGTAAGTGAGTGGGTTCTTGAGAATACAAATGATGAGGGTATTATAATAACTTATTGGGATCATAAGATGTATTTAGCAACAGGAAGAAAAGTGATTGGAATTTGGGAACTTGATCAAGTAGAAGATTCATCTCATTATTATCTTGTATTTTTTGAAGATAAAGAAGAAGACCAAGCTGTAATTGAATATTTGGTCCAAAGAAATTTTAATATTAATCTTTTGTTTAATGAATCAGATATAAATGTTTATTATGTAAATGGGGGGAGTGAAAATGTATAAGAAAAGGATGATAGCAGTTGTAATTCCTGCATATAACGAAGGTAGATTAATCGAAAATACAATTTCTTCTATTCCTTCTTTTATGGATAAAATTATTGTGATCGATGATAAAAGTACTGATAATACTTTTGAGCTAATTTTGTCTTTGAGAAATCAATTAAAAAGGAATGGAAAAAACAATTCTGGAAAACTGATTATAATTAAGCATGAGAAAAATAGGGGCGTCGGAGGAGCAATTATAACGGGCTATAAAGAAGCATTAAAACTAAATATGGATGTTGCTGTAGTAATGGCTGGAGATTGTCAAATGGATCCAAAAGATTTGCCTGCACTTTTAGATCCAATTGTTGAAGGTAAAGTTGATTATGTAAAAGGTAATAGATTAATTACAAAAGATGTTAAAAAAGTTATGCCTGGGATAAGGTATTATGGTAATTCAATATTAACTATCTTAACAAAAATATCCAGCGGTTATTGGCATGTTATGGATCCACAATGTGGTTATACGGCAATAAGTACAAAAGTTATTTCATTGCTTCCTTTAAATGAGATATATAGGCGTTATGGGTTTCCTAATGATCTTCTTACAAAATTAAATGTTTATAATGTAAAAGTAAGTGATGTTCCAGTTAGAGCAATATATGGGCAGGAGAAATCTGGAATTAAGTTGTATTCATATATTCCAAAAGTATCTTTCTTATTAATTAAGAATTTCTTTTGGAGAATGAGAGAAAAATATATTGTTAGGGATTTCCATCCTTTGGTACTTTTTTATCTGATGGGTATTTTGTTAGTACCGCTTGGTTTTTTGTTAGGAATATACCTTGTTTATGTGAAATATTTCTCAGAAATTATATTAACATCTCCAACTGTTATACTTTGTGCGCTATTTATGTTGATTGGTTTACTATCATTGTTCTTTGGAATGTTATTTGATATGGAATATAATAGAAATTAATTATTTCTTTTTTAAATAAGATAGCTATTTTATCCTATTAACATTTTTATCAAACCAAACATAGACTTTAAATCTTTCTTTAAGGCATCAAAATTCTTCAAATTTATTAGTCTGTTTAGTACAAAACTAGGCCTAAAATAGAATTCCCTATATGATTTCTTAAATAATGCATATATTTCTTTTCTAGTGAGGTTAGGGGGAGTATAAACAGGATATGATGTTGATTCATATTTACTCCAGTCAAATGTCTTTATCCAGTTTTTGTGTCTTGCAATTGTAAATAATGGAGTACCAGGGAAAGGAACTACAATATTAAAAGAAGCCATATCAGGATTGAGCTCCTTAGCAAAGTTTATTGTTTTATTTATTGTTTTTTTAGTGTCTTTTGGGTGTCCTATCATAAAAAAACCAAGAGTTTTTAGACCAACTTTTTTAGCAAGTTTAAACCCGGATCTAATTTGGCTTAATGTTAATTCTTTTCCAACTGATTTTAATACTTCTTCATCTCCGCTCTCAACACCAAAGCAAATAGTGTGACATCCTGCTTTTTTCATCTTTCTGAGCATTTTTTCACTTATTTTATCAACTCTTGCGTTTACAATCCAACCAAACTTGAGTTTTTCTTTTAGTATTTCATCACATAAATCAATAACTCTTTTCTCATCATATGTGAAATTGTCATCCCAGAATTTTATTTCTTTAACTTTGAGTTTATTACATAAGAATTTTATTTCATCCATAACATGTTTACAAGATCTAGCTTTAAATTTCTTCCATGTTAGAACTGTTTGACAGAATATACACTTATTAGGACAGCCTCTTGTAGTCATTGTTGCAGCAACAGGTTTTCTAGCAGAGTAAGGAAATTGATATAATTTAAGATTTAGTAAATCATGTGCAGGGAAAGGTAATGTATCTAGGTTCTCAAGCGATTCTCTTTTTCCATTATCAATAATTTCTTTTCTGATTCTGTAAAAGATGCCCTTTATCTTTTTATCACTTTTTCTTTTTAGAATATCTAATATTGTTAATTCATACTCATTTACAATACCATAATCAAGTTCTAGACAGCTTTTCAAGACTTCTTTTCCTAAACTAACAATATGGGGTCCGAAAGTTACTGTTACTATTTTTTTGTTTAATTTTTTGCAGATTTTAGCTATATTTAAGTCAAAATGGATTGTAGGGGTTGAATTTGAGAAGATAACAAATTTTGGTTTATTTTCTTTAATAACTTTCTCTACTGTTCTGAGATTTAATTTATTAGCATTTGCATCAATTAGTTTCAAATCAAATCCTTTCTCCCTTAAGAATGCAGCAATACTTATCATATCATAAGGAGGGAAAATATAGCCTGCTTTAGAATATCCCATGGCACCCTTATCTCTTACGCAAAATCTCTCTTCTGGAGATGGTGGAATAATTAATAATATTTCTGTCATTTATATCACATGTTTAAATATTCTTGGGCTAATTATTTCAGTGACTTGTGTTGGAAAGATCTTCCAAACTTTCTTCACTATCTTAAATTTTGATCCTGTGTGATCTAATGTTGGTATGTTATTTATATTATTTAAGTAATAATAATAAGGTGTTTCTTTTATTAGACCACCAAATCTTGTTTTATAATCAATTAATGCTTTCTGATTTATATGGCATCTTCCAAAATCAAATTCCTTAAATCCATTCTTACAACCCCATTCAAAACATTTCCAATAGGCTAATTCACTTGCATGATAGTTTGAATATTTTTTATCTTTATTTGGCATTCCATATCCAGCTATTATTTTATTATTGTAATTGAAGGTAATTAATGAAAAAAGTGTAGTTTTGTTAAGTTTTGCTAGATAAAGTTTAGCATAGCCTTTTGGAAATAAATGTTTTCTAATATTCTCAAAAAATTTGAATCCATAGCTTGGTACGCCTTGCTTTTTCCTGACTTTTGTTAATAATTTATAAAATTCTTTTAGGCTATTGATGTCATTTCTTTCCTCTATTATAACTCCACACTTTTCAGCTTTTTTTATACTTTTCCTTCTAACTTTTTTTAGTTTATACCATACAGAATTAGTATCTTTATTTAATGGAACAATAATTGTATTATAATTTTGGTTGGTATCTTTTAAGACAGTATTTTTTTGTATTCTGGATCTAATTTCAAGAAACTTCGTATTATATTCTTTTGTCAATTTAGATGCAAAATTGATCAATTTCTTATTTATATCTTTGTTATTGACAAGAGTGTCAACGTAGTGACTTAGTGGAAGGGATTCAATTCTTCTTCCAAATAATTTGCTATCAACTAAGAATAAGGGAAATACACCAATAACTTTCCCCTTGTCTTCTTTATCATATGCAATTAAATATAAAGACTTAAGAGTGTCATAACTGTCTTCTAGTACTTTCTTCCATTCTAAAGTATGATAAATTGTAGCATTTTTGTGGTTATTCACATAAGCTTCCCATGCTTTTTCATCTTCTTTTTTTAATAATCTTATTTTCATCTTAGTTTGTTTCTTTTCTTATTTTCCTTTTTGTCTAAAAAATCAACTAATTCATTAGGTGTACATATCCATGCTTGTTGTTTTTTAATGAACTTAATCAATTCTTCATAAAAATCCAATCTTTTTTGTATGATGCATGGGTGGAATAATAATATTGCAGTTCCTTGCACTTTTTTGATTTGTTTTAGTTTGTCAGTTAATAAATTATATGCTTTCTTATTGTCTAAATTTCTGTCTCTGAATAATTCAGAGTCTTGTGGAGTTGTTAATGGGAGTTCCCATAATTTTGTGTTCTTTATTTTAAATGGGAAAATTGTCTCAGCTTTATAATCAGGGATGCTTGAGTCATATTTAAAATTAAGTTTTGATAAAATTTTAAAAAGATTCTTGCTGTAGGATAAAGCAGGAGCCCTAAAACCGTTTATTTTCACTTTCTCTAGGTTTTTTGTTGCCAATCTTAATTCTTTTTCTATTCTTTTGTCTTTTCTGTAACCAAATGCAATATCATGTTTGAAACCATGTAAACCTATTTCGTGTCCTTCTTTTTTTAGCTCTTTTATCACTTTGTTATCTATTTTATAAAGATCGTTTGTGACAAAATTCCAGCATGATTTAATGCCATATTTTCTTTCTATTTTAGCAATCTTCATAATATTCTTGTAATCTTCTAAATAATCAATATAGTGGGTGCATTTCTTTTTTTATCTATTATCATTTCTTTTTTATTACTTCTTTTTAATTTCTTCAGAATGCTTGTCAATTTATATCTTAGATTTGAGGAAAATAGCAATAATATGTCTGCAAGAATAATTTTACACTGCTTTTGTATCATTTTACTGGGGTATTTATAACAGTATAAATACTTTTCTGAGAATCTACATCTTCTTTAAATTGATGAGATATAATAAATAGCCAAAAAATATCACTGAAAATGTTACAATCCTATAAATTATCATTCCATTAAGTGCTAAACCATAATCTATACTATAAAGACCAAAAAATCCTATTGCAGAGACTTCCCTAATTCCTACACCTAATGGGATAAAACTTAAAATTCCAATTAAGTGGGCAATTGCTAAGCCACTAACTATAACAATAAAGTTAATATTAATCCCAATTGAAAGAAAAATGATATACCCAATTAATAATGCAATTAAGAAATTTAGTATGGCAATGAAGATAGAAATAAATACGATTTTCTTGTTTTTCAGATATTCATTAAAATATTGTATAACTTTCTTTTTATTTTCAATCAAAATTTTAGATTTTGGTAGTAATTTCAGCATAATCTTCTCAATTAGTTTAATGTTTAGAAAGAGATAGGCAATCAAGCACACTAAAACAATGATTAGGCTGGATAGGATTATTAATTTTACATTATATACTACAATAATTGCTAAAACCAAAGGTACAAAAAATGCAGCAAATGTATCAGTTAAATATTCAATACTAAAAGCAGCAAATCCTTGGATTCTGTTCTCTTTTACCATAAAAACTTTTGAGACTTCACCTAGTCTATTTGGTGTGATAGAAGAAAGGAAAAAACTACTTCCAGAGATCTTTAAGGCATCGAAATAAGTTAATTTGCAAATATCTAGCTCTCTGAGTAGAAATTTCCATCTATAAGCTCTCAAGACAATGACTGAGTTAATTGCAACTATTGAAAAAATGATGTATAAATAATTAATTGAATCTTTGATTTTGATAAAATTGTTGATTATGTCAAATTTTAATATTGCTAATATTAGAATAATGGTTCCAAGTAAAAACAAAAACAGCTTTTTTAGATTCATGAAGGTAGAACAGATAGTGAGTATATAAATATTTTTAATAATTATCTAGGAAGTATTAGGAATCAATAATATGTTCTATTCTTATTTATAAACACTCTTTATTATAAATTACATATTACTAAATTAAATTGTTAAATAATCTCATACCAGAAATAAATATTTTTTATACTGGCCTTATTGGAGTTAAGGGAATATAATTTAACAACAAATGGTTCTTTGACTGATTTATAAGTTATATCTTCAAGATTAGAATTTATGTATATCTTATTATTCTCAACATATAATATGACTTCTTGTTTTTTGCTTGAGGCAGTGTTTGTACTAGTTTTATTATATTCATGGAATTTTCTGAATGGTTCTTCTTCTAATTCCTCTAGTGTTAAGTTTGTGTGGAATACATATCCTAACCCTTCAATATAATGTGATAGTGGGAGAGAATATTGATATAAACTATCACCTATAAAAAAAGAAAATACACGAGGGGTAGCTATTTTAGAATTCTCAATAGTATTAAGAACTTCTTTTATGATTCTTTTTTCTTTAAAATATATTTCCCATCCAATATTTTCTGGAATGATTTCTAAATCTATTGTTGTACTTTCTCCAGAAGATAAATTTATATCTCTTGTGTAATTACTTATTTCAGAATTAATTTCAAATATGTAGTTTACAAGGTATAATTCATTATTTTTTATAGTTATAGAGACATTAAATGGTTTGTTAATTTCTATTATTTCAGGAAGAGAGTTTTGATCTTCAAAATACAATTCAATAAATCCTTGTTTTTGTTTTAATTCATTTCTTGAATATAATGTAAATAATAAAGTTAATATAATGAATATAATTAAAATAATTATTAAAATATCATATTTACTTATTTTCATCTTAGAATCTCTTTATCCAATAAGATAAGGGAAAGATATTTCAATTCCCTTTTCTATGCCAAGATCTTCATCAATCATAATTCCATTTTCTACTTCAAGTACTTTTATGGTGAATATATCTATATCAGATACAAGTGTTTTAGTGTTTTTTGTGGCTTCTAAAATTAACTCATCTGCTTCAACAAATAGTTTAACATAATTAGTTGTTTCTGTTTTCTTAAATTCCATATTATTATTAATAATGTTTTCATGGATAAAAGGTTCTTGTCTTAATTCATCTAATGACAATTCAAAATGATAAACTTCACCAAGTTGTGAAATATTAAGGGTCATTGGAAGATGATAATTTTCTTCCATAATTGCAGGAAGTCCCTTCTCGGGAATCAATACTGCAAAATTATTCTTTCCAGCTAACCATGAATTTCTTGTTAAGTCTATTTCATCTCTCCATTCTTCAGTTATAGATTGGTTTCTTCTCCATTTTTGTTCCTCATCAATATTTATGTTTATTGAGAATGTTTTCTTTTCTTTAGGTTTTAGTTCTATTTCTTCTTCAAGTTCATATATGTCTGAGTCAATGAGTAATTTATATTTTGTTTTGGTTTTTTCATTACAGTAAATTGTAAACATAATCTCATAATCTTCTCCTAAAGTAATTAAATTAATTGATCCAGTAGAATTTAATCCTTCAATATTAGTTAAATACATTAGGTCAGGAAAGTCACTTTCAGAATTGAAGTATAAATATGTTTTACCTTTTTCAAGATAAGAAAAAGTTCCAAAAGCTAAGACACCTAATACTATTAATACAACTCCAAATATAGCTAAATTACGTATAATTTCCCCCTTTACCATAATTTTTAGAAAAAGAATCATATTTATAAAGCTTTTTGTTTTACTTACTATAGAATGAAGGATTTGTGGAGATATCGGGAAGTACAGTTTTCAGTTTGTTTTGTTGTCTTTTCATTAGTGATTAGTTTGCTTATTTTTCTTTTTTTTGGCTTATCTCCTTTGCGATCTTTACAGGTTTTTTTTGGCTTAGTTTATGCATTGTTTTTACCAGGTTATTTAATACTAAGACTATTATTTTATAAAAATATTAATATTGAACTTATTTCTTTAAGTTTTGTAGTTAGTTTAATCTTAGTTGTTTTTGTATTTTTATTTACAAATAATATTCTGAGAATTCCAATAACTGGATTTTATAATTTTATTATTATTCTAATTTTAATAATTTCCATATTAATTACTTATTTTTTTATTTATATGAGTAGAAGAAAATGAGAATAAAACAATTCCTAAAATCAAATATCTTTATAATTCTGATTCTAGTATTTGCTTTATTTTTATATATTCATTTTATGATGCATGATACTTTATCGCCTGATGAGGCATTATATGCTTGGAATGCAAAGCAAGTTTATGAGAATCCATTTATTATTCTTTCTTTAGACTTTTTGCAAAATGATCCTTTTGTTTTATTGGTTGTAGCGTTTTTTGATGTTTTTCTTTTGCAGGAGTTTGCTGCAAGGTTAGTCATAGTTCTATTTGCTTTGTTAGGGGTATTATTGATTTATTTGTTAGGGAAGGAAATGAAGAATAAGGATTTTGGAGCCTTAGCAGCATTATTTTTAATTTTAAATCCTTGGTATTGGATGCTAAGCAATAGAATTTTATTGGATGTTCCTTTGACAACAATGATTATTTTGAATGCTTATTTTTTGTTCAAGTTGTATAAAACCAAGAATAGTCTGTTTTTGTATTTGTCTTTAATTTCTTTGATTCTTGTAATATTGACAAAGTTAGCAGGGGTTATGATTTTACCAGTTAATATTATTGTTCTGTATTTTGTTTATTTTAAAGATTTTGGTTCTTTGAAGAGGTGGTTGTATTGTATTGTATCATTATTCTTACCTATGATTTTTATGGTGTTCTTGTTTTGGGACAAGATAAGTCGTTATTTATCATATGTTTCAGTTGAGAGATTTTTATTAAATTATCCTGTTGTAAATAATGTTTTTGATATTCTTTTAGGATATGTTCCTTCTCAAGTATATTTGTTTTTCTATATTGTATCTTTTGCTTTTATAATATTTTTAATATATAAAATGATAGTATTTAAGCAAGATAGATTTATTTTTCTATTTATTTTATTGTTTTTATGTTCAATACTTATTTTTAGAACTTTTTTTGGAGCAGTAACTGTTGTTAGGTATCTTCTGCCTTTAGTCCCTTTTTTACTTTTGTTGATAATTTTTGTTTTATATCAGGATCTTGTTAATATCAAGAATCGTTTTAATATTAGAAATATCTATATTGTTATTTTAATAATTATTTTAATTATTCTTCCTTTATTAGTTCAAGGAATTCAAATAAATAAGTTCACTTCTTATTCAAAAACAGGATTTAATGAAGCAGGAATCTGGCTAGGTGAGAATATTGATTCTGAGAAATCTATAATTTTTGCTGGCAACCCAATGCAAATTAGATATTATTCTGGTTTTGATTGTGCTCAAGAAGATGAAATCCTAGTTTGTTATAGCACAAATAAAGGAATACCCTTTAAGAGAGATTTTATAACGTATATTGAACAAAACCCTGAGCAAACTATCTTTTTACAAATGGATTTTAGAGAGAAATATCAACCTGGTTGGATAAAAAGGCTAGATAGTGCAGAGGATTTGAAATTATGGGGGTTTGAGTTAGCTTATGTTGTGACAAAGAAACAACCTTTCTATATGTCTCCACCAACTCAAGCAAAAACAGAATTCCTGGAAAGTTTTAATATAACACCTTATGAGATCTTTCCAGGTGATAATATTATTTTCCCTCCTGGCATAGAAGCTTATGCAGGTAATTGGGATAATGGAGCATATTTAGAAGAATTGGGTTTTAAGAAGGCAGATTCTTTATTTGATTATATGGGCTTTGCATTTTCTTTAGAAGATACATATATGGATCAACCAGTTGTATTGATTTTTAAGAGAGATCCAATTAATCTTACAGAAAATTGATGATTTCACCACTAATTTAGACGAATTTTAAGAAGTTTCTTTTGACAACAGTGTAATTTAAATACCCCTTTTCATTACCTTGTTATATGGGGGGAAAAACACAAGACACTCTTTGGATTATAGCTATAGATTTAGTTATTGTGAATATTATTTTTGCACTTACCTTATTCATAAGATTTGGTAATTTATTCTATAATACAATCTGGCAATATGTTTTTTTTGCGACTTTTGTATCTTTGGTTTATTTAATTTCATTGTTTGTTTTTTATAAGTTTGAATATGCCTCTTGGTTGGATACAATAATTGAAACTGGAAAGGTTTGCTTTATTGCATTAATACTTATTGCAGCTGTTGCATAT
>Ga0233437_1005856_pt1 | contig 12999 bp, 15 predicted proteins | sample SI_122_August201_FD_182714 | JGI IMG/M metagenome (GOLD analysis project Ga0233437, IMG submission 182714) | Seawater microbial communities from Saanich Inlet, British Columbia, Canada - SI_122_August2016_200_MG | ecosystem: Environmental > Aquatic > Marine > Inlet | place: Canada: British... | reverse complement strand
ACTTAAAATGATATATGGAATTAGTTCTTTGTTAAATAATCTTGAAAAGATCCCAGTATTTGAAGTTGAATTAAATAAATAAGTCGCTTCTCTAAAGATTGAGTTTTCATCTCGTCCACTTATTTTCGCATAACTTTTCGTAAATTTATCAATCCATTCTCGAAGCTCATTATCATGATTAAATAAAAGATATAAGGGGAATAAATAAGTATTCTCTTCTCTAAATGGAATCTCTGAATGTTCTTTAGCTTCAACAGTCATTTCAATATGTTTCTTTTCAAGTTTGTCTGAAGATTCTTTTTCATTAATAGAAATTTTTAAATAATAACGATAAAACTTATCATCTTCATTCTCTTTAGTAGTATTATATTTTTTATTAAAAGCTCTAAAGAGTGAAGTTAATCTCTGTTGTCCATCTAAAACAACATATCCTGATGAAGCATCTCTTGAATCATAATTAAATGTTTTAGGTTTGTAGAATTTTTTTGTATGTTCATTAATAGGGCATAATAACAAAGAACCAATAGGATATCCTCGAAAGAGTGAAGTTAATAAACTAATAACACTATCTTTATTCCAAACGAATTCTCTTTGAAAAGAAGGTATAAGATATTCATCCCCAATAATCTTATCCAGGAAAAACTTGATTCCTTTATGATCTACTTTTTCATAAATGTCATCATAATCTCCGTTCTCTTCTTTTGAAAAGCTTATTAATTTTTCTTCGTTTTTCATTTCAATTCCTTCTTCTTTTTCTTCTTTAGATCAAGATAATTCTTTTCGCTGACTACATTATCTCCTGTCTTTAGTTCAAGTTTCTTTCTTGCATCTCCTGCTATCTTTCCACCTTCTTTAGCTGCAAGTTTATTTTCTGAAAAACCTTGAGCATCTTTCTTTTTTGCAATTTCAGTAGTTGATGCTTCTCCAAGCATGTTAAAAATAAGTTCAAGATCAGTCATATGGTCACGAAGGTTCTGATTCTTGAATTTTGGATCAAGACCTTTGACTTTCTTGTGATCTTTTATTCCAACACCAAAAGTTGCTTTAGATATTTCATTAGTAAGTATTGCATATTCTCTGTTTTCTTCAATTCCTCTGTTGCTCCATTCTTCAGTCAATGCTTGACGAACTGCAATCCCTCGAAGTCTTTTGTCAATCCAATCTTTTGGATATCCTTTTAGTTCATAATACTCTTTAGCTCTATCTTGAGCAAGTTCAGGATTCTCTATTTCTTGTATTCTTTCATAACCTACTTTTGCAAGCCACTGTTTGAAAGGTTCAGCTTTTGGAGATGGGATTGACTGGATCAACCTAAATATTTGCTCAGTATTAGCAACATCAGTTTTGTAATTTTTCCCATCCGCAGCTTCTAATTTCAGTTGGTTAGTATTACTAACCAACCCACTTCCTTCTTCCTTTAGCTTATTTTTAAGCCATTTCCAATAATTACGAACCTTTTGATAATCTGACTGATCAGTTAAAATTCCAATCACATCAAGTATAGAAAACCACCATTCATTATTAAACCAAGTTCTTCTAATCTTCTTATCTTGAAATACAACTATCTTGTTTTCTTTATCCATCTTAAAGCACCACTATCCTCCCATAATCAGTCAAATGAAGCCCTTCTTTAGTGTTCTCAATAACATCCATATCCTTAAGTTCTTTGATATGTTTGTAAAGCATGGCTCGGCTTATATCTATCTCTTTTGCAAGGTCAATCATTGAAACAATAGAGTTTTTATGCAAATATTGAACTATTTTATATTGTCCTGGAGTAATAGCATAAGATAATTTAGGAAGACTTACAATGGACTTATCCTCTTCTTTTACATACATTATCTTTTTTACTCTGTCAGTTCGAGCATATGCGCCAAACAATAATCCTAAGGCTTTAGTCTTTCTTCCTGCAGTAATATCTACATAGATTTCATCTTTATCAGAAAGAAGATCAATTATCTTAACAGTCTCTTTTGCTACTTCAACAATATCATACACTTCAGTCTCAACAGTAGTTATTTCCATGACTGAGCCAAGTGATTTCTTTAGTATTTCTAGCGACTCTAATTGCTTCTTATCAGGTTTCTTATCAATAAGTAGAATAATCCTATCAGCACTCATTTTCGTGGCAGTTGCTATTACAGGTTCAAATACGTAGAGCGTAGCAATGAGTATCTTTGTCATAGATGTGGTAAAGTTATGCTAGTTTATAAATATTACTCAATTATCGGAATTATCTCACTAAAACTAGACTTAATATCAAATAATATCTAAACATAAAACACCCCTTTTTAGATATTTATCTTCAAATTTTGTGATAATATCACAAAAATAGCACTTAAATCATTGAATTTAAGATTTAACATACAGTGCCAAATACAGTGGCATTTACAATGCCAAATAAATCTCATAAAAATGAGAATATTTTCCGCTAGAACAACAATCTTATTTAAACCTTTGAACTTTCAGCGGAATAAAGTTCTTTTAACTTAGTAAGTCCAAACACCCCATCACCCATTCTCATAAACACATCATGTGAATCTCTAATAATTACTGCCATGACTGTTCTTTCAGGACTCTTCCCTTTACTTTCCTTAGTCTTTAAGATCTCCTTTGTAATGTCTGCATAGTGCATAGGTTTCTTTTCTGTATTGAGTACTTTCTTAGCCATTTGGTAGAAAGAATCTTTCTTTGTTTTTTTGTTTGCCATATTGTTATACCTCGTGTTATTATTGTCATCCATGATGCTCTAAGATATATATAAACACCGTCGAGAAGCAAACTATCCATTGGAGTCGCTAGGAAACAACATAGCAATATACTCTTTATTTAATTCATATTTCTTCATCAGAAAAGTAGTTGGATCAAGTCCTTCTTTATTTACAGAAAGACATCTAGCAACCTGCTTAGAAAAATCCCTATTGAGCTTCATCTCTTCGAGAAGATAAGTACAATAACCATCATGACTTTTTTCACATCTCCCAATCGCAGGACAGTCAATACAACTCAAAAGAAAAAATAGTTTATCTGAATTTCTTCCATGAAGAAGATTCTTAATACCATTTGCTTTTCTTTTACGTTCACTGGAAACCTTGCCACCTCTAACACAATCATCTTTAGTAAGTTTGTGAATCTTTCCTTTAAAATTATCTAAGCGATTCATATTTCCACTCTCTATATTCTAAAAGGTCATCAAGAAATTCTTTCATCTCTTCAAAAGAATCCGATGTTTGAGCCCTTGCACCCCTTTGAAAAAAATTAAACATAAATGCATCAAAATCTTTTATTGAAGAAAGGTTTTTCTTAAACGAAACTAATCTTACAAACTTTGTATTAAACATACTACATTGCTCATCTTCTTTGAAAAAAGGACAAAGAGGAATATTGCAAGAATTACAATCTTTCAAAACATTCTCTGTTTTACCTTTTTTGATTGCATTAGTCTGACAATTGTAAATTTTCTTATCAGTTCTTTTTCTGCCACCTTTTACCCTCTCTTCTGGCGAGAAAGAGTGTCTTTTCCCTTTAAAATTATCTATCTTATTCGACACTATTCCCACCTCTTTTGACTGTTAGAAGTGTGCCATCTTTGATTTTTGAGACTTCGTTTCTCGTCTTCTGCTTTTCTTAACATGATTTTTAGATTGTCCATTGTCATCCTTCTTGTGGTAGGCTTAGTTCCATAATCAAAAATCATATGTTCTGAACCAAAATAATCTACCAACATCTCAAAACATTTAATACAAAGATCGTAGTTATTTCCCAGGTCTACAAAATTATCACATCTAGGATTAATACAAGGATTTGTCTGCCTTGCTTCTTTATTTCTATCATAAAGATTTAATTTCTCATAATTTTCTTCTTTCACTTTTGTTCCTCCGTATGATAAGCATAATGCTCAACTTCAGAACCTGTCTCAAAAATGAAATGTCCAGTTTTCAATAAACTCAACATACTCGAAAATACACTTTCTTTCATCTCTGATTGGCACGCCTTTTTTAGCTCTTCAATCTTAGTCTTAAAACCAATACGACTTAACACATCCAAAATTACCTTTGCTTGTTCTGGCAGATAATTTATTCTATTTTCTGTTGGAATACTCAAATTCAAAACTAAATCTCTTGTATCTCCAAACCATGAAGAAATAATCTTTCCAAAAATAAACTCAAGAAGTTTATAGTCTTCAGGCTTTGCAGTAAAATTATTATCTTTTTCAAATAAACAACGCATCTTTACAATTCCATCAAGCAAACATTCAAGATGATGAAGATATCGTGCTTCATACATTCCTTTAACCTCTTCACTTAATGGTAGACTAAACAAATCATATAACTTAATCAATTCATTCCAATCATAATTAGTTTCAAAACCTGAAAGATATTCTACAATTGAAATAAAATCATCTTCATCAAGCCAAAAATCAGATTTATCATATCTTCTTTTTTTAGCCTCATTAATAAAATCTAAATGTTCAGGTAACTGATAATAAATAAGCATTCTACTAAGAAAACTATCGTCAACCTTATCCAGAAGATTGTAGATATTATTTGTTCCTGCAATAGGATTAGTTGTAGCAATTAACCTAGCAGTCATTTTAACAATAGTTGCTCCATGACCTGAACCTGCTGCACGTTCTTTATGTTCAAGAAGAATGTTCATTCTTGCAGCATCAATATTTCTTTCATCATTTTTACCTTTGAAAAACATTCTAAGAAACTCATCTAGACCAACAATAAAAACAGCGACCGCTAAAGCACCTATTTCAGGATTATTTCTCTCCTTAAAACTAGGTATCAAATATTTCAATGTTGAAGTAGATCCATCAATAATCTTCTCTCCAAACTTATGAACAATTGCTTCAAGACAAGTAGTCTTTCCAGTACCACGATCCGCAATCCAAAGCAGATGAAGAGGAAACTTATCAGTTTCTCCCTTCTTTGCATGAATAAGAAAGATAAACAATAATTGTAAAAACCATTTTGGATGAGGAAATGTTTTTACGTTACCATTATCTCTCATAGAAACAATATACTTTAACATTCTGTCTTCAGTTATATCTTTAGATTTACAAAAAGAAAATAATTCACCATGATCTTTTAATTTTGTAACAACAGACTTAGCATTATGAAGAAAGAATACTTTAGACTTAACAGGAATCTTACTCGTCTCAGCAATCAAGCTAGAATCCTTAACTTCAAAGACATTTCCTTCAACTTCATATCTTTGTAGATTTAATTTTTTCTGACTGAGTAAAATAAATAATTCATCAGTTTCACTTACAAACTTGTAAATATAAAAATATCCTGCTAACTCCCTTGACATTTTTCTTCTAGAAGGTGCATCAGTAAAAAGATAAGGAGCATATTGAGGATTATCGCCTCCAGAAACTTGATACAATGTCATAACTGGAATCTTTACTTTATTTCCATTCCTTAAGACCCCGACAATCTTTCCTCTAAGAATATTAGCACAAGATATAGTAAAACATAAATTCTTAATTTCATTATAACAATGTAATGCAATTGTTTTTAATTGAGATTGATTAAACTTTTTATCAGATTTAATTATTCTGTCTCCATCAACCATAGTTAATGCATCTAAAAAAGACTTAGGAACAGTAGATGTTTTATCAAAATCAGAAAAAGAATTTTCACAACCTAAATAACTATCAATAAAGGTATACGTTTCAAGAAGAATATCTTCATCCTTATGTTTTTCTCTAAGTGAAATTATATGTTGTTTAATCTCTGATAGAACCTTGATATTATTATCCGAATCGCTAGGAATTAATCTATAAATGAATTTATTCATTTCTATGTGAATTTCATCAGAATTTCCTACAACAGGACAATTCATCATAAGATTCAATAGTTTAGACCTTATATCTTCAATATTATTCTTCATCTTCTATAACTTCCATAAATACGAATCATTTGCGGGGAACAATGGACTTAATTCAGAGTAAGACATACATGATTCCCGCAGTTTATTAGCGAAATTATCACTTAGCCTCAGGTTTATACTTCTGAACCAAAATCACTCTTTTTCCATCCTCAAGGATGCCTCCAGTTATAGTAAGATGTTTTCTTGGATCATGCTTAGATATTCCTACATCTACCATCATCTTTGCAGGAATCGGAACACAATAACTCCAAGTTTCTTTATTCTCTCCACTTGCAAGTTTGTAGTTTTTCTTTAACTTGTAGATCTTATAAGGTCTGTAATAATAATCAGATGGCAAGTCTGTATAATATGCAAGACCAATATTCTCATTTTCATCTCGATATCTCATTGGAAACACTTCCAAATTCTTACCAAAGAAATTAGCTGCAAATATTGTGGAAACATAATAAGTCCATTGGTTTCCTACCTTTCTTGGATTGACAATCTTTATCTGAAACTCTTTAGTAAAGTTTCTACTGTGTATGACTTTCATAGTTTTACCTCCTTTTCAATATGTTTTCTATCTTAGAAAAGAGTCTGTGCTCCAAAGCCTTCTGTGAGGCAAAACTTAATCACATCAAAAAACAAATGAAGAAACTTACATCTTGAAGTTATTATTTTCTGATAACTAGAATAAGACTTTCTTTCTTTATATTATTTTATTAGGCATAAAATTACTGAAGAAAATAGAGTTATATCTAATTCATCACTAGACATTATCACACTTCATCCAGATGTTATCCGAAAGTATAAGTTTGTAATGGAAACTAGTCCTGAGCGACAAGTTTTATATAGAAAAACGCTCCCTTTAAAGAACAATGGGAGAACTTCATAAACAATTAGGCGTACTCTATAGACGAAAAACAAAGGAATTAGCCAAGTTTATTACCTGGCTCTACAGTCCTGAACCGTACCTATTAGTCGTTTTCTACTCTTGGAGCAAGCACAAAACTAAGCTGAAGTTTATCCTTTTCAACAAATTCAATTCTTAGTGGATAATCTTTAGATAGTTGTAGCTTCACAGTGTCAGAAACACGTGCACCACTGACTATTTTCTTTAGATACTCAATAGAATATTTAGACCTGATAACGTCCTCGCCTTCTTTGACAATTTCAACATCATCGTCAGCTTTAATATCTACCTCGACACTGGACAAATCTCCTTTAGCTGAGATGGTGATTTTTTTATCTTCGCCAATTATAGAAAGAGAATCTGCAACAACACCTGCATCTTCTACCGCTTCGACAAAAGTATCTGCTGGCATGCTTGCTGTAAATGGGAACTGAAGATTAGGTATTTTTTGCTCACGGTCATCAAGCTCTATGATTGGAAGCGAGAATCGTCTTGTTGTTTTACCTACAATTGTTATTTTTAGTTTGCTTTCATCTTCAATTTCAAGCGTAAGCATATCACTTGAGTTAACTCGTCTTAATACTTGTTTAAGATTATTTAGATTAAGTGCGATATCCACTTCTTTTACAAGATTATATTCAACAAAACTTGATGAAAGAAGCTTAAATATTACCATAGCAACATTTGCTGGATCCATAGCGATAAGTGTAAGTCCGTCAGTTGTGACGTTGAATTGTGCCTCTGTGACGAGTTCTGAGATAATTGCGATACTATCCTTTAGTATTTGTGGTTTTGACAGAGTAAGTTTCATGTGTTTCCCCCAATCTTATGGTAAAGATAGGACTACAAGCTAAATTTATATAGTTTGTGGTAAGAATTGAAGATAAGAGGTCTTATTGCTCAATAAAAGTTCTAATTAGGTGTTTGTTATTTACCTCTGGATGGAATAATAGTCCAATTATTTTGTCTTTTTGTATGCTTTGGAGACATATATCTGATTCTGCTATTTTTTTGAACCCTTTTGGACACTCAACAGCAAGATGATGTAGGCAGTAGACCTCTTTTGTGTTTTTAAGCAAAACATGGTCAGAAGAGATGTTTGTAAATCCTATTTCTTTTGCTTCGTGTATTTCCGCTCCATTGACACGTGCGATTACCTGCATTCCAGCACATATGCCAAGAACTGGTTTTTTTGTGTCTTTTAGCCATTCAAATTTATCAAGGTGTTTAAGGTACTCATCATCTTTTAATGCTGTTCCACAGAGTATTATTTTGCTATATTTCTCAGAATCAAATTTTTCAGTATAATGTGCAACCTCATGAGGTTCTGTGATGCAGTCTGCAATTGGCTTGACAAACTCGTCAAAAAAGACAGGATGTTTTTTTGTGCAGAGACTAATTATTAGTATCATTTGGGCACCAACTCTGCTTCTTCTATTGTTAATGTTCCAGCGTGATTATCATATTCTGTTGAAGTTTTTTTTGGGTTTATTTTTTCATAAAATATAGGTCCATCAAAAACAGTTGTTTCAATCTCTCCACCTTCACCTGCAGGATTTAGTTTGAATTTGTCTTGTAATTCAGCGCGTTTTTCGATAGTTTCTTTTGTGATTGTTTTTCCTAACCATGATTCATCAAGTGGGTAACCAAATATTCCAGTGATGCAAACAATGAATTTTTCTGTTAACAATTCGTTTAAAAGTTCAATTTGATCCATCTGCCATAGTGGATTTATGCACCATAATTCAAGTTCATCGCATATCTTTTGGACACGGCTAGCTTGGTAAACAGAGCCAACTGCGCCGGTAACGACTCCCTCAATTTGCATATCTTCTTTTGCTTGTGCAATAGCGTTTTTTAGGTCGTCTAGCTCTTTTTCTTTTTCTCCAACCGTTTCAACCTGTAGGATTGGGATATCAATAGCTTTTGCTTGTAATGCTGTAAGTTCTATGTTAGGTACGTGGAACATATAGCTTTCCTTGTTTTTTGAGATGATAGATATCAGACAGACCACAGTGTTTCCTTCTTGTTCTGCTTTGTGCATAGCAAGACAGGAATCTTTTCCACCTGAGAATAATACTGCGACTTTCATTTTGTAGAGATTGTAATGTCTGTATAAAAGTGTTATGTTTTGTAGATGCAAGGTAGTATCCCTACATTCATAGCCATTGGTTCTGTATTACAATGGAGCATTGTGGCGCTTTCTCTATGGCTTGTTGGCGGTAGATAAGAAAAGCATATGGCTTTTCCTTCCTTTGGTGGAATAAAAAAGAATCCAAACCCTCTACTTATAGGTTTGACAGTTTCTGTTGGAAGTCCTCTTTTGTTTAGATTATCCCATGATGTTTCGGATACGAGTTGGACATAACTTCCGAGATCTTTGTCAAACTGCATTCGTTTGCCACCTTTTATGGTCTCAATGTGCATGCGTAAAGTTTTTGATGCTTGTCTAAAGCCTCCATTAAGCCAGATTGTAAATCCTTTGGAGAAATATTGACGTGTTTGTTCTACGGTTTCTGGACTGATAGGGACACCTGCATTATCAACGAAAGCGTTTGATTTTTGTTTTATAAGCATGTTATAGAATTGCATAAATGCTGGAAGTGGTACAGGAAAAGTATTTTCTTGTAAGAGTTTTTCAGAAGCTGAAAGGTATCCTAGTCCTTCATGCATAATAGAATTGCCAACACAAAAATCAGTTCCAGGTACATTGAAGTACATTAGTCCTCGATTTGGTATGAGATCTTTCTCTATTTGAAGTCCTTCTGGTCTTCTTCGAGGTCTTTTCTCCGGTAACTCGAAATCTGCAGTCTTCATAGAGGAGAAGGAAGCGGTGCCCCTATTTAAATGCTTCTAAATTATCTCCTCTATAGGGACAACAAACCCTTATTCTAGGATTCTTGCTTTTATAATCTGTATATCATCAACAGGTTTGTCAGCATGGTTTCTTCTAGCGTTTGCTATGCTGTCAACAACATTCAATCCTTCGGTTACTATTCCAAATACAGGGTGTTTACTCTGCGTTGGAGGTTTATCCCAGTCTAAGTTTGTGTTATCTGCAACGTTTATGAAGAATTGACTTCCTCCGGAGTTTGGACCTGCATTAGCCATTGAAATTGTACCACGTACGTTGGAGCTACCTTCTACAAACTCATCTTTTATTGAGTATCCTGGTCCGCCAGTGCCATCGCCTTTTGGATCTCCACCTTGTATCATAAATCCAGGAATGACTCTGTGGAACATGATTCCATCGTAGAATCCTTCACGCACAAGTTTTTCAAAGTTTCCTGCTGTGACTGGCATGTTGTCATAAAGTTCTATTTTAATGTCTCCTTTTGTTGTTTCTAGGAGTACGGTTGTCTTTTTATTTTGTTCATCCATTTTTGGAACCACCATATATAATATTAGAGCGATTACGATTATAGCAAGTATAATCTGTAGTTTGCTGAATTTCATACTACTAATAAAAAACTCATCATATAAAAATTTTCGGAAAATATAAAAGCCTGCAGTTCTGAAAATATAATGGTGTAATACACAATGGTTCTACCAATAAGGAGAATAATGCGAAAAGAGGTTGCAACGTGTAGTCCGCGTGCTAGTGTGCTTACTGCAGTAAAGACGTTGAAGCGTCTTAATACGAGCACTGTAATCATAATAGATAAGGAAGAACGCGTACTTGGAGTGTTTTCTGAGCGTGATCTTGTAAATAAGGTTGTAAGTCTTGGGAAAAACCCAAAGGACATTTCTGTTATAGATGTAATGACAACGCCTGCTATATGTGGGGATATTTCTCAGAGTGATGTTGAAATAGCAAATTTGATAATTTCTCAGAAAGTTAAGAAGGTACCTATATTGAAGAAAGGAAAACTTGTTGGTGTAGTTGCTGAATCTGATCTTTTGAAATACTTGGCAGAATCTATATTTAGCAAGTGAGAAAGATGGATAGATATACACGTGAGTTAGTAAAGACACTTAAGCCGTTAATTGGAAATTCTGCTGGGCTTATGGTGCTTCGGGAAATGAAGGAGTTGGGTTATGGTTATTCTATAGAAGATTTAAAGCCATCTGAGCGTGAAACGCTTGCTAATAGAATAATTGACCATATTGTTGGTAGATTTTACAGCCCTGCGCGTCTTACGGTGTATAGAAGTAAGCTTTATATGATTCTTGGAATTTCGAGTAGAGCGAATAATATTAGAAATGTTGATAGTCTGGGATGGACTTGAAAAATCTTAGCTTGCCATACGTTTTTCTGCGCGTCTTGAGTCGTTTACATCTATATGCTCGAACCAGTGTATGCCGTCGTTATACCAATGGTCGTGATGTAATCCCTTAACTAATCCATGGTTGGCAAGTTCAATATTCATTTTTGATGATAGTTCGTCTATGAATTTTTCAAATGATTTATCTAATGCGAGGTCAGATGCTTGATACGCATGATATTGCACTAGTTTATGTTCATCTGAGATTGCGATAATTTTTCTTCCCATGATGTTTCCTTTTGGGTCAACGGCATATAATACAGCTTTGTCAGCATCAACGGTTACATTAATTGCGTTGTAGCTGTTTCCTTTTCCAACACCAAGACAACTGTCTCTTACCACTTCTCCAATCATTAGTTGTCTCATCGGGTCAGTTTCTAGATATATACGTATAGCTTGCGGTTTAGATGGTGCTGTACTTGTGCCGAGTCTATGTATTGCAGTCATTTGTGTTTCAAGATCTGCAAGAACATTTATGTTTGTTATTTTTTTAGTTGCCTCTTGGTATGCAATGTATGGGTCTTGAGTTTCTATATCGTATTTTGCACATATATCAAGTATTTCTTCTTCATATCTTTGTCTCAGTATTTTTCTATCAGTATGTGTTTGCACACCTGCAATATAATTTCTTGACATTCCATTGGTCCATGGCTTTGTTTTTATGCCACGTGCTCTGCATCCTTGTAAGAATGAGAAATTTGTTTTATCTGTTAGGTGTGAATATGGCTTTCCTCCTACATGTTCTTGGATTATAGTTGCAAGCATTTTTTGTAATGGTTCGTATTCTTCTGAAACATGGTATATGCCGACTGCAGTTTTAAGTTCGAATGGTATTTCTTTATCGAATTTATGACCAACAATATTTTCAAGGCCAATTCTGTATGAAGCTTGCCATGCAGTAAGGATAGCTCGATTCATTTGACGGCTAAGAATTTTGATTGCTTTGCGACGACGTGCATCTGCGTGTTGTTCTGCATTTGTTCCTTCTTCTTTCTGAAATTTTGTAACTTGGTCTTGGAGTTTATCCAATCGTTTTCTTTCTGCACGAACGCGTTTGTTATCGATAGTTCCACCGCAGGTTTTTTCAACTTTGGCATAATAATTATATGCAGTTTTATATCGATCTTTTCTTGATTTTTGTACTGGTGTAGCACTAGTCATCATTGATATAGCAAATTGTGCAAGCCCATTTTGGCATGCTATGTCACGGTAGACTTTGTATGTGTCCCATGAGTTACATTGAAGTCCTTCAAGAAACCAAGCACCAAAAGGAAGATCTTCTTTAATTTGTTTATACCAGTAATCATTTGCCAACTTTTCTAGTACTGCAAGTGATTGTTCTTTTTTTGCTGCCATAATATCAAGATTTGCTCCTTTTAGGTTTTTTGCGAGCAGAGAAATTCTTTGAATTGCATTTCGTTTTTCTTGACTTCGTCTGTCGTCTTTTCCGAATTTTGTCCAGGCACTTTTGTCTTTGAAAATTCCAACAAAACGTTTGAGTTGACTTGTATTTTCATCACAAAGTTTTCCTACGTATCCTACGAGTCCATTGAAATGTGCTTCAGGAATGTTAGGACGTACTTCTTCTAAGACGTCAACCATTCTGTCAAGAGTTATGATTCGATCGGTCCCCATCGTGTCACTGAATATCTTTGTTCCTGCGGATTCTGCCATTTGGACAAGTAGAGGATGTTGATAGTTTGTGTATCCTTTTTTGTGATATCCAGAATGAAAGTTTTCAATAGATCTCATTTGAGTAGATATACCAGATGATGTTATAATGCTTTCAAATGTTGGTATGGTGATGTTTGGAAAATGTCGTATAGCTTTTCGCATAGCTTTTTTGTATGACTGCCAGTAGTCTCCAATTCTTTCTCCAAAATATTCAATATTAAAACCAGCAGTCCGAAGTGAATTGTCAGATGCTGCTTCTCTCAG
>Ga0233437_1005855_pt1 | contig 13001 bp, 12 predicted proteins | sample SI_122_August201_FD_182714 | JGI IMG/M metagenome (GOLD analysis project Ga0233437, IMG submission 182714) | Seawater microbial communities from Saanich Inlet, British Columbia, Canada - SI_122_August2016_200_MG | ecosystem: Environmental > Aquatic > Marine > Inlet | place: Canada: British... | reverse complement strand
ATTTTGAGCAATTTTGGGATAATTATAATTGGGTTAATTTGTTTTGTATCATTTTATATTTATAAAAAATATTACAAGAAAAAGTAAATATCTTATTATTTGTTTATAAGTAATAATGATGTTTTCATTCCGCAGTGGATACATAGTTTTAAATACCAGAGAAATACGTTTTACGTATAGTTATATAATGAGGTTAAAAAATGAGATTAATTATGGTAGCGATATTAATTTTACTTGTATTTAATGTATCTTGTAAAAAAGAAGTTGTTGAAAATACTGAATTACTTGAAACATTAGATATTTCAGGTTGTGAAGTTTCAGATAAAGAACCATGTTGCACTCAGCTTTGCACTGATTTTTGTATTCAAAATGGTAAACAATATACAAAACATTTTGTAAATGGAGATCATTGTCCTTGTTGGTGTGATTAATGAGGTGTGTGTAAATGAAAAATGAAGATGATTTTAGAGAAATTCAAAATTGTATGACAAAAAAGGTTGCAACAATTTCACCTGAAGCAACAGTACTAAAAGCAGCCAAACAAATGTCAAACAATTCAATTAGTTGTGTAGTTGTTATAAAAAATAAAAAACCTGTAGGGATAGTTACTGAGAGAGATTTAATTCAAAGGATTATTGTTAAAGGAAAAAATTCAACAAAAACAAAAGTTTCTGATATAATGACGGCTCCCGTTGTTTGTGTTCCACCTGAGTCCGATTTAGTACCTAGTGGAGAACTTATGAAAAAGAAAAAGGTAAGACGATTTCCTGTTACAAACGATAAAGGGGAACTTATTGGTCTTGTTACTCAAACAGACATTTTAGAAGGAATTATTCATCTCGTAAAACATATTGACTGGAAACTAGTTACTATGAAGATTTCAGTTGAAGAATATATTGAAAAATTACGAGATTCAAAAATAATTTAATTTTTATTTTATTACATTTTTAAAAAAGGGGTTTAAATTTTGAAAGTTAAGGGTTATACAGGTAAATATTTAGATATAGATTTATCTTCTAAAGAGGTAACTGTCAAAAAATTAGATCCTAAAGTTGCAAAAGATTTTCTTGGTGGTTATGGTTTTATTACAAAAACTTTAATGGAAATACCAAAAGGAACCGATGCGCTTTCAAAAAAAAATATAATTTGTTTCTGGCTTGGTCCAATGGCCGGTTCAATTGTACCAACACCTTCTAAATATTCAGTTGGAGCTAAATCACCTTTAACTGGTGTGATTGGGTTTGGAATTTCTTCAGGTTATTTTGGAGCTGAACTTAAACGTGCAGGATACGATGGAATAGTTTTTCGAGGCAAAGCAAAACATCTTTCTTATGTATTCATTGATGATGACGTTGTAAAAATTGTGGATTGTCGTGATATTGCAGGAAAAACCACATGGGAAACAGAAACGTTAATCAAAGAAAAATACAATGACGAATCAGTCAGGGTTGCATCTATTGGAATTTCTGGTGAAAAACTAAACAAGATGGCATGTATAACTAATGCTAGAAATCGTCAAGTTGGCCGGTCAGGAATGGGCGCAGTAATGGGTTCTAAAAATCTAAAAGCAGTCGCAGTTCGTGGTTCAGGTTCAATTCAAGTTCACGATCTTCCTAAACTTCTAGAATTTTGCAATGAACTCAACAAACGATGTCAAACAGGTTTAACAGAAAAATATAGAAAATATGGAACTCCAGCAAACGTTCTTGTTCATCAAAAACTTGGATGCCTTCCGACACGTAACTTCCAGGAAGGTTCATATGAACATGCAGACGATGTGTCAGGTCAAACCATGCTCAAACGTAACGTTAAAAAGTTAATAGCATGTGAAGGATGTTCAATTGCATGTGATCATTTCAATATAATTGACAAAGGCCAATATAAAGGTGCAAATGCATCAGTTGACTATGAATCCTTATGGAGTCTTGGACCAAATTGTGGAATAAATAATGTTGGTGCAATAACACTTGCTGTACAATATTGTGATACACACGGAATTGACACAATTTCAGCCGGAATGACTGTATCGTGGGCAATGGAATGTTTTGAAAAAGGCCTTTTGACAAAAGAAGACACAGACGGACTTGACCTAAAATTTGGAAACCACAAAGCAATGGTTGAATGTGTGCGCCGTATGTGTTTTAGAGAAGGAAACTTAGGCGAACTTCTTGCAGATGGTTCAAAAATTGCTGCAAAAAAAATAGGAAAAAAATCAATAAATTATTCTATTCAATGCAAAGGAATGGAATGGGCAGGATATTCTATGCGATCACTTCAAACTGGAACTCTTGGATTTTGCACGTCTGTTCGAGGTGCATGTTATCTTAGGTCAGGTTCATACCAATACGACGTAAAACATACCGTCGATAGATTTAGTCTTGACGATACACGTGGGAAATTAGTTAGTGACGGTGAAGACATTTATTCAGTGATTGACTCACTTATCATATGTAAATTCACACGTAAAATATATAAAAACGACAACGAACTCTGTAAATTATTATATCTAGTAACAGGCATTAAATGGACAGTTAAAGAATTCTTAAAAACCGGAGAACGAATCCATAATCTTGCAAAACTTTTCAATATAAAACACGGTTGGAAAAAGTCCGATGACTATCCGCCATGGAGGGCATTTAACGAATATCTAAAAGATAAACCAGTCCTTCGCGCAATAAAAAGTGAACATAAAAACATTCTAAAATCGTACACAAAACTTCACGGAATGAAAAAGTTTCCAGTTACCGTATTTGATAAAAAAGGTGCAATAATCAGAAAAGACGAATATGAAGTAGCACTGTTATCATACTACAAAGCTAGGGGTTGGGACAAGGATGGAATCCCAACGAAGAAACTACTCAAAGAATTGAGACTTGAGGAGTATAAATGAAAAAGATTGACAACTTTTATATTCTTTTACCTTTAATTATTATTGGTTTTTTAATTATTGGTTATTTTGCATTATATTTTGGTATGAAGGGAGGTACTAGATTTTTACCTGATAGATGTTCTTTTGGTCCAGAGATTCAATGTATTGATTATTCAATAATAAATTCAGGTGATAGAACAGTAATTTTTCAATTAAAAAATAATTTTGGAGAAGAAGTTATTTTAAATGATATTAATGTTAATCTAAATAGTCAAAAATCTCAAGGTTGTAATATTCAACAGATTAAAAAAGAAGATGAAGTACAAAAATTTCATTCAATTTCTTGGGAAAAAGATTCTATTCTTGAAATTAGTTCTTATTGTTTAAATTTTAATGATAGATTTAATAAATATGAAAAAGCTTTATTTAATATTCAAATTGAGTTAGAAAATAAAAATTTGATTGAAGGTAAATTGTTTTCCAAAATTAATAATTCTCAATATGAAAAATATCATATGTATAAACAAATTTTAAAATATGTTTATGTATTTTTATTTTTTAGTATTTTTATTTTTTTAATTCATAATAAAGAAAATAAAAAAATTATTAGAAATAAAAAACTATTAGGAATTATTTTATTTACTTTAATTATTTTAGGATATATTATTTTTTATTCAAGTATTTTTGGAGCAAAATTTTTAAAGTAAAAATGGCAGAAAAAAATAGGAAAATGTTGAAAAACAAGTTTAAACTAATTTTAATCTCATCTTTAATATTTATCTTTCTAATTCAATTTAGTTTTGGATGTAGATCTGAATATTGTACTATGAATCGTAATATTGAATGTATTGATATATCAACTATATATTCAGATACTAATACTTTAACCTTTAATTTAATTAACAAATTAGATAAAAATATATTAATAAATGATATTGAAATATTAATTAGAGATGATGAAGATTTAAAGTGTGATACATTTATTAATAATAATAAGGTTACAAAAGAAAATTATGATTATCTTTGGAAAAAAAATAGTGAAATAAATTTAATTTCAAATTGTAATGGTGTTATTTCAAATTATAAAAAGTATGACGAATTATTTTATAGTATAAAAATAGTTGATGAGAAGGATAATGAGTATGAAGGCCATATATCTTCACAATTAAATTATTCAGAATATAAAAAGAATGAATTGATTAAAAAAATATTTTCAATTGTAGTATTTTTAATAATTTCAATCTCAATAATTATTTATTATTTATATAATAAAAAAGGATTAATATTTAACATTATTATGGTTATAATTATGATTATAATTTTTTTAATAGGTGTTAGGTTGTTTTTTTCAAATATAGGTTTAAGAAAATGTTAATAGAAATTAAATAAAAAATGACAAAAGAAAAAAAGAGGAAAATCATCATCTGTGACCCTGAGCTTTGTACGGGTTGTAGGATATGTGAATACGCATGTGCAGGACATAATGATAATTCTCTTAATCTCAGACATTCGCGTATGAAAGTTGTACGAATGGAACCTATTACTAATCTTGCGATGAGTTGTGTTAATTGTGAGGATCCTGATTGTGTTAAAGGTTGTCCACTTCAGGCCATTGTTTACGATGAAAAAGAGGGAATCATTGTTGTGGATGAAAAAAAGTGTGATGGTTGTGGACTTTGTATTGATAGGTGTAAGTTTGGCAGTTTGACACTAGCTCTAAGAGATAATAATGTGTTTGTTTGTGATTATTGTAAAGATTATGATTCGCCTAGATGTGTTGAATTTTGTCCAAAGGATGCACTTAGTTATGAAGTTGCAACTGATAAACATTTTCAAGGATTAATTAAGAAAATAAAAGAAGATAATGAAAATAATGATAACGAAGAAGAATCAAATTAAATTAAGAAAGAATAACAATAAAAAATAATAAAAAAGAATGACAAATCAGAAACGAGTTGATGGATTTAGAAAATATTTAGGAGCCACAAATGAGTTTAATTTAGATGATAAATCATTCAATACTTTAGTTGGTTTAGTTAATGTTCTTAAGAGTCTTGATAAAAAGACATTCAATGTTTATTGTAATGCAAACAAAAATGATTTCTATAATTGGATTTATTATTCAATTGGCGACCATCGTCTTGCTCGTGATATCATGAATATTCGAATTAAAGAAAATATGGTTGATATTATTGAGCGAAGGATTGTTGACTTAAAAGATTTTGCAAGGCACCCTGAGAATTCACAGATTTTGAAAAAGATTGATATGTATATTGATCACGTCAAGTTTTATATTGATAACGAAGTATGTTCAAATTGTGAAATTTGTAGCCTTGTTTGTCCAAAGGAAGCAGTAGTTATAAAGGATGGTAAAAAGACAGTTAGTGATGATTGTACTTTATGTGGTTTTTGTGAGAATTTTTGTCCAGTTGAGTGTATTGAACATACAAATAACGACGACAGAAAAGATTTTTACCATGAAAACAAGATGATACCTCTGATGCCTAAATCTCATGAAATTAACCAAGTAAATGCAAGAAAATTATTCAAAGGTAAACACACTGTAAAAAGTGATTGTCCGCCTGGTTGTGAGTTGTGTGTGGCAGCTTGTCCAATTAATATTATGCATAGGTTTGATGGTAATAAAGAACGAAAAAAAGTTAAAACTTGTAGCAGTAAATGTTTAATGTGCGGTGCATGCATGAACGCTTGTCCACATGATTTAATTGAAATTAAACGTGTTCATATCATCCATGATGGTGATGAATATTCTAATACATGGAATTTAGCATTAGAAATGTTGACACGAGTTGAAAATAAGAGTTTTTATCATAATAATCAGAATCATAACAAAATTGTAGGGCTTGTTAATAAAACTGGAATTAGAAAGTTCAAAGACATTGTTAAAGATGTTGAAGAAGGTAATTAAAAGATGGTTAAAAAGAAATTAAAAAAATCAGTAAAGAAGATTGTTAAGAAAAAAACAGTTAAGAAAGTAGCTAAGAAAGTAGCTAAGAAAGCAGCTAAGAAAATAACTAAAAAAATTGTAAAAAAGTCCACTAAACCTATTAAAAAACTAACTAAAAAACTAGTCAAAAAAACAGTTATTAAAACAAAACCTGTTAAAAAAGTAGTCAAAAAAACAATAAAAAAATCTAAACCAATCAAAAAAGCAATTATCAAAACAAGCTTAAAAAAGAAAACAAAAAAATCAGGTAAAAAATCTGTATCTGCTAAATTAAAAGTCAAAGCAGATCTTAACACATTCATAAAACGTCCAACTGATAAAATACAAGTCGGAGTTTTTCTTTGTCATTGTGGTAAAAATATTGGTGGTGTAGTTGACGTTCCAAACGTAACTGAGTATGCAAAAACACTTCCAGATGTAGTATTTGCAGATGATAACTTATATTCTTGCGCAGACCCAGGTCAGGATGCAATTAAAAAGGCAATTAAAGATCATGGTATAAACAGAGTTGTAGTTGCAGCATGTTCACCAAAAATGCATGAGCCAACATTTAGGCGATGTATCACTGAAGTTGGTCTTAATCCTTATTTTCTTGAGATGGCAAATATTCGTGAACATTGTTCGTGGGTACATATCTGGGAAAAAGAAAAAGCAACAGAAAAATCAAAAGACATTGTTGCAATGGCAGTTGCTAAAGCCAGACATTTACAGCCACTTGAAAACATTGGTGTGTCAGTTGAGAAAAAAGTTCTAATTATTGGTGGCGGTATTGCTGGTTGTCAGGCAGCTCTTGATTTAGGTGACATGGGTTTTGGTGTATATTTAGTAGAACGTGAGCCAAGCATTGGCGGAAGAATGGCACAACTCGATAAGACGTTTCCAACAATGGATTGTTCGATTTGTATTGAAGGTCCAAAGTTAGTTGACGTTGGTCGTCATCCAAACATTAAACTCCTTACGTTTACAGAAGTTCAAGAAGTAACTGGATTTATTGGTAGTTTTCATGTAGTTGCTAAAACCAAACCTCGTTACGTTGATATGGACAAATGCACAGGTTGTGGTGAATGTACCTTAGTTTGTCCAGTTGTTAAACCAAGCAAATTTGAAGTGAATTTAAAACCAACTAAGGCAATCGCAGCTCATTTTCCTCAAGCAGTACCACAAAGGTATTCAATTGATCCTGATGCTTGTATTAAATGTTACAAATGTGCTGACGTGTGCGGTGCACGTAACGCAATTGATTTTACTCAAAGAGAAGTTGAACATAAGTTTAAAGTTGGAACAATTATCGTTGCAACTGGATGTGAAAGTTTTAATCCAATCAATAAATCAGAGTATGGATTTGGTAGGTATGAAAACGTAATTGACGCAATCGAATTTGAACGAATCGTTTGTGCTGGTGGTCCAACTGGCGGTCACCTAATTCGACGTGATAAAAAAGAAGCAAAACGTTATGCATTCTTACAATGTGTTGGTTCTCGTGACAAAACATGTGGTAACGAATATTGTTCAAATGTATGTTGTCTAAACAGTATTAAATTATCATTATTAATCAAAGAGCACGTACCTGATGCAGATGTATCAATATATTATATGGATATTCGTGCGTTTGGTAAGGGCTTTGAAGAACTTTATGCAAGAGCTAGAAATGCAGGTGTTCAGTTTGTTAAAAGTCGAATATCAAGCATTGTTGAGGGTGTTGATAAAAATTTAATTCTTACAGGTGAAGATGTAATAAACGGTGGAGTTTTTAAGCAAGAAGTTGATTTAGCAATTTTAGCAACAGGCATGATTCCAGATAGATCATCAAAAAAACTCTCAGAAATTCTTCACATTCCAAGAAATAACGATGGATTTTATTTAGAATCACATCCAAAATTAAAACCGCTAGATAGTCCAGGTGATGGGATATATTTAGCAGGAAGTGGCGAATCACCAAAGGATATTAAAGATTCAGTTATTAGTGCATCAGGCGCAGCAGCAAGAGCAGCAATACCAATGAATAAAGGTAAAGTTTTCATTGAAGGAATAACAGTATTAGTTGAACAAGAAAAATGTATTGGTTGTGGTAAATGTGTGAAAGCTTGTCCATACGGTGCAAACTCGCTCGTTGACAAAAAATGTGTACATAACGAAGTAAAATGTCACGGTTGTGGAACATGTGTTGCTGAGTGTCCAACGTCAGCTCTTGATCAAAAACATTTTACAGACCAACAAATCATGGCACAAATTGACGCTGCCCTTGCCGATAATCCAAAAGATAAAATCATGGCATTTTGTTGTAATTGGTGTAGTTACGGTGGAGCAGATTTAGCAGGTGTATCACGGTTTCAGTATCCTCCAGAGATTAGAATTATTCGTGTGATGTGTTCGGGTAGAATATCAGAAAAATTTGTAATGCGAGCATTTGAAAAAGGTGCACCAATTGTTTGGGTAACTGGATGTCATTTACCTTCAGATTGTCATTACATTTCAGGCAACCATTTTGCAAAGTCACGAATTGAAGCACTCCAAAAAAAGTTACCTGATAAAATTGGATTACCAAGCGACCGACTTAAACTAAATTGGATAAGCGCCGCTGAAGGAATAGTATTTGCAAATTACGTCGATAAATTAGTCAAAGAGTTAAAAGAAATTAATGGGAAATAATAAAATGGAAGAAAATATCAATTTCGAATTGCGAACAAAAATCATTAAAGAAATCCCAGATTTAAAGAAATGTTTCCAATGCGGTACATGTGTATCTAGTTGTCCAGCTAAGATTTATTCAGGTCATTTCTCACCTCGTGAATTTATTTTAAAATGTTTACACGGATTACAAAAAGAAGTTATCAATGATGATCTTTGGCGATGTATAACATGCCATAGTTGCAATGAACGTTGTCCTCAAGATGTTAATCCATATGAAGTAATCGTTAAGATGAAGAATATTGCAGTACGTGAAGGATTACTAAGTGAGGAAAAACAAAAAGAAGTAGTATTTGCATTTAATAATTTAATTGAAACGGGTTGTCCATATCCAGTAAATGAACTTACACAAAAGAAAAGGGAAGATTTAGGTTTAAAACCAATCAAAACAGATAAGATTAAGGTCTGTGAAAAGAAATAGAGAATGGTAAATAAGAAAACAAAAAAGAAAACTGTAAAAAAGACGGTTAAGAAGGTTGCAACAAAAAAACCAGTTATTAAGCAACCTCCAATTATTGAAACTAAAGAGGAAACTCCAGTTCAAGAAAAACCTCAAAAATATGCATTCTTTGTTGGATGTACAACACGTGTACGATTACCTTATATTGAAAAGTTATCTCGAGATATATTTGCGAAGTTAGATATTGAACTTGTTGACCTTGAATTTTCATGTTGCCCAACGGCGCGTATTGCTAAAGATGTTGATGAAAAATCTTGGTTACTTATTGCTGCAAGGAATTTAGCACTCGCTGAAAAAGAAGGATTGCCTGTTCTATCAATGTGTACTGGTTGTACTCAAACATTAATGGAAGCAAAACATGACCTTGAGGATATTGATACAAAAAAAGAAGTTAACAAAAAACTTGCTGAATTTGATTTGGAATATACTGGTGTTGTTGAAGTTAAATTTTATGCACAGCTTATTCACGAATTACAAGATAAAATAAAACCTTTGATTACAAATAAACTCAATTTAAGAATTGCAACACACAGTGGTTGTCATATTTTACGTCCATCAAAAATCATGAAGTTTGACGATCCCGAAAATCCAACTAAACTTGATGAACTTGTAACTCTGCTTGGAGCAGATTCTGTAGATTATCAAAAGAAACCACTCTGTTGTGGATTTCCAATATATAATGTTGATGTAGAAGCTGCTAAATTAATCATGAAAGATAAAATTTCGATGATAAACGCAGATTGTATGTTTGTAGTTTGTCCAACATGTTTTGAATACTTTGAACTTCATCAAAAGGTAATCGCAAATGAGATGGGATTCAAACCAATTATGATATTTCATTTCATGCAACTTCTAGGGACAGCGATGGGTTATTCAATAGAGGATATTGGCTATGAACATTTGCGGTTCAAGGAAGAAGGGTTCTTAGAGAAATTGAAAAGGGATTGATTGTTTTGAATTGTGATTTCTTTACAATGAAATATGTGATTATCTTAATTTTAGAAAATGGAATTTTTAAGTAGTTATACATATAACATTTTAATAATTGCAAATCTTTATATTTAACATATATTTATTTATAAATAAAGATTAAAATGACTAAATTAAAAGTTCAAGATACTGAAATTAATATTTTAAAAATTGGAGATAATGACTTTATTTCATTGACAGATATGTTAAAGGCCAAGGATGGAGATTTTTTTATTTCAGATTGGTTAAGAAACCGTAATACTGTTGAATTCTTAGGGGTTTGGGAACGAATTCATAATCCTAATTTTAATTATGGCGAATTCGCCATAATTAGAAGTAAAGCTGGATTGCATAATTATAAAATTAGTGTTAAAGAATGGGTTGCTAAAACTAATGCTATTGGGTTAAGATCTACTGCTGGAAGATATGGCGGAACTTATGCTCATAAAGATTTAGCTTTTGAATTTGGTATGTGGATTAGTGCAGAATTTAAAGTTTATTTAATATTAGAATTTCAAAGATTAAAAAAAGAAGAACAAAAGAAGTTTGGTTGGGATGTTAAAAGACAATTGACTAAAATAAATTATAGAATACATACTACTGCTATTAAAGAAAATTTGATTCCTAAGAAATTAAATGGAAGTGAAATAAATCAAATTTATGCAAGTGAAGCTGATGTTTTGAATATGGCTTTATTTGGGATTACTGCAAAAGAGTGGAGAAAATCAAATAAAGATAAGAAAGGAAATATACGAGATTATTCTAACATTTCTCAATTAATTTGTTTATCTAATTTAGAAAGTTTTAATGCTCTATTCATTGAAGAAGGTTTAAGTCAGAGTGGTAGGTTATTTAAATTAAATAATATTGCAATTTCTCAAATGAAATTACTAACTAAAGATAATCATGTAAAACGGTTAGGGGGAAAATAATGGCAAATAAAGAAGGAAACCAAATGGTTATAAGTTGTAACCAGTTGAAAAAGGAGCAACTGAAATGTTAAAAAAGTTAAAATAAATATTCGGAGTATAAATAATGCTTAATAGGACAATAATATATGATGCTACAACAGAAAATTTTTGTCAAGATGTTATGACTAATAGAATTACTGCTATTATGAGGGAAAATTTTAAAAATTATTTTGGTCGTACTGTGCAGGATTCAGAATTTAATTCCTGGCAAAATTCTTTACAATATGTCAAAAATTTAATTGATTTAAGTCAGTTAAAAAACAATAAAATTGTTTTAGAATATGAAGTTCCATATAATACCAAAAGAATTGATTGTATGCTTTTTGGAAAAGGTGTTAATGATAAATCATATATTATTGTAATTGAATTAAAACAATGGAGTAAAGTAAGTGTAATTGAAGGAGAAGAAAATTTTGTTGAAACTTGGACTGGCGGTAATTTAAGAAAAGTTGCACATCCTTCCGAACAAGTTCAAGGATATCATAATCATTTACTTAATTTTGTTGAAATTTTTGAAATGGATTCTAATTATGAACTTTTTAGTTGTTCATATTGTCATAATTATTCACGAACACAAGACGTAGGATTATATGATCAAACATATAAGAAAGTATTAGATAAATTTCCATTATATGCTAAAGAGGATGTAATTGCTTTTTCAAAAAAATTAAAAGAATTGCTATCCAAAGGAAATGGGTTTGAAATTTTTAATAGATTTATGCAAAGCCCAATTCGTCCTTCGAAAAAACTTCTTCAAAATACGGCAAAAATTATTGAAAACAAAGTTGTTTTTTCTTTATTAAATGAACAATTAGTTGCTAAAAATGTAATTTTATCAAAAGTTAAACGAACTGAAAAACTTAATGAAAAAAATGTAATTCTTGTTAATGGAGGTCCAGGAACTGGAAAATCTGTAATTGCATTAAACATACTCGCTGAAATGGCTAAAAAAAATAAAAAAATATTTTATGCTTGTAAATCAAAACCATTTATAGAAGCTTTAAAAAATACGGTTGGTAAGGATGGCAAATTATTATTTTCTAATTTGAATCGTTTTATTCCTAGTAAAATTAATGAAAATGATATTGATATTTTATTAGTTGATGAAGCTCATCGAATTGGAAAATCAAGTAATTTTCAGTTTACAAAACCAGAAGATAGAACTGATATGCCTCAAATAGAACAATTAATTAGATGTGCTAAAACATCTGTTTTTTTTATTGATGACAAACAAGTTGTTAGATTTCAAGAAATAGGAAATTCAGAAGTTATTAAAGAAACTGCTCTTAATTTAGGATGTAAAAAACCTGAAGAAGTGGAATTAAGATCCCAATTTAGATGTAATGGTTCTGATAATTATTTAGATTGGTTAGAATCAATTTTAGGATATTCTGACAAACCTAAAAAATTAATTAAACAAGATAATTTTGATTTCCAAATTTTTGATAGTCCTCAAAAACTATGTGATTTTATCGCATCAAAAGAAGAAGAAAAAGAGAATTCAGCTAGATTAGTTGCTGGATTTTGTTGGGAATGGAGTAAAACTCTTGATGAAAATGGAAATCTTCAAAAAGATGTTAAAATTGAAGATTTTGCAATGCCATGGGAAACTCATGGACAAATTACACCACCTAAAGGATATGTTCGTTGGTATGAATGGGCGTATAAAACATCAGGTGTTAAACAAATTGGTTGTATTTATACAGCTCAAGGATTTGAATTTGATTATATTGGTGTTATTATTGGCGAGGATTTGAAATATGATGTTGAAAATGATTGTTTAATTGCTGATATTTCAAAAACTAAAGATCCTACACTGAGAAGAGGAAAAAATAATTTTGAAAAATATGTTAAAAATATTTATCGTGTTCTTATGTCAAGGGGAATGAAAGGATGTTATGTTTATTTTGTTGATAAAAAAGTTGAAAACTATTTTAAAAAAAATATTCGGTTTTAACATGAAATTTTCCGATAATTTCTTGTTAACTTATATTAAGGTGTATTAAAATAAATAATATATGCCAATTTATCGTAATATTAAGTACATTAAAGATAAGGATTTGTTGTGGAAAATAT
>Ga0233437_1005854_pt1 | contig 13001 bp, 10 predicted proteins | sample SI_122_August201_FD_182714 | JGI IMG/M metagenome (GOLD analysis project Ga0233437, IMG submission 182714) | Seawater microbial communities from Saanich Inlet, British Columbia, Canada - SI_122_August2016_200_MG | ecosystem: Environmental > Aquatic > Marine > Inlet | place: Canada: British... | reverse complement strand
GATAATCAGCATCCAGTATTGTGTCGTGGCGACAGCGTAGAGCCTTAGATACGTAAAGGCAACCGCCCCCACGATGGGGCCTTCAAAGATCATGAAGCCGCCCAGAAGGACCATATAGACCACTTCACCTGAAAAAACCCAGTTACAGATTTCAGGTGTGATGTGGCCGTTGACAAAACTCCAGATGCCCCCTGAAAGCCCTGAGAAGGTCCCCGAAATAATGAACGCATACAGGCGGTATCGCTTCACCCGAACGCCGATCATTTCAGCGCGAAGTTCATTGTCCCGGGTGGCCTGCAGGATTTTTCCGAATGGAGAGTTCACAATGGCCAACATGGTAAGGCTTGCGGCCGCGAAAATTCCCACAACGATGTAATAATAAGGACCGCACAGGAATTGGAAGCGTCGCATTCCCTCGAATTCATATCCGAAAAAGAGAGGGATGGGTATGCGGATGCCGTCGGACCCGCCCGTGAAGTGGTACGCTTTTTCAAGAACTGCAAAAAGAAGCATGCAAAGCGCCAGGGTGAGGATGGAGAAAAAAACCTTGGTGTGGCGGACGCATACCAGTCCGAAAAGAGCCGATATGGCCGCTGAAACCAGGAGCGCCGCCAAAATGGCGTTTTCAAAGGTAAAGTGATCGGGTAAATACATGTAGAGGAGCCCCACGGCATAGGCCCCCGCGGCAAAGTATGCCCCGTGTCCGAATGAGAGAAGCCCCGTATAACGCAACAACAGGTTCACTCCCAGCGCCATGATGGCAAGCGACAGCCCCGTTTCCATGAGGGTCACATGGTAAGGGGTTATGAATTGCGGCAGGACAAGAAGGACAATCAATGTGGCCGCATAGCAGGCGGCACGGGCGTTCAGTATATACTTTTTCATCAATTTCCCCTTCTATTTCTGACCAAACAGACCTTCAGGCCGAATCACAAGAATCACCACGGCTATCAAGAAAAGCAGCGGCATTTCAAGTTCCGCAAAATAGGCAATGGTGAAGGATCGTGTGAGCCCCACGATGAGGGCACCCAGAAAGGCACCCTTCAGACTCCCCAAACCGCCGATGACCACCACGATGAATGCCATGATCAGCGGGTCCATTCCCATCCCCATTACGGCGGGCGTGGTCGGGACCACCAGGGCTCCGGCAAGCCCCGCAAAGGCGGAACCCAGCATAAAGGCGGCGATGGTCAAACTTCTCATGGGAATGCCCATGGCCTGGGCCATCTCCCGATCCATCTCTATGGCGCGAAGCATGATGCCCAGTCGGGTTCGGACCATCAGCCACCAGATGAAAAGTCCCGCAGCCGCAGCCACGGCCATAACGAACAAAAAATAGATGGAGTAGGTGTGCCCCATAATGTCGAGGCTGCCCATGGCGTCAAAGGGTGTCGAAGCATAACGAGACTCGCCGCCGAAGATCAGTTTGATGAGATCCTCGATCAGCATGAGAATGCCGAAGGTGATGAGAAGCTGATACTCCAGTGCACGTCGGTACATATGTTTGATCAGGGTCGTTTCCAGCACAAACCCCACCAACCCTGCCACGACCACGGCGCCCAGGACAGACACCAGCAGCATGACGGGAAGGCTGCTCTGGGCCATGAGCCCGATCAGGAAGGCGGCCATGAAGCCGCCGACGGCATAGAGAGACCCATGGGCCAGGTTCAAAATGCCCATGACGCCCAGGATGATGTTTAATCCCAGGGAGGTCAGGAAGAGAAAGGCCGCAAAGTATAGTCCGTTGAGGGCATATATCAGCCCCATAGGCAAAGGCCCTCCTTATGCCGTTGGGTAAATGTTGGTTGAAGTGTCAAAATCCGTTCCATTTGGCGGCGGAAGTTGCCTTCCGCCGCTCTCAATGGATTTACGCTCCCGGCCGTTGTAGCTTCGCTACTTTGGCGGAGTCGGCTAGGCCTTCCAGCCATTAATCCAGGCCTCAGTGGAGATGCCTGCCGGTGCGTTCACCTGAAATGAGGGGAACACTTCCAGTTTGTCGGGATCCAGGATCGGGAAAGGATATCCCTTCACTTTTTTAGAGATTCCCACCAAACAGTCTTCTCGGGCGTTGTGGTCCTTATTGATGACCAGATACCCTGAAGGGGTTTCCAGGCTCATGTTGCCCAGGGCTTTGGCAATCTCTTCGATGCGTGGCCATCCCCCCACCAGGCTCGACGCCTTTTCCACGGCGGTCTTATAGGATGCGATGGCCTGAAAGGCATGGTATGAAGGATAGGTGGGGTATTTTTTGTAACGTTTCTTGAATTCTCCCACAAACCATTTATTCAGAGGCCATTTGTCCCAGGCGGGATAGAGAAAGTAATGGGCCCCCGCACAACAGAGAAACTGGCCCTCGGGAAAGGCGTCGCCGATCTCCTGGGGATAGGGTTCTCCCCGGCTCATGGCCAATTTTGCCTGTTTAAAGAACCCGGCGCCCATGGCCTGTTTGATGAAGGTCACGGCATCTCCTCCCCAGAGGGATGAATGGACGATCTGGGCCCCCGAGCCCATCAGCGCGCTCACATGGGCCGTATAATCGGTCGTGAAAATCTTGGGCCAAAGCGTCTTCACGATCTCCACATTCGGCAGGAGTTTTTTGATGGCCAGTTGAAAAATATGCCATGAATCCCGGCCCCAGGCGTAGTCCTGGTTAATGGCGGCGATTTTTTTCACATCCGGCATATATTTCTTGATGGCCAGGGCCAGGGCGATGTTGTCTTGGCCCAGGTGCGCTGCCGTCCGAAATCCCAGCTCAAACTTGGGGACCTTAAAGGGGGATTTTTTCTCCTCCATGAGCACGTGTGTTCCACAGTCATAGGCCAGCATGAGCCCGCCCAGTTCATCGGACATGGGAATCACCGCCTTGCAGTCACCCGAAGAGATATAACCCAGGATCACGTCCACTTTGTCTTCCAGGATCAATTTCCTCGCCAACTCCACCTGCCCTTTGGCGCCGCCCGCTTCATCCAGGCTGATCAGATCGATTTTCCGTCCCAGGATTCCGCCCTGTTTGTTGTAAACATCGGCCATCATTTTGTAGGAATTGTTGCCGGGAATGCCAAATGGCCCGGCTGCCGGTCCGCTCAAAAAGCTTATGGCCGCCACTTTGATCGGGGTTTTGGGAATGGTTTTTTTCTTCGCAGCACCGGCATGAGTAGCGCCGCCCAGAATCATGCCACCGGCCGCCAAGCCGGCAACACCCGTCGTCTTCATGAAATCACGTCTTCCAATTCTTTTCTCAGTCATTGCTAAGCCCCCTTCTCCACCTTAAAGTTGTTAGCGCCATGATGACAATCTTCATTCTCATCGCCTGCCTACCCGCGGTTTGCTAATGCCACCACCTCCTTATTCACGTTTTGTGCTATTTTGGTATAATACCACTTGCCTATGGGAAATTCCATGTTGGTTGTTAAAAGTTAAATATACGGAAACCGGGTTTATGAAACAAGACAATAATTATCGAATGCTCAAGGTGAGGTTGTTGAATTGAAAAATTCAGTAACCTCGCGGTTGAATTTTTTGTGTTCCTCCATGAAGAAGCAATGGCGCTTGCCAGGGTACAGGTGAAGCCCGGCTTCCGGCATCAGCTCTTTGAGTATTAACGCGTTTTGGGTGGGCACCAGATGATCGTCATTGCCGGCCATGATCAGAGTGGGCGCGGAGATATCGCCCAGTCGGTCTACAGTGTCATGACCCAGGCAGGCATTGAATTGACGAAGGAACGCATCCGGCGGTTGAACATGACGCATGGAAATTTTCATAAACTGCTCAATCTGTTTCGGCTGGTTGGTGATGAATTCATCACTGAAATAGATGTGCATATCTTTGCGCAGGATCTGTTCATTGGTCAGTCCCTCATTGGCCACATAAGCGTTTCGCGTCTTCTCGCTCATGAGAACAGCCTTTTGGCCCCCGCAGGAGGTGCAGCCTAAAACCAGGCCTTGAACCAGGTCGGGGCGGCTGATGGCCAGCTCCTGAGCGATATAGCCGCCCATGGATATCCCCAGCACGTGGGTTTGTTCGATCCCCAAGGCATCCATCAAACCAGCCGTATCGTCGGAGAACATGCTGATTGAATAATCCGACTCCGGTTTGTCACTGCGCCCCGCTCCACGGTTATCAAATGCGATGACCTGGAAGTGGCGTGACAACTCGGGTATTTGCCGATACCACCACTCGGTGTTGCGCTTGAGCCCCATGATCAGCAACAAGGGAAAGCCCCGGCCGTGCATTTCGTAATACATTTGAATATGGTTGACTTTGATCATGGGCATGGCGTTCTCTCCCTATTTCGTCTTTCCGAATTGAAGCAGTCCTTTGATGCGGGTAACGCTTGTCTGGAACCCCATCAGCAGCCCGTTGGGCAGTAGTAGCACAACGATCACCAACATGGCTCCGTAAATCATAAAACGGTAGTCCTCAAGTCCCCTCAATAGCTCAAGACCCACGATCAAGGTGAAGGCACCCAGCGTGGGGCCCAGGAAGGTGCCGATGCCACCCACCAGGGTAATGGCCACCACCTCTACCATCTCTCCAACGCTGAATACTGACTCCGGTGTCAGTATGGACAGATAGTGGGCATAAAATGCGCCGGTGACCCCGGCGAAAAAGGAGCTGATCAAAAAGGCAATCAACTTGTAGCGGGTGATGTCCACCCCCAGGCTGGCAGCGGCGTCCTGATCTTCTCGCAGGGATTTCAGGGCCAGTCCCACCTTGGAATTCATCAGCCAGTACATGGCCAGCATGGCCAGGATATAGATTCCCAGCATCACGTAGTAGTTGGGCACTTTGCTGCCGCTCCCGAAGTTCACGGTCAAGAAATTCCCCAGACTGAAGCCTGTCAAGGGCGGTATGCCGGACAGGCCCATTTCTCCACGGGTCAGGGATACCCAGTTTTTACAAACCACCAGAAGGATTTCCGAAAAGGCCAGGGTCGCGATGGCGATGTAAGGCGCGATTCTCAGTCGTAGGCAGGGAATACCGATGGCCAGGCTCAATAGCGCCGCAAACAGGCCGCCCAGAGGCAGGCCCAGCCAGGGTGAAACCCCCAAATGAATGGTAATGATTGCCGAAAAATAGGCGCCCAGACCGTAAAAGGCCTGGTGGCCGAAACTCAATATGCCGGCGTAGCCCACCATCAGGTTCCAGGTGGAGGCCAGGGCAGCGTAGATCAGGCATATGGTAAGGATGTTAAGGTAGTAGTCGTTGTGTATGAGCAAAGGTAACAGCGCCAGCAAGGCGAAGGTGCCCCAGAGGGTTGTCGGGTTGGCGACACGCAGCCTCAGAAGCAGTTTTCTGGCGGGCATTGGGTCCATCACCACTCCTTTGCCCCGAAAAGACCGGATGGCTTTATCACCAGTATGATGATCAACAGGGAAAAGGAAATGAGGTCTTTCCATCCCGAAGACAAAAAGAGCACCGAGAAGCTTTCGCACAGGCCCAGTATGAAACCACCCAGGATCGCCCCGGTAAAACTGCCAAGGCCGCCCAGGATGACTACGATCAGGGCCTTGATCAAGGGCACCATTCCCATCCAGGGATTCACCGAAAATATGGGGGCCAGGGCGCTGCCGGCCAGAGCGGCCAGGGCAGCGCTGAGACCAAAGGTGATGGTGTATATGCGCCGGAAGGGAATGCCCATCAGAATGGCCGCTTCGTTGTCCTGGGCCGTGGCCCTGAGGGCCAGGCCGAAGCGCGTGTGTTTGACGATCTGCCAGAAGGTGATGATCACCACCAGGGTCAGGGCGAGAATGTACAGGCGGTGCCAGGCAAAAGCCATGCCCCAGATTCGCAGAACACCGTCAAACATATAAGGGACGTTCAGGAAATCGCCGCCCCAGAACTTGAAGGCAAAGTTCTGAAGGAAGATCCCGGCGCCCAGGGTGGCTACCACCGTGCTGATGTCCCAGCCCGGCTTGCCCATGAGCGGGCTGATAATGGATTTTTCAAGAATGAAAGCGATTATGAATATCAAAAAGACGGCGATGGGCACCACCAGCCAGGGGGGCAGGCCAAGTATCATCAGACCGAAATAGGTGCCGAAGCCTCCCAGCATATAAAATTCACCGTGGGCGAAATTCAACATCTTCATGGTTCCCCAAATGAGGGTGAGGCCGGTGGCGACCAGTGCATACATGGAGCCCAGCACCAGTCCGTTCACAGCCTGCTCAATTATTATGGGTAAGGTAAACATACCAGTTCCAACCTGTTTACATGCCGAGATAGGCTTCTTTGACGTGGGGGTTGGCCAAAAGGGCCTGAGCGTCGTCATGCATCACAATGCGACCGCTTTCCAGGACATAACCTCTCTGGGCCACGCCCAGGGCAATATTGATGTTTTGTTCCACCAGCAAGATGGTAACCCCTTTATCGTTGATAGACCGCACAATCTCCATGACATGATCAACAAACTTGGGCGACAGGCCCAGGGAGGGCTCATCCAGAAACAACAAATCCGGCTGGGACATCAGGGCCCTGGCAATGGCCAGCATCTGCCGTTCGCCACCGCTAAGCGTTCCGCCCATCTGATTGCGCCTCTCCTTCAACCTGGGAAATAAATCGTAATTCTTTTCAAGAAATTCTTCCTTGCGGTTCCAGACTTTATTGACATATGCGCCTATTTTCAGATTTTCCTCCACTGTCATGCCGGTAAATATCTTGCGGCCTTCCGGGACCATGGATAAACCCAGAGAAACCCTCTCGTTGGCCGGCACCGCATTGACGTCCTTGCCCAGCAGGGAAATCTTGCCGGCGGCCACGGGAACCAGGCCACAGATGGCCTTGAGCAGGGTCGTTTTTCCGGCGCCATTGGCGCCGACCAGGGTGCATATCTCTTTGGGCCGAACCCGAATGGAAATGTCCCACAAGGCCTGAGCGTCTCCGTAAAATATCTGTAAATCCTTGACTTCAAGCATGGCCCTGTACTCCGAGATAGGCTTCAATCACAGAGGCATCGTTGGCCACAACCGCCGGGGGCCCTTCACAGATTTTTTTGCCCTGGTCAAGCACTACGATTCTTTCAGAGACGTTCATGATCACCTTCATGATGTGCTCAATGATCAATACGGTGATGTTTCTCTGGCGCAGGGTGGTAATGAAAGAGACCATCTCCGCGGCCTCTGTGGGGTTCAAACCGGCGATGACCTCGTCGAGCAGGATGAGTTGGGGGACGGTGGACAGGGCTCGCGCCAGCTCCAGCTTTTTTCGCTGCACCAGGTTCAGGGTGTCGGCCGGCATCCAGGCCTTGTCCGCCAGTCCTGACCAGCGAAGGATTTCCAAAACACCCTCCATGGCCGCTTGCCTGCTGGAATGGCCCGCGCCGAAGCTGGCCCCCACCAACATGTTTTCTACCACGCTCAAGTGCAAAAAAGGTTTGGGGATCTGGAATGTGCGCGCAATCCCCCGGTTGCAGATTTTGTGGGGTTTAAGGCCGGTGATATCCTCTCCGTCGAAGATTATCTTTCCCCCGGTAGGCCCATAATAACCTGACACCACGCTGAACAAAGTGGTCTTACCAGCCCCGTTGGGGCCGATAAGACCGACTATTTCTCCCTGGTTGATCGTCAGATCCACGGATTCCAGGGCGGTCAGACCTCCGAAGCGTTTGGAAATCCCCTTCACCTTTAGTAAGGGTTCTGGCATCAGGGGTTCTGTATTGTGATCAATACTTGCCATGGCGCCCGCAGCACGTGGTGGAAAGACTATAAATAACGATACCCTACTGAATCCAGGGTTCTTTCTGGTACGTGGCGCCTGCCAGACTGGGCGGCCAGATAATGTTGCTTTTGCCTTTTATAATCTGGGCGGTGGGGATTGGAATGAAATCCACGCCGTCCATGATCTCGTGGCGCTCCTGGTTGTACTTGTAGCGGCCCAGCACGCCTTGGTAGTCGGCCTGAGAAAGGGCCTTGACCACCTTCTTGGGGTCCAGGGACCCAGCGTTTTCAAAGGCCATAGCCACGCCCAGCATGCCGTCATACCCGGCCGCGTTCTGGTTGTTGATACCCTTGCCGTAAGCCTTCTTATAATCATCCTGGAATTTGGCCTGGATCTTGTTTTTGGCCGGGTTCAGCAGCAGGGGGGTCCACATCAAAAACTCGGCGGCGTTGCCGGCCTGCTTAATAAGCTGGGGATAGAGGGGATAGAAGATGGCCATGTGAGAGCTGCCCAGACCTGATTCGCTGAACTGTTTGACAAAGGAAACCCCGGAATTGAGGGCTGTGAAACAAGAGACCACCACATCGGGACGGCTGGCTTTGAGCTTGGTGAGCTGGGGATAGAAGTCATTATGGCCCAGGGGCACCACCTCGTAAGCAACTTTTTTCCAACCGTTCTTTTTCATCAATTGCAAGGAAATGTCCGCATTCGAACGTCCGAAATCAGTGTCCTCAATAACAAATGCCACCGTCTTTTGCTTGGGCTTGAACAAGCCCTTTTCGTCCAGGTAGGCGTAAGTCTGAGCGATGGTCTTCCCATAGGCGCTGCTGGCAAAATCGCCTTTCCAGAAATTCCAGTATTTCTTGGGTTCGGCCACGATCCTGTCAGAAATGGCTTCGCTGACGGGCATGAAACTCTGCATGGGAAGGTTGTACTTGGGGGCCAACTCCATGATCGCCATGGTGACTGAGCTATGGAAAGCGTCTCCAACCAGAAAATTCACCTCATCCTTTGTGATGAGTTTTTCCGCTACGGCCACGCCAATGGCCGGCTTGGATTGGCAGTCTTCATAAAAAGCTTTCAGCGGGATCTTCTTGTTGTATTCCTTCATGAACACGCCACCCTCGGCGTTGATCTGTTTGACGGCCAGTTGACATCCCGCTTTCAGGGAAGCGCCCGCCCAGGCAACAGGCCCACTGAGGGGCATCACCACGCCTACTTTGATTTCCTTTGGCGCCTCCTTCGCTATGACGCTGGTACTGAATGCAAATAACCCTATACAAAGCAGTGCCAATACAATCATGAACCTCTTCGAAATCCTGTTTCCCATCATGGTCTCCTTTTCTCAAAATGATTTGGCATTTCCGGTTTTGGGTTGCGGCTTGTTCCTCGGGCCGACTCTCGATGAACACACACCAACACGGCAATCCTGATGAAGCAAAAAATATGCCATGGGCGGATTTTAGGCTTAAGGGTTTGAAATAGGGTCTGTTTTGTCTATGGTCGGGTAACTGTTCCGGAACACTACATTGCAATCTTGCAAGGCTGGCTTATGAAAAAGTCCGAAACCAATAGTTTCATCTATAAATTTACTAAAAATAACCCGATATTGCAATTGCGCAATTATATTGCGTTAATGCAATGGTGTCGTGATGTTCCCTCGTTTGAGCTTGCGCCACAGCGTCGTTGTGTGTATCCCCAATGACTTGGCTGCCTGTTCCAGGGTATGGTGCCTGTGCAAAGCTTCCTGGATCAGGCGGGCTTCAAAGCGCTCCATTGCCGCTTTGAGGATAAACGTCTCGGATGAATCCCTTTCGGGCAGCCGTCGGTGCATGGCTTCGGGCAGGTCTGCCAGCGTAATGGTCTGGCCGTCGCTCATCACAACCATCCTCTCCACCAGGTTTATCAACTCGCGCACGTTCCCGGGATAGTCGTAATGCATCAATCCCTCCAACACTTCAGGGCGGATTTGCTTATGCATTCCCCGACTATGGTTGAGCTTTTCCAATGTCTTCAGGGCCAGCAACGGAATGTCCTCGTGGCGTTCCCGCAGCGGTGGGATATTTATGGGTACCACGCTGAGCCGGTAGTAAAGGTCATCTCTGAAACGCCCCTGTTCCCTCAATTGGTCCAAATTGCGGTTGGTGGCGGCGATGATGTGCACGTCAACTTTAACCGATTTTGTTCCACCCAACCGTGTGAAGGTCTTTTCATCGATGATCTGCAAAAGCTTCACCTGCATGGCCGGCGTCAATTCACCCACCTCGTCGAAGAATACTGTGCCGCCCTGTCCGGCCTCGACGAGACCCGCCTTTCCCCCGGAGGCCGCTCCGGTGAAGGCCCCTTTTTCATAGCCGAACAGTTCGCTCTCCATGAGCGACTCAGGGATTACCCCGCAGTTGATTTTGGTAAAAGGCTTGTCCTTGCGCGGCCCCACATTATGGATAACTCGGGCCAGCATGCTTTTGCCTACCCCGGACTCACCCCTGATGAGTACTTGGGCTTCGAAGCCTGCCACTTTGATAGCTTTTTTGACCACATCGGACATGGCCTTGCTTTTGGCCACCAGGCCCTCCAGAGCATATTCATATTGATCCTGTTCCCTCAGGGATTGCTGGTAGCGCTCAGTCAAGAGCTTCGCCTTGTCCAACTCGTTTCTGAGTTCAGTTAGGGCGGTCATGTCGCGCACGTTCGAGATCACCAGGGCGATTTTCCCCTGCTTGTCGAATATGGGAGACCCGGTCACCAGAACGCGCTTGCCGCCTCGGATATTTTGCATGATGCTTACCTGGCGTTTTTTTTTCAGCACATCCAGGGTCACCGAGTGATCCAGCACCCCTTCTTGCACAAGGTCGTTCAGGTGTCGACCCAAAAGGTGGTTGCGGTCCAACCCGGCGATGCTTTCATAGGCCTGGTTTACCCTGAGGGTTTTGCCCCGGCAATCGGCCAGATACATGCCATCCTGTGAGTTTTCGAAGATGGCCTCCAACTCACGTACAAGGTCGCGATAGCCCTCCAGCTGGGAGACAATCGCTTCATATTCAGAGATATCCTGGAAAACACTGAACAGGCCGACCACCCGTCCGTTGTCCTTGACGGGACTGCGGTTGGCGATGATGGTGGTCTGCCGGATTTCCAGTCGCACACCGATTTGTGGTTGGCCGCTTTCCAAGATCCTTTTCATGTCCGGCCATGTCTCGGGCCGCAATTGGGACATACACCTTCCCACCGGCGAGACGGAATCATTGAATGCGCGCATGGCCGCTTTGTTGTAGACCAATATTTTTCCCTGGCGGTCTATAATGACGATACCGTTGTACGATGCGTCAAAGAGAGAGGCCATTTGCTGGGCAAATTGCAGGAGATTCCGTTCCTTGCAGTCCTTAGCCATATCGAATTTTCCCAAGTTAATACCCTCTTTTCCTAACAGAACAGCTCCCTTCACTTTCAGGCAACCGCCATTTTCAGCATCTTTCCAATGTAATTGCCCTTGTCTTCCTGCTGAAAGAAAACGTGCTGTTCCTCAAATTGTTTTTTCGTCATACCACCGCCCCACCATGCTATTTCGGGCAAACGGGTATTGGAAACGATGAAAGAGTTTAGCGTGATCATTGAATCCTGGGATCGTAGATCGTTTTCTATGGATTTAATGGTCTTGTAGAACGCGATTTTGGGATCGTCAGGACCTTTCAGGTTGCGCAGGCCTTTGGGGTCGATGAAGTTGATGTATTGTTTTCCATCCGCGAGCAACCACATGATGAAATCCGGATAAAAGTTTCCTGCTTCGAAAAATCCTATTCCCCGGCCCCGGGACATGTTCCGCAGCAGGTAGAGCTCTTTGCCCTTAAAGAAATTCTTGTTTTGTGAGCAATGCTGTTGGAGATCCAGAACGAAGTCCCTTTCACCCTCGTTCAAGGGCACCGGCTTCACCTCAATGACATCGCTGTTCACATAGACCAGCGGCTGGTAGAGATGCTGTTCCAGCATGACGGCGGTAAGCCCTTGGAACTCGACATTGCGCAGTTCGCCCTTTTCAATTATGCCCTTGATCTCTTCCAGCTTGGTCACGATATCCTGGCGCGACTGGTCAATGAGGAACAAATAATCATCGATGAAGTTCGGGTCGTCTTCGGTGAGCGCCCTGTATTCAAGATGATCCTTCTCGAATTCGGCCTTACGGACCTTGTAAAACCGGTCACAGTATTTGCGGAGCAGCGTGGATGCGATCTCCTGCCACCGGTGCGCCTGCCCGAATGACCGCGGTTCCATCTCTTCCTGCGGGATGTGGAGCACATACCAACCATGGTCAGTGAGGAGTCCCGGTATCCTGTCCATGCTCAGGTTCAGGTTGTACCAGGCTCGCTCGCTCTTAAACATCTGGAGATCGAAATACAGATCCTCGATATCAAGGAACGCCAGGTGGTCAGGGGTGAACCAGGCTTCGTTCGGTTCGGTCGTATCGAGCGTTGCCTGGCCCCGAACGCTGGCGAGAGCCTCAATCTTTGGATACCAGTCCACAACGAGACGGCTCTTCTTGAGATGTTCGTCCGGAATGTCGAGCGTGGGCTTCGGACCCTGTTTCTTGAAATCGATGCCTTCCTTGAGACGGATTGTTTTCAATGGTTTCTTGCCAAGATTCTTAACAACCGGCAGGACAAATTCTATGCGGTCCTCGTTGGCCGGAAGCCCCTCATCTTCCAGATACTCTTTGAACTGCCGCATGTAATCGGCATGGACCCCGAACACGTTCAGCGTCTCCAGCCGCGCTATATCCTTCGGAGCATTGAAACCGACAATGCGATAGCTTCTCTTGAGGCAGAAATCCAGACCCTTTAGGCGTACACCGCGACCAAAAAGTTGAATAATCTGAGAGCCTTCTTTCTTGCCGATGTTCATGAGCCCCATAGTACTCACGCGCCAACTCGACCACCCTTCCGAGAATTTCTTTGAACCTATCAGCACGTTCAGCGTTGAATCGCCGGAATTAACGCGACGGAAGAGGGAACCCGAGAATTCGCTGTCTGTGACAGCCATGTCCTGCGGATGTTCCTCACAGAGTTTGCACAGCCCCGATGGATCGCCCACGTTGATGAGCCCGAAAGGCTCGTTGTCCTCTCCAATATGGAGGGCCACTTCGCCTTCGCCGCCTGCCTTGAGCCGTCGCACGTGCAAGGCGCCGGACACCTGTGCGTTGAAAAGCACCGCCAGAATGTCCCGAAAAGCCTGTTCTCCGGAGAGCCCGAGTTGTCCGAGGTAGGTAAAAGCCCCTGCAAAAAGTTCGCGGCCCTTGGAATCATGAAGTCCTGCACTGCCACTGAGCAGCATATCGAGATAGCGGATGCTTT
>Ga0233437_1005846_pt1 | contig 13010 bp, 26 predicted proteins | sample SI_122_August201_FD_182714 | JGI IMG/M metagenome (GOLD analysis project Ga0233437, IMG submission 182714) | Seawater microbial communities from Saanich Inlet, British Columbia, Canada - SI_122_August2016_200_MG | ecosystem: Environmental > Aquatic > Marine > Inlet | place: Canada: British... | reverse complement strand
GTCATTCGTCGTCATCCTCCACCGCTGCCCGCCACAGCACGCCATCGGGCGTGTAGATGTCAAACTCGGTGAGGTTCGCGGTGTCTTCGTCCATGTGGATATCGCCCTTCGGCTTGCACTCGATGCTCTCACCTAGCGATGCGTGCGGGCCACGAAACAGGCCGTAGCCGTGACCCTCGTACCAGTCGACGCACTCCACGATCTCGCCCTTCACCCACCACGTGCCGTCGCTGACGAGTCGGCACGACTTGACGAACTCGGATGTGAGGCCGAAGTCGTCGGTGTTGTCGGTCATTCCTCGCCCTCCCCGTTGACTTCCTTCCACGCCGTCACGGTGCCGTCGGGCGTGGGTGTCTCGGTGTAGCCCCGTGGCTCGTCGGCTGCGATCGGCTCGTCTTCGGCAGCATCGGGCTTCGGCGGCGGGGAGACGATCACGGGCTCGCCCTCTGTGAACCGCTTGAACCCCGTCGCGTTCACCCGCAGCAGCACCTCGTCGGGCGTCTCCATGGCGGTGAAGTACCCGCACGCCGTTACGATGCGAGTGCCGTAGGGGTCGTCTTCGCCCTCGCGGATCATCGGGTGGATCGAGAACACGCCACGGGATGATAGGAGCGTCTCCCGCTGCTCCATGTTCTCCTGCGTGCCGTCGGGGAACACCGGCGTGGTGACCTCGAACAGCAGGTCGTCGACGATGCCCGCGGCGTCGTCTAGCTTGAGCCTGAATTCGGCCACCGTGCAGCGGAAGTTGTACCGGCCAAGCGTGGTGTACAGCGCTACGACCGGCACACGCTCGCCGTCCTTGTCGTGGCTGTTGTCCGTCAAGCCGAGCACGTGGACGGGGTAGATCCGGACTTCGCGCCCGTTCTCGTCACGGGTCAAGATGAGCGCCGAGTTAGACGACAGCCACCCTGACACGCTGTGCGAGAGGAGGAAGAACGGCCGCAGTAAGATCCGAATCAAGCGCACCCACCAGATCGGCTTGATAAACGTCATGCTTCACCCATCATGCACCGCCGACTCCCACCCGCATTCCTTGCACTTGATCACCGTCAGGCAGTGGCCGAAGCCGACTAGGAACGAGTCGCCGAGGCATTGCTTGCAGAAGATCGTAACCGCGGGATCGTCGTCGTAGGACTGCCCGATGTGAAAGTCGGTCATGGTCTTGTCGTCTGTCACGTCGCCGAGTTCGTGGTTCGTGAGGTAGCCGCGATCGGGGTGCCATGCCTCGTGTTCGTGCTCCTTCGGCTCGCGGGGCGGTGGCGTGGATGCTGCTGATACGCCCGCGCTGGCGCCCGTCCACATGGAGAAGTTGGACAGCGGCGGCGCTATGCCGAAGCGCGGGATGAACACGCCATCCGCGTTGTAGACGCCGGAGTAGACGTCTAGCACCGCGCTTGACGGCACGCTCGGCTTGAATCCCCGATCACCCATCCTCGCCGCCCCCCACCACCTTGCGCGCCAACGGCTCGATCACCAACCGCGCCGTCTCGACAGCATCCTGTGCAGTCGGCCCGGTGAACACGCGCCCGCGCAACTCGGCGAACGGCCCGTCCATGGCCATGATCTCGATCCGCGCCTCGCCGTCGATCTCCTGGATCGCGCCTGTGACCCAAGCAAGCCCGTTGTGGCCAGCCGTCACGAAGTCGTGCATGGGGAAGCCGCGTAGCTGCACCTGCCGCGCCGCATACGCCTCATGCTCCTGCAGTACCTTGTGCGTGTCCTGGTCTTCGATCCCGCTGGCCATGATCGCGAGCTTGTGCCGCAGCGTCTCCACGTCGAAGGCGTTGTCGGCGTCTGCGCGGCGTAGGACTTGGATCGCGCCCTCGAGGTGTTCGACGCGCTCGGCGAGGGCTGCGAGGTCGGCTGTGAGGGACTTCACGGTTGGTTTGGTCATCGTTCCTCGCTGTTCGTGTGCCATTGGATAGCGTCGATCACGGCTTCGATCCGGGTTAGCTTCCGCTCGTGCGTGTGCCCGCCGCAGCCGACGACGACGAACACGTGGCCGCCACGGTTGGACGGGTAGCACTCGACATCGCCAAGCGGCGACAAGTGCGCGAGGATGCCGCGCAAGACGCCATAGGTGCGCCATGATGTCAGGTCGATCGCCGGTTTCGATTGCTTGATAATGGGAAAGCCGTGAACGTCCTTCGTCTCGTACGGCGTGCAGGGGACGTCGGTGACCCTCGCTTGCCACATGTGCCACGCGATGCGCTCGCCGTCCTTGGCAGCGTACCCGTCAGGCTTCATCTCGAACCGCTGATCCATGAGCCAATCCGACAGCGCCACGAGATCGGGTGTCATCTCGGCGGGCAGATGGCGGATCATTTCACCACCTTCGACACGGCGAACAGGCCGCCCGCGGCGGCAGCGAGCACGAGAGCCACGGACAGGCCGAAGACGGGCAATCCCCACAGCGGCGCGGTCACCCATAGCCACGACCACTCGATCACGCCGCAGATCTTGAGCGTCACGAACAGGGCGCCGAAGACGACACCGATCACGGCTGGGCATCCTAGATTGATGTTCACCTTGGTTTTGTTGCTCACGACACCCTCCGGAACGCCAGCGTCCACAACTTCGCCCACGGCCGCCACTTGCTGCAGTAGTCGAACGCGCCCGTACGCCCGAACATCCACTTCGCCTGCTGCTGTACCGCCTGCGTGGGGTTGCCGTCGGGGCCGGGAACCTGCGTCTGCGTGGACTCGATGATGTGGATCGGCGGGCTGAAGCGGCACACGCCTACTTCGGGGTTGCCGTCGGCCTCGCCTGCGCTTGGGAGGAAGTACCAGCACCGTCGGCACTGCACGATCCGCCGCTGTCGCTTGCTGATCGCCTCGCGGCGAAGGTCGACGAACCCGTGGAGCGCTTCGACGGTTTGGAGCAGTGGGGCTGCGACGTTCATGGCATCCTCTTCGCGACGGCCTCGGCTACCCTCGCGCCGTCCATCTCGATCACGATGGTATCCGGCTCCATCGACTCGAATTCGCTGTTGACGAACCCCGCGCGGTCGATGGCGGCTAGCACCTCTTCGGGCGACTCGTTCACGCCGTGACCCGTGCCTGCTATCACGATCGCGCCGGGGCGGATCTCGAATGGCTGATCGGGGTTGTCGCGCTCGATGCGGTCCTGTACCGCCGTGATCGCGGTGGTGAAGATCCATAGGCGATAGGTGATCCCGCCCGCCGTGCTGTGGAGCTCTACGACGCCGCGGCTTACATCACACGTGGTCATGCGTCCCCCCGCTTCCACGCCGTCACACGGTATCCACGCTTCGGCGTGCTGTCGTCGACACGCACCATGCACCCCGATCCTTCGAGGGCCTCTACAACGGCGTAGGCGTCCGCCCTCGTCACGCACACGGCCAGCGCCTGCACGTCATCGTCAATCCCGATCTCGCCGGTCGCGAGTGCCCGATCGATCTTCGCCACCATGGCAGCGGCGATCTTCGCGGGCGTGGGCTTCGTCGTCGGCTTCTTACCGGGCTTCTTTTTCGTCATCGCTCTCTCTCGGTGGGTTGCGCACGAGATCCCGCAGCACGAGATCACGCACGAATTGGGCCATTGACGTAAGGCGCTCGTCTGCTCGGCGCTTGAGGTGGTCGAACAGGTCGTCAGTGAGCATCACGTGGAATCGGCGGGTCTTGGGTGGCACGGGCTACTCCGTCGACATCTCCGCGATCAGATCCGGGACCGTGGCGCCGATCGCTTTCAGCAACTTGTCCGCGTTGCGCGAGCCGATCTCGTCGTGGCCGTTCTCCCACTTGCTGAGCTGTGATGGCGACGTGCCCACCGCCTGAGCAACGGGCTTCTGCGTCTTGTCGGCGTTGACGCGCAGGCGTTGCAGGCTGCGGCCGAGGCGACCGTGGAAGCTCATGTCGAGCGGGGTGGAGTCTTCGGGGCGCTTGACGATCTTCTGCGCGATCTCAGCCTTGCCGAAGTAGTCTTCGAACTTCGCCTCGGCCTTCTCGGTGGCGTCCTTCTCGTCGTCAGCCTCGGCCGAGACGTACTGCCCGCCCTTGTTGTAGAGGCGGACTTCGTAACCTACTTGCGGCATGGGATCTCCTTTGGGCGAGATCCTGCACCGTTGCGGCGCATGTGTCAAGGGCGGTGTGTCAGGTGTGTCAGGCGGGTGTGTCAGGTGGGCGATGGGCCGGTCCAGCGCCATGCGGGGCATGTGTCGGCCCAACCGTGCAGTTGAGCCGTTGGCCCTATGGGACGCGTCAGACAGTATCTTGCCTTCTCGTTGGTGGCTGGATTGGCCCACCACTCACACGTCCCACACACGCGGCCTTCGGGCGGCTCCCACTCGCCGCAGGTGTTCTTCGATGGGATTGGCTCTGTGTGCGGGTAGCGGTCGCAGACGTGGATCACGTCGTCCGTACCGTAGACGTGTACCATCGTCGGACGATTCCATCTGCAGGGAGATCCACACGTCCCCCACTTCGGCCTATCCATCCTCGCCTCCCTCGCCACGATCAGCCTTCACCGCTTCCTTCACCATGTCCCGCACGATCAGCCCCCTGACGTAGTGCGCGACCGAGCAGCGGCCATCGCGGGCACGGCGGGCAAGGTACTCCCGGATCTGTTCGTCGACCATGACCACGAGGCGGCGGTTGAGGGGTGGGTGGTGGGTCATGGCGTCGGCTCCTTTCGCCACTTGTGGGACTGGCATACGTGATCGGCGCGGGTCAACATTTCGTGGTGGTAATCCACTCGCATCATCCTGCACCTTCCCCACGCTGGGCCGTCGAATGGCCCTTGAAACCACCGTGAGCAGTTGGCGCACGTCAGCGGCGCGTTCGTCGGCGTGGTGTCGATGACCATCTTGGGGCCTTCGGGTTCGCTCATGGCTTCTCCCTCGACGCCAGCCACGCGCGGCCGAGGGCGGCGCCGTACGTCGGGCCCGTTGGCGCGTTCGTCATTGCCCAGACGTCCTCCCATGACCGGCTGACGCTCCAGTAATCCGCGGCCCAGTCTCGAGACCCAGGCTCGCCGCCAGCGGAAACGGGAACCACGTGCGCGTGCCGCCATTCCAGCCGCTCCCGCACCTGCGCCAGCACCACACCCTGCGTGGCGGGGTCATCGAGATCGGGGATGGGATCGTCCATGAGATCCGACATCCGCAGCGAGAGTGTCAGCCCGTCCTCTCCGATGCGGGTCCACAGCACGTCGTAGAGCGTCCGATGCCTCACCAGCACCGCGGTCGACCACGTCCAGTCGGGGTGATCCGCCATCTCCCTCGCGATCTCGATCTCTTCCGGTGTCATGCCTTCCCCGCTTCCCTGATGAACCGCAGCGCTTGCCCCTCGGCACCCATCCGCGCGTTGTGCACCCGCAGGTATCGGATGTTCAGGTCATGTTCCGATGCCATCTCTCCGCCCCTCGCTGCCCACCTCAGCCCGTCGAACACGCCCTCCATGCGGATGAGCCTGCACAGCTCCGTGACCGCGGCTTGCAGGTCGTGAGCGTCCCTGACCTCGGCAGACGTGATCCCCGGTGGGCGGGGGAGATTGGCGGCGGTCATGGTGCTATCGCTCCCTGAGCCACTTCTGCCATATCGCCCACTCCTTGTTCGGCACGATCGGCCTACGGAGAGGGCGCTCCATCTGCTCGCTGTTGAGCACGACCCCGCAGTGGTTGCACGCGCCATTCGTGCCGTCCTCTGTGTGCCGCCTGACGGCGTTCTCTCCGCACTTCGGGCATGCCAGGAACATGTCAACTCCGTTGTTCCTCATGGAGCTCCATTCCGCGGCTGCGTCGCCGCTGATTCATGCTCGCGCACGTCGCCCCACGTCCGCCCCGCCTGGACATTCTGGACGGTGCCGCGGGCGATCCCCAGTCGGCGGGCAAGCGCTGCCTGTGACTCGGTGGAGCGTCGGATCTCCATCACGAGGGCAGCCGTCAAGGGGCTTGTGCGCCTCGCTGCGCGCTGCCGCTGTAGCCGTACCATCTCGGCGTAGCCCTCGCGGTCGATGGCGTCTGAGGCGGCCGCTACCGCGTGCAGGCGCTTCCATGAGCGGCCGGTGCGCACGTCTCGGATCGTGGCCCGCGACACCCCGTGCACCTCGGCGACGAACCGATCGGTGTGCGGGGATGCGAGGATGGCGAGCACCGCGGTTTCGGTGAGCTTTGGCATGGGTGGTAGGGTTGCACATGTGCTTGTCCATGTGCAAGTATCTGGGTGAAAGCGAGGCGGTGATGGAGTACCTGACAGACGACGAGCGGCAGGTTGTGAAGCGTGCAGAGATGTTCGCCAAAGGTGACGAATGCCCGGCCGCAACCATGGCGGCAGATGACTGCCTGTTGCTGGCTCAACGGCTGGACGAGGCGAGGGTGATGAGCGATGTGCTGGAAGCCAAGATCACCGCGCTTCGTGAGTTGGCCTGCGACAACGCCTCATACGGAGATCGCCCGCGCGACGACATGGACGGCGAGGATCGGGCGGCGTGGCTTGAGCGCCATGACGTGGCCGACGAGATCGCAGACGACATGCTCAAGATCATCGACGGCAAGCCATGACCCGCCTACGCCTCGACATCCACGGCAACGAGCGCCCGTGCACCCTCAAGCGCGACCGCTACCGCGTCGGGCCACGTGAGGCGCTGACGGCGCTGGAGCTGCGGTTCCGATGCGAGTGCGGCAGAAGCGCGACGTGCGAGCGGATGGCGCTTACCGCGGCGTGGGGTGAGGATTACTCGCCCGTGATTGGCTGGACGTGTCGAGGCTGCGCGCACGCCCATGGGTGGCGCAAGCATGCCCACGGGCTCGGCATCGAGGCGCGAAGGCTGCGGAAGCGTACCCACTGCGCCGTTCATGGGGTTGCGCTCACACAGCCGACAGAGGCCGCCCCGCATCGACGCGCGCGGTGCTCGATCTGTGATGGTGAATTCGCCGCCCGGCAGCGGGTGAGGTGGGAGAGGTATCGACATGACAGAGACCCTGTACGGCCTACCGCCTGACGTCCAATTTTGCACCCGCTGCGTCATCTCAAACCAGCGGCCCAACTCCGCGGTGGAATTCCAGCACACCGCCGACAGCCGCAAGGACACGATCCACCTAGACGACGAGGGCGTGTGCGATGCGTGCCGCGTGGCCGAGGCGAAGGCGCTCACCGACTGGGCCGAGCGTGACCGCGAGTTGCGGGATCTGTGCGATCGGTACCGCAGCGCAGACGGCTCCTACGACTGCCTGTGCCCGGGATCGGGGGGGAAGGACAGTTTCTACGCCTCGCACGTGCTCAGCACCGTCTACGGCATGCACCCGTTGACCGTGACGTGGGCGCCGCACATGTACACGCCGTGGGGGTGGGCCAACTTCCAACGGTGGATTCACTCCGGCATCGACAACATCCTCTACACGCCGAACGGGCGCGTGCACCGGCTGCTCACGCGGCTGGCCGTGCAGCACCTGTTCCACCCGTTTCAGCCGTTCATCGTCGGGCAGAAGGCGCTTGCTCCCAAGGTGGCGCTGCAGCACGGGCTGCGGCTCGTGTTCTACGGCGAGAACGAGGCGGAGTACGGCAACCCGCAGATCGACACGGAGACGGCGGTGCGCAGTCACAGGTACTTCACCGCCACCGATCCCCGGGACGTCTACCTGTCGGGCGTGTCCGTGGCCGAACTCGGCGAGCGGTACGGCGTGCGAGGATCGAACCTGGCCCCGTACCTCCCAGCCGATCCCGATGCCCTCGACGCGGGCGGCGTGGACGTGCATTACCTCGGCTACTACCTGCGATGGCACCCGCAGTCGGCGTACTACTACGCGGTCAAGCACGGCGGATTCGAGGCGTCACCGGAACGCACGCCGGGCACCTACAGCAAGTACAACTCCATCGACGACAAGATCGACGACTTCCACTACTGGACGACGCGCGTGAAATTCGGCATCGGCCGGGCCACGTACGACGCATCCCAGGAGATCCGCAGCGGGGACATCACCCGGGCCGAGGGCGTGGCGCTGGTGCGGCGGTTCGACCACGAGTGGCCGGAGCGCTTCGCCGACGACGTGATGGCGTACCTGTCCGTGAGGCGTGGTGAGATGCCCGAGGCGTTCGCGGCTCTCGAGGTGCCTGAGATGTCGCGAGGCTACCTGCATGAGCTGGCGGCCGGGTTCCGATCGCCGCATCTGTGGGACGGTGACAGGCTGCGGCACGTGGTGACGGAATAATCCCGGCCGCATCGTGTAACATCCATACAGGAGGGCCTCATGCGCTACCTACCCTTGATCCTGATCGCCACCCTCGCGGGCTGCTACTCCAACGACTGCGAGCGCAGGTGCGCGGCCTTCGCGGATCTGTGGGTCACCTGCGAGGGCACGTGGGAGGACAACCACACGGCGATGTACTGCTATGCCGAAGACGACTACCGGCCGGGCGACGACGGCAGCGTGTTCCCCATGGCCGAGGTTGAGCCGTGCGAGACGTGGAACGACGTGTACGCCGACTGCAACCGGCGTGTCGGTGAGTTGGATGAAGGCGACGAGGCGTGGTGCTACGCGACGACTCCACCGGAAGCGAGGGACAATGCGGAGTGCGTACAACTCGCATGGTACGCGAGCGGGATGATGGGGAACCTCTAGGCGTAAAGCACGCAGGCGGTGTGCTATGATGGTTCTGCGTTGAATCAGTTAACCGTCTACTCCCATCCTCGCCTTGGGGAATCTCCTGGGTTCAACGCAACCCAAGGCGGGGGTGTGGAGGTTGGCATGGAAGAGGATTGGAGAGAAGCAGTCGGATGGCCGCTGTACGAAGTCAGCAGCATCGGGCGTGTTCGGTCGTGGAACAGATACGGCCCAGGAAACGAGAGGGCCACCTCCCCCCACATGCTAACCCTGTTTGTTGGCCATGGCTACTTGAGGGCAGGGCTGCGCGACAAAAGAAAAAGAGGAAGATCTGTATCAGTCGCGTCCTTGGTAGCTGAGGCTTTCATATGCCCGAGGCCAACTGGCCTTGTGCTTCGTCATCTCGACGGCCAGCAAACCAACAACGTTCCCCATAATCTCGCGTGGGGAACGTTGAAGGAAAACGGAGAGGACAGGGTGCGGCACGGCACTTCGCTGCGTGGGGAGAAGAGTTTTACCGCGAAATTGAACGAAGCGCAGGTTCTTGAGATTCGGGCGTCTAATGAGACGGGGGTCGCGCTGTCAAAAAGGTTCGGAATTACACCGAGCGCCATCTCCGGCATCAGGAAACGCAGAACATGGCGCCATCTGCCGTAGCGCAGGGCCGAGTGCATGGCGATGCTTGACTTCGTGTGGGAGATGGTGGAGTAGCTACCCGCGCGCAGCAACCGGCTTCCTAGCCGCCTTCCGCGCCGCCAGCCGCTCAAGCCACGTGTCTTTGATGTCCTCCAACCGCCACAGCTCCAGCAGGTCCAACGCCATGACGTTGCCGCGGAAGTGAGGATCGACCGTGCCCCCGCATGCCACGATCTCGGCAGCGATCAGGCCGAGGAAGGCTGGTGAGTCGATGTCAGGCACGAACGGCGCGTCGCTGGACTTGCTGATCTTGACCGCGAGGCACCCGGCCCATGGGAGGGCGAGGTAGCGGGGGTGGGTTGTGAGGGTGGGGAGGGTCATTCGTCATCCGGCCGCAACTGCCCGCACACCTCGCACGGCCCCCACTTCGGCAGCTCAGAGCCGCAGCGCTGGCACGCGTGGTCGAGTAGCTCCAGCATGGCGTCGCGTCGCTGGCGAAGGCTCAGGGCCTGCAGATACGCGACAAATCCACCGATCGCGTCCTTCGTCTCGCCGGTCATCGGGCCGTCGGACTCCCATCCGTAGGCGCAGCCTGTGCACTCCACAAGCGGGCCGATGGAGATCAGCGGGGAACCGCAGTCGGGGCAACTAGTCATCGTCCGCCCCGAACCGAGGCCCGCAGGTGGGGGCGAGTGCGCCGGTAGCGCCGTGGTCGATGGTGCGGCCGATGATCTCCTTGTCCGCGAGCACCCACCCGGCGGCGGTGAGGGCGGCGTCGGCGGCGTGTTTGGCGTCGGCCATGCTGTCATGCTGCACCGCAGGGCGTTTACCTGCGTATGAATTCACGTCGACGAATCCGGCCGGTAGCGACTCGGCCTCGATAAGTAGCCATGTTGTTCCGTATCGGTAGCGGCGCATGATCTCCCCGCGGGGGATCGTCTCGTCCACCCACGGCCCCGCCACACGCCCGGCAAGCTGCAGCAGCACCTCCCAAGCATCGTCAGGCCGCTCCAGCAGGTGCGCCACGATGTCGGCGGGCGTCGGGTCCACCGCGTCAACGTCGAGGGCGTGATCGGCGTCAAGGCGGCGGCACAGGGTTGTGAGGGTGCGTTCGTCGCTCATGGCGTCTCCACTCCCCAACCCATGAGGGCGGCAGTCGGGCACTCCGCGTGGTGAGGATCACGACGCTTACCGCACCACGGGCACGGTTCACCCTCTCTCAGCGAGCCGTCCAGCGCTGCCTCCAACTCGGCGATCCGAGCGTCGCGGCGGTCGAATGCTGCCCGGATCTCGTCGGCGTCTAGATACTCGATGTATCCCGGCCCGAGGCGCTTCACTAGCCCGCCGTCGTCATCCTGTCCGATCCGGCTGTACGAGTCGCCGTCCTCGCTCCACCCGTCATCTACCGGCATATGCCCTCCAACGCACCCCGCCGCCCGCCAAGGATGAGTGACCTTGGGAGACGGCAGACGACGGGGTGAAGTCGGTTGATCGGCCACTCGTGAGCACGCTACCACGGGGATCGCAGCAGGTGCAAGATCGGCGCAAGAAAGGGGCGATGCCTCGCGCGCGTGAAGGGGATGGTATGCCGGGCGTGCGCGGCATTCCTTGGTTCTCACCCCTCTTAACTCCGATCCCTCGGAACGCTGCCTTTAGAGAAGCCATAGCTCCGATCCTAGGACATAGGTGCTTGGTATGTGACTAGTTACAGGGCGCGGGCGCGTGCGCGAGGCTCACGGAGCGTGTTTGGATTTGCATCCAACGCCTCGATGAATGCCTCCATCGGGAAGCGTGCGCACCTCTTACGCTGATCGCCGATCCTAACAGGGCTGCACCACGTGGAGTCCGTCATCGTCGCCCACGATTCGATCTTGAGCCGACGCATGATCGGCATCCACTCGATGCCACGATCGTCTAACTCCGCCTTGAACCGATCCGGCACGATCGCGATCTCGGTGCCGTCGGTATCCCACCGTCCCCACCATCCTCCATCGGGGGCGCGTACGGGGTTGCGGATGTCGTACATGCGATCCAGGTTCAGCAGGGCGAGATCGAGCACGATGTGCAGCACCTGGGTCTTCTCGTCGTGGTGTTGTCGCCAGCATGGGCAGCGGGCGGCGGTGCGGCACTCAGGCATTGGGGAACGTGTCCTGCGAGATCATGGATCATACCTTTCCCACGGCTGCGGACGCCTCGTGCCGTCCTTGCGCGCAGTCATCATCATGTAGACTGGCTTCCCGTCGTCACCACGGTAGGCAAGGATCGGAGCCGCCCCAACCTTGGCGCTGAGGGCGAACAGGATGTTCCACTCGGCGACGCCCATGTACCCGTGGTTCTTGCATTGGATGAACAGGGTAGCGCCTCCCTTGGCTCCAACGACATCGGCCGGCCCTTTCGATCGTTTCGCCCTCATCACGGAGTATCCGCGGGTGCGGAGATCCTCCATCGTGGCATACTCGAATTCTCGCCCAACCGCGTACAGCGTGTCGCTGGACCAGTTGGCCTCTACAGCCTTGTCGTATTCGTCGGCGAAATGGCGCGTCATCGTCATCCAAAAGCCGACTTCACCGATCCCTTCCTTGGCGCAGAATTCACCGAGCGGCTGGCCTGATTCCTTGAACCTGTCCATCCACATCCGGGCGTCGCTGCGGCTCATCCCCTTCCATGTACGAAGGTTCAGCCTGACGCACGACGGATCGGTCAACCCTAGCTTTCCTGCGCGTCCGCAGAGCGTGGTCTTGTCGCGCCCCATCTCGTCGGCCAGATCCTGTAGCCGCCCTTCGTCCCGGTATCGGGCATAGCGCAACATGATCTTGGTATCGTCTTCCTTGGTGAAGACGTTGTGCCCGTGGTTCGCGCCGATCTTGACGAGCCTCTCGTGCACCGACTGGCCGCACATCCCAAGGGCTTTCCCCGCTTTCCAGACGCTCCCGTGCTCGGCGTAGGCTGCTCTTATCTCGTGATCCGTTGCCTTCATCGGCATCTGTTCCTCACCAACGGCCGGGGCGAGTTGCCACGCCCGTCCCGGCCTGCCCCGCGAGCCCGTGTCAGCGTGTGACGGTATCGCGAGATCATGGTTGGTGATCACGCTTCCTCGCTGTCCAGCGGCGATTGTGGCAAGCCGCTTTCAGCTGCTGAGATCTTACCATACGTCACGCATCGCCGAACAGCCTATCGACGAAACGCGCCCACTTCCCCCCCTTGTCCGTCATCCTGCCAACGGTCATCTCGCTGGGCTCCCACGGGCAAACCTCGATCTCCATCCGCGGGCGCTCCGAAAACATCTTGTCCACCACGAGCCGCACCACCTGGGCATCGTCCATGAAGCACACGCCGTTCAACCCGTCCCCGACTGCCTTGGCGTAGTTGTCGCAGTCGACGACGCTGGTAGGACGGATGACCCCGATCTCCGCAGCGTCCTGTCCTACCTTGCTCCCCGGGCGGCCCTTACGTCGATACGCTCGGATGCGGAGCACCACGGGCCCTCTGAACGGCTCCTCCCCCGCGTCTACCATCGCCGCCATCGCGTGCTGCTGAACCATCGCCATGTAGCTCCGCGTCTGCTCGTCGGTGAAGGTTCGCGCCCTCGGCTTTTTCTTGCCGATGATGGTGGCACGGACGGAGCCCTTGCCCCGCGGCTCTCCTGGTACGGTGATGGTGATCATCTTCCTATCCTTCCCTTCGATCTCGCCATTCTACCTATGCCAGCCGCCGCCTAAGCGCGATCGTAGCTCTCGGCATACCCGCGTAAGGGTAGCGCGGTGGCGTCGATTCTAGGCGGTGTCACGTGCGTCTCACGTTGATGCGCCTTCGTCG
>Ga0233437_1005844_pt1 | contig 13014 bp, 8 predicted proteins | sample SI_122_August201_FD_182714 | JGI IMG/M metagenome (GOLD analysis project Ga0233437, IMG submission 182714) | Seawater microbial communities from Saanich Inlet, British Columbia, Canada - SI_122_August2016_200_MG | ecosystem: Environmental > Aquatic > Marine > Inlet | place: Canada: British... | reverse complement strand
TATGAGAGTGACGCCAGGGAAAGGACCATAACGATCAACACCCAGGCCCACTTTCCCGTGGTTTTCCCCTTCCGTTTCATTTCATCTGTATTTTTCGTCATGTTGTCCTCCTTTTGTTGGTTTGTTGGAACGTCTGTTTTCTTATACGGAATCAAAACGCACCTCTTCAAAAAAAAAAGGCATAAAATTAAGGATCAGAGAAATCCTGAAGGCCCCATCTCCTGAACAGATCAATGCCGCCCTTCGCCTTCTGCCGTTCAACTACCCCTGAAACCGACCGGGGAGAATCACTTTACAGTTCCCCTAACCAGTCCATAAACTTTTCACCGCCAAATGCCCCACCGACGCCACCGGCAATTCCTCCGATTATTCCACCGATTCCCGCGCCGGCAGGCCCCCCGACGAAAAGCCCGATTACTGCACCTGCTTCCGCACCGGCTACCGCTCCCATATATCCGGTCGATACACTGGTGACCGACCGGCAAGCTGTCGTATACATATCCTTCCCCGACGCTTCACCCTTTGAGTATTTATGTGTTTCCTTGCCCACATCAGCCACAACCTTCACTATTTTCAAAGCGCCACCTGCTTTTCCGAGAATTTTGTTCGTTTTATCTATATTTTCAAGGATCTTCTCTGCAACCGTGCCATCCGCATAGACCGTGACCAAGCCGAACCCCAGAGATAAAAAGGCCGCCAAAGATACCGTCACCACAAACCGCACTATTATCATGTCTTTCATCTGAATACCTCCAATCCGTACCTTTCCCGATCGAAGCCGGTTCGTTGTTTGTGCTCCCACAAGGACTACACAAAAAAGGGCGAGCCGCCACCCGGGCGGACACGACCTTTTGTTTCTATAAACGGAAGGGATTGGGGCGTTTTCAAAAAAAGTTAGAAAGAAAAAGGAATCAAAAAGCGGTGGGTCAGTTTCAGCCGGCAATAAGGAAAATTTCCTGCTTTAGCTGGTCAAGGAATGCAAGCACGAAACGGTGGCGTTTCAGAGCCGGTTTCTGAGCTTCAGGTGTATGAAACCCATTCTTAAGATGGACGATTTTCTGATAAAAATGATCTAGCGGAGATTTTCCAAGGGACCGTCTTTCTGCAAAAGGGTCATTCATATCATACAAGGGAATCTTGTTGTCGTGGGATATAACGCGGATGATTCCTATGGCGCCCAAAGCATCCAGCCGGTCCGCATCCTGAAGAATGCGACCTTCCAGAGATACGGGCACTCTGCCCTTACTGTATGAGTGGCAGCGTATGGCTTCGGTGACCAAATGGATTGAAAATTGTTCGACTTTCAAATCGCGCAGCAGGGTTTCCGTCATCTCGGCTGATCGTAACGCATGATCGCTGCATTGCGGAAAGGCGCGGCCGATATCATGCAGCATGGCCGCGATTTCAAGGATATCATTGTCGGCATTGTATCTTCCACCGAGATATCGGCACATCTCTCGAACCCGGTATACATGATCCTGATGGTGGGTTGAATAAGGGATTGACTCGAAATGAGCAGTTAAGTACGCTTCGACTTCAGAAAGTGCAGATTTTAGATCCATTCTGCTATCTTCATCCCATCAACGAATGGTCCGTGAAACCAGTTCACAGAACCCATTCAGATAGTCTTCACGGAAATAATTGACTTTGCCAAAGTGCTCATAATATCGACGCCAAACCTCCAAATCCTTCTCCTCCGCGAAAGCGCCAAATATCTGCATTTGTCCAAGTATTTGTCTGTGAAGCCCCATAAGATAGATATCTACACAGTCCTTCATGAAATGTTCCGCCAGCCATGACTGATTTACTTTATGGATTCCATCGCACAGGCAGATAGACCCCCTGCGGTTGGCGCTGAAGCGGGCATCGTACTTCAGTGTGTAATGGGGTACTGTATCCGAAATATTACCGGTCAAATGGATCCCTCGCCCTGTGAAATCCGCCAGCAGATCAAAGAAGTGCTCCCAGCCGCTCTCTGAATGGGCAAAGAAACCGGGTCGGGTGCGGAGATACGCCAACAGACTGAGTTCGTCGTGGGTATCCATGGCGCATTCCGTCTTTACATCCGTTAGAAGCCGGCATACCAAGTCTTGAAACGAGAAACAGCCACACGTATCCTCAAAATAATTTTGATTTGAAAGATTTTTCCTGAGCCGGTTAAGAATCACCAAGATCTCTTCCATTTTCAGATCGGCACCTTTGGCCTGGAGTCTGACTGTCATAAAGTGGGTTCCACAGAAACTGATCACCATGACCGATTTCAGTCGTATCTGAAACGCAGGCAGTTTGTCGACTTTCAGGCTCAGACGGTTGTTTAACAGACTGAATATCCTGGGATTGAGACGAAGGGCACGGAATAATGGTTCGGAGCGGGTATCCAGCAGCAGCTTCTCTTTCAGATCAGGCATCAGGCACGAAAGCATCGTATCGGATTGATCCATAAAGTCAGGGTTATCGGGATTCAGCACTCCGGATATCCGACCGATCAGCATCAAATCGAGGGAACTGTTCGACAATTCATCCAGAAAGCTATCCTTAAGATCCAGCGGTGCTTTGCTGTCCATGTACGCGTTTTTCGGGCCTTCATGTCCACCAATGGTTTTTTCACGACGCCTGAAAAAGGGCTGCCACTGAATGACGCGGTCCTCGATCCGAATCTCACCGGCAAGCCAGAAGCAGGTCAACGTCGAAGTGGGAATGTTGTTCTGGGTAATATGCAGCTTGGCTGAATTTCCATACCCGAGTCTGCGATCCTTGTATTTGGATGGGTCTTCCGCCGCCCATTTCGGCTTATTGGATCTGAGCAGTTGCTCACCTGCTTCGGCGCATGTGGAAAGGAATTGGGTCACTTGATGACATTCCATTCCACAGAAAATGGAAGCAGCTCCCAGAATGTTCACACTCGCACGTTCTATGCGCATCAGGTGGTGAGGCTTCCCAAAGATACCCCGCTGATCATCTGTCTGCTCAATGACATACACATTCGCATCCAGATCAAAATGGCGGATGATTTTCTGCGCATGGATACGCCCCATTTCCATCCCATGGGAGAAGAAAAAATGAAGCCTGCTATGTTTAAGGGCGTGCACTTGTCGACCTGAAAGTTGCTTACGCTCGGTGTGAGTACAGGCAGGCGTATCGGCCGATCTCTCCATTTTCCCAAACCAAGTCCGTATGATGGTCTCAAATTGGCCACCACTGTTAAGAAAATCATCCAAAAAAACGACATCAGCTTTTTCCAATGGCGTTTGGTCATTCAACTCATCCATCACTTCGGTGATGTCAGCCTTGTAGCGAACTTTTGTATTCAACGGGGCCATTATGCGGTGTGAACTTTCATTGGCAGACCCAAATGGGCAGAAGTAGGCGGTATCCATATCCAGATTGGGGAGGTTCTTTTCCGCAAATACAGTCAAGTCCTCAACGATCTGTTCATCCGAAATGAAGTCAATATGATTAATAGCCGTAATCAAAGGGCGCATGTCATCGAGGAGTCCCAGGAAATTGGAAACCCAGCAAGTCAAACGCTTTTCAGCATCCTCTTTTCCAATCCGCCTGCCGCTGATTTTGAATGACTTGAGATTCGCAGCTTTTCTCTTTATCGCCGACTTTAATTCATGAGGCAGTGCGTCCATGACTCACCCCTAGTTCGTTCATGATACAGCTTCTGGATGACATCGAACAATATAACGGCGAAAATCCATAGTCATCGTAAATATTTCCGAGCCACCGAGCAAAGTTTGCAACCTGAATTTCGTCCGGTCTTTTTAGGTTTTCCCAAGGGGTACCGCGTTTGGGTGTAAAAATGGTATAGTCCGAAACCACACCCATCTTTGCCAGTTCGCGGATGCCTTTTTTGAGGATTTCGTCGGGTTGTACGCCAAATACAAAACCACATCGCACATATCCCTTCCCGAAAATTTCAGCAGATTCCCGAAGGCGATTCAAAAACATATTAAAGGGTATCTTACTGTGCTTATCAGGGCAGATGGATTTGTAATAGTTTTCACCATAGACCTCCATATTGAACTGTATGTTGCGAAAGCCGGTTTTCTTAGACAATTCCAGAAAGTTTGCCTCTTTGGGCGGTATCAAGTTAAGATAGGAATCGTGGTCTGCAAGGGAGTGTACTTCGTTCATGGCTGCCGATAGACGCAACATATAATGCCACTCCGATTCCACATCGTCCATATTGCCAGCCATTAAATGGATGTGCTTGTGAGGACCGACGGTCGGATCCTTCATTACCTTGTCATAGGCCTGGGTCACACCGTTAGTGTAAGGAGCCTCGACTTCCCCCAGCCACTTTTCCACATTGTTATCGAACCGGCCTTTTAGATCATTCAGGCTGGGTCTGGCCGATTTTTCCTGAGGCCTTGAGGCACAGGCATCACAGAATTTGCATTGAGTTCCATAAAACCAACCACTGCACCCTTCATATCCAAGGACCGCCACTCGGTCCTGCCCGAGCACCTGGATATACTCATCGCCCGGTCGTTCATTGATGGTTATTTCACGAATGGCGTTGCGAACAGAAAGCCGAATCGGAATTGTAAGATCCAATTCATTACAATGGACGACCCATTTCCCGTGAGTATTCGTGATTCTGAAGGGGCTGTTTTCATTTACATTTAGCTTTACAATAGACTCCCGACCATCGACCTCGATAAAAATCTCTTCCGGTACGAAGGGCACATATCCAGATTCCGCATCCACCAGGAATCCATCGACCAGCGCCGTGTTCTTGTGTCTTCTTTTGGTCCTAAATCTTTCAGGATACCCTTTAATTTCTCGTTCCATCTCCTCCCCGTCGACAGAAATACCGTTTCTTATGATTAGAAGCTTAAGTGTGGCGGATCGGGACCTCAGAATTTCAAGAAGAGCGTCATATCGACTTTGGATGTTCATCGCTTTCCTCATTCAATTTAGGATAAATTTTGATTTTCGTAAAACTTACTGTTTAAAGTGCCGGCGCTGATTGAGCGCAACATGCAGGCAGATAGGTTCACCGGACCCGGATGGGCGTGACTCGGTTTTTCATAGCCAGTCAATTGTCACCATATGTGCTATTTTCTTGAATTCAGGATCCCCGGTCAATACAATCGCGTTTTCACGTCGGGCAGTCGCTGCTGCAAAACAATCTGCGAAGGAAAGAGGATACTCTGCCTTTATCCGTGCCGCGGCCATAATATCTTCGAAGCTATTTGACAATACCGTAATCGACAAACCGGGAAGAACAGTATCCAGAAAAAACTCCGCTTGCTCCCGGCTCCTTTTCCTGTAAAGAATATAATAGGTTTCGCCGATATTGATCTCATTCATCAAAAGAGGGCACCCTGAACTCTGAGCTTCGGAAAGGACTTTTTTAATCTTTTGGAAGTTTTTTTCCTTGTTCAGGTAGGCAAGGAGCGCGTAGCTGTCAAGAAGTTTTTTGGGTTTCAAGCGCCTTGTCCTCCTTACGTTCCTCTAAGAGCGCCTTTGTCAGAGAAGGGCCTTCTTTAAATATTCCGCAAAAAGCTTCAGCCGGATCATCCGGCAATGGTGTAATGAGAATACGACCCGACTCTTCCTTAACGGAAAGCTTCTTTCCGGGAAAAATTTGCAGAGCCTTCCTGATATCCTTCGGAATAACAATCTGTCCGCGGCTGGATGCCGTTATTACGATAGGCATAATGCCCTCCTCTGCCAGTGGCTCAATGTAGTGTATGCAATTCATCCGATAGTTTTTAATTTATCATACCTATTCCCATTCATCAACAAATAAAAAAAACGTCTTACCTATTAAAAATGAGTAAGGACGCTTTATTGAGTTGATCCAAAACTGAGCATCCTTCATTTATCGGTTTACACTTACAGTTTTTCAATTACCTCTACAATGTAGGTGCGGCTAAAGCTGGGGCGTCTAAAAACGCCATTTTTGGGCCAAATTTTTTGCTCGGTTTTTGGACCCAGAGAATATCGCTTATGATACCGATTTGCGCTGGGTTTGGGACCAATCAGCGGGGTCCAAAAAGTGATCAAGATAAATTGGCCGATTTAGACACCCTAGATTATGCCTTGGCGTGGATAAAGCGTTTCTCCCACTTCCCTTTTGACAGGGTAAGCGATCTCGAATACTTTAATCAATATAGCTCCCAGATTTACAGTATCTTTTCACTTGAAAAACTTCGAGAGCTTCAAAACAGCCATAAAAACATCTGAATCCATCTTGTAACCCACATCTTGGCCGGGGTGATCCTTCCCATGTAGCCCAAGTGCTGTCGGATGCATTCGTTGTTGTAAAACTGCCAATACTCTTTTATGCCTTACGTGGTCATAGAATCCGTTTAACGATCTTTGAGATAAAGCTTCTCCATGATGTTCTGAACATTAACCGCTTGTCGTGTTTGTGAGGGGAATTATATCCCCGTTTCCCTAACTCTCTTTTCAACAACCCCAAAAGCCGTTGAACCCGGCTTTGCAGGAGGATATCTCCCGTGACCACGGGCTCAAGTATTTCCTGTGCCTTCTTCAGCCATTCCACTTTTTCTTCCCCTGGGAAAATAAGGGAAATATTCCAGCATACAGTAGCCACACCCAACCGAAAGTCGGTGTTGTTAGGCGCTAAAGCTACCAACCCCTCATCTATTCGGAGGGATTTCTTGAAGAACTCCAACGCCTTTTTCCTTTCTCCCATTGTTCTGTAAATATCTCCCATATTATTAAAGGTTTTTCCCAGAACATTTCGAAAGTGGGTTCGGTCAGGCTCTAACGCCACTAGGTCCTCACTTATTCGAACAGATTTCTCGTAAAACTCGAGTGCCTTTTTACCTTCTCCCATAGTCCCATAGGTATATCCCAAGTTATTGAAGCTCTCGCTTAAGTCCGATCTAAAGTCGGTTCGGTCAGGCTCTAACGCCACCAAGTCCTCCCGAATCCGGAGGGATTTCTCGTAAAACTCGAGCGCCTTTTTCCCTTCTCCCATGGTTCCATAGGTATGCCCCACGTTATTGAAGCTCACGCTCAGGTCCGACCTAAAGTCGGTTCGGTCAGGCTCTAACGCCACTAGGTCCTCACTTATTCGAACAGATTTCTCGTAAAACTCGAGTGCCTTTTTACCTTCTCCTATGGTCTCATAGATATTTCCCACGTTGTTGAAGCTCACGCTCAGGTCCGACCTAAAGTCGGCTCGGTCAGGCTCCAACACCACCAGGTCCTCACTTACTTGAAGGGATTTCTCGTAAAACTCGAGTGCCTTTTTACCTTCTCCTATGGCCTCGTAGATATTTCCCACGTTACTGAAGCTCACGCTCAGTCTACACCTAAAATCGGTCCTGTCAGGCTCTAACGTCACCAACTCCTCCCTTATTTGGAGGGATTTCTCGTAAAACTCGAGTGCCTTTTTACCTTCTCCTATGGCCTCGTAGATATTTCCCACGTTATTGAAGCTCACGCTTAGGCCCAACCTAAAGTCGGTTCGGTCAGGCTCCAACGCCACCAAGTCCTCCCGAATCCGGAGGGATTTCTCCAAGAACTCGAGCCCTAGCCCCCTTTTCTTTTCTCCCATGGTCTCGTAAATACTTCCCATGCAATGGAAGGCCACACTCAGTTCGTGTCTAAAGTCGGTTCGGTCAGGCTCTAACGCCACCAGATCCTCACTTACTTGAAGGGATTTCTCGTAAAACTCGAGTGCCTTTTTCTTTTCTCCCATGGTCTCGTAGATATTTCCCACGTACATGAAGCCCACGTTCAGGAAGCATCGGAAGTCGGTTCGGTCAGGCTCTAACGCCACCAGGTCCTCCCGAATCCGGAGGGATTTCTCCAAGAACTCGAGCCCTAGCCCCCTTTTCTTTTCTCCCATGGTCTCGTAAATACTTCCCATGCAATGGAAGGCCACACTCAGTTCGTGTCTAAAGTCGGTTCGGTCAGGCTCTAACGCCACCAGGTCCTCCCGAATCCGGAGGGATTTCTCGTAAAACTCGAGTGCCTTTTTACCTTCTCCTATGGTCTCATAGATATTTCCCACGTTGTTGAAGCTCACGCTTAGGTTCGACCTAAAGTCGGTTCGGTCAGGCTCTAACGCCACCAGGTCCTCCCGAATCCGGAGGGATTTCTCGTAAAACTCGAGTGCCTTTTTCTTTTCTCCCATGTGTCTATAGGTATATCCCAATTCACTGAAGCTCCCTGTAAGGTCCGACCTAAAGTCGGTTCGGTCAGGCTCCAACACCACCAGGTCCTCCCGAATCCGGAGGGATTTCTCGTAAAACTCGAGTGCCTTTTTACCACTTCCTAATGCCTTGTAGATATGTCCAAGATTATCACAAATCACGCACATATCACGCCGGAAGTCGATCCTGTCAGACTGCATGGCCACCAGCCTTTCCTGGAAGGGGAGGCAAGCCTTCTGGACAGCAAGTGCGCCTCTGGTCCTCCCGGTCTGGGTTGCGATGCGGTTCATGTCGTCAAGGGCCAAGAAGAACGGTTCATAGGCACTGTCCGGGGCGAAGCCTCCCTTGAGGAATTCAATCGCCTCATCGTCCAACAATGCACTTTCTTCGCACATGGCAAGCAGAATGGCCTGGCAGATGGTCCTGAGGGCGCGATCTGCGTGGGCGCCAGTCTTCAGGATCAACGGGAGAAACCTTGCCCTATCACCTCCCACCCAACCGACAAGAAACGAGGCAGCCGCATTGGAGAGCCAGTCAAAGCGCTCGCACTTCTCGACCCAGCTTTTGAAGAGTCCAATCACCGATTCCTTGCTCCGGTCAGTTTTCTCCCACAGTGACTGGAGCTTCCTCCTCAGAACCTCCTCGCAGATCTTCTGGTGGCTGAACTGATAGGCACGATCGTCATCCGTGGGCCGCATGAGGAGCGAAGCCGAGACCAGGGTCTCCACAGGGGTGAGGGCGCAGACCCGAAAGACCGAATCCACATGGTTTCTTCTAATCCATTGTTCGGTCAGAGCCCAAACTTCCTCTTCCGGCCAGATGGGGGTTTCGTACTCGTAGAAATAGTCGGCGATGGCTTCAATGGTATGCTCAATGCCCGGCAGTTCACGCGAGAGGGATTCCAAATAAGCCTCGAACAGGGCGTTTTCCCCAAGCCCTGCTCGCAGGTTTGCCCGCCGGCCCTTCCAGGTTTCATGAAACACATGGAGATAAAGCGGGGCTCTCAAAAGATCCTGTACCGGTCGACCCAACGCATCATATTGGTTTAGTGCTGCCCGTTCGGAAAGTCTCTCCTGACGCATCTCATAGGCCGTGCGGCCTTCCTGGGCCGTGAAGGACGGGACTTCGAGCTTTGGTTCTTCACGCGGCCCGGTGGAATAGAAGTTGCTGAAGGTATGGTAGATCTTCTCATCTGCAAAAGGGGCAGGACCGTGGATGTTCTGTAATCTGGCGCTCTCGGAAAGAACCTCGATGGCTCCGGTTCTGGAAGAACAGATCAAGCGAAGCCAGGGGTAGCGGCAGGACTCCCGAATGAAATGGTCCAGGCAGACTGCAAAATCCCTGAAACGATCCACCTCGTTAATGGCATCCAGAACGATCCAAACCTTTCTATCCTGGTCCGCATCTTTTTTTGCACTCTGTTCATGGCCCGTCACGTTTTCATCCAGCCGCTTCATGAATTCCATGGGTGTACCAAACTCGCTTTCTTTAACCCCGCAGGCCCTGAGAAGAGTACGGCAAAACGCCCTTTCCATGGTCTCTCCGGTCTCGACGGGGATGCCCCCGCGGCCTGAGAGAAAAACCACCACATCCCCTGATCCCTTGAGCGATAGAAAAGCATCCATAGCATCGGAGTCGGCCATGGAGCGATCTTTTACCTTTTTATCGAAGTGTTTCTTGCGAACACCCAACTGTTCGGCCTGAACCGATCCTTCAATCAGTGTTTCCACGAAACGGCAGAGGAGGGAGCTCTTCCCAGTCCCGGCCTCCCCCGTGATGAGAACAGCCTTGCCGGGTCGCCCCATGGCAGAGAAGAGACGCCTGTCCGCAGGCCGCTCCACGTAACATTGCGGGAAGTATTTGCTCATAGTCATGTGCCGAAGGGTGGCAAGGGCGTTGTCCCTGGCCCATTCCACCATCAGCCACCGGTTTGCCTCTTCCCTGGAAAGGCCCAGTTCGTGGTTCTTTCGGGCCAGGAGAGCCACCACCTTTGCGCCCAGGGTTTCGATCGTGCCATGACTTTTCACCCCCAGGTGTACAACTTTTTTCCCGGTGAAGGCATCGACCATACTCATGGGCTCAATCAGTCCGCCTGTCTCTTGCGTCTCCATGTCGAGGGCAAGAAAGAATGGATACACCGGAAAAAAGCTGCCCTCGTATCTCACCGCAATGGGGGATTTTGTGAGAACCTCCCTGAGGGATTCGGTCAACTCCCACTCGTCCAGGCCGAACTGAAAATCCTGATGGACCCCGTGAAGCAAAATAAGGGACGTCTTTTCGGCCGATGGGTCTGAAAGCAGTGCAGGCATGGATTTCCGGCTCGATGGATCCACCAGAGGAAGGCGAAGGAGGCAGAGGTCCCTGGCAGCAAAGAGGCCTTCCAGGGCGAATCGGAGAACCGGATGAAACCGCTCCAGAATCTCCAGTTCGTCGCCTTTTTCATCCTGCACCCCCATGCGGTGGGCGCGGTCGTTGCGCAGCGCCTGAAAGATCTCTATGGGAGAGGGAATGCCATTCTCTTTCTTGAAACCAACGGACACGGCATCCTTCCGCCACAGACTTGCCATTGTCATCCAGTCCTTTGCAAGCTGGCTGCATAAGGCGTTGGTAGGGGGCGCATACCGGGCGTTCTTACCTGTGAGATATTTTGCAAGGGAATCGGTCAGATATTTCCAGTCCCACCAGTGGGGCATGCGCATGCATCCGAGGGGCCTTCCCAGAGTCACGCAGTTCCCGTCCGATTCCAAATAATCGGAAAGCAGTAGAAGACCGGTGAGGCGCATGGCCTGATAGGCTGTGAAGATCATATTGTTCACCCGTTGGACCGGGTGGAGTGTGGTATTCAGGCTCATGAACCAGGGGTAGGCGATGGGAAAGGGAAGGCGCTCGATGAGGTCTCTGAAATCAGGCGCAACGGCTTGCTTCGGCACGAGTTCTCCCTCGCATTTTCTTGTACACAAATACTCGTTTTGCTCAGCCAGCTCCTCACTCCACTCTCTTTTGCATTTGACGCAAATATACATTGTTGCAACCCCCTTTGCTTACTCTGAATCCATTCCGCGCTCTTCATTAAGCGGAACATAACTTATCACACTTTCCAAATGTAATTTGTTTCCGAAATCAAGGCTTGCGGAAGCAGGCTTAAAGCATACGCTCCCTTCACGGTCACAGTGCTGAGTTGTTCCCTCATCTCCTAGAATTTGGGTGGGAAAGTTCCCCCACACGTTCATATTCCGCCATCTTCTGCTGGATTTCGCGCCTGAGTCTTTAAGCCCTCTCTTTCTCATAGCATGGACACGAGGTGGGTGCTTTCCCACACTTCAGTTCAGATTTTGGCTGTCCCTATGACCGCTTGATCTCCTTTTTCATGTATCACAACACAATTATTTCATCCGCTTCATCTTCGGTCGGAATTTCCAATGAAAGGATAAATTCATCCATTACCGTTTCTGGAACCGGATTTGGTCTGGCTCTATTCCTTCGACGGCATTCCATCGGATCAACATTGAAATAGACGATCTGAACATGATAGCCAAAGTCTTTTGCAAGAGCGATGATTGGGTTTCTGAATTCTCGAAGATGATGTGTATTGTGTACGACTATGCTTTTTTGTTCTGCCATGGCTGCACGAATCTTCTGTTCTTGCAATTCAAGTAGGGCCATGATGCCGCCCGGACCATCCTGTTGGGTATAATCACCCCATAATTCCTGCCTGCAATCGTCAAGGGAGATTGCTACGTCAAAACCCATCTGTAATGCCCAAGTGGTTTTGCCTGATGCGGGAAGGCCTACGGTGATCGTGAGCAAGATCGTCTTTTTCATCTGAAATCTCCTCTTTTCTGTTTCGTTGGACCGCCTGTTTTTCCGGTTTCATGTTCTCCGTTCTTTTCATATTTCTGAACGTGTGTACGCAAGTGGTGCTGAAAAGTGACAGGCGGCCATTGCGGGCATCGACCTTTTTTTCCAAAGGCCCGTTTGTCTTCCGCTACTCCCAGAGCATGCCCCCTGCTGTTTGTTTTGGAAAACCCGGATCAACCGATCAAGGGCTCATATGTTCAGTTTATGGCAACTTTAAATTGTGACAGATTTTTTTGAAAAATTGTGGACAATATCCATGATCTCGGGTTCACGCGGCAAGACTCACGCCTCGGGGGAAAAACTTTGCATTATTTCTTCAAATTCACGGACCAGTTGATCGTAAAAGGAAAGGATTCGCAGATCCGGTTTTTCTTCGGCCTCGGTACCGATATAATGCAAGTGTCGCGATTTTTCATTCCACATGGTACACAGATAGATGTCTTTTTTGACCTTGGAGAGTTTTTCGCGGGAATCGATGATTTCAAAATGCGTATCCACCACTAGGGGCGACAGCGACAGGTATTGATCGGGTACATTTTTGATGCCGGCAACCAGTAGGACCGAGTGGCTGTCGGTATATCTATCGAACGGTTGCGACCTGCCGGAAAAATCTGAAGATGCGCTGTTGAGCATCAGCATGTGATGTTTAAACCGTGCAGGCTCCCGCTTTGATTTGAGTACCTCGATCTGGGTAATGGTGAGCAACGGATATTTTATCAGAAATGCCAGTTCAGCAATGATTTCTTCCAGCTTTTTAAAATATTCCACGCACCGGACCTCGATTTCCTCATCGCGCAGCGTGATTCGATAATGCCCGATCTCGTTACGTTCTGGGGTCCAAAAATCGAGTTTGTCGTAAAACTCTTTGTTCAAGATGCCGGATGTTTCGGGGATAAATGGTCGAATATTGTTGGCAGTGAATATCTTGCCCACGCTACGGATCAGCCAGGCAAAGTTGCCCATGGTCAATACCGCAAAACGTTGGCTGAACTCATTTCTAAACTTAGTC
>Ga0233437_1005843_pt1 | contig 13014 bp, 16 predicted proteins | sample SI_122_August201_FD_182714 | JGI IMG/M metagenome (GOLD analysis project Ga0233437, IMG submission 182714) | Seawater microbial communities from Saanich Inlet, British Columbia, Canada - SI_122_August2016_200_MG | ecosystem: Environmental > Aquatic > Marine > Inlet | place: Canada: British... | reverse complement strand
GAAGCAGACTCAAGGCGATAACGGATCCTGATATCCTCAAGTCGTTGCATAAAAAGGCTCTTGGCGCTGGTTCATTGGAAGAATTCAATGATGAGGTGAAGGCCGCTCTGGCATAGTGCCGGAGGGTTATGGGGAAGGTGAAAGGTGAAAGGGAGGGAAGCTCAAAGGTCAAAGGTGAAAGGCCGGAAGACGGAGGACGGAGGGACGGTTGGGAATGGATTGAGTTTGAAGGTTTTGCGGAAGCATATTAAAAGACTGGTTAATTATGCTGAGGCTGGGGATGGGGGGAAGATTCGGAAGGAGTTGAAGCGGATTGTGCCGGAGTATAGGCCGGAAGACGGAGGACGGATGACGGAGGACGGAGGACGGATGACGGAGGACGGATGACGGAGGACGGTGGACGGTGGACGGAGGACAGATGATTCACCACAGAGACACAGAGGGCACGGAGAAAAAACAACAAAAACCTCTGTGATCTCTGTGTCTCTGTGGTATAATATGTGCTGAGGGGGGAGGTGTAAGTTGGAACGGATGTTCAGGTCAGGCTTGATTGTGATGTTGGTGTTTTGTGTATTCCCTCTATCGGTATGCCAAGGTGATGATTCCCCTGGAAAGGCGCAGAACATTGTATTGACGCCTGCTGATCAGTTAATTCTTGATGCTATTGATAAGGTGAATGGTCGGATTGATGAGTTAGGGCGAAATTTGAATGGCCGGATTGATAAGGTTAGCGAGCGGATTGATAATCTGTGGATCACCATGTTAGGTGGGTTTTTGGGTGTGATGGCTTTTATTGGCGCTCTTGTATTTTGGGACCGGCGTACCTTTATGAAACGTGCCAGGGAAGAAATGCGGAGTGAGGTGGCGGGAGATAGGAATAAGATGGAGGGGATTATTGCGGCCTTGAAAAAGGTTGGTGAGCAGTTTCCTGAGGTGGGTGATGTACTTCGGAGTTTTGGGTTGCTTTAGGGGTTGGGGGTTTTTGGCACGGATTTCGCGGATTACACGGATTTTTCGGTTTGGGATCAGGGGAAGAGTTGCGGCGGATTGTGCCGGAGTATAGGCCGGCGGGCGCTTTGGGGGGAATTTGATGCCAACGATTAAGGATATCAGTGGGGCTTACCGGTTTTTCTTTTACAGTTTCGATTGTAACGAAGCAAAGCATGTCCACGTACAACGGGAGAAATTCGTATGCAAGTTTTGGCTTAATCCGGTTGCTCTCAGCAAGAATTATGGCTTTCCTCCAAAGGAATTGAGGAATATTTTCAAAATGGTAAGGTCCTATCTAAACAGAATTGAGGAGGCTTGGAATGAACATTGCGGTTAAACAAATAGAACCCAGGCTATTGGATGTTCGGGTCTCTGAAGAGGAAATTATAGTTTTTCTTGCTGATGGGCGAACAGTAAGTGTCCCTCTGGCATGGTCTTGGCGATTATCAGAAGCCTCTCAGGAGGCACGCGAAAACTTTCAAATAATAGGAGATGGGCAGGGTATTCGCTGGCCGGATGTGGACGAAGATATAAGCGTCGAGGGTATGCTGGGCGGTATTCCGGCGCGGAGAGCATCTTTGAGGGCGGAAAAAGCGGAGTAGTTTATGGGGTCATAGTTTATGGGGTCAGGCTTTCCTTATTGTGGTTATTGGGGCGGTTTCCGGAGGGCGGAGGAGGACGGGAAATGAATTTCAGTGAGCGTCGAGAGAAAGAGATAAACCCTGGTGGATGGCTTTTTTGAAATGGGCGTCATTGGATACAAATAAATCAACGCTATTTTCCAGACCTGAAGCGATTATCAGGCTGTCGATGGTCCTCAATTTTGTCCAGCCGATCGAATTGTCTCCACCGATATGTTCCAGAACCTTCAACGTTATTTCCTGGCAGAAGATATTCGGAAAATTCAGCAGATATTTTTTGACGTCCAGAGCATTAGGGTGTTGTCCGGCATTTATCGGTCCCTTCATAATTTCTGCAACAGAAATAATCGACAACACAGCAGAAGCGTCACCCGTTTCGATCATCTCAAATATCAATCTTGAAAGTGGTTCATAGGGCTGTATAGCGTCTGTTAAATAGATGATGATATTGGTATCGATCAGCAGTTTCTTGTCACGAATTTTCATTTTGAGCTCGGAGGGTGCAATTGTCTTCATCGATCTTCCCGCTCTCCGTCAATGTATTTTTTGACTTCATGTGGATTTGAGCCAAAACTCTTCACGGTCAATCCCGCCAGTTTTTGGGTAAAAGAGGACACGGGCTGCAAAATGATCCTGTTTTCTTCTCTGCTTAACAAGATCTTTGTGCCTGCTTTTATGTTCATTTCTTTTCGGAGCCGAGCGGGTAAAACAATGTAGCCTCTGTTTGAGACTGTCGCATTTATTGTTTCCATGTGCAATTCTCCAAATTGTGTGCTGTAATTCAGCTTACTGCTATCTGAAGAATTTAGCAAGAGTTTTAAGCGTAGGGGGGCAGACTTTCCTTATTGTCGTTATGGGGTAGATTACGCAAGAAGTTCCTCGCTTCCTTCTTGAAACACAGCCTTTATGACCAATTTCCCCCCTAATGCTTCAATGTATCGTTGCATTGCAGTAACGGTGATATTTGGCCTTCTCTCAAGTTCCGACAGGGCTGATTGGGATAGTCCCATCGCATGGGCAAGTTCTTTTTGGGTTTTATGGTGTGATTTACGAACCTGCTGCAACCGAATTGCGGCAACTTTTTCTTTTGATTTTAGTCGGATTTCCGCCCTTTCTTCGGGTGAAAAGTTATGTTCGAGGAATTTTTCTAAAGTTTTCATAATATCAACCTTTTTTTCTTAGGATTTTGTTGAGGTGTTTTTCAAAAATAGTTTCTGCCTTGGAAATTAGCTTTTTGTAGAATTTCTCCTGATCTTTTCCTTTTTTATCTCCACCACTTAAAATTACGGCATTCCTTTCAGTGTAGGGGGTCAGGCTTTCCTTATTGTCGTTATTGGGTATATAAGTAAGGGTGCAGTTGTCAGGGGGCAGGGGGCAGACAGTTGTGAGCAGGTTGGGGATGGGGGGAAGATTCGGGAGGAGTTGAAATGGATTGTGCCGGAGTATAAGCCTCAGGGGTGATTCACCACAGAGACACTGAGAAAAGGCAAAACTCTTTGATCTCTGTCTCCGTGGTGCAATATGTGCTGGAAGGGGAGAAGGCTGACTCCCTTTGCTGTATCGTTACTTAGACAGTTTAGAGACTTCATTGTCCTTGTGTTTAAAATAGATTGCGGCGCCTATGGCCATGATGACAACGGTAGCCATAATAATCAAAAAACCTTCCATCGGTTAAGCCTCCTTTCTTGGAGTGATAAAGATACCTATAGCAAAGACCAATATTGAGAGAGCTGCAATTATCAGGATAATTCCGGCAGGTATTTCTTTGTCGGTAAAGAGCAATGTGGCACCCAAGGCGGTCAGGAGATATTTGACCAAGTCAAAGAGCAGATTGGCTACTTTTTCACGCTTATAGAAGTACTTATCTACCATGGACAAAATGATAAAACGCTGCTGGGAGGAAGTCAACCTAATTTTGGGTACGTGAGTGGGGTCAGGCTTTCCTTAAAAGCTGACCCCGTGGTCTGGTCTACTCGATTTCTAGTACCAGCTTGATGGCTTCGGAAATCTCTTTCATTCGGTGTGGCGGCATGGTTCCAAGCAACTGTGGTTTCTTTGTTTTGGGATTGTAAAATCTTTTTGGATCGAGTGAGCGGATTTGGAAACAAAGAAATAGGGTATCTTTCAGGAGGTCCGTCTCATCTGATGACACCCTTACGTTTGTGGGGTAGTTTCTTGGCACGTTCTGTGCCTCAGTGCCCACCACAACTGAAACAACAAGCGGTTGTTTGTTGATGGCGTTGCTTGATATTACGAGAACGGGTCTGCGGCCGGCCTGTTCCCGACCTTTAGTAGGGTTTAAATTTACCGAATAAATTTCGCCGCGCTTGATCATAATTCATAGACCATCGTTTTCCGCTTCCGTAAACTCTTCTGACAGCGCAGAGCACACTTCCCAGATTGCAGGGTCACGGGCCATTTCAGCCATAGCTGTTTCAAATAGATATTTTTTTTGACGTTTTGTGAAATCTATCAAAATGAAGGTGACCAGGCGATTGAAGTTATCCCGGAGTTCAGGTGGCGCTACGGCGTGCAGTTCTTCAATCAGCTCATTTTGAAGCGCGATGCTGCGACGGACTATGTTTTTTGCTGCGTGTTTCATGCCACCCTCTTTTTCACTTAATCATGCACACTTTTTTGATGCTAATTTTGCACATTATGGGTGTTGATGTCAATGTGAAAAGCAGGTGAAAGGTGGAATTAGTGTGGTTTGGGGGTCAGGCTTTGTTTTTTTGGCGCGGATTACACGGATTACACGGATTGGTTAGGGGGGGTGGGGTTTGAAGGGGGATGTGTATATTGCGGCGGATGGTGCCGCAGCCTATTTTCTTTGAAGATGCTTGGTCCACGTTTTAGGGGAGATAACTGAGCTTTGTGGCCTTGGGTTTTCCACGAGTAGGAGATCACCGGTTATCAGAACAGCTGCCGGATCGGATGCTAAAAGAGACCACAGGTGAGCATCCTGCGGGTCGGGAGCCATATGAGTGGTGTTCGGAGGGGGATCGCGCCAAATGGCGTTGGCAGCGATTTCGTTCATCACCTGATCAATTTCCGTTTCGTTAAGGGCATGGAGTCGGGTGAGGCGGGGACGTAGCAAGACATCTCGATATTCCTGAGACAACTCTGAGGAGAGGGGGTAAAAAATTTTGCCGGTCAGCATGGCATCCAATATTTGAGCGGTGGGACTTTGACGTTCAGCGGTAATGAGCCCGGCAACCAGAACGTTCGTGTCGACGATGAAAACGCGGGCGCTCATTTCGATCGATGGGAATGGGTTTCTTCCAAGGCCAGGCGTGTGGCCTCTTCTTCATTGAGCTTTGATGCAGATCGCACGCGTGAGACAAGCTGACGGGCACTTTCCATGGATTTGATGCCGCGGAACTGCAAACTTTCCGCGATTATTGTGCCGATACTGCATCCCTGCCGGACCGCAGTTTCTTTGACCGCACGATGTAAATCGTCATCAAGTGTAATTGTTAACCGGCTCACTGTTACCTCTCCAACAAAACTGACATTGCTGCTCACATTAACACCAAAACATCAGGCTGTCAAGGAGGACAGACGACGAAGTGGGCGGGGTCAGGCGTGGCTTATTGTGGTTTTTCTGGCACGGATTTCACGGATTACACGGTTTGGTTTTTTGGTGTTGGGAAGAAATGCCCTATCTTGTGTACCCAGCCCTTTCCAGGTATAGAAGTACCTCCTGGGCCGACTCGTCGGGTGTCATGTCTGATGTGTCGATGAAAACCTCCGGGGTTTCGGGGGCCTCATAGGGATCGTCGATGCCGGTTACGCCTTTTACCAGTCCTGCCCGGGCTTTGGCATAAAGCCCTTTTCGGTCCCGTTGCTCACACACCTCAAGGGCGGTTCCCACATGGACTTCGATAAATCCCCCGTAACTTTCAATCAGTTCCCGGATCTGGCGCCTTGTTGCCGCGTAGGGCGCGATGGGGGCGCAGATAGCAATGCCCCGGTTCTTGGTGATTTCACTGGCCACAAACCCGATGCGCCGCACATTAATGTCCCGGTGTTCCTTACTAAAGCCCAGCTCACTGGAAAGATTTGTTCGAACGATATCCCCATCAAGCAGGGTCACCGGACGTGACCGCATTTCCATAAACCGGGCGTAAAGGACCTTTGCAATGGTGGATTTTCCTGCCCCTGAAAGGCCGGTGCAGAAGATGGTAAACCCCTGCCGGTGCCGCGGCGGATAGGCACGCTGGATCGCCGACACTACTTCGGGAAAGGTAAACCATGAAGGTACCCGCCGGCTGGTTCTCAGCTTTTTGTGAAACTGATCATTGGACAGGGAAAGGGTCTGGTTGCCGGGAGGTGCTTCGCTGGCGGGCACATAGGCATCCTCTTCTTTCCAGTAAACCATTTCATCAAATGAAACCATTCTGATGCCGATTTCATCTGCGTATCGATTTGTGATCTCTTTGGCGCCATCCGGTTCATACCAGAGCTCGCCATTCTTCCCTATCCCCGGGTCTGCATGGCCGCGACCGATGATAAAATGGGTGCAGCCGTAGTTTCTTCTGACAATGGCATGCCACAGAGCCTCCCTGGGACCTGCCATCCTCATGGAAAGGGGCAGCAGGCTCAACAGCATCATATTGGGTGGGTAATATGGGGCAATATCCAGGTAGCAGTGGACGCGGGTAAAATAATCAATTTCTCCCTGCCTGACCTGCTCAGCCACCGGATGGAGCAGCAGGCTGGCTTTGGCTTTGCCCATGGCCCTCAAGGTCATCTCCAGCTGTGCCCGGTGCAGCGGGTTCCGGGTGTGGAACCCCACAATCCGCCGCCATCCCAGTTTCCTGAAAAGGGCCCGCAACTCCAAGGGCGTGTGCCGATACCGTTTAAATGCGGAATGCAAGGGCAGCTGTAGCCCTTCGATGGCGCCCCCCACATAGAACGTGTCTTTTTTGTGAAACAATTGGTCCACGCCGGGATGACGGTCATCTTGCGTACCGAAAAGGATTTCAGATTCGCGTTTCTTGTCAACGGGCCAGATGCTCTCGATACCCATGACGGCCAGCATGAAGCCTTCGCTGTCCCGCAGCGCTACCGACTGTCCCACCTCAAGGCTTTTGGCCACCCCTTCAGAGATATCCAGGCAGATGGGCATGGGCCAGAGGGTGCCGTCTTCAAGACGCATCCGCTCCAGCACCGATGCGTAATCGGTCTGGTTCATGAATCCCCTCAAAGGGGAAAACCCGCCGTTCATCAACAACTCCAGATCACACACAGCGCTATCGGACAGCGTGACGCTTTCAAGATCCATTGACAGATCTTTCAGAGCGTTCGTTCTCTCCCCATCCACAATCAAGTTAATCAGTTCATAATCTTCCATAGAGCTCCACCTGGGTCACACCTGGGGGTCAGGCTTTCCTTATTGTCGTTATTGTATCAGAATCCACTTTTCTTCATTAGTGGAAAAAATATTACCAGTTGGGGGAATGTCGAACAAGGTATTTTTTCTTGAGAGGGGCATTATGGGATGTCCCATCAGTTGTATCTTGAACAAATTTGAACATTTTGCGATAAAGAGTTCCTATGCCAATGGCCTTTATGAGGGATAACGATGCAAGTGATTGACTTGGTGGCTGGGGCGCGCCCCAATTTTATGAAACTGGCGCCGGTGGTGCGGGCGCTCAAGGCGAACGCTACGGCGTTGGCTGAACGGCAGCTTTCCTGGCGGATTGTTCACACCGGGCAGCACTACGATCAGGGGATGAACGATGTTTTTTTCAGCGAGCTTGGTATTCCCGAACCTGATGTGAATCTGAATGTGGGGTCGGGGTCCCACGGGGCCCAGACGGCGCGGATCCTTGAGCGTTATGAAGCCCATTTGATGGAGAATCGTTCGGCGGGCACGGTGGTTTTTGGTGACGTGAATTCAACGGTGGCTTGTGCTCTGGCGGCGGTAAAACTGGGTATTCCCGTAATTCATGTGGAAGCAGGGCTTCGAAGTTTTGACCGAAGCATGCCGGAAGAGATCAACCGCATTGTGACCGATGCGTTGTCTCAGGTATTACTGGTGTCTGAGCCAAGCGGTGTGGAAAACCTGAAGCGGGAAGGGGTGGATGAGAAGAAGATTCACTTGGTGGGCAATGTCATGATGGATACGTTGGCCCATGAGCTGCCAAAGGCAAAGAGGAGCGATATCCTGGAACGTCTTGATATTGAAGCGGGTGAAGCGTATGCTCTGGTCACGTTGCACCGGCCGGCCAATGTGGATGATCCTGCGGTTCTCAGGCCGCTTCTGGAATGCCTGGTGGGTTTTTCCAAAAGGCTACCCATGGTTTTTCCGGTGCACCCGCGGACGCAGAAAGCCATGGACGAATACGGTTTGAAAAATCTGATTGAGTTTAACCCGTCGCTTAAGTGCATCTCTCCCCTGCCTTACCGCGATAATCTCTGTCTGATGAGCGGTGCTAAAGTGGTGTTGACCGATTCAGGCGGTATGCAGGAAGAAACGACCTTTTTGAAAGTCCCCTGCCTCACTTTGCGAGACAATACGGAGCGGCCGATTACGGTGGAAATGGGTACCAGCCGCCTGGTGGGAAATGATCCGGACAAAGTTCGCTTGGGGTTGGAAGATGTGATGCAGGGCCGATGGCCCGAAGGGAAGGATATTCCGCTTTGGGACGGGAGGGCGGGAAATCGGGTTGTGAGGGTTCTGTTAGCAGGAGTGAACGTTTAGGGTGTGCAAACAAGGGTGCAGGGTGCAGTTGTCAGGGGGCAGAGGGTAAGGGATAGGGTACATTGTTTGCTTTTTCCATCAATTTGACTAGCCAGTGGGTTGCTACGGTTTATAACGCGGGTGTATCTATACTCCTGACGTTTTTGCTGGGGCGGGTCATGGGTCCGGAGGCCTTCGGTCGGTATAGCTACATGCTGACCCTGGCCGCTCTTTTCTTTATCCTTCAGGATGGTGGGTTTAAGACCCTTCTGTTTCGGGAAAGGGCCCGCTCTTCTCCGGCCATGAAGAGGTATGGAGACCGGTTGTTTTCATGGGCGGTGGGGAATACGCTGGTCATGACCCTTGGGGGTGTGCTTTGTGTTTTGGTTCTGCCTTTTGAGTATGGCCTGGGGATTGTCGCGGCCTTTTTGTATTTTGGTCTGCAGGCGGTTGCCAACTTCATTTCTTCGGTTTTGCGGGGGGATGGGTTGTTTGTCCGGGAAGCAAAATGGCAGGCGATGGTGCGGACGCTGGGGGCTTTGGGGATCCTCTTGGGTCTGTTTTTCGTTGGGGCTGACCCTTGGGTGGTTTTCGGGGGGTGGTTTCTGGGGGTGTTGGTGAGTTTGTTTTGGGCGCCCGTATCCATTGGGCGGCCTTCGCTTGGCGGGTTTGGGATTCGGGAGGTTCGGGCGGCGTGTCTCGGGTTTATGGCCATTGATGCTGCCACGGTGGTATATTATCGCTGCGATATCATTCTGCTGGAGTATTTGACGGGGAACAGCGCTGAGGTGGGGTATTATTCGGCCGCTTACCGGTTTTTGGAGGGGGTTGTGTTGATGGCCATGCCGTTACGGGTGGTCTGGTTCAGGAAACTGCGATTGGTATGGGAGGAGAAACGGTTTTTTGAGCAGCAGTTGTTGAAGATGGGATTGGTGATGCTGGGGGCGGCATTTGTGGTGGTGGGTGTTGGAGCCTTTTTCAGTCGAGAGATTGTGTTGTTTACTTTTGGCCCGGAATATGCGGATTCGGTTGCTTTGCTGCCGTGGCTACTGGTTTCTTTGGTGTTTGTGCTGCCGAACGGGGTGCTGACGCAAGGGATCGTGGCACGGAATAGGGAGCGGTATTATGCTTTTGCCGCGGGGGGTGCCGCGTTGCTGAATATTGGGTTGAATTTTGTTTTGATTCCTGCGTTTGGGGGGATGGGGGCTGCCTGGGCTACCATCGCTACAGAGGGGTTTTTGGGGGTGTTTCTTTTGGTTGGGGTTCGGGGTCGGGGTTAGGTTTTTTGGCACGGATTTCACGGATTACACGGTTAGTTTTGGGGGTAGGGCTTCTTTACAGATGACGGAGGACAGACTATTAATGTGGCGGGGCGGGGTTATGATTTTTTTCTTGTCATTATTTTTTCTAAATATTATAGTCACATAAGTTCCATTTAATTCGGCAGCGGGTTGGCAGGTTGCTTATCTGAAAGGAGGATGATTATCATGCTAAAGTTCAAGAAAGGGATATTGATTGGATTTTGTTTATTTTTGGCCGCTTTATTGGTAGCGCCGGTTTTTGTCGTTGCGGGCGATAAGGTGAATATTAACACTGCAAACAAGGAAGGACTGACTAGTTTAAACGGTATAGGTCCCGTTGTTGCTGACAGGATCATCGAATACAGAGAAAAGATCGCCCCGTTCAAAAAGAAAGAAGATATAAAAAAAATAAAGGGTATTGGCGAGAAAACGTATGAGAAGATAAAAGATTTTATTGTAGTGGAATAGGACTATCGAGGAAGGGGCTTCAAGCCACGGGAATGCACTGATGTTTTTCTGTAATTAAATAAGGAAAGCCTGACAAGGAAGGGGGTCAGGCCTTCCTTATTGTCGTTACGGGGTATGGTAATAATTATGGCAAGAAAACCTCGCATCCACTACCCCGGAGCAATTTATCACATAGTGCTCAGGGGTAACGCAAAACAGGCTATTTTTCATAAGGATGAAAAATGCCGGTATTTTGAAAATATTCTGGCCCAGGGGCTGATGACCTCATGACCCAAATAGTCTATATCAGCAACCGAGCCCCTATAGCGCGGGAAACCCTCGTCTATGTTGAGAACTTGATGCCGTTTATCACTGAGGCGGTGTTTGTGTGTCCGGGAAGCCAGGTCAAGGACTTTCAATTCAAGAGCCGGATTTCGGTAAGGGTCATCGATGAAGCGAAGGTTCTGGGAAAGGATATGAGTCGTTTTCGGGGGGCAGGGGATCATCAGTTCAAGAATTGCCTGCTTCGGTTTTCCCTGGCGCGTTTTCCGGAAATTGATGATGAGTTCATCATGAGTGACGATGACAACCGGCCGCTGGTGGAGATCCCCCTTTCCTTTTACAAATCGTCTGGCAGGTATTCCGGCTACTACTACTACGACCTGAAAAAATGGTCTGCCCGCGAGACGGATTATGACAGGGGGCAGCAGGAAACATGTGGGATACTTGAGGGTAAGGGGTATAATACCCTTTCCTACTCTTCGCATATGCCCCAGATGATCCATAAGGGTTTGCTTTCAGAAGCGGCCGGGGTTTTTCAGGATAGTCTGGATCGGAGGGCGCCGCTGGATGAATGGAGTGCTTATTTCAATTATGGGCAAAGCGTATATCCCGAACGATTCCATCCGCCCGAGCCGTTTAAGACCCTTTGCTGGCCGCCGTTTCCCAGTGATTGGGATTATGATGTCCGGCCGGATGAATTCTGGTTTGAAAATTTTTATCCCCTGCTCTATGAAAACAGTTTGATGTTTTCCGATCTTCCCACCCGGTTTGACGGAACGTCTTATGCCGAAATGACGCACGAGAAAATAAGGCGAAGAACGGCACTTCAAAATGACTTTGAAGCAGGAAAAATGTCCCTTTTGGGAAAAGTGTTTTTTGGGTGTCGTGACATGGCTGAGCGCTTTCCAAACGTGAAACGGCGCCTCAACACCATGCTCCCCGCATCCCGGCAAGCGGCGGTGCTCAATTATTTTTTGGGTACTTCGTGTGAGGGTAAAGACGGAAAACGGAGGACAGATGACGAAGTACAGAAGGCACCCGGAAACTGGAAACCGGAAACTGTCAACTGCTTTTCTACGTCCTCAAAAATCAAAATACTGGTCAACGCATTTCCCATGGTCAACGTCAACACCGGTATCGGCCGGTATCTGCGTTGTTTGTACCAGGCGTTGGAAGAACATTATGGCGACAGGCTTGAAATTGGATATTTCGATGGCAACAGGGTCTCGGCGACCATGCCTTCGGGGCCTGAAAACCTGAGCCGATGGTCCGGACTGGTCTCCCTTTTCTGGCGCCTTCCGGTCTACCCTGCATTCTTTCTCAGGCTCTGTTTCCATTTTAACCAGGAACGAAATTTCAGGAGATATGTTAAGAACTATGATATTTATCATGAGGCCGGGTTCTTTCCTTTTTTGACGCCGGCCCAGGTGAGGACTGTATTTACGCTTCATGATCTTTCGGTTTTTCGTTTTCCCCAATATCATCCCCGCGAGCGAGTGCTTTATTGCCGGGTCTTTCTTTCCAGAAGGTGTCAAAATGTGTCGCAATTCTTGACGGTTTCCGACTTCAGCAAAGACGAGATCATGAAATTCCTCCATATACCGAACGAAAAAATACGGGTTATCTATGAAGGATTTGATGTTCCCGCCTTTTATCCCAGATCTTTAAAGAATGTGAGTGGGTTTCTTCAGGAGTGGCGCTTGCCGGAAAAATACTTCCTTTTTGTAGGCAGTGGGGATCCACGGAAAAATATAGATATCATTCCCAAAGCGCTTGATCGGGCAGACCTCGAGGTGCCCCTGGTGGTTGCAGGTTGGTCGGGATGGGCAGAGAAGAATGTGATGGCAAAGGTCCTGTTTCTCGGGTATGTGGAAGATGATGCGCTTGCGCTCCTGTATTCCGGAGCCTTGGCCCTGATTTTCCCCAGCCGCTACGAGGGTTTCGGTCTTCCCGTTCTGGAGGCCATGGCCTGTGGTTGCCCGGTGGTGACCACCCGGGAAGCCAGTATGCCCGAAGTGGCGGGAGACGCCGCTCTTTACATGAAAGACCCCGATGATTCGGAAGGCCTTGCCGGGATTCTGAAAGAACTGGCCGAAAATCCCCTGCACCGAAGGGAGTGGGTGGAGAAGGGGTTGTTGCAGGCCGGGCGATTTTCGTGGCGGAATACGGCTGATGCTACCTTTAAGGCTTTTGAGCAGACGTTTCGCGAGAGAAAAATATGAGAATGAACGCAAACGAACGAAAAATACTCAGCACTACCTGTTTAGGCCATTTTTTAAGCCATTTCAATATGCTGGTATTTCCGGCTCTGGTATTGCCTTTGACGGTAAAATATGGCATGGGGCTGGCGCCGGTTCTGGCGCTTTCTTTCTGGATGTACCTGTTGTTTGGTGTGACAGCGTTGCCATGGGGTTTGTTGAGCGACCGGTTCGGTGCTAAGCCGCTCCTGCTTATCTTTTACATGGGGGCAGGTTTGTGTGGGCTGGCTGCGGGATGGTTTGTGGACGACCCCGGAACCTTTTCTCTCTGTCTTGCCGGGGTGGGTCTTTTTTCGGGGATTTATCATCCTGCGGGGTTGGGATTGATCTCCAAAGGGATTGAGCGCATGAGCATGGCGCTCGGGTATAACGGCATGGCCGGCAATGCGGGTCTGGCGGCTGCCCCC
>Ga0233437_1005842_pt1 | contig 13017 bp, 15 predicted proteins | sample SI_122_August201_FD_182714 | JGI IMG/M metagenome (GOLD analysis project Ga0233437, IMG submission 182714) | Seawater microbial communities from Saanich Inlet, British Columbia, Canada - SI_122_August2016_200_MG | ecosystem: Environmental > Aquatic > Marine > Inlet | place: Canada: British... | reverse complement strand
CAGAAGCTCCTCGCGGCGAGGTCTTCCATTTTGTGAAATCAGATGGAGGAAACTCTCCTGTAAGACATAAAATTCGAGCACCGAGTTATACATGCATTCCAACTTTCCGTAAATCTTGTGTGGGAGGAACAATTTCTGATGCTGCTATTGCAACAGCTGCTGTAGATCCTTGCTATTGCTGCACCGAAAGAATGTCACACGTTTATAATTATAATACTGGAAAACATATAATGAGTGCAGCGGAATTGATAAAACTTTCCCAAGAAAAAACAAAAATTCTAAAAGCTAAATTAAAGGTATAAAATTATGATTAATTTGCAATATCTTATATTTTTACCAATTGGAATAGGAATTGTTCTTTTTATTATTCCGGAATCATTAAAGCGAATAAAGGGCTTGTTTAATTTAATTATTTCAAGTGTAACTCTTTATTTCTCTTTTATAATATTCAAAATGAATTCCGGTCTAATAAATATGGAATGCTTCAAATTCCCAAGTATTTCTAAATATCTAATTTTTAATGTTGATCCATTAAGCAAATTAATAGCATTGTTTATAGGGATTTTCGGTTTTCTTTTTGCACTTTATTCTCTATCATATATCACAAAAGAAAAAGCTATAAAAGGTTATTATTCATATTATCTTATCACTTTAGGTTCAGCGTTTGGTGCGATCTTTGCTGACAATATGATAATTTTTATTTTCTTCTGGGGTATATTGGGTCTTACACTTTATAAGCTAATAAAGGGTTATGATGATGAAAGCACTTCAGCTGCAAAGAAGACGTTTATCCTTATCGGTGCATCCGACTCAATTCTAATTTTAGGGATTGGAATTTTGTGGCAACTCACAGGATCTTTCAATATGTCTGAGATCAATATTGCAACTACAGGATCATTGGGAATAATCGCATTCTTAAGTTTGCTTGTAGGAAGTTTTACCAAAGCTGGAGCAATGCCGTTTCATAGTTGGGTACCCGATTATGTAAAGAAAGCTCCTGCATCTTCATCTGCATTCTTGCCTGCATCGTTAGATAAATTATTGGGAATTTACTTCTTCGTAAGAATTTGTAGAGATATTTTTCAACTCACTGATTGGGCAACATTGATGCTTTTAATTATTGGTGCAGTCACAATTATCGGTGCTGTGATGATGGCACTTGTTCAGCATAACTACAAAAAACTTCTTGGATATCACGCTGTTTCACAAGTTGGATATATGATAACCGGTATAGCTTTAGGGACACCACTCGGCATTGCTGCCGGACTGTTCCATATGGTTAATCATGCTCTATACAAAAGTGGATTATTCTTAACAGCCGGAAGTGTGGAAAAACAAACTGGAAAAGATAATTTAGATGAACTTGGAGGGTTATCAAAGCTAATGCCGATAACTTTTTTCACAGCATTGGTTTGCGCTTTTTCAATTTCAGGAATTCCACCCTTCAATGGTTTCTTTTCTAAATGGATGATCTATCAGGGAATTATTGATTTTGGTAATGGAACAGGACTCGCAAATAAATTGTGGATGGTTTGGCTTACATTAGCTGTTTTTGGATCTGCACTTACTTTGGCAAGTTTCATCAAACTCATTACAGGCTTGTATCTTGGCAGAAGAAGAAAAGAATTTGAAAAAGTTAAAGAAGTAAGTTTCTTAATGTGGTTACCGCAAATTATTATTGCGATTGTTTGCATTGGATTTGGTATATTTGCTGCAAAATTAATTATTCCAAATCTAATAGAGCCTGCAAGTGGGAATTTTAATTATTCTGGTATTTGGCAATCGCAAAGTGTTTCTATTCTTATACTTGTTTCTGTAGTTGTGGGCTTCCTAATTTATTTATATGGGAATATGAAGAGTCACCGTGTTTCAGATAGTTTTATTGGAGGTGAAAAACTTCAAGAAGAAACAAATTTCTCACCTTTGGATTTTTATCAAACAATCAAGAACTTCAAATTCCTAAACTTTTTTTATAGAAAAGCAGAAAAAAAATGGTTCGATATTTATGATGTTTTCAAGAGAATTATATTGTGGTTCAACAAAATATTCAGTGATGCACATAACGGATTTCTACCCAGATATGTATTTTGGTACATCGCTGGATTACTCATTTTATTGATAATTCTAATATTTTAGAGGGATAATATATGGAACTTTATTTAATTATCATCCTAGTTTTAATGATCTTAGGTTCAATCTATTCATTAAATGCTACAGATCTGCTCTCCGCTGTGATCTCTTATGGGGTCGTCGGATTTGGAGTGGTTATTGCCTTCTTACTTTTGCAAGCTCCTGATCTGGCTATTGTTCCCGTAGTTGTAGAAGTGGTAACCTTGATCATAATGATCGCTGCCATCAAGATAACTGAGAGGAAAACTAAGAAAATAGAATTTACTCCCAAAATTGTAACCTATTATGTCATTACAATAATGGCCGCTCTCATCTTCGTGATAGTTTTTGAGAAAGCTACTGGATGTCTCAGTCAATTTGGAGCAGATAATATGCGAATGTCTAAACACTATATCGATGGTGTAATGAATGTGAAAAGTGCTAATCTTGTAACAGGAGTTATCTTTGATTTCAGAGCTTATGATACACTGGGAGAAGCAACTGTATTATTTACTGCAGTTGTAGGTGTTCTCACAATTCTCAGATTGAAAGGGAAGAAGGAAAAGTAATTATGAAAGGTATGACAATAATAGTAAAAAAGATCAGCCAGATCATCTGTCCTGTGATATTTATATTTGGTTTATACATAATTGTGCATGGTCATCTTTCACCCGGAGGTGGATTTTCCGGTGGTGTGATCTTAGCAGGAGCTTTTATTTTACAGATACTATCAAAGGGTAAGAATCTTCCTAACTTATATAAAGAAGAGCATGGATTAGAGTTTTTGGAAAGTACTGCTATCTTTGGATTCCTAATACTTGCCTGTGTGGGTCTCCTCATCTCGGGAGGTTATGTTTTTTTTGAAAATTTTTTGGATAGAGGAACACTGGGACATCTAATCAGTGCCGGTTTTATTCCAATCCAGAATATAATTGTGGGAGCCGAAGTTTGTGCAGCTGTTTCGATAATATTTATAGCTTTGCTGGCTTATAAAGATGAAACAGATGAGGTAAAAAAATGATAATATACATACTGTGTCTTTTACTTTTTCTTGTTGGACTTTATGGTGTGATCGCCAAAAGAAACCTGATAAAGATAATTATCGGAATTGCTATTATGGAATGCAGTATTAACCTCTTCTTTATTATGATTGGATATGTGGAGGGCGGCACTGCACCAATTCTTTCAAAGGGTTTTGAAAATGCGAAATTTGTGGATCCTCTACCACAGGCAATGATACTAACTTCAATTGTTATCGGGCTTGCAACCACAGCACTTCTCTTGGCTGTAGCCATCCGATTGTATCAGAAATATGGGACATTTGATATTAGAAAGATAAAAGATCTAAAAGGATAAAAAATGAATTCTTTAATTCCACTATTTGTAATAATTCCACTTGGTTCTGCATTTATTATGTCAATTTTGGGTAGAGTTATTAAAAATTTCAATAAATTTATCACTCCGATATTTATGCTGTCACTGGTTTACCTTACTCTCCATTTTATTTTCAATTCAGAAGGATCATTGATCTATAAAGTTGGTGGACATCAACCGGTAAATGGTGTACCAATTGCAATATATATGGTAATGGATGGTCTCTCAAAATTGGTTTTGCTCATAATTTCAGTAGTTGGATTTTTATCTATCTTTTATTCTCTTTCCTATACAAAACAATATACTTCCGAAAGAAAATTCTATGTTCTATTCAGTCTCATGATAGCTGGAATGAACGGGATTGTGATAAGTGGTGACATATTTAATATCTATGTATTCTTAGAAATCGCTGCGATAGCTTCTTATGCATTAGTAGCTTTTGGTGTAGAGAAACAACAATTGGAAGCATCATTTAAATATCAGGTTTTAGGTGGGATAGCTTCGCTGATAATTCTTTTGGCAATTGGTTTGATATATTGGAATACCGGCACTTTGAATATTGCTGATATTTCAAGACAGTTAACTGTGAACTGCACTTCACCTGATGGATCAAATGTATTCATTAAATTTATTTCTATTCTTCTAATGGCAGGTTTTGGTTTAAAAGCAGCGATCTTCCCATTCCATTCTTGGCTTCCCGATGCGCACTCTTCTGCTCCATCTCCAATCTCAGCTATGCTATCGGGAGTTCTAATTAAGGCAATTGGGATTTATGTTATCATTCGCTTATTCTTCAATATGCTGCCACTCTCTTACGAGTTATCAATGACAATAACAATATTGGGAACTATCTCAATGATAGTTGGTGTTTTGCTGGCAATTGGGCAATGGGATTTTAAGAGACTGCTTGCATATCACAGTATTAGTCAGATGGGTTATGTAATAATTGGAATTGGAATTGGAATGCTGATATTAGCAACCGGAGGAGATAGAAAGATAGCAGCACTGTCAATCAGTGGTGGTCTGTTCCATATGCTTAACCACTCGATCTTCAAAGGATTACTATTTCTTAATGCTGGTTCGGTTGAGTATAGAACAGGTACAAGAAATTTAAAAAAGTTAGGTGGATTATCAAGTAAAATGCCAATTACATCAGGTAGCTCTTTTGTAGCATCTATGGCAATTTCCGGGATTCCACCCTTTAATGGATTTTTTAGCAAGGTTCTTATAATAATTGCGGCTGTTCAAGCTGGATTTATTTGGATAGCTTTTTTTGCAGTTTTGGTGAGTGTGATCACCTTAGCATCTTTTACAAAAATCCAAAAATATGTTTTCTCTGGTGAATTGCATTCCAAATATAGTAAGATAAAAGAAGTACCATTTTCAATGAGTTTCTCTATGATCTTACTTTCAATTTTATGTGTGATCTTTAGTTTACTGATAATTCCGGAAGTGAGAATGATCTTCTTGCAGCCGGCAGTGGATGTTTTGATAAATTCAACAAATTATGCAACCAAGATAATAGGAATTTAAGTATGAAATTTATAACATTATTCATAATATCTTTTGCTCTCTGGTTATTGATAACATTCAATTTGGAAACACCAAATTTAATTGTGGGAGCTGTAGCCGCTTTATTAACAGCAATAGTTTTTAGAAATGATTTTCTGCAGGATTCAAAGAAATTTTTTCAACCCCAAAGGTATTTCTGGATAATAGTGTATCTATTTATTTTTGTATGGGAATGTATCAAGGCTAATTTCGATGTAGCATACAGAGTTTTGAGTCCATCTATGCCTATAAAACCGGGTATAGTGAAAGTTAAAACTACTTTGAAAACCGATATTGGCAAAACATTCCTAGCCAACTCAATTACAATGACACCCGGTACAATAACAGTAGATATTATCGATGATGAATTTTATATTCACTGGATCTATGTGAGCAGTAGAGATCCAAAGGTATACACAGATAAAATATTAGGAAGATTTGAAAAATTTATTAAGAGGATATTCGAATGATTATTAATCTACTTCTTTATATTCTGATCGGAATGAGTTTTTTATGTTTCTTTAGGGTAGTTTTTGGTCCTTCAATTGCAGATAGAATGGTAGCGATAGATATCTTTGGAATTCTGGTAGTGGGAATATGTGTTATACTGGCTATCAAAACGGGTCGTCTATTCTTGATCGATATCGCCATTGCCTGGATAATTTTTGGCTTTATTGGAACCTTAACTTTAGCAAAATATTTAACGGGGAAAAAATTAGATGAGTAATACAATAAGCTTGATTTTCATTATAATTGGAGTCATATTTGATCTGTTCGGGTGTATCGGATTGATCCGTCTTCCAGATGTATATAACCGTTTGCAATCAGCCACAAAATCTGTAACGCTGGGAACTTGCAGTATTCTTTTTGGATTGTTCATAAAATATGGATTTACGGCTACTGGGATAAAGGCACTTATTGCAATACCGCTTTTGTTTTTTGTTTCTACCGTGGCGGCACATGCGCTTGTGCGAGGTTCATATATCTTTGGTACAAAGCTTTGGGATAAAACAATTATTGATGATTATAAGGATGTTCAAAAATGAGATATCCAAAATTACGTGAATTGAAAGAAGCAATAACTTCCCTGTTTTCTAAACCATATACAACAAAATTTCCCGGTGGAGAATTTAAACCATTCGCAGGTTTTAGAGGAAAACCAATTGTCGATGAAGATAACTGTGTGGGCTGCGAAACATGTGCCAATGTATGTCCTTCAAATGCGATAACATTTACAGATGATCCGGTAACCGGGACCAGGACAATTACTCGAGATTATGGAATGTGCATTTTCTGTGGGAAATGTGAAGAACATTGCATTACTGGGAAAGGAGTGAAACTTTCTGATGAAGAATTTGAACTTGCGTGTTTTGATCGTAGCGTTCTTATAGAAACACAAGAGAGAGAGCTTCTGATTTGTGATAATTGTGGTGCAATAATAACTACTAAAGATCACATGAAATTCATACATGAAAAACTTGGACCTAAAGCCTATTCCTCAATTCTGAATTTAAATATATTAAATGAAAGATTACAAATAGCCAGAGAAGATGATACAAATGTTACGATACAGGATGGCTTGAAGAGAAAAAATATGTTCAATACTCTTTGTCCGAATTGTAATAGAAAGGTTCAAATTAACAATTTAACGTAGCAATAAGAAGTTGATGAAACAAGATAAACTAAATAGATTATTTGAATTACTTCAAGCAAAAAAAATATTATTCGTTGGTATTGGTAACGCATTAAAAAGTGATGATGGAATTGGAATCTACATTTGCAAGAGCATTAGGCAAAATAATAAAATAAAAACCCTTATTGTCGAAAGTGGAATTGAAAAATTTGTAGGAAAGATCAATTCGATAAATCCCGAAATTCTCATTCTGGTTGATTGTACAGATTTTAAGGAAGAACCAGGGTTTATCAACTTACTGCCAATTGAACAAATTCAGGATTTCACAGCTAATACTCACACGATATCTGTAAAAAGAATATCTGAATTTTTTAAGATGAAAACATTTTTATTAGGAGTTCAACCCGAGAATGTGAAGTTTGGTGAAGTGTTTTCAATAAAAGTTTTAAATTCTGCTGATGAGTTGATTGATAAAATCAATGCATAAAAAAACCTCCAATAACTGGAGGTTTTTCTAAATTATATTAAAACAATTAATTAATACTTACCCTGAACATAATCAGATAAATACTTCACTTTCGCTTTAGAATCTTTTAATAATATTCTTATGATATCTCTTATAGATGTAAGACAAACTAATTTTCCTTCGTCACTAACAAGCGGAATATGACGGATCTTTTTCTCGTTCATAACGTTCATCAAGTATTCAACAGTATCTTCTGGGTGACCAACAACAAGATTCTCTTTTGGAGTCATGATTTCACTGATCTTAGTTGTATGAATCTCATCTTTCACATCTGTAGTTCCAAGTTTACTAAGAATATCTCGCTCAGAAATAATACCTATAATATTAGTATTTTCCATAACAATAAGGCAGCCTATCTTATGTTTATTTAAATGATAAACAGCATCTTTGATTGTAGCATCTGGCTCAATCGTGATAATATTCTCCTTTAATTTACATACATCAATTAGTCTTTTGTTCATGATAACTCCTTTGTGTTTTTATAATATTTATTCTTCTTAAACTTAACTCCTAATAAAGATGTTCACAGTTTACTGTCAAATTATTTGTTGGTTTTTTAAATGAGTTTTCTAAATAAGTTTTTTTAAAGAAATGAATAAATAAAAGTACAATAATATATTATCATTATGCTAATACAATTTAATTTGACTAATTTCTTAAGTATTACTTATCTTGTTTTGTTTAAAGTTATTATTTAAAATATAAAGCGGAGGCATTACATGCAAAGAACAATTTCGTTAATTTTAATTTTTTCATTTCTTCTAATATTTTCTCCAACACATGCAATAGAAAAATTTTATACATATTATGATAAAGGTATAAAATTTATGGAAAAAGGTGAATGGGAAAGAGCCATTGAAGAATTCAAAAGTGCAATTTCACTTGAATTTGAAGATGCAAAAAGAAAAAGGACATATGGTACTCGATTCATCAAATATTATCCACACAGAGATATTGGAATTTGCTTTTATAATCTAGGTGAATTTAGCGAAGCAATGGGTGAACTTCAGCTTTCTTATGCATATAAAAAAGAAAAAAAGACGAAACAATATATTGATAAACTAAGTTATAAAGGTAAACAACTTGATTTAAAAGATGATTTCATTAAAAAACAAGAACAGCAAGAAGAACAGGAAGACTTAGCAAGAAGACAGCAGGAAATGGAAGAACAACGAATAAAAGAGGAAGAAATTGCTAGGAAACAAAAAGAGATAGAGGATGAAAAAAATAAACTAGCAAAAGAGAAAAAAGTAAAAGAAAAAAAAGAACTTAAGAAGATGGAGCAGGAAATTGCCAGGAAGAATAAAGAATTAGAAGCAGAACGTGCAAAGTTGGATAAGCTTAAGGAACAGCGAAGTGAAGTGAGCAAGCTACCTGTTGGAGCTCTAACGTATGACCCTTCAAAAGTAACTCAAGTTGGCTCGAGATTATCAGTTGCTGTTCTTCCGTTCGGAGGAAATGACGAGGCAAAGGACTTAACAGACTCTGTTACAGAAAAATTAATTATTCAACTTGTAAATCTAAGAAGATTCAGGGTGATCGAAAGAAGTGCTCTTGATAAGATCATGGAAGAGCAAAAACTTGGGTTAACCGGATTTGTTGATGAAGAAACTGCAATTAAAGTTGGAAAACTTGCAGGTGCAGATGTTATAATACTCGGAAATATAAATATGCAAGTCGGATTCGTAAAAGTTAGTGCACGAGGTATTGATACTGAAACAAGTGTGTTAATAGTTGCCAAGGAAGCTGACTCTGGAAATACAAATATAGAAACAATAGAAAATCTTGTTGAGCAGGTAGCAATAGATATCTATAATGATCTACCTTTGGTTGAAGGAATTGTGATGGAAGTTGAGGAAGATCAAATAATTTTGAGTATTGGTAGTAATGTGGGGGTTCGTAAGGGAACCAAATGTGTAGCATATAAAGAGGGGAAAAAATATTATCATCCAGTAACAAAAGAAGTTTTAGGTAAGAACGTAACCCCGCTCGGAGAGCTCATTGTTGTTCAGGTTCAAGAGAAGATGTCAATTGCCAAGCCAATTGGTACAATAAGTCCAATTGAAATAGAAGATAAAGTAGTTGTAAAATAATAAAGGAGAGAGTAATGAAAAAATTATTTGTATTGATCCTACTCATTTCATTTTGTGGACTATTTGCTCAAGGAGTAGATTGGAATTTAACAGGTGCGGGATCTCGCGCTTTAGGTATGGGTGGTGCTTTTATTGGAGTTGCGGATGATGCAACAGCAATAACATGGAATCCAGCTGGACTTTATAATTTAGAAAGAATGGAAGCTTCTATAGTTTCACAGTATTATTCTGAAGATTACGAATTTGGTCCCTATGAACAAGGATATGATACATTTGTTATGAACTTTGCTAGTGTTGCTGTTCCTATTAATTTTGGTGAAAATAAGGTTACAGTAGCATTAGCTTTTCAACGGCAGATGGAGTTGTATGAATATACTGACCATGGTTACGCTTATGAAGAGTTGAGTGGAGCTGCAAGTACAGTTAACATTGGTGCTGGTTCGAGATTTATGAATGTACTTGCTGTAGGATTTGCTGCAAATATTTGGCTGGGCTCATACACTTATGAATATTCAGAAGTTGGTTATGATGAAGAAAATACAGGATATTTTTCAGGCTTTAATATGGGTTTAGGTGGAATGATCGACCTTAATTATCTACAGAGTCCAGTACCCCTAAAACTGGGTATATCAGTAAAAACACCTTTTGATCTAATGGTAGATGAAGAGTATGGAGAAACAACTATTGAAATGCCATTAATGTTAGGTGCAGGTTTCTCATATAGGATTGGTGAAATGCTAACAATTTCTGCAGATTTTGAGACTAGAAATTACCAAGATAAAAAATCGATTTATGTTGATGATGATGGTGAAATCATGGAGGATGTACTTAGTCATGGGAACTTGAATCAATTCAGGATTGGTACAGAATATCTATTTCTTTCTGATTTCGCTGTTATTCCACTAAGACTCGGTTTCCAGAATGTTCCAACCACAAATTATACAGCAGAAAATGATCAGATAGTTGGTAACGGAATATCTTTTGGAACTGGATTTATTTTTGAAAAATTTGCAATTGATATATTTTCATATTATGCGATGTTTGAAACAGATTTTGGTTTTGCAACTTATAATGCTGAGAGATTAAGAGCAGGGATTTCAGGAATTATTTATTTTTAAAGTATAATTTCAATCTTATTGATAAAAAGAAGTATTAATTTAGAGAATTGATATTTTATAAAGGGAGGGAGTATGAAAACAAAAGCATTAATACTTATTTTAATCTTTACTATCGGGTTCAGTTTAAATGCTATCGACTGGAATATATCAGGAGCAGGTGCTCGTGCGGCAGGTATGGGAGGTGCTTTTATTGGAGTAGCAGATGATGCTACAGCGATAACCTGGAATCCAGGTGGACTGACCCAGCTTTATAGACCTGAGGTCTCTGTTGTTGGCAGATTCATTGCTGAGAATTACAAATATGAATCTACCTATTATGATAATAACGTAGATAATCAAAGTCACTTTATTCTAAACTTTGCTAGTGCAGCTTATCCATTTATGGATGGTAGAATTGTTGCAGCTGTTGCATTTCAAAAGCAACTTGATTGGTACAGTGGTTGGGAAAGTGATGAAGACGAAACTGCAGATGGCGGAGCAAATACAATTATTCCTGGTATTGCAGTAAGAGTATTGCCAATTTTATCAGTGGGATTTTCTACAAACATCTGGATGGGGAATAGCATCAAGAACACTTTCGATTATGACAATGTTGAAAGAACTATAACGTTTTCTGGTTTTAACATGGCTTTTGGTTTGATGACAGATTTGAATAATTTGCAAAATCCAATACCACTTAAAATTGGAATGATGATAAAAACTCCTTTTAAATTAGGTGTAGAAGTAGATGCAGATTATGAGTATTTTGAAGATCTTCATTATAAAAATACTGTGGATATGCCAATGATGATGGGTTTTGGGGCATCTTATAGAATTGGTGATAATCTTACTATATCTACCGATTATGAAATCCGAGCATATGGCAAAAGCAAGATCAATTATGAGTTAGGTGGAACAGCTGATTTAAGTGAGAGTGAGGAAAACCTTAACCAAATTAGAGTTGGAGCAGAGTATTTGGTTGTTTCCGATTTCGCAGTTATTCCATTTAGATTCGGTTATAAGACAATTCCAACACTTCAAGCAAATGGAGAAGGCCCATCAGGATATGGGGAATATACAGATCAGGTAATTGGTAGTGGATTCGCATTTGGTACAGGTTTGATATTTGAAAGAGTTGCTATTGATGCTACAGGTGAATTGACTACAGTTAAAGAAGAATGGGATAATTGGCCTGATTTTAATGAGAGTGAAAGTGGAACCAATACAAAGTTCAAAGCTACACTTTCGTGCGTATTCTATTTCTAAATAATTATAAACCCTCATATTTATCAAATTTATGAGGGTTACTTTATTTGAGAGGATTATATGAGATTAAAACTAATAATACCAATTCTAATTATTACTACTTGTGCTTTTGCTCAATTGGATTTTAATTTAGGGCCAGATTGGAACTTCACAGGAGTCGGGGCACGTGCAGCTGGTATGGGTGGCGCTTTTATTGGTGTTGCAGATGATGCAACTGCTATTTCTTGGAATCCTGCCGGTTTAACCCAACTAGATAAACCAGAAGCATCAATTGTTGGTAGGGGTCTTGCTGAAGTATATGAAGTAGATTATAATTCTTGGTCAGAGACTTATGAAGATGAACATGGTATCCTGAATTTTTTGAGTGGAGTCTATCCATTTGAATTTTCCGGTATGAAATTTGTTACCGCTTTAGCTGTGCAGAGGCAACTCGATCTATATTCTTATTTTTATGAAGAAGAGTATTATGAAGATACCTGGGGATATTATAATGATATCAATGAAGCATACACAGAAGGTGGCACTAGCACAATTACAATTGGTCTCGCAAATAGATTAGCATCAATATTCTCTCTGGGAGTTTCTGCAAATTTATGGGTTGGTGAGGCTTTTTTAGAATCAACAGATATTATAGATAAAGATTCACTGGATTATTATTACAATTGGGATTACTATGATAAATCTGATTGGACATTTTCCGGTGTAAATTTTGTATTTGGTGCGATGCTAGATCTAAATTACAAGAATAATCCAATCCCATTAAGAATTGGAATCGTTGCAAAAACTCCTTTTGAGCTTTCCGTAGATGAAGAATTTACATTGGAAGAGTATTCAGATGATAATGGAGTTATTTATGATCCAGAACCTGTTGAATCCAGTAGTTCCTATACTCTGGGGATGCCTTTGATGTTCGGTATTGGAGCTTCTTACCGTTTTGGTGATAACTTAACAATATCAGTGGATGTGGAAACTAGAAAATTCAGTGAGACAACACTTAAAGAAGATTATGAAGATCTTACTGGCAATGACGAGGAGATGGAAAATCTTGATCTGAACCAATTTAGATTTGGAGCAGAATATCTCTTTACCGAGCTCTGGGATTTTGCTATTATTCCTCTTAGACTTGGTGGACGTTCGCTTCCAACTTTATTTACAGATATTAACGAAGAACAAGTAGAAGGTGCAGCATTTTCAATTGGTACAGGCTTAATTACAGATCAGTATTCAATGGATCTCTCTGTAGATACTTCTACTTTTGAGATAGACAGAATGTTAAACGATACAGATGGTTTTATTTACAAGAAAACTGTGAGTACAGTTACACTTTCCTGTATCTATTATTTCTAAATTCGGAGGACTGGATGAAAA
>Ga0233437_1005837_pt1 | contig 13035 bp, 9 predicted proteins | sample SI_122_August201_FD_182714 | JGI IMG/M metagenome (GOLD analysis project Ga0233437, IMG submission 182714) | Seawater microbial communities from Saanich Inlet, British Columbia, Canada - SI_122_August2016_200_MG | ecosystem: Environmental > Aquatic > Marine > Inlet | place: Canada: British... | reverse complement strand
AGGTTAATATATTGATATTATTGAATATTATTTTTATAACTTGCTCTAAACCCATATTATAACCCATAAGATTATCGGTGTTTGATTGCTTCAACAGTTCCAAGCTGGGTAAGTCTCCATTTTAACTTTTTGCCAGTGATGTTCCTCTCCCTACATCGTTTGTAAGGACGATCAGTAATTCGTAATCAGTAGGTCGGAGGTTCAATTCCCCCCTGCGGCACCATTTTTTCTCAATAAAAACAACAACATACTAATATATTATGCAAGTTGATCGGCGGGCCCTCGATTAATGTAAGCATAATGTAAGCAATGCGGTTGGGCAATCATCTTCGTGTGACTTTGTCGCTCTGGCTTGGTCTTTTCCGGTCAGCCAGCGGTAAGTTTTTTAGTTGTCACATAGAAACTGCTACAAGGCATCGACCATTGCGATGCCCCTCAGAGACCGCAGGGAGTCCATACAGAATCGTTAGCCGTAAATGGCCGCTGCCCTGCCAGAAGAACGCTCACAGTTCTGTAGGGGCCTTTGAGGGGACATGAAGAATCATTGTGCTTAGCACTTGGATCAACCGAGCAACGGGGCGCACATGATGTCCGCTGTATGGTGCTAACCGGACGTGATCTGGCGTATCTGAAAACTTCTGCTTATGACCCAGATCGGACATCAATGTTCGATATTGAGCAGATCGAGGATTTTTCATTAAATTGATTTAGTCAGGGCAACCGGTTCACTGAGTCTCGGTCGTCGCCCAGAGGTTGTTCGAGGGGAAGTTTGTACAGATCGTTATGAGATCCCATCGATGAAAATGACAAATTCCCTGCCACAGGTCTATTCGACAGAGTTAAGCAACTAGGGCGATACCGGTGTCAACGGAATCGCTTCTGCTTGTGTATCTGGCACCCACCGTGGGTTAAAAGAAACGCTACGTTTCCGTCAAAGCCTGAAACGCTCTAGTTACATTGCCACAGATTTTCCTTATCCGCAGGTGCACATTTCATCAGTCCTCCGATCTGGTCCGTGAGGTCTTGTTGACCGATTGCCTGCATCATCTTGCGGGCATTGTCGTCGCTGGGCGACTGGATCAATGTAGCCGCCTGGGGGACTGCTTGCAGGACTGCCTTGGCGTCGGCGGCCCGTTTGGTTTGCGCCGCCTTGTATTTTGCGTCTTCGGTTTTGGCTGCCGCTTCGGTAGCGGAAACCAGTTTTGCGGCCTGACCGGCAACGAACAATCTTGACAATTCAGCCCGGCTTCGTTTATCCCGCCAATGACGCATCTTGCCCTGGCTGAACATGACGATTTCAAACGACGGGTTGATCGGGTGTCCGGCCTCCAACATTTTGGCAAAGGCATCGCCGCTGATTTCCGAGCGGGCCAGACCGTGGCACTTCATGCATTTTGCGGCGGCTTCAAAGTTCATTGAATTCCAGATCAGACCGGTGGCGGCTGAATCAGCAATGCGTTTGGCCTTGTGATCGCTGGTTTCGGCTTCGCGCTTGACGTTCTTGCCGCCATAGTCGGAGTGGATGGGTTCCCAGACAGAGGACGCGCCATGGCAACTTTCGCAAGCCGGGCCAAATTTCACCTTGGGCTTGTCTTCAGCCTTTTTTTGCGTCGTCGCATAGTGACATACGGTACAGCTCTTGTTCCGCTTCATGTTCTTTTTGCCACCGACGGCTTTTGTGATTTTCTTCGCATCCTTGTTTTTATGCGCCGATCGGTATGAGGAAAAGTGCTTCGTTCCCTCCCAGGCCTTGTATTCGTCCTTATGGCATTCCTCACAGGACTTGGTGCCCTGGAAATAAGGCTCGGCGAATGCCGTGGGCGCACTTGCAAACGCCACAAAAGCAACCGCAAACAGAATTACAAAACGTCTGATGGATGAAACAGACATGACCCCTCCCTAAACCATTATTTCGCCCGCCTGCTTGATGGGAACTGATCCCCGTGAGGCGTGTTGTCTTACCCTTGTCAGCTTCAGGTGACAGACCAAAGCACCATCAAGTGTAGCGCTGGTCCGGCAATATGGTCAACGAGGCAAAGTCCTAAAAGACGATATTCAATTTGGTCCTGATGCCGTAGGCGTTGTCAGTTGATTCCTGGTCAACGGCGTATCCGCCGACTTCGAAAAACACGTGCTGGCCAAGTGCCTGTGAATAGCGGACCGCAGCGCCGAAGCGATCAACTCCGCCAGCCGAATTATCGGACTTGCCGCCGAGTTCCAAAATCAGGTTGCGACGCAGAGCATCCGAGAAAAACATCTGATAGCCGACCGATCCGCCCCAGGCCTTGTTGGAGAAATTGTTGATCGGTGCGCCGGCCAGCCCGTTGCCGGCAAACAATAGTCCGACAATGCTCAACGGACCTCCGGTGCCCATCATGCGCGAGGCCGTGGCATAATTGTTAATTCCGCCGAAGGCATTTATGTAGACGATATCGTCTGTCTTTTTCGGGGCAAAGGAAAAACTGGTATAGAGCAAGGAACCATCCGTTGCCGCCGCGGTTTCAGCACCCCCCGGCGTGGACGAATTGGCGACGCGGATCGTCGTATCGACATCATGTTCCAGAATTATGAAGGGGTGGATAAAGCTGGCCCCGACATTGAATTGATCGCCACCCGCCGTATCACTGTCGACATAGGCCAGGTCGAGTTCATAAGTCGCATGCCCGGCCTCGACAGCAGAGAAAATGGCGTAAAGTTCAGCCTCGTTATCGTCCATGTTATTGCTGCGGTGTACATTGTTGACGCCGACAAATCCGCCAATGCGGGCGAAGTTGGTACCGGTGAACGGGATAGTACTTCTGGTGATTGCAATAGAATCCATGGAATCGTTGATTAGTATGCCGCCTTGGCTAACCACGCCCTGACGGCCGAAGGAAATTTGATAATCCAGCGGACGCCGTCCATCCCAATCAAGCCTGGGGAACATTTCCGATAGCTCACCTTCAAAAAAGGCGGCTGTCAGACGCGCGCCTGTTTCTCCGTGCCAATCAGATGTCGGTTCAAAGGTATATCGTGTCTTTGAGCCGGTTCTCCTCGTCAGCGGCGAAACACCCAGCAATATTCGCTCGGTGCCGCTGAGGGTCAAATTGGCGAACAGGTTCAGTGTCGTCACCCATTCCGTGGTACTTTCAGTACCGGTATCCGAATGCTCCAGACCGGTGCTGAGATTGCCGTAAACAATCAGGCCGGGGGAGACAACCATACCGGTGGGCAATTCAAACTCATGCTCATACGGCCCCTCGTTAACGTAGTCCTGCCAGAACTCAATCAACGGCACAGGCCGGGGGGGCAGATCCTGTTGCTCTTTCAGCCCCTTGACCTTGTCAGAGTACCGCGAAGGGCTGTTTTCAAGTTTTTCAGTATCGGATTTATTATCCGCAGCGAGGGATTCGTTGGCAAAACCAGCACCGAAAGCAATCAGGGAAGCTGCACCAATGAAGATCAGATTTTTCAACATGTCGGCCACCCTAATTTTCTATTTTTACAGTTTCCGTGGTTTCCCACAGCGGAATACTGAGATCGACAATGCGCTTCGCCAACTCCCGCGTAGAGAGATTATAGTCAAAGCCGACATCTTCATTAACATGAACAAAGTATGCCGGTAGCTGCTGGGCTATCAGCTTCATGTTTACCGAGTAGGTCTCACCCGCCTTCAGCAAATTCGAATCTACCGAATATTTTGCCCAGCGATGACCGCCGGGTTCAATGCTGTTTTTCAACGACCGGGCTGATTCAGGACGCATGTGAATGGCCGTCGGCATCGTCGGGGGACGAATAAATGGCCGCGTTGTCGCCGAGAACGGGACGGCTCGAAGCTGGGTGCGCTCACCTCCCCAGAAGGTTCTGGTCATGAAATGGCTCATTAAATTGAACAGCTGCTTGTCGTACTTCACCTCGCCATTGCGGACGTAGCGGGAATATCGCTCTCGCAAATCGCCGTTCGGGTCCCGGTCGCCTGACTTGAAGACAACATTGCCCTGACTGTCCGTTACGGTGATCTGGAAAAATATCATGCGCTCGTGGATGAAGCCTGATGGCGCATTGTGCCCCAGTACTGCATTTCTGAGTTTGATTCGAAAATTAATGCCACTGCTCATGCCGGCTGAATCAACAACCACCTTGTCGACCTTATAACCCGCCTTCATCAAGGTTTCGCGCTGACCCTTGGCCCAACCCAGAAGTTCGAACTGTTCGTTCAAAATTTCCCTTGCTTCATAACGCAAATCCTGATCCTGCCAGAACTTCGGGAACTTGTAGTCATCGGCGACTTCGTCTTCGAAGTCGTCCGTGCCCCAGCCTTTTTTGTGGTCAAACTCCAACCACTGTTCGTAGGTCGCCAGGGTGACGGCATCGGGGTTGTGCGGGAAAATGCCGGGGTGCAGAACCGAAAAATCGGGACCGGCGAAATAGTGGTTGGAACGACGCCGGGCTGCGGTTTCGATTTTACCAATAACGGCTGCCGGTGCGATGTCAAAACCCTTGTTCTCTCCAGGGACCTTGCCCATGTGGCAGTCCTGACAGGTAACGCCATCACGGGCAGACTGCGACGTGCGATACTCATCAAAGGTTTCCTCGTTGTGAACGCCAGTGGGCAGTCGAGAGGAATGGCAGTTGGCGCAGAGAATCGAGGCCCTGAGTATGGGAAATTCTGCCACCTTGCCATGGATCTTGCGACCCTTTTTGCCAGGCTCGGTGACCAAAGCCAGTCGAGTATCCTTCTCGGCCTCGGCCTGAATCTTGTTGTTGGTGGGGCCGAAGATGGGGGCAAAAATATCGCCCTGTGTGATTTTTGCCCGGGCGCTGCGCTTGCCGTAGCGTTTATCAAAGCGATGGCAGACCACACAGGTGATCCCTTCAACCACCGGACCCAGGAAATCCTCACCCGCCCGGGCAAACTGGGCCCGCTTCAGGTTGGAAATCTGCATCAACTTCAGAACAGCCGACAACGGCGCATGGCAACGTGAACAAGTATCAGCAGAGGTGCCGTTGGTTTTGTTCAGGATCGAGTTTTCAACGGAGACAAAAATCGGGCTCAGGTTGCTGTAGGCATGGCTGGAGGCAGACCATTGTCGAAATTGTACCGGATGACAGGATTTGCATTCGAAGGCCGAAGGGAACTGTTTGTTGCGAAACAGCTCCTCATGATTTCCAGCTTTGCTTTGTTGCGCCTGTGCCGACTCAACAAGGGCTTCGCAGCTGATGAATATAATTGCCACCGACAGTGCGATCGCAAACCGTGATATTTGTTGCCAGACCATCGAAATCTCTCCAAATTCGCGGAAGGGTGCAAAAACCAAAGACCACTTTTCACTAGATGAAGATTCAGATTTTCTAAAAATCTTGCTCTCTACTTCAGTATAGTATCAAATAAACCCTAATTCCAAGAGGGATATTTCCCCGGCAGTGCCGATTTGAGTAAAACCATTTGAGCTTGACTTTCATCTGTGGATTGTCGGCCCGTTGACCTGGGTCCAGACAGGAAGGAGTGGGTTTGAGGGAGCTGGGAGATAACTCAGAGGCTGTTGCCCATTTGACCAGACCGCAGCGTTGGGATTCGCCGTTTGATCCGGAGATGACGGACGGCGATGTTTCCACCTTGCTTGAGCGCCCCGAGATCGCATCGATCGACGCAACCGCCTTTCCCGGCCACACGCCGCTTGAAGGTATTCTCAGCAACGACACCAGCATCGTCAAATTCTCGGCTGGCGACATTGTCGTTCGCGAAGGCGATTACGGAAACTCGGCGTTTTTAATACTTTCGGGTGATTTACGTGTCTTTACCGGAGACTATCCTCATTCGCTGCTGGGTCGCGATACGGCAGGCAAGAAGGGGTTTTTCGAAACCATTAGCCAATCCTGGACCAACAGCAGCATCGCTGAGATCCGAAACACCGAGCGCTACGGTCGTCAGTCGTTGCGCGCTGAACAAGGCCACACTTCTCGAGCCAGTCAGCGAGACACTCAGTCCCGCGTTTATATTCGAGACATTCCCTTGATCCTCGACAAATACCGCACCACGAAGATGAGCGATGGCGGGCTATTCGGAGAACTGGCGGCCATGGGCCGCATTCCGCGCACGACAACGATTTTTGCCGAAACCGACGCCACACTACTGGAAATCCGCTGGCAGGGATTAAGAGAAATCCGCCGTTTCGACGAGGGGTTCAGACGCGCGATTGATACCCGCTACAGGGAAAATGCCCTGCGCATTCACCTGCGTGAAACCGGGTTGTTCTCTGCTCTGGATGACGAAGCGCTGGGCAAGGTGGCGGACGCCACATTGTTTGAGACCTACGGAGCTTTTGACTGGAATGTCAGTTACCAGCGCATTCGCGCCGCCGGTGGCAGTGGCGCGGGCAACGAACCTGCAATCGCGCGACAGGGCGAATACGCCGACGGATTGTTGATGATTCGCGCCGGCTTCGCCCGAATGGCCGTTGATTATGGCAACGGACAGCGCACTCTTGCCTATCTCAGAGCTGGCGATACCTTCGGCCTCGAGGAATTGTATGCTGGCTGGAAAGCTGGCTCCTCAGTGGGTCTTCGCTCTTCTCTCACGGCACTCGGTTACGTCGATGCGCTACGGGTTCCAGCCAACATTCTGGAGGAGTTCGTTCTGCCTAATCTGGCGGCACCACCGCCTGGTATCCACAATCAGGGTAGTCGCACCCTTGCCGATGACGCGCTGCTGGAATGGGCTATTGAGGAGCGCTTTATCAACGCCACAAAATCCATGCTGATAGACCTGAATTTGTGCGTACGCTGTGACGATTGCGTGCGCGCCTGCGGCTCCACCCATGGCGGCAATCCCCGCTTCATCCGTCACGGTCGCACCTTCGATCACTGGATGGTGGCCAACGCCTGTATGCACTGTACCGACCCGGTCTGCATGATCGGTTGCCCCACCGGTGCCATTCACCGCAGCCGAGTGGGCGGCATAGTGGTGATCAACGACGACACCTGTATCGGTTGTTCCACCTGTGCCTCCTCGTGTCCATACAACAACATCCGCATGGTGGAAATCCGTGGTGCCAATGGCGTTGCTCTGGTGGATTCAGATACCAACCGTCCAATCGTCAAGGCGACCAAATGTGATCTTTGTCACACCAATCCAGGCGGACCGGCTTGCGTCCGCGCCTGTCCGCACGAAGCGCTGAAAAGAGTCGACTTTCAACGTGAATCGCTTGAAGAGGGGAGCCTCTGATGGATCTTGCACGGACACGCCTGCTTGTGATCTGGCTGGCCGCAGGCATCATTTTCGATCTTCTGCTGGTGGTGGACAGAAATATCCGCGTCAATCTCGGCAGCACTGGTGAAATGACGGGCTATTGGCTATTCGGCGTAATGGTCTTCCTGGCGTTATTTCATTTGCGCAAAAGGCTTTCCATGTTGCCGTTGGGTGGTGCCGCCGTTTGGCTCAACCTGCACGCGGTGGGGGGCGTTTTGGTGCTCCTTATTTATTGGCTCCACACTGGAAGCCTGTGGCCAAACGGCATATACGAATACGGCTTGGCGGTGCTGTTTTATCTCACTGCCCTCAGCGGTATCGTCGGATATTTTATTCAACGTGTTTATCCCCGCATGATGACCCAGACCGGGATTGAGGTGATCTATGAACGTATCCCGGCGCACCTCAGTGATCTCCGTGAGGAGGCAAAAAGACTGGTCGTGGAATGTTGCGACCGAACCCGCGTGGATACACTGGGTCGTTATTACCTCAATACTCTGGACTGGTATTTTCGCCGCCCCCGGTTCGGCTTCAACCACGTCGTCGGAAGCCAGCGAAGCCGCCAATGGTTACGCCAGCAGGACGCCTATGTCAGGCATTATCTTAATGACGAGGAAAAAGCGTACCTCGATCGGCTAACGAAAATTGCACGTCAAAAAGACAAGATTGACCTTCATTATGCGCTGCAAAGCGTCATGAAACGCTGGCTGCTTGTTCATATTCCGCTTACAGCGGCCCTCATGACCCTGGCCCTTTGGCACCTTTTGGTCGCCAACGTGTATGCGCTATGACAAATTTTGAACAATTCGATTTTGACCGCAGCGCCTACGAACGGCCAAGACAACACAATAAATGCGGCCGGGCGGCAGAATGGGGAAAACCCTGCCGTCATGATCCCAACGAGGACGGGAGTTGCGGCGGTACCGCCGAGTGCACGCCGTATGACAATAACGGCAGCTGGCAGTGTCGGCGGCCTCAAGCCGACGGCGGACGTTGTGAGAACGGTCCCGATCCGGATGGCCGTTGCGGATGTAGCCGACCGCCTTGCGTGCCGAGGCAGACGCTGCGGATAAAGCGTTGGCGGTTATCGGTCATGGCAGTGGGGTTGGTGATCGCACTCATTGCCACGTTCACCCATCTTTCCAAACCCCACGAAATCTTCGCCGAAACCTTCCTCATTGGAGCCTTGGATTCTGGCCCTTTAACCAGAAATCATACCGGATTTACCGGCACCCAGGGCTGCAAGACCTGTCATGAGGCTCACGACAAAAAGCCCATGGTCTGGCTGATGGCGGCATTTGGCAAGAACAAGATGACAAAGTCGTGCACCGAGTGTCATACCTTCGGTGGCCCGGCGACATCTCCGCATAATGCTGTGTTCCCGAAGGAAAAACAGGTGCGCAAGATCGAATGCATCATGTGCCACACCGAACACAAAGGCGAAGACTCCGACATTTCCAGGATCAGCGACGAACAGTGCGCCACTTGCCACGAGAAGCCCTTCTCCAAATTTGATCACGGCCATCCAAAATTCTCCAAACAATTTCCTCATTTTCGCAGGACTTCCATACGCTTTGACCACGCCAGGCACTTCAACAAGCATTTCCTCGACAAAGGCCTAGCTGAAAACGTGCCAAAAAGCTGCACCACCTGCCACAACAGCGAACAGGCAGAGCGTTCGATCAAACCTCGGGGCTTTGAGGAATCATGCGCCGGTTGTCACGCCGATCAAATTTCCAAACGGCCGATGGTGGTTCTGAGGTTACCCGAGTTCGTCGAGTCGTCGCTCGACCGTGAAGCAGTAGCCGAGGTCTGTGCCCCTCCCGAAGAAGAGGAAGAAGATGAGGAATTTGAAAGCATTTCCGCCGATGAAATGAGCGAGATCGCGGCTTACCTGATGAAGGTCAGCGGTGACGACCCGGATGAATACGGTGAGGCCTTCCAGGAACTGGTGATGGCGATGGCGGAAGAAGGTACCGCGCCGTTGACCGGGGTGATCGAGGACAGTGGCGCTGAAGTGACCGCCAAAAAATTGTTCGCCGGGCTGAACACTGAGGCTGTCAAGCAAATGGCTTGCGCCTGGGCCGCCAATCTCGAATACGAATTACCGACTGACGCCATTTTCGGCGGCTGGTATGGCGATCTTCTGGAACTGCTCTACTTGCCTGCCGGCCACGGTGATCCCGTCGTCAAAAACTGGCTTGATCTTGCCGTATCCGTCAAGGCAGAAGATGAAGCGGGCAAGGAGCGTGTCGACAACATGCGGGAATATCTGCTGTCTCCCAAGAAAGGTCCCGGTGCCTGCATCAAATGCCATGCTGTCACCAGCGACAGCGACACTGGTCCGGCCTATATCGAATGGACTTACTTTAAGGATGCGGAGCGGAGTTATTTGACCTACTCGCACAGTGAGCATCTCAATCTCGTCAATCCGCAAGGCGTCAAACTAGCCGACCCCAATCAGGGCTGCACCACCTGCCACAAGTTAGACCTCAAGGCGGATTTTGTCGCTGGCTACGCCGATTTCAACGCAAAGACGTTTTCAAGTAACTTCATTTCAATGAAAAAGAATCTTTGCGTCAGCTGCCACACCGAAAACCGTGTGCGTCAGGATTGTCGGCTTTGTCATAGATATCACCAGCAGCCCGGGTTTCACGAACAGGTTACACGAAATGAAAACTGACTGTTTGAAATCGTTCTTGTTACTGGCGCTGGCCGTGTTCGACTGGCGCGACAACCTTGCTGATATTTCGGGCGAGCGGTTCGAGGTGCGGAGAAGATATTAACAGTCGCCCGCAAAGCGACGAGGAGATGGGACGATGGATGTTTTGATTGATTTGGCCGCCGCCACCTTCCTTGGCATTCTGTCTATTTACGTCGGCACGATGGCGATCAGTTATCACCGCCGAACCATCCTGGCGCGCCAGTCACATGATATCGATCGCAACTTGCTGCAGGCACAAATCGGTCTGATTTCGGACCGTCGTCGGATCGAGCGGGAGAAATCAGATCTGTCGTGGAATGGTTTTCGCAAATTCGAGGTCGCTGGCAAGGAGATCGAGGTCAGGGATACCTGTTCGTTTTATCTGAAACCCCACGACCGCAAGGACCTGCCGCCTTTCGAGCCTGGTCAATTCCTGACCTTTAATCTGAATATTCCCGGTCAACCCAAGGCCGTCATCCGCTGTTATTCCTTGTCCGACAGTCCCCTGCACCCCGACTATTATCGGGTCACAATCAAACGCGCACCGCCGCCGCATGACAAACCGGATATTCCGCCGGGTCTGGCGTCCAACTTTTTCCTTGATCAGATCAATGTCGGTGACATCATTGACGTCAAAGCGCCGTCAGGTCATTTTTTTCTGGATACCTCATCCCATGGTCCTGTGGTCCTGATCGGCGGCGGCGTCGGCCTGACTCCTGTTCTCAGCATGCTGAATTCAATCGTTGAATCAGGCTCCAAGCGCGAGACCTATTTTTTTTACGGCATCGACAACAACGAGAGTCACGCGTTCAAGCCGCACCTCCAGCAAATTGCGTTGGAAAATGAAAATGTTCACCTTTTTGTCTGTTATTCCAGGCCGGGTATCGACGATGTTGAGGGTGAGGACTTTCAGTGCGGCGAGCGGGTCAGTATCGACCTGTTCAAACAGAAGCTTGGCTCCAACAATTTTGATTTTTACCTCTGTGGCCCACCTCCGATGATGGGGTCTCTGGTAGAGGGTTTGGAGGAATGGGGGGTTCCTGAAGCGAGGGTCCACTTCGAAGCCTTTGGTCCTGCCTCGGTGAAAAAGGCCAAGGATGTTGCGGCAGTCGGAGATGCGTCCCCGGCTGAGACCTTCGAGGTCAATTTCTCACGTTCAAACAAGAAGGTAAAATGGGCCGGGGGTGGACAGTCAATTCTGGAACTGGCAGAGGAAAATGGTGTCGTCAACATCAGCGGCGGCTGTCTGGCGGGCAACTGCGGCTCCTGTATCACGGCAATCAAGGAGGGTGAGGTCGACTATCTCAACGACCCGGGGACACCGGCTGATGACGGCTCCTGTCACACCTGTATTACGGTGCCGAAGTCCAATCTAGTGATTGACGCCTAAGCTCGCTCACGCCGGTGTACTCGCGTAGTTCATGACAGAAAGAGACAGAACTACCGATTCCCTGTTTCCTCCTGCGACGCCCTTTCCAGCTGATGAGCATCGTAAGTCAGGCTGTCGACAGCAGAGCGAAACGCACTGGAATTCCATTCCTTGAATGTGAGGGATTATGGCTCTGGTACGCGTTTCCGACATTCATTCAGGTGCTTTGTTTATGTCTCTTCCTGGCTAATTTCAGACTATCTCACCACCACCAAATCACTTCCGCTTAGAAGGGCTAAGCAGACGTTATATTGAAAAAATCTGTTAATCGGGGCTAGCCGATGTGATTTTGTTGCATCGAAAAAGGCGAAGGTTTTGAATGAGAAGCAAGCCTTGGATTGATTGATCATTCACGGAACTTTGGCAATGCGACAACAAAGGGGCCTGATATCAAAAAGTACTTAGGCGATATGGAGCGACGAGATGGAGTTCGATTTGGCGACATTGAGCGAGAGGTCACAATGAGTGGTTATGTAATGTATAAGCGTGTTCACGAAAATGCTGATATTTTTGAAAACGATGACGAACATGTCGGAAGTGCCTCATAGCTCGCGGTCCAGTACTAACTTGGAATATGAGATCAGTGTAGCATCGGAAGCTAGGTGCACTCTCGTCTTTTTCCAACCAAATCAGCCAGCCGCTGCCCCCATGTGTCCAGGGCCTGGCGCTTTTCGTTGTCGTAGCTATGGCGGTCATAAACGGCGATACATGGCGCACTTGATGATGAAGCCGATCAAGCCAAGGCTACGTCAGATTGGTCTGGCTGGCACAGGGTTCTTTGGCCGGGGTTGAGCGGCTCAAAAACGAACATTAAGGACGCTTGGCGTATTTTACAGGCCAAGCCCGCCGAGCGGATTGACGGATGCTGATGACGGTAAGAAAGACGAAGAAACACGAAGAAACACGAAGAAACACGAAGAAACACTGCGTCATTCAACCTCGGCATCAACACTGGCCAATTACGCTACATAAATTTCTGTTTCATTTAGCCACCAACTTTCCACACGGTCCTGATAAATGGCAACCAAGTCTACAAGTTCAGGTACTTCCGGCAAAGGTTCTGGATAGCCCCAAACGGCATTTTCTGAAACATCGTTTGCAATCTTCAAAGACCAGTAACAAGCATCCCCCTTAAACGGGCAATGCGTCTTGTGATCTGTTGAAACTAAAACGTTGTCCGGTAAATCCGATTTCTTGAAATAGTAAACCGGCTCATGTCTTGTTTCATGAAGGACAAATGCCTCCTCAGTATCAATTATGGCCTCACCCGCAAACATGACCCGAAGACGCGCATTCAAAGGTTCAATTTTGATTTCATATCCCGGATGATCCCGATAGCCTTTGCTAGCGGTTGTCGTGTCGTGTTTGTCGGTCACTGGAGGCACTCCTTGAAGAGAAATTGCCAAGACACTTTGCCGTCGTTCTACTTCTATAGGATGGCAATTCTTGCTATGTCGAATCACGGTCGTACTTGATGCGCTGGTTAGTCAATCATACGCAGAGGTTGGCGGGCGGACGTTGCATCTATGGTTTTTACGTAATAGTCTATCCATATGACAGACAAACACAACATAGCATATCGCTTGAAATCTCTCAGGCAGCAAGCTGGTTTCTCCATGGCAAAGCTTGCTACTACCATCGGGATGAAAGGTGCTTCAAGCTACCAAAGATATG
>Ga0233437_1005828_pt1 | contig 13046 bp, 9 predicted proteins | sample SI_122_August201_FD_182714 | JGI IMG/M metagenome (GOLD analysis project Ga0233437, IMG submission 182714) | Seawater microbial communities from Saanich Inlet, British Columbia, Canada - SI_122_August2016_200_MG | ecosystem: Environmental > Aquatic > Marine > Inlet | place: Canada: British... | reverse complement strand
TTGAAATGATGACCAAAACTTAATTCAAGAATCATTAAGGGAATTCCGGCAGTAAGCATTGCAATTAGGTATGCAATGAGAAATGCGCCACCACCAGATTCATAACATTTGAACGGAAAACGCCAAATATTTCCCAGACCTATTGCTGAACCAATTGCCGCCAAAATAAAAGCCTGCCTGCTACTCCAATTACCTCTTTGTCCCATTAGTTTCTCCTTGTTAAATTTTGCTTTAAATTAAAACAAACATTATTATTCAAACTCCTCAGATCGAGTTACTCATCATCATATTTCTCATTCAAAAGTTTTAGATACTCCTGAATAAGTTCCTGATACTCTTGTGGGAGATCCTTATAATCTTCTTGCAGAAGAGCTTTCTTCCTCATTTTGTCAAATTTTAATTTGATCTCTTCCGGCAAATCCCAATCAATTATCTCACTTGTTTCTGCTTTCCTCTTCTTAGAAAATTCTCTTTTGTGTATAGATTTTTGAGCATCAAGTAATCTAGATAAAATTCTTTCCTGTTTATCAACAAGATCCTGGCCCATTTTCCCTCTTTTAAGGTCATGCGAAATAGATTCAAGATCATCTATAATTTTATTTAAAGCTGAAGTTTGTTTTTGTGCTTCTGGATTTGACTGTAACATTCTTTTAAGATTCTCAGCAAGACGCTGCTCATCTCTGCCGAGTTTTTGTGCCTGACTTCGCATTTCACCTGTCATCTTTCCATTTTCTGCCATTTGCATCATCATTTGCTGTGTCATCATGTTCATCATCATTTGCTGCTGACCCATCTGCTGCAAGGCCTGCATCATGCTTTGCATTCCTCCACCACCGCTACCTTGCTGCATATTGCTGCTTGCCTGCATCAGATCATAAACCATTAAGTTTATTCCCTTCTGAATATCCGTAAGATATGTTTTTACTTTAGCTGTTTTTGCATCATTTATATATTGGAAGAGCTCTCTGAAAGATGAAAATGTAGCATTGGCATCATACATAAATTTCGGTCCGATCGCCAGAATTATCATTGGAACTTGATATAGTTCTTTTACTGTAAGATCGATACTCTCAAATATTGATATCTCCCCAGCGAGAATTATGAATGGATCATTAGAATATGAGCCTGAAACTTTTTCTTGATACTGAGAAAAGATAAGAAGTCTTTGGATTGTTTTCTCTAAGATCTCTGCCACATCCATCATCATACCAGATGACATCATCTGCTGCATATTCTCTAATTGCATCCTCATTTTCTTCATTTTTTTAGAAGCTTGTTGTTGAGATTCTTGAGCTTCCTGCATCTTGCTATTCTGTAAACTTTCTTCGCTATCTTCGAGGTCGTTAGCAAGACTATCCTGCTCCATCATCTCCTGCATTTCTTCCATCTCTTTAATAACTTCAGAATCTTTCTTCTCATCCATCATTGCAACAGCTTTTTTCATTTGCTCTTTTAAGTTCTCTAATTTCTCTGATATCTGCTTCTGCTGTTCTGCCAGTTTTTCGTTTGATTCGCTATTTTCTTCTGTCCTTTTATTTAATTCATCTTGCATCTCTTCCATTTCTTCAGCAATTTCTAGAGCTTTTTCTATTGATTGTTCTTTTTTAATATCTTCTAGCAATTTAAGAGTTTGCTCTAATTTTTCCGAGAAATCTTCCATTGAGAACTTAAAATCTTTCATAGCTTTCTTTAAATCTTCAGGATCAATATTATCTAACTTATCCTGCATTTTTTCTAACACATCTTGTAGATCTTCATTAGATATTTCTTCCATCAACTCCTGAATTTTTCTCATTTTTTCTATAGTCTCTGGTGATAGTGCATTGTTGTTCTCAAACTTTTTCATCAGCTCATTAAAGTCTTCTGCAACTTTTTCTACATCTTCGTTCAAGTTACCTTGTTTATTCAATAATTTTTCAATTTCCTTTTTATCTTCCCAGCTGATCTCATCCTTCTTCATTAATTCACGACGCTTTTCTTCAAACTCTTTCTGTAGCTCTTCAGATTTTTTTAATGTATTCTCCAGAATTTTAGATTTCTCCTTTTCCTTCTCCTCGATCTCTTTATAAATTTCTTCAATTGATGGGAATCTTGCTGTATATTTTTGTGAAATTGACGTTTGCTTTTGCGAATAGTTATCAGAAATCTCTACCCAATAGGTCACCTTATCACCCGGTATCATAATGCTTTTATTCAAGTCAAAAATAAATTCATGCGTAATTGTATTGGAACTTATCGTATTCAAAATGGGTACAATAGTTTCATCATCATGATTTATGAAGTAATGCAATTTCATTTCCTGCAGACCATAATCATCGGTTGCAAAAATTGAAAGTGGAAGTAGCATGTTTTGTGTGAGAAGTGTATCTCTTCCAGGTGATATTATTTTTATCTCAGGTTTTCTATCAATTATTGCTGTTATGTTTCTAGTAATTTTTCGAGATCTATTTCCTTGAATATCTTCTAATTTAAAATAGTAAGTTCTATTTTCTGAAATTGTAAGGTTACAACTAAATGATGACCTGCCCAACCGTTTCATCTCTTTATAATCACCATTTGAGAGGAATATCTCTGCTTGCTCAATCGGATTATTTGCAGTTATGTTCATAATCACTTCTGTTCCAATTATTGCCTTGATGTTCCCACCTGCATTTTTTTTTGTCTCAGTTTTCAATCCGGTATAAGCAGGATATTTATAACGAATTTGAAGATTCTCAATTATTGGAAGTTCATAAACAGTTATATTAAAAGTATCTGAAACAGCATAAGGCGTTTTAATGAAATACGAAAATGAAAAATCTAAATTATTAAAGATCTTATTATGATTTAGCAACTTCTCTTCACGCCACTTTTTATCGATCTTATAAAACAGTTTGTGCTCAATTTCAGGTTCCGGATCAATAACTTGTATTTCCAGTTTGGAATTTCTTGTAAGGGAAAAATCTCCAGGTAAAATTTCTACAATTTTTTTGTGCTGAGTTTGAGGCAGTTCTTGCAACTTGAAAAAGTTATATGTCTGAGAAAAATGTTCTGAATTAAACATGAATAAAATGCCCGAGAAAAAGATCACAACTATTGTAATAATGAGTATTGGAATTAACTTATCTACATTTAGTTTAATTATCTGATCTTTTGCTTTATTATCTGCTTTGGTAAGAATTCTCTCTAATATTTCACTTTTATTAAGTTCCATTTTTAATTCAAAAGCATTTTGGTAAGTATCAGCTTTGTCTTTATTAAATTCATCTAAGAATTTAGCAGCTTTATACATAGATAACAATGCCCTATTGGCTTGTAAAACAAGATAGATAAATATAAGTGCAGTAAATATCTTCAGACTTATAGCAAAAAGAAATAAGCTACTTTGTGTATTAACAGATGGTGAATACACTGCAAAAAATACATTAAAAGTAAGTAACACGAGCAGTAGTGCCAGAAGCAGAAATCTAAACGCAATAACCACATTCTGTTTAACTTGAATTTCCCTTATCTTTTTCTCAAATAACTGCATTTATCTCCCTGATTTTTTTCAATCCTACTCTTTATTTTTTGTACTTTGGTTCCCACTCAAGTTCTGGCTTTTCATAATTTAAATTCCAAAGGTATTTCTCAATTTTCTCTTTTAAACTTTTATCTATCTCTTTTTTTACAGGATACACTTTAGCACTTAATATACGATCAAGTAAATTTATAGATGCTTTAATGGTTGTGTCATAACCTTTTGGGCTAACATTTTTAACACTGTCATCGGGTGTATGTATTCTGCTTGTAGCTTTTCCACCTGCTCGAAACACATTTACTGAAGGAATCTCATAAGGTGTAAAAGGCATTCCGTCACTACTGAATATTTCAATATTAGATTTAAAAACCATGCCAACTTCTTTTGTGATCCCATCTGTATAACCCAATAATTCTTTGCTTCCAATCACATTAAAATGATCATGTCCGATTGCATCACCAGTTACATCTATATTCACTACAAGTTTAAGTCTATCCTTGATCTCTTCAACATGTTTCTTAACATAAGCTAGGCTTCCTAGAAGTCCTAATTCTTCACCACTGAAAAATACAATCCTCAAATCACGCTGAGGTTGATTTTTGGCAAAAAATTCTGCTACTTTTAAAAGTGTAACCGTTCCCCCGCTGTTATCGGATGCACCAACGCTGTGAGCTACTGTATCATAGTGTCCAACTGCTAATGTTAGATTCTTATCAAGACCTTTTCCAAGAATATCTACAACAATATTTTGTGCTTTTCGTTTTTCTACTTTTTGTTCGATGTTAATTGTGAGCATTTTCCCATCAAATTTTCTTAATTTTATAGCATCGTCATGCGTTATTGTAATTGAATGTACATATCCATCTTTATGTGATCTTTGCCGATGAGAAAGACTTGTGGCTTGCCGATGTGGTGAGCCAATTCCAATATATCCAGCAACTCCTGCAGCTTTAAGTTTTGGAGCCATACCTCTACTAAAGCCATAACACATCACGACCTTGCCTTCATAAGCACCTTTATTATAATCTATAATATCCATGTTTTCAAGTACAGCAAGTTCACCAGTTATCTTTGCGTTTTCATTAAGCCCGTAAGGTAACCCTTTGATTTCTTTACCTTCTACTTTGATAATTGCTGAACCAGCATCAAAAGAAGTGAGATCAAATGACTCTAATTTTGGTTTTAAACCTAAATCTTTGATGTAGTCACTTAATATCTTAATTGCTTTCTTCTCTCCTTCACTTCCTGCAAGTCTTTCAAATCCGATCTCTTTTACCACTTTATATGGATTTATCATTTTCTCCTCCAATTATTAATAATATTCTCTATAATTATATTTCACATCAGTTTTATCACCTTGATTCAATTTATTCATATATAAATATTTTCGCAGGGAATTCATCCACTGAGTTTTGTTTCCTTTATATTCATCAACTGCAATTTGAGTTCTTCTAATATTAGATGTAAACAAACGCGAAACAGTAATATCTCCACGTAAATAGGGAATCAACTTCCCTAAATTTATTATATGATCTTCTATAGAATAACAAGATATATCTTCTATTTTAGCTAATTTTGTATTTTTATATACAACCAGATTATGGAATTTAACTTGCTTAATATATTTATTATACGATACCCATTTTATAGTTTGCAACATATCATTAAATGTTTCATTTGGAATTCCAAGAATCAAATGGATCCCAACAGTTAATCTTGCTTCGCCACACAGATTTATTGCTTTTACAACCTGCTCAAATGTATGTCCACGGTTTAGAAATTCCAAACTTTTATTGTGTATCGATTGTAAACCAATTTCTATGGTAACTGGAACTTTAAAAGATGCTAACAATTCGACAACTTCATCAGTTATATAATCTGGTCGAGTAGAAACAACCAAACCGATAACTTGTGGATGAGAAAGCGCTTCTTCATATTTTTGTTTTAGGAAATTTATATCTCCATAAGTTGAGGTTTCATCTTGAAAATAGGCAAGTAATTGTACATCTCCACAAGCTTTTTTAATTCTGGGAATTGCATCCTTTAATTGTTCTTCAATAGAAAGATCTTTTGATTGATATTCACCAGTAAAAGTGTGTGGATTACAAAAAACACATCCCCCATTATATGCACGATGAGGACAGATTTTACCTGTGCTCAATCCCACACGGAAAACTTTTTCCCCAAATTTATTTAATAGATACGCAGAATATGTGAATATTCTGTATTCAAGCCTTTCTTCCATACTCTGTTAAAAAAGCAAAGAAACATTTAGTGTCAAATTTATCCTGTAGCTATTCCTATTAAATAACCTGCGATGGCACTTCCATAACCAGCAATCAACATGATGAGAACATAAAGAAATCCTTTGAGAATGGATTGCTCGAAAACGGTAAGGGTTTCGTGTGTGAAGGTAGAAAAAGTTGTAAAAGCTCCCAAAAAACCAGTTCCCAAAAGTAATATGGTGTGTGTTGGAAGATTAAATTTATAATAATTTGCAGTTAACAAAAATGAGAGCAGAAATGCACCTAATACATTTACTGTGATTGTACCGAGTGGAACATGACTACTAGAAAAATTTGCATGAACAACTTGGGATAATCCATAACGCGAGATAGCACCTAGAAAGCCACCAATTCCAACAAAAAGATATTCCATTATTCCCCTCATAAAGTTGGTTTTACCAACTTATATTTTTAAGATTTGTTCAAGGAATTTAAATGAATAATTAAGTCAAATTAAATTAGTGGTTACGTTTAGAGATCTTATATTTTCTTTGATAAAGTTTCTAGTCTTCTTTTCCTGTGCTTTATTTTTTTTATTTCTTCACCTTCATAAATGTAATCATCAAACTTGGAATTTAAAGCTTTTTCTGTATATTTAAGAGCTTTTTCATAGTCCTTATTTTTGTGCTCTTCCCATTTTGCTAATTCAACGTAAGCATAATATTCATCATGTTCTATAGCTTTTAACCATAAATTACATGCTTGGCTTAGATCTTCGTTACGTTTATAAATAAAGGAAAGTTCTTTAGTTGCAGAAAGATGGTTGGGATCAATTTCTAAAATGCTCTTGAATATAGAAATTGCCTGCTCAAGGTATTCATTCTGCAGATATAATCTACCAATTTCAAACTTATTAACATTTTTATAATTCTTAGAGAGAAGAACTTTATTAATCTTTTCTAACAGGATAGTTAAACTTAGAATATCAAGCTTATTATGATAGATTACATTCTTCATAATTGTAGCATCTCTTGAATCTAAATAGCTAAAATATGCAGCCGGTATTTCACTTCCAGGAATATCCAGTTCACCTTCTCTATTAGATTTCAATATATTCCGCTCAATATTTTGAAGTGAATAATTTTCTAACATTTCTCTCCAAAATCTACGGGAAATATGTAGAAGATCTATATTGTTGAACTTATTTAATTTTCCATCACATCTATTGAAGATCGATCTTGAATTAAGCAGTGGTATGTCATAACTTTTACCATTAAAACTCACATAGATCGTTTCTTTATTTATTTCATTTAATAATTGATCGATCAGCTCTTTTTCATTTGCGATATCTGTTAGGAAATATTGCATTAAAACAAATTCATCTTCCTTAAAAAATCCAATTCCGATCTGGAATACATAAGTACCAGTTCCACCAGCTAAACCTGTAGTTTCTGTATCAATGAAAAGTAGGTTCTCAATATTCGCTTCATCTAATCCGGAATATTTCAATATGAGTGGATGCACCTGATACTTCACTAATTTATTTTCATTATGTTCATTATTAATCTTAAATTTATTCTCAACTAGAAACACATTCTCAGCAACATATTTACCTTCAATAAGATCATGAATTTCCCTCTTTTTGGAAACTCTGGTTTTCTTCTTTTTCTCAGGCAGAACGCCTTTTAATAAAGCTTCAATATCATTCATTTATTTTTTCTTTAAAAGATGCTTAATAATTTCTATCACTTGTTTTTTGGCTCCTGTTCCGTTTTCTGCAACTGGTCCTACACAAGCTGGACATCCGCTTTTGCATTCGCATCCGCTTACAATTGTATAAGCTTCCCACAATAATTTATAATGCATACTATATAATTTTTCGCTCAAGCCAATTCCTCCGGGCATTGAATCGTGAATAACCAGTCCCGGACCATCTGTTCCCAAACCAATACGCTGTGAAGAATGAACCCTAATATCTTTGCCATCACACATTATAAAGAAGGGCGCAATACTCCTAAATAGATTTGCAAGTCCAGCTAAGCCACTTTGAACATAGAACATACGCTCTGCCTTACGATGACATGATGGACAAAGTGTTATAAGGTTATTCAACTGATTTGCCTGCTTGGCATTAGCAAATTGTTTGAATGGAACTTTATGATGTACATCAAATGATTTGTCTTGCTCATTTGCACCACAATGCTGGCATTCATATTCATCCCGTTTACGAACCTTTTCTGTAATACTTTTCCAATCTGATCCATAATCATTTTTTGCATTATTCCATAATTTTTTCTCAGTTAATTTAGCAATAATCTCTTCAGAAATTGTGAACCAGTAACCATAAGTTATTGTTTCCTGTGGAGGAAGGTCAAGATCTCCATATCCTAAGATCTCATTTGTATGCCACTTCTGTCGCTTGAAACCTTTTACAATATCGGTAACTTTGATCTGTCCATGAAACTTTTCCCCACCAACAACACTCTCTTTTTTCTTCAATTTAATCAATTCAAACTCTATTTTTGCTTGAGTTTGTGTATAGTAATCTGTTTTCTTCTCTTCCAATTCCACTAGTTTATTTGGAACATCAAGTTTCGTTACAAGATAGGTTTCTCCTTGATGAATGTATACAGCCTTAGGATGAGTAAGCCAGTAAGCACTGTTTTCATCAACTATACCAATAGTTTTATCATCACATTTTAAAACAAATTCTCCAGCTCCGGTTGTTCTTAGTGAAATTTCATCTGCTGGATATGAATTTGCTTTCCAGAAAATTTTATCATTAGATTCATAAGCTAGATCATAATTTTGTAATATTTGCAAATATTGGTTAAGAACATCTTGCGGAAGATCACCAAATTTTTCACCAGTAATAAAAGGTTTTTCAAATAATGCACATTTTAAATGATGAAGTAAGATAAATGGATTATCCGGATCTATAAGTGCTTGCTCAGGATTTTGATCAAACAAATAGTCAGGATGTTTTACAAGATATTGATCTAACAAATTAGATGTTGCAACCAATATGCAAAATGAAGGTTTCCCACTTCTTCCTGCTCTGCCGAATTGCTGTCTTGTAGAAGCTATACTACCAGGATATCCATTTATAAGAACCGTATCTAATTCGCCAATATCAATTCCAAGTTCCAAAGCATTTGTAGAAACCACTGTCCGAATTTTTCCTGATCTGAATTTCCTTTCGATCTCTCTTCTATCTGTGGGAAGATATCCGCTTCGGTAACCTTGAACCAGATCAACCTCATTCACGTTCCTACGTAAATAACTTAAAATTAGCTCAATTGATCTTCTTGATTCAGAGAACACAAGTGTCTGACCCTTTTGTTCAAATAGGTCTGCCGCAATATGAACTGTTTCCTGCATTGCACTCCGTCTGATTCCAAGCTCTTTATTTACAATGGGCGGATTATAAATAAGATAATGTTTTTCTCCGGTTGGAGAGCCATCATTACTTATAACGTTAACATCTTCCTCAATAAGTTTTTTAGAGAAATCTTCCACATTAGATAGTGTCGCGCTTGTTAGAATGAATTGTGGATTAGCTCCATAGAATTTTGCAATGCGTTTTAACCTGCGGATCACATTGGCAAAATGAGAGCCGAAGATCCCGCGATAAATATGAACTTCATCAATAATCACAAATTTAAGATTTGTGAAAAATTCACTCCAGTTTGTATGATGTGGTAATATACCAAGATGCAACATATCTGGGTTTGTAAAAAGCAAATTAGCAGATCTTTTGATGATCCTTCTATTATCTGAAGGTGTGTCTCCATCATAAATTCCAATTCCAATATCCGTTTCTAGAAATTCTGATGCAAATTTAGTGAATTTGATCTTTTGGTCTTGAGTCAGTGCTTTCGTTGGAAACAGAAATATTGCTCTGGTTTGTGGATCTTTTTGCAATTTGTGTAGAACCGGTATCTGATAACATAAACTTTTCCCGCTATCAACACCTGTAGTTATTACCGTATTCTTGTTTTGCATTATTGCATCTATAGCTTTCCTTTGATGTGAATACAGTTTTTCAATTCCTCTTTGTTTGAAGTAATTGATAGTATTGCCATTTAGATATGATGGAAAATCTTTTAGCTCTGCCTTTTTAGCTTTGTGTACTTTGTGAACCGCTATATTTTGTAATATTGAGCTATCAAAGATTATCTCATTTTCCATTATTTCTCCTAAGATTTTAAGTAATGTTTAATGATTTTTGTGTCCAGAATTTTTATACTTGACGCTAAACAAAATTGGCTAGTTATTAGGATAGCTCTTGAAGTAAAAAACTAATGGAGCAACTGGTGGAAAAAAAATATGTTTGAATCTGTTTATGACAAAGAGGAAGAAAAGATGAGCATTAAAAATATACAATCATGGTTGCTTTCCGGTGACGTAGCAATTCAATTTCAAACTAAGCGTGATCTTTTATCTGCAGATACATCTGAGTTTGAGATATTACAAAAAATTATTTCAACCAGTGGTTGGGGAAAATCATTCCTGCAAAAACGAGATAATGAAACCCGAAAATGGGGTAATGGACTATATGGTCCTAAATGGATATCAACCCATTACACTTTGTTAGATCTTAGAAATATCGGGATCCATCCTGACACACTGCAATATAAAGAAAGTGCAGAGCTTCTTCTGGATGAAATGTGGTTTAATAAAGGTAAAGTTCGCAAAGACCGCTGGAGGGATTTATGTGTTAGTGGAATGTTTCTGCATATTTGTTGTTATGCGAAAATTGAATCTAATAAAATTTATGAAATAGTTGATTACCTGATTGATAAACATTATAAAGATGGTGGTTGGAATTGTATGTGGGAGGCAGGGCATACACACAGCTCACTGCATACAACTCTCAGCATTTTAGAGGGAATTAGAGATTATGAGGAAAATGGGTATACTTATCGTTTGGATGAATTGCTTCAACAAAGATCGGAAGCTCATGAGTTCATTTTAAAACATAGATTATATAAATCGGATAAAACCGGAAATATAATAAGCAATAGTTTCATAATGCTTTCATTTCCTGGTAGATGGTTTTATAATATTCTGCGATGCCTAGATTATTTCCAATCAATTGATTTTCCTTATGATGAGCGAATGCAAGATGCAATCGATGCTATACTTCAAAAACGCAGGAAGAATGGTAAATGGCCAGTTCAATATAGAAAATCAGGATTGATTCATTTTGATATGGAAAAAACAGGGAGTGACAGCCGCTGGAATACTCTTAGGGCATTGAGAGTATTGAGAAAATATGATAACAAAAATTGATATGAAATAAAAAGGCAGATCATCGATCTGCCTTTAATATCTACTTGTTATCTTGGATTATAGTTTAAAAGATCCTTTTACAATCTCAGCCATTTTTCCTTGAATAAACTCAAGTGTATCTTTTAAGTTCCCTTCAGCTTTTTCAGTTAATCCTTTTTCAAATTCCAATTCCCATTCATATCCTTTTATGTGAGCTAAATAGGCTTTTGGAGCTTTCTCATAGATCTGTTTACAAAGGCTTAGAACAACTCCCGGAGAAATTGCATGCATTGTAAATTCTACTTGAGCATTGCTATCTTCAACTTCCGTAATAGTAAAACTTTCAAGCTGCTCCATTGATGCATCTATAAAAAACACGATGTCATGTTCAGAAATCGTATCGGCATCTTCAATATTCAATTGATAATTTGAATCAAAGGCAATGTTTTTGTAACCTTTTTCTTCAATCCAGATTTCCATCTGATCTATAAAACGGATCCCGAGAGCATCATCTTGCCTCCCGGGATTACCGTAACCATAGAATAATATTCTAAGATCTTTATCCATTCTTAAGTTTTCTATCTATTTCCATACCGTTCGCATCAAGGATAATAGCCTCTAATGGCATTTTACCTAAAGCATGAGTCGCACAGCTAAGACATGGATCATAAGCACGAATTGCAACTTCCACTGCATTCATCATGCCTTCTGAGATCTCAGCTTGTCCGTTCATGAATTGTTTCGCTGCAAGATTTACAGCTGTATTCATCGGAGTATTATTATTTGTTGTGGAAACAATAAGGTTCGCCATCTCGATCTGATCGTCGTCATTAATACGATAATGATGGAATAATGTTCCGCGAGGAGCTTCTAAAAGACCAACACCTTCTTTTTGTTTTGTGCCTTTAACTGTAAGTTCACCTGTCATAAGATCAGGATCATTAAGAAGTTCTTTCATCATTTCGGCACTGTGAAGAATCTCGATAAGACGTGCCCAGTGCATATGCATACTCATTCCATTTGGTTTTCCATTCGTGTATGCTTTGAATATTTCAAACTCTTTTTGAGCAAGTGGAGTTGGAATGTAATCACATGTATTCATACGAGCTAAAGGACCCACACGATACCAACCATCTTTTTTACCAATAGATCTTAAGTATGGGAACTTCATGTAACTCCAAGATTTCACTTCTTCATCTATGTATTGTAAGTAATCTTGATAGTCAACATCATTGAGAACTTTATTTCCTTCAGAATCAATACCACGTAAAACACCGTGATAAAGATCCATCGCACCATCTTTTCTTACTAAACTCACATGACTTGATGGGAATGCAGCAAAATTATCGATAAGATCTTTATTTTGTGCATGATATCCTTTAAAGAATTCCAAAGCACCTAAAGACCAATCGATCATTTTATCAATATTCATTGGATCAGGACCATTTAGGAAATGATCTTTTTCTTCTTGTGTGAGATGCTTGTTAATTCCACCAGGAACCGCACCTGTTCCATGAACTTTTTTACCTGCTGTAGCTTTAATGATCTCTTGTCCGAACTTTCTCATCATCACAGCTTGAACAGCGAGTTCTTTATGCTTTATAGCAACTCCGATCACGTTTCTAAGTGCAGGATCACCATCTACTCCAAAAAGTAGATCTGGTGAAGCAAGATGGAAGAAATGTAAAACGTGTGATTGGAACATCTGTCCGTAATGCATCAAACGACGCATTTTCTCTCCGGTTGGTGTTAAGCCGTCTCCGGTTCCAGCACCAACTATCACATCAAGAGCTTTAGCAGCAGCAAGATGATGACTTACAGGACAAATTCCACAGAGACGTTGTACAAGTACAGGAGCTTCCCAATATGGTCTTCCCTGTACAAAGCGTTCAAAACCTCTGAATTCAACAATGTGAAGTCTAGATTGTGCAACCTGATTATTATCATCGAGATGAATAGTAACTTTTCCGTGACCTTCAACTCTTGTTACGGGTTCAATAGTTATTTTTTTACTCATAATATTTTTCCTCTTAATCGAATTTCACGAC
>Ga0233437_1005825_pt1 | contig 13048 bp, 12 predicted proteins | sample SI_122_August201_FD_182714 | JGI IMG/M metagenome (GOLD analysis project Ga0233437, IMG submission 182714) | Seawater microbial communities from Saanich Inlet, British Columbia, Canada - SI_122_August2016_200_MG | ecosystem: Environmental > Aquatic > Marine > Inlet | place: Canada: British... | reverse complement strand
TGATGCACCAGAATTAATGCATTGTTTTGTAAGAAATCTTGAAAATATTCCAGTTATTGAAGGTCCTACAATTAATTCCTTAATTGAGGCAATGAGGGGATGTGGTAGAGGATGTGATTTCTGTGATGTTAACAAAAGATCAAAGAAGGATCTCCCCATAGAAAGATTACAGCATGAAGCAAAGACCAATCTAGATTATGGATTTGATTCAATTTGGTTGCATTCAGATGAGATGTTACTTTATGGATGTGACAATAGAGATTTCATTCCCAACAGAGATTCAATTACAGATTTATGGAAATCACTAAAGGGACTTGGTGCAAACTTTATTGGAACAACACATATGACATTCTCCGCAGTTGCTGCAGATCCAACATTAATGCAACAAATTTCACATATCAATGGACAAGACAAGTCAGGAAGATGGCTTGCAACCAATTTAGGAATAGAGACAGTTTCACCAGACATGGTTAAGAAACACTTGGGAGTAAAACAAGACCATTTTCAACTGACGAATGGGGCAGTGTAGTAAGAGAAGGTGCAAAAATTCTAAATGACAATCATTGGTTCCCAGCTGCCACAATCATAATAGGATGGCCAGATGAAACTCCAGATGATGTTCAATTTACAATTGATATGATGAGTGACTTTAGAGAGATGAACTTTAGAGGATTAGTAGCACCGTTGCTTTATCAAGATTTCAGTGAAAAGAATTCAATGCATTTTGGAAATTTGAATGAAGCACAATTTACACTGTTTTGGAAATGTTGGGAAAATAACCTTCGTGTCATTAATGATATCATTCCAATTATTCTTAGAAATAAGACATATGGTCCACCAATGAAGGTTTTCATGTATGGTATTCTCAAAGCAGGAACTTGGGCAATTATGAGATATCTCAGAGGTCTCTGTAAAGATCTATTCAATGGAAGAACCCCAGATCAAATTATAGATAAATATGCAAGAAGTAGATCTGTATCTGCTCCAAAAATTCAGACAAAAAAACTATAATTTTTGAATAGCAATATCAGCTATAGTATTTCGTTTTGGAGTTATAGAAATAAAATAGACTTTGTCTGCTCTCTCAACACTTTCAACTTTTTTGTAGGACTTTGAGGCTACATCAAATTCATAAATTCCAGGTTCAAGAGAACCACTAGCATAAAGCATCAAATATGTTTCTCCAGTAGAAGGGCTCAATGGAATAAATGACATTATGTTTTCCTTGTAAGAATTAATTGGAATAGTATTTTTCATAGGTGGTGCTGCAGCTGCCAAATACATAAAGAAATCTTCAACAGTTTCAAATTCTTCGTATTCAAATTGCATTAACAAATGTTACAAGATTCAGTATAATAACCTACTAGAATTAAACTAAAAAGAATTATTTTCTAGATTTGAAGTGATTGTAAGATTTAATTCCAATGAACGCTGGTGCTGCAATATACATTCCAAGATTAAGCATGATTACAAAGATACCTAATCCCAAAACTTCTGCTTCTGAATTAGTATCAGCCAAAGTCATTATAGATAATGTTGATATCATAGGTGTGATAAATGCTCTAACTGATTCTTGGAACATTGGGTTTTCTCTTTCCATATCAGCAATTGTTGGTGAGAATGAATAGTATAATTGGTTGAATCCCGTCATAAATGATGCACCTGTACTAGTACTCATTACAGTGTTATCTCTAATTTCTCTTAAGAATTGAACTTGTGGTGCTAACTCAGAACCATATGCTGCAGTTGCAATTAAACAACCACCACCTTTTTCGGTATTAGTATTAGTTTTAACAACTTGACAGATTCCATTTACCAATTCAGTTCCAGTACCACATGTTGGTTCAGGTTCTGGTGTTGGTTCGGGTTCTGGTGTTGGTTCGGGTTCTGGTGTTGGTTCAGGTTCTGGTTCAGGTTCTGGTGTTGTTCCAGAACCACCAGTATAAACAAAAGTATTAGTAATTTTTTGAGCACCATATTGTGCTCTAATTTCATAATCACCATTAACAGTCATAGTGCCACCAGCTTTTACAGTAGTAGAATAACTACCATCAGTACTTGGAATTACTTGTGCAATAGTTACAATGTTTCCATCAGGGCTAACAACTACAATAGTTATAGATTGAGCATATTCAGCTAGAGTCTTAATCATACCAGAAATTACAATAGTATCACCATTTGCATAAGATGGCAATTCAGATGAGACAGACAATGGGAGTCCATCAGTTTGGGCATATGTAGCACCAGTTAAACCATAAGATATGATTGAAATAGATAATAATGTAAATGCCAAGAATCCCATTAATTTCATTTTCATTTTGATTCAGGAATTATCAGTATTTATGTTTTCAATCAAAGAAGAATTGACCCCATTATATTCGAATTATGCCTTTTTTGACCAAATATTGGATCGATTTAACAAACTCATTTTGAGGGATTTTATCGTCAGCCCACCATTGTGCATTGTTTTTTATCCAATCAGGAATTTTTTGATCAAAATTATTTATTTCAGAAGGAGTTACAGAAATAATTCCAATTTCAATAAGATGTTTAATTCCATCAAGAAATTTATCATCAGAAATACTATCAGAAGACCACCATTTTGCATTGTTTTTTATCCAATCAGGAATTTCTTCTGAAACTACAGAAAACGATAAAGTTTCAAGGTTTTCACCACCATATGAAAGTTGAATAAAATAAGTACCAAGTAAAGAATTAGAATTTACAGTGAAAATTGATTTGTAACCACCACTATTACTTAGAGTTGCAGCAAAATTTTGATTTGTTCCATCAGGATTTGTAAGGATTACAGATAATGGCGTTCCACGTTTTTGATGTTCAATACTTCCAGATAAAATAATTTCTTTAACAGAACCAATATCAGGCAACATGATTGTATCTTGGTTTAATTTTGCAGGACTGGAAAATGAAGTACTTGTTTGTGAACGTAATAAGCTAGAAATATGTTCATTACCAAAAGCATCACGTGAATCATAATAGCGTGCATCAAGACTTCCACCAGCAGTTGAAATTAATTTTGAACCTGTTTTATCACAAATTTGAGATGGCATTTTAAAAACACCTTCAAAGATACCAGTGCTTGGTCCTGTTTCAACAAGAGTGAATCCAGTTGATGCCAAACCACCATGTTCAACGCCATTAACAGTACAACGTTTGTAACGAATATCTTTGAGTTTAACCTCCAGTAAAATTTCACCATCTTTTCCTACAGTATCAACGCTGGCAGAATTTGAGTCATTAATTGTTGAATAAATTTCAACAGTGTCACTTTTCAAATTAAGATCAGAATCTTTGAGTGTGATAGTGACAGGATGACCAAATCTAAAAGTAGTTGACTCAGTAGAAACAATTCCAGAATTTGTAGAAGCATCAGATTTGATAGAAGTTGTTGTAGTCACACCTGTTGCATCTAAATCAGAGTATGAAATCGCAATACCTTCTTCATCAATTAGTCTATCAGTTACAATAAGTTTTATTTCATCATCAATTGTCTGAATAGTTTGAATAAAATTTGGATCTAGTATATTCAATTGATTGGTTACAGCATATTCAATAGTACCATCAAAAATTGAAGAATTGTCTAATGTTTCTTCTAATTCAAAACGATAAATTGAATTGTTTATGCTATTGTCATTTTGTAATCCAAAAGAAAAAAAGTCTAAAATAATAGGTTGGTTGTTTACTTCGTTTGAAACAGAAATTACACCTGTATCATCATTAGAAACATCAAAATCAATTAACAAAAACACGTTTCCAGTATTAGACGCTATTGCCGTCACATCAGCGTCATCAATTTGTATAAATCCTTTTGCTGATGAGATATCACCAGCATCAATTATTGTTATAGAAGAGGTCCCAAGAGTTCCAAAAGAAAGAGAAAAAGATGTATCACTAAAATCAGAAACTCCTAAATCATTTTGAAAGGATCTCAAATCGTAATTTATCCAGTTTGTGCCACTTATACTAGATTTAGAAGAATCAAGTAAAAGTGAAGATAATGAGGATGCAGAAAACCCCAAATTTACTGAAAACACATCATATGAGCCAACACCAGTCGTATCAAGTATCAGTCTATCAGAATTTGAATTAGGCACTGATGAAGTTACAGAAACTGCAGCTCCAAGAGGAGGAGTAGATACATGAAAGTTTGAACTTCGAGCATTTTCCAAGGTAAGGGGATTTCCAATAGTAATAGTAGGAATAAGAGATGTCGCTCTAAATACATCCAAATCATCACGAGCGTTAGTGTTTAGATTTTGATCAGGATCATTCAAAATTACAGAGTATTCCATACCAGGGTTCAGGGTTTCACCATTTGCAATAGTTAGTGCTGGCTCATCACCAACTGAAACAGAAGAAGTTGAAAATCCCGTTAAAACTGAAATTGATTTTTCATTGTAAGTAATTTGCCCAGTTTGTCCACGTGGGGCATTACTAAGAATTCCAATTATAGAATTATCACTAGAATCAAAACTTTCAAAAATTCCTGAATTTGGTTCTTGTTCAACTAATGTAATAATATTTGAAAATGTATTTGAAACTCCATCAGTGTCAACGGAAGAGTCAAGTTGATCATCGTTTGTTTGTAATTCAATTACGTTTCCAAGAGTTAAAGAAAGTTCACCATTATTTTTAAACCCCATGTTAGTAAGATTACCAATTAAATTTACCAATCCCTTATTTCCATTTGCATCATCATTCCCAGAACTATCAAATGCTTGATAAAATGTTGAGGGATTTGAATCAATATCAAACGTCCAAGAATCCTCATCTGTCGGATCCTGATTTAATTGAAAATCATGTACAGTAAGAAAAACTTCAGAATTTGTAGGATAGAGATCTCTATCAATACTCAAAGAAACATTTTGCATGTCATCATATTCAAGTGAAACTTGTTGTGATGAACCACCAGGATTGTATTGAATGGTAACATCATTAAATGAATAAAGTTGTATTAACGGCCAAGCATCTGAATCCAAACCAATTTGTCCAACAGGGATATTTGAATTTGTGTTAATGGATTTTGCTTTTCTAACTACATTATTCAAATTTGCAGATCCCGTTGGGGAACCAGTACATTCAGTTATTGATGTATCACCATTATTGAAACCTGCTAATCCATCAGATTGAGGCACTGCAACACCGTCAGTCTCAGAAATAGAAATTCCAAACACTGAGGACGATGTATCTCTGCTACAAAAAACACCAAAATCTAGACCTTTACCAGCTAAACCTACAGTAGAATCTGCGATTTTTGCTTTTTCAACATTTGCAAAGTATGCATACCAATTACCATCAGTTGCCTGAACCATTCTCAATGTTTTTCCATTAAGTGTGACATCAGGTTCGCCTTTTCCATCATCAGTATCAGACAAATTTGAATCTCGAATTACCACCTCAACTACCATTGAGCCTGAAAAATAATTTTCAAATTGAGAGTTTTCAGCAGATACAAACAAGTTAGGATTACTTGATGCCTCAGCATCAATAACAGGAACAAATAGCATTATTGAAAAAATTATGATTAAAGAGAAATACCTCATGGCCAATATGCCTAAAATCCAATTTTCTCACAAATAACGTTGTCGCATCATTTCTTCTTAGAAAACGGTAATACATGATTCAAACTATCAAAAAGAAGGAAAATGTTTGTTCAAAGAACTAGAGTTTTACAAATTTCACTTTTAGCTATATTTTCAGCATTTATAGTAGAATTCATTTTTGGTTTAATTTCAAATAGTCTAGCACTCATCACAGATAGTATTCATGCATTATTAGACAGTGTAGTAACCCTTGTTTTACTTTTAGCAGCAAGATGGGCAATTAAACCTCCAGATGCTGAACACACGTACGGACATGGAAAAATAGAGTCCCTAGGAGGTTTGATTGGAGGAATAGCAATTTTCTTAATTGCATGTTTTTTCATTTACGAATCTATCAACAGATTACAAAGTCCACCTCCTAGTGTTGTACCAGGGTTATTTGCAATAATTGGAGGATTGTATACGATTGGAATAGATTTTTTCAGAATTATCATTCTAAGAAGATCAATCAAGAAAATTGGAGGCGCTACTTTGAAGGCAGATTTCTATCATGCTTTCATGGATCTTGGTTCGACAATTGTTGCAATTGTAGGAATTGTTATGGTTTCATATGGTCTGTATTTTGGGGATTTTGTTGCAGCGCTAATACTAGGAATTTTGCTGGCAGTACTGAGTGTGAAACTAGTATACAAAACAGCATTAGATTTGACTGATGTAATATCTCCAGAACTTGTAAAAAATGTTAGAGAAATTTCAATATCAACAAAGGGAGTAGTAGATACAGGGTCAATTCTTATGAGAAGATCAGGAGATACAATTTTTGCAGATGTCACAATCGCCCTTAGAGGAGATACTAGTTTTGAGAAAGCCCATGAAATTAGTGATAGTGTTGAAAAGAACATAAAAAATAAAATCCCAAATGCATCAACTACAATTCATTTTGAACCAAATTGGAAAGATGTTCCACTAGATGCAAAAATATTAGATATTGCACAAAATGTAGAGGGGGTTAAAGGGGTTCACAATGTTACCACACATAAAACAAAGGGTAAGACATATTCTAATTTACACGTAATGGTAAAACGAGAAATTAATCTATCTTCAGCTCATAAAATTTCAGAAATTATAGAACAGAAAATTCAAGAACAAATTCCAAATATTGAACATGCTACAATTCATCTAGAACCATTTGTAACTGTTCCAGAAAATATCAATATTGAAGATGTTGAAGCTGAAGAAAAAATTAAAACCATATTAGAAAAATATCCAGACATTAAGAAAATAGGCAGGATTGTATCTTTGAAATTTGAAAATATTTTGAAAATAGATATTGATTGTTCATTTAACAAAGATTTGTCAATTGAAAAAGTTCATGATTTGACATCAGAAATTGAGCACATTATTAGAATTGAAATTAAAAATTCTGTAATTACTATTCATCCAGAACCAAATTAGACCAAGATACTAGTCAGATACATTACTGACATTCCCACAGCAAATCCTGAAACGACAGCCATTGTAGATAGTTTTTGATCATTTTCATCATAAATCCATTTTAGAATAACTACAATCACCTGAAAAATAGCACCAGCCCCAATTCCAAAAAAGATTACAGACGTAAATGGTGAATAAACAAATCCACCAATCCAGGCTCCAAAAATGGCAGGACTTCCAGCAATTATCCCCATAGCAACCAACTTACCAAGCATTAATTTTCCTCTAGACATGGGGGCAGCAATAGCTAAACCCTCAGTTGTGTTATGTAACGCAAATCCAACTATCAAAAAAGTACTAAATGCTATCGACCCCATCCCTACAGCTGCACCAATTGCAAGTCCTTCACCAAAATTATGTAATCCGATTCCAATAGAAATCATCAATGCAATTGCTACAGGTTTTGTAAATTTTGAAGAATTAGCTTTACTGACAAGTTTGTTTCCAGCATAATACAATCCAAGAAAAGACAATACAGTCACCGTAGCTACTAGTAATGTACCATTGAAACTAGATGCTAAATTTTCATCAGATACCTCAACAGCTTCTTCTATAGAATCAATTGCTAAGAAAAGTAATAGACCGGCAGTTAGTGCTAAAAAGAAATGATATTTTTGTTTGCTGATTTTTTTGATAAAAGGGAGCCAAAGTAAACCAATCATCACAGGGATTATTCCAACATACGTTCCAATTATTGCAAAAAATATTGCAAGATCTAGAGATAATTCTAATGCAGGAGCAGCTGCTTCAACTTCTTTTTCAAATCGGGTTCCATCTTCAACAGTAATTCCTATAGTGTATGGTTCTGCTACATTCCATTCAAATGGAATTCTAACCAAAGTAGTTTCAAATCGTTCTAGAAATCTATCAGGTTCAACAGCAGCAGGTTGAATTCGATCATTTACATCAGCCATTACCACTTCAACTGGAATATGTCCTGTGTTTCTAACAGTGGCTTGAATTTCAGAGTCTATGAAATCTATTTTTTCAATAGTTACTTCAGGAAGAAGAACTCCAAAATCTAGTAAGTCAGCACCAGGACCAAAAATATACACCATCATCAGAATGACAAAAACAAATGGAATAACCCCACTTGCAATTATCTTTCCTTTTGACATGTTATTACTTAGTTCCATAATCTATCTCCAGAACAGTTTTTTTCGTGGGATCATTTACGAGGAAAATTCCTGTCCAACCTTTTTCTGAAAATTCAACTTTGTGAGCATGAAAGAGATATTTTCCTGGAAAATCATATTCAAATTCCATTATTCCACGCTCAGTTTGAGATAAAGTTATCATATCAGTGTAAAATGAGGGTACAAGATCAGTTCCAGTAGGATAATACTTGTACAAATTACCATGAAGATGAAAATTATTGATAGGATCAAATTCAACCATATTGACAACATAAATTCGAATTAATTCATCAGTGTTAATTTGAATTGGATGATGTTGATAATAAAATGGGATGGTATTTGCAGCATAGAAATTATTTTCAGTATCAAAATCAGTATCCAATCCATTTAACACCATAACCATTTCATCAGCGGGTGAACGTTCTTCTTTTGGATCAACTATGAAAACACCATAAAGACCATGAACAATATGTTCCTCAAGTGGCATCACATGGCAATGATATGGATGTACCCCTACAGGTCCAGCTTCAAATTCATATACAAATTGTCCACCATTGCCTCCAACTGGTTCAAAGACTCCATCCATTTCAGCAGGATGAATACCATGGAAATGCATAGTGTGTTCTTTAGAACCATTATTGATGAATGTGATTCGAAGTAAATCCCCTTCTGTTGATCTAATTGTAGGGCCTGGAACTGTTCCATTAAAAGTCCAAACATTATAGAATACCCCAGGTGAGACTTCCATAATTTTATCATCTTCAGCAACAATTGTGAATTCTCTTAGAACAGTGCCATCAGATAATTGTGAGACTTTACCGTAATTGAAATCTCTCAAAAATTCCATAGGATCAAACTCTACAGTAGAAACAGTATACAACGGATCGATTATTTCACCAGATGTTTGAATCACGGCACCTGAATGAGTTACGAATGTTTTAGGTCCGGATTCAGCATCTGAAAAACTAGGAAAAAATACAATTACAGAAAACACAATACCTAATGAAAGTAATAAGATCATCATGGTTGAACGGCCAATTCTCAAGATAAGTAAAAAACTAAAATTCTTTATTTAAATTTACCCTAAGCTAACTTTTTTAGTCTAAACTAACTTTTTTGTATAAAGCTAATAAATTTTAAAAAAATTAGGTTTAAACTAAAGAAAATCAGCCTTAATCTGTGCAGAAAGCAGGATTAATGGTCGTCATTGCAGGAGTATTAATCGTCAGTGGATTAATCATATCAGTACTTGGAAATCAATTAACATTGGAAGGAATAATACAAGAAAATGGAAAAGTAAGTTCAACTCAAACAGTTAGCGTTTCAGTGGATTTTGATGCAAATATTACACCAGTAGGGATTTTTGCAGTACAAGTAATGGAATCTAAAGAAAGTACCACATATGCAAAAATATTAGATCCATCAGATATTGAAATTATGTCTCAAAAGGTAAATGAAGATACCATAGAAAGGGAATTTGATGTAGTGGAAACTGGAACGTACACACTTTTAATTCAAGGTTCCAGTGACGAAGAAGTTTTTGTTACAGGGGCAATTGGGCCACTTCCAGATACAGATAAAAAATTCATCATCTCCACAATTTCAACATCTGTTCTCATTATTGGAATGTCAGGATTAGTTATGATTGGAATTTATTTAATCATAAATAGAAAAAGATCAATTTAGATAACTATCCATTTTTTCTAGTCCATCAATAGCTGCATCAAAATTATCACTGTTTTCAATAATACTTCCAAGTTTATCAGAATTTGCAGAAAGTAAACATTTTCCAGTATCAGTATTTTTTGAGATGAATTCATGTTCAATCAAATATGAGAGTCTCTCAATAACTTCAGATTCAGATATAGATGATCGTTGTGCCAGAAATGAACATTGTTTTTCACCATCTTCCAATTCTGCCAATATAGATGAGGTAATAGGATCAAACATGCAATCTATAATTTTTTCTCGATCAAAGGATTCAGTCATTTTTTTTAAAGATGTTAATTTAGAATTTAAAACTTTTTGAGTGAAATATACCATAATATAATTAGGAAAAAATAGGTTCAAAGAGCATGCAAAAGCTTTGTAACCAAGATCCAACAGGGAAAGGGGAGCATTGTTTTTGTGTAGATATTGATGCCCAACGAGGAATTAAAAAATGCTGTAAATGTAACCAATGGAATGTTCAAGGTAGTGACTGGACAGATGATTCTGACTTCAGATAATTTGGGTTAGAATGTTTCATGGTTATGGATTAAAAAAGATCGTTACAGTAAAAATTTGTGAAATCAAATATTTTGATGCCTAGCATGGTTTTTATCGGGGTTTCTTTGAATTTTGGAATACTTGAGTGTACAAGAATATAGACACATTGTTAGAATTGTGGGTAACGATATCCCAGGTGAGAGAAAAATCATCATAGGATTAACTCAGATCAAAGGTATTGGATATAATTTTGCCACAGCAATCACAGACACTCTAAAAATTAACACAAACTCAAACATAGGTAATCTTACTGATGCCAATGTTCAAGCAATTGAAAAATTAATCACAGATCCAATTGGAGGAAATTTCCCAATTTGGTTCCTCAATAGAAGAAAAGATATCGAAACTGGTGGAGATTTACATTTGTTAACATCAGATATCCCATTTACATTAAGAAATGATATTGAAAGAGAGAGAATCACTGCAAGTTGGAGGGGTTATCGTCATCTAAGTGGTCTAAAAGTTAGAGGACAAAGAACCAGAACATCAGGTAGAAAAGGTGGTGCAGTTGGTGTAGCAAAAGGTGGATTAGCAGCTCCTGTAAAGAAGGGTGATCCTGGAGCTCCAGCAGCAGCTCCGGCAGCAGATGCAGCAGCAGCTCCGGCAGCAGAAAAGAAAGATGCACCAGCGGAGAGTAAAAAATAGGTGTTTTGAATGGGAGATCCTAAATATCCACGTAAAGTTTGGAGAAAACCAAAGAGACCACTTAATTATGAATTAAAAATGGATGAGTTGAAAACACTCGGTACATTTGGATTAAGAACTAAAAGAGAATTATGGAAAGCACACACAGAATTATCACGTGTAAGACATCAAGCAAGATCATTACTTGCTTTAAGACAAGAAGTTAGAGCAGAGAAAGAACCAATCTTAATGAAGTCACTTACAAGAGTAGGATTAGTAAATGATGATGCTACATTAGATGATGTACTTAATCTAAATGTAGATGATTTACTTGCACGTAGATTTCAAACTCTAGTTACAAAAAAATTAGGATTCAAAACACCTTACCAAGCAAGACAAGCAGTAATTCACGGACATATCATGATTGGAGATAGAAAAATAGACATTCCATCATACATTGTCACAGTTGAAGAGGAAAATAATATTCATTTTACAGCAGAATCTAAAATACCAGGAATGTTGGAAAAAGAAAAATCAGAACCTGTAGTAGAGACACCTGCTGAAGCAACAGAAACACCTGCTGAAGCAACAGAAACACCTGCTGAAGCAACAGAAACACCTGCTGAAGCAACAGAAACACCTGCTGAAGCAACAAAATAGGCTTATCAGTAAATAACCCCAAATTATCAAAGAGATTAGTTATGTGTTCAATTATTGGTTATTCAGGAAACGAGATAGCATCTCCAATCATAGTGAAGGGGCTAAAACGAATGGAGTACAGAGGGTATGATAGTGTAGGGGTTGCAACAAAATCAGAAAATCAAATTGAATTAAAAAAAGGAATAGGTAAAGTTAATGAGGTGAATTCTAAAATTCAGTTAGATACACTACCAGGTAATGTTGGGATAGGCCACACAAGATGGGCAACACATGGAAAAGTTACAAATTTTAATGCACATCCACACCCAAGTAATTCAGGAAAAATTGCAATAGTACACAATGGGATTGTAGAGAATTTTGAAGAATTAAAAAAACAATTAGAGGATGAAGGTTATGAATTCAAAAGCGAAACAGATAGTGAGGTCATTGCAAACTTAATACAAAAAAATTATGAATTAACAAAAGACGTTAAAGAAACTATTTTAAAAACAGTTTCAGAGATTAAAGGACATTATGCATTTGTGGCAATGTTTGAAAATGGTCAACTCGCAGCAGCAAGATTTCATGAACCATTAATTATAGGGGTTGGAAAAAATAATGTCTTTTTATCAAGTGATGTTTTAGGATTTGTCGAATATACAGATAATGCAATATATATGAAAAGTAGAAATTTTGTGATTTTAGATAAAAATGAATTTAAAATTTTTGATTTTAATGGTAAAAATACAGAATACGAGATAACAAAAGTTTCAAAAGAATTTGGCGATGCATACAAAGGAGATTATGCACATTTTACATTAAAAGAAATTTATGAACAACCAGATGTGATTTTGAAAGCAGGTGAAAAAACTTCAGATGCAATTGAAAAAGCAGTAAATCTCATGAGGGATGCAAAGAACATCTACATAACAGGGAGTGGAACTAGTTACAATTCTGCACTAATTGCAAAACAAATACTGTCAAAATATGCAAAAATTAAATCAGAACCAATTATTTCAAGTGAGCTTCAATTTTCACCAGACATTGTTGAAGAAAATTCTGTTCTAATTGCAATATCTCAAAGTGGGGAAAGTGCAGATGTTTTAGAGGCAGTTAGAATTGCAAAAAAATTAAACTGTAAAATCATCTCAATAGTTAATTTACTAACATCATCACTTGCACGTAAAGCTGACGTGATAATAGGAATGAATTGTGGGCCAGAAATAGGAGTTGCTGCAACTAAGAGTTTCACTGCACAACTTGTGATATTATACAAATTAGTACAAAAACTAAGCAATAACAGCATAACAATCAATTTTGAGA
>Ga0233437_1005823_pt1 | contig 13051 bp, 14 predicted proteins | sample SI_122_August201_FD_182714 | JGI IMG/M metagenome (GOLD analysis project Ga0233437, IMG submission 182714) | Seawater microbial communities from Saanich Inlet, British Columbia, Canada - SI_122_August2016_200_MG | ecosystem: Environmental > Aquatic > Marine > Inlet | place: Canada: British... | reverse complement strand
ACAGGTGCTACTATTTTTGTTACTGGAGCTTATATTGGAGGAGGAACATTTATTGGATATTATTTAATGCTTGGTTTGTTATCATTAGTTTTCTTTTTTAGAAAGAAGTATGATGTTGGTGATGTGGAGATTAAAGATAGTAAAAGTAAGTTAGAAAATTATATTTATTCACAGTTAGATCAAGGTATTAGTAAAGAAAAAGTGATTTCTAGCCTTGTTTCAAAAGGTTGGGATGAAAATAAAGTTAAAGAGATTATTAGAAAAGTATAAAAAGAAAAGGTGTTAATTTGTTCTTATGGCAAAAATGCATTGGGCTGATGTTATTGTAAAGAAGATTATAGGCGAGAAAGGAGATAAAAAGAAATATACTGTTGCAGCAGGAATAACTCCTTCAGGTACTGTACACATAGGGAATTTTAGAGAGATTATTACTGTTGATCTTGTTGCTAGAGCTTTAAGAGATGCTGGGAAAGAAGTTAGATTTATTTATTCTTGGGATGATTATGATGTGTTTAGAAAAGTTCCAAAAAATATGCCTAAGCAAGACATGTTAAAGAAAAATCTAAGAAAGCCTATTGTTGATATTGAAGATCCTTTTGGGAAAGAGGAGAGTTATGCTAGACATTTTGAAGTTGAAGTGGAAAATGATGTTGCAAAAGTTGGTGTTAAACCTGAATATTTGTTTCAAGCTAAAAAGTATAGGGATTTGGAATATGTTAAAGGGATAAAAACTGCTTTAGAAAATGCAGACAGAATTAGAGATCTCTTAAATGAACACAGACAGGTTCCTCTTGCTAAAGGTTGGTTACCTTTGACAGGTTTTTGTCCTGAATGTGGAACTGATAAAATAACCTTTTCTGATTATTCTGGAGATAAAATTAAAATGGCATGTGAGTGTGGGTTTAAAGAGAATGTTGATATTGCTAAAGCTAAATTTTTGAAATTGCCTTGGAGAATTGATTGGCCAATGAGATGGGCCTATGAAAAAGTTGATTTTGAACCAGGAGGCAAAGACCATTCTACAACTGGTGGATCTTTTGATACTGGAAAAGGAATAGTAGAAATTTATGATTGGACTGCTCCTTCATATCTGATGTATAATTTTATTAGTATTAAAGGTGGTGCTGGAAAAATTTCATCTTCAAGTGGAGATGTTGTTACTGTAGGTGATTGTTTAGAAGTTTATGAACCTGAAATTGTAAGGTGGTTGTTTGCTGGAACTAGACCAGGTGCTGAGTTTTCTATTTCCTTTGACTTGGATGTGTTAAAAATATATGAAGATTTTGATAAATGTGAAAGAATTTATTTTGGTGAACAAAAAGCTAAGGATGAAGAGCATCAAAAAAGAATTTATGAGTTGTCAATGGTGGAGAAAGCCCCTAAGAAATTACTTTATCAACCTTCTTTTAGACATTTAACAAACAATTTACAAATTAATGATTTGGATATTGAAAAAACTGTTGATTTTTATCAGAATGAATTAAGAGATGATGATGATAAGGAAAAGTTAAGAAAGAGAGCTGTTTGTGCAAAGAATTGGATTGGGAAGTATGCTCCTGAAGAGTTTAAATTTTCAATTAATGAAACTGTTTCTAAAGTTGATGTAAAGTTTAAGGCTTTGATTGAGGATGTGGTTAAACAATTAGTAAAAAGAGATTGGACTGATAAAGAGTTGCATGAAGAGTTTTATGTTTTAATGAAAAAGCATGATATTGATAATAAAGATTTTTTTGGTTTGATGTATGGTGTTTTGATTGGAAAAGAAAAAGGGCCACAGTTGGCAAGTTTTGTTTTGACTATTGGAAGAGAGAGAGTTGCTGCTCTTTTGAAGGGGGCTATCTAAATGGATTGTATATTTTGTAAAATTGCTAGTGGTGAGATTGATCATAATAGAGTGTATGAAGATGAGCACACAGTTGCTTTTCTAGATGTGAATCCTGCTGTGCACCAAGGTGGACACACTTTAGTTATTCCTAAGAAACATTATGAAATGATCACTGATGTGCCTGAGGAAGAGTTGGGTGCTTTGCTTAGTACTGTTAAGAGAGTTTCAAAAGCTTTGATGAAGTTTGGACATGGTGTTAATGTTATTCAAAACAATGGAAAAGTTGCTGGGCAAGTAGTTCCTCATATACATTTTCATGTAATTCCTCGATTTGAGAATGATGAAGTTAAATTTTGTTATTGGGATGTGCATAAGCTGGATAAGAAAAAGTTAGATGAGGTTTATAAAAAGATAAAAAGTCTTTTAAATGAGTAGTTTTTTAATTGTTGCATATGGCACCGTAGTTTAGTCTGGTAGAACACCAGTCTCATGAGCTGGATATCGGGAGTTCAAATCTCCCCGGTGCCATCCTTTTTTTTGCGCAAACATTTATAGAAGACTATTTTTCTTTTAAAGTAAAAGTATTCTTAATATATATTGGTCATTAACAATCCTTATATAGTACGATCGGTTTTGCTTTTTTATGGATATTGATGTTGAGCTCAAGGAAAAGAAAAGAACTGAACCTTTTGTTCCTGATGGCCCTTTAACATTTGCTTCTGTGAGAACTGATCACATTTTTTATATGGATGGTAAAGTAGATCCTTCTGGACAAGTTGCATGGACAAATCCTAGAATTGAACCTTATGGTCCAATGAAAGGAATAATGCCTGGTGCTGTAGTTTTTCATTATGGAGTTGAAGATTTTGAAGGTGCAAAAGCTTTTGAACATCCTGATGGTGACCTTTATACTTTTAGATTAAGAGAGAATGCAGAAAGATTAAATCGTTCTTCTGCTGCATTATGTATGCCAGCAATTCCTGTTGAAGATCAATTACAAGCAGTTAATACTTTGTTAGATATAGATAGATTGTGGTCTCCACGACAAGAAGGTGCTTCTTTGTATATTAGACCTGCTGTTATTGGTGTGACTGATGCAATGGGTATTACTTCTGGAACTGATTTCAGATTTATGGTTTTTGCATCTGCTGGAGGAGCTTATTATGCACAAGGATTTAATCCAATCACACTTTTACATTCACATGATTTCAAAAGAGCTGCCCCAAACAACTTTGGAATGTCTAAAGCAGGTGGAATTTATGGGCTTACTGTAAGACATGTGCTTGAAGCTAAAAAAAAGGCTGAGAAAGCAGGATTTAATCCAAATGATGTTGGACAGGTTTTATATTCTTCTGTTGATGGAAAATTTGTTGAAGAAGCTGGTGCAATGAATCATTATTGTGTTACAAAAGATGGAACAATTATTATTCCTGAATTTACTAATACAATATTAGACTCAATTACTGCAAGATCTTTTATTGAAGAAGGAGAGAATGCTCTTGGTAGAGAAGTAGTTCAAGCAACTATTCCTCTTGAAGATTTTTTTAATGTTATAAAGTCTGGAGAGGTTGTTGAAGCTGGTGGATTAGGTACTGCTGCTGTTGTTTCTCCTGTTGGAACTTACTTGGTTGATCAAGGTGAAGGAGATTTAGAAGAGCTTGTTGTTGGAGATGGTGGAGTGGGTCCTGTAACTCAACAAATGTATGACTGGTTAACTGGAGTACAAACTGGAAAAGTTGAAGCACCTGAAGATTGGTTACAAAAAGTACCTAGAACTGCTTAGATTATAATCTTTCTTCGTCAGAAATTTCTAATAAATGTTTTAAATGCTCTTTTTTAACTTTTGTTAAACCTTTTTTATTTTCCATAAACTTTTGTAGGATTAAAGAAACACTTTCACCGGACATAATCTTTGGAACTATTACATAATCTGCACCATAGTCATATAGATCTAATGCTTCATATAATTGATTTGCTGTCACAAAAACTATTGCTTTAGATTTTACTTTTTTCAAATATTTTAATAAATAAATATTATCTTGCTGTTTTGGTGCTGATGAAATTACTACTTTGGCATCTTTTAGATTTATACTTTTTAATACTTCTAGGTTTGCCATGTCACCATATCTTGATGCAATTCTTTGTTCTGTTAGTTCTTCAATCGCATCTGGATTGTAGTCAATAACAAGAACTGATCTTTTTAATTTCTTAAGTGCTTTCATAAAAGTTTTGCCCATTCTATGATAGCCAAATAATACTATTTTCTTGTTATGCTTTTTTTCTTTTTGTTCATATCTTTTACTTAATCTAAGATATTCAAAAATTGTTAAGGGCTTAGACAAAATATGATAAATCTGTAATTCGTATTTTATTATGTATGAAGTAAGTGCGATTGAAAATATTGCTAGTAAAATTGTTGCTGAAAACAATTCTTGTGAAATATCTTTTACTGTAATTACAAGAATTAATGAAAATTCACTTATTTGTGCTAGGGATATTGCTGAGGTAAAAGAGTTTCTTTTGTCATAACCAATTAAACTTAGTACTAAAAGTATTATGAATGGTTTTAATAAAATTGTTAAAGCTAACAGAATAAAGAAAGGTGTTAAGATGCTACCTATTTCTGGCATGATCATTTGTAATCCTAGTGATACAAAGAAAATTACTGCAAAAAAATCTTTCAAAGGACTTACAGAACTAACAATGTTTAAGTTGTATGGTATGTTTGCAATTGTGATACCTGCTAATAAAGCACCAATTGCAACTGAAAGACCTAACAAGTGTGCAATCATTACAAATATAAAACATACACCTAGTGAAAGTAAAAAAAGTAATTCTTGTGATTTTGCTGCAAACTTGAAAATGGGGAATATTAAGAATCTGTTTAGCAAGTAAGCGAAAAGCATTAACCCTATGAATTTTCCTAATACAGGAAGTAAGCTCATAATTGTGATTGAATCTGCTCCAACAAATATTGTTAATGCTAAAATAACAAAGATGTCTTGCACAAAAAGTATACCCAAAATAAGTCTGCCGTGCAATGTCAACAATTCTTCTTCGTCAGACAATAGTTTCAGTACGACCATTGTGGAAGAAAAGGCAATAATAAGGCCAGCATATATTGAATTCAATTGATCAAAATGAAGAAAGTTATTGAAAATAAAATAACCTGCAAGGAAAGTAAATCCAATTTGTAATGTACCTGTAATGATTGCTGTTAGACCTAAAGACTTTAATTTTTTAAAGTCCATCTCTATTCCTACAATAAAAAGTAAGAAAATTATACCAATTTCTGAAATGGATTTGATTATCTCTGTGTCTTGAATAATTCCTAAACCTATTGGTCCAAGAATAAGTCCTGCTATTATGTATGCAGGGATTAAAGGTTGTTTTATTAATTTTGCAATATATGCAACAAGCATTGCCATTACTAAAATTAAACCAATGTCGAAAAGGATGTTTCCAGAAAGATGTTGTATCGCCTCTAACATATATTATTTAGTTAGTTAATTAGTTTATAAAGTTTTACTTTAAAGAAAAGAAAAAAAATTACTTTTTCTTCAAATAAATTTCAATTGTAGAAACTCGAACTTGTTTACCTTCTTTGTTTTTGAACTCTTCACTGTCAAGTTTTACATCTGTTATTTCAATTTGATTATCTAAAAATCTTTTTGATGCCACTTCTTCAATATCAACTGCTTTTGCAATAAACTTTCCTCTTGCTTTTATAATTACTTCAGATGATCCTTGTGTTGTAAATTGCATAACGACTCCTGTAACATAGTTCACTCGTCCTAAGTGGAAGAATCCAAATTAGTTAAACGGTTTAGATCCTATGAAAACAGTATTGTCGTTGGGGTCTTTTTGTTGTCTTTCTTCCATTTTTAACAACCTCCTGGGTTAGTTTTGTTTTCTACTAATCTTTTTAGTCTCTCTTGTTTCCTTTTCACTGAAAAGTTAATATAATTATTATAAATGGATATATAAGCTTTTTTATAGATCGCAAGGTGGTAATAAGGGATCATTTTTCCATTAAAACTCTTTGCTTGGTATTTTCTTTTTTTAGATTGTATCCCTATAGAGTCTAATAAATCTTCTACTAAATTTACTATTTCTTCATCTGAATTGTAAAAAACTATTCCATCTTTTGCCACAGTTGCTTCACTATCAAACAATCCTTTAAGAAAAGAACCTTTTATATTTTCTTTAGAAACTTTAATAATGTTTAAATTAAAATCCTTTAGGAATTTAGCACCTTCAATTGTATCAATATAACAAACCCATTGAGGTTTTCTTTTTCTAACTTTCTCATCTGTTTTAATAATTCTTCGATAAATTCTTGAATTAAATCCAGTCCATAAATCTAGGTTTCTCTTAAAAGCTAATACAAAATCTTTATCTACTGCTGAAAGAATTATTCTTCTACACTTTTTACTAGTATGACCATCACCATAAATAACACCTAAAACATATGCTAATTCTTTTGTTAAATCAAATGCTGATTTTTTAAGTTTTTTTGTATTGATAATTCTTGCCTTCTCCATTGCAAGAGGTTGTGATATTTTGCTTAATTCTTTTAATCTGTCTTTGTTTTTTTGTGAATTTGAAGCATTTATTCTTTTTTCTGAGAAATAATAGGGTTTCCCACCCTTATTTATCCAATTCTCTATAGTCCCTCTTGGAATATTTAATCTTTTTGAAATCCTTAAACTACCTAATCCTTGCTTCTCTAGAGAAATTGCTTTATTATACTCTTTTAAACTGTAACACCTCATTAGGATTTAGGATTTAGCTCTCTCTTTTAGCTAATCTGGTAACATACCCTGCAAGAATATTTCTTAATTTTTTTGATGGGATATCAGCCATTTCAGGTAGAACTAGTTTGTTGCTATCAAAGTCTTTTTTGAACTTCTCTTTATGTTGATTGAATAGTTTGTTTCCTACTCTCTTAATCATAGTTGTTTTGATTCTTCCCATGTACTATATTTTAAATTAGGGGTTTATATAGGTTTTGGTAGAGATTGTATCAAATTGGTAGGGCTTTTAATACCTTATTTTTGGCAAGATTTATAAATATTTTCTTATTTTGGCTTGCTATGAGATATGATATGGATGCTGAGAGGGCTGTTTTTCGTGAGAGGCTTACTAAAAGGAGTGATCGTGGTATTGAGCTTTATTTGTATAGGATTTTTCATGGCAAAGGTGATGGTTGTGAAATGGGAAAGATGAAGTATGAAGAAGCTTTGGCTGAAGCTCTTGTAAGAGAGTTAGATGTTAGTGATTATGTCCCAAAAAGAAAGTTTCATACTGAAGCAAGTTTTCGTAAAAAAATAGATGATGTTGATTCAAAAACTTTAGAGAGGTATTTTTCTAGGATAAACCCAAGAACTGGTTTACAAAAAATTTGTTATTCTTTAAGCCCTGTTTGGAAAATGAAAAAAAGAGTTGTTAGAGAAGTTCTTAGCGAGAGATATGCACAAAATTTATAAACTCTTTCTTAAAAAGATAAATTATGTTAACTTTTACTCATTATCCATTGGCAATTGAAACAGGAAAATACTCTAATGGAGGCTTGAAGCCTGATACTGTTATTTCGGATAAGCTTGTTCTTGATAAAGGTAGATCTCCTCGTTCATATACTCTAAGGGCTCACCCTCAAAAAGCAGGACTTTTTAGATTTCAAACATCTGATATAATTGGGTTTGTTTCTTTTACTACACCTAATGAAGATAATTATAGTATAGGTGTTAATAGAAATGGATGTATGTTAATTACTGCAGCAATGAAATATGATAGAAGTATTCCAGAGGTTCAAGTAAGAAGTTCTTTACCTAAGCTTTCACCTTTGACAAGTGAAGTACGAATGAAACATGTTTCAAAGTTTAGTTTAAATGAAGTTTTTAGAAGGCATAATTCTTTTGCAGAAAACTTGAGAGGCAATAGAGAAGATGTTACTAAATTAGAAATGATGGTTGAATTGTTGAATTTATTTAATAATATTCCAAGAATTGGAAGTGAGTTATAAATCTATAATCCAAATTTCTCTAAGAATTTTTGATCTTGGTGCTGAATACATAATTGGTTCTTTGTATTTTAATTTAAGCTCTTTTAGTGTTGGTTCTAATTTTAATGAGAAGTGTCTTCTTGTTCTGGTTTTGAATACTGGTACAATTATTACTATTCTTTTTTTTGTAATTCTTTTAAGTTCTCTTAATGTATTTTCATACATTGGTTGTAATTCTCTTATTGTTTTTCTTGCTTCTTGGTCAGTTGGTAGTTTGGTCCAGAAAGGTCCTAAGTAAGGTTCTGTTGCTACTGTGTCAACTTTTTTAATAAATCTACTTACCTTTGTTGAATCTGAGTTTAGGATTCTGTAGTTAGCTCTTGTTTTGTATTGTTCATGAATCCACTTTAAGTTTGCTTTTGCTTGGTTTGCTACTTTTTTGTTTTTGTCTGAACCAATTACATTTATGTTTTGTAACAGTGCTTCTTGTATTACTGTTCCAATACCACAAAATGGATCTAAAAGAGTTTGTTTTGGTTTTGTTCCTGTTAGATTTACTAATATCTTTGCTAGCCTGATTGAAATTGTGTGTAATGGTCTTTGCTCTGGTCTTTGTAAGTCCCTGAACTTGTGATCTTTTGGGTTGAACAATTGTATTGTTTCTGCCATGTAATCTTTGTATAAGATGATTTCAAAAGTTTTTTGTGCTTCTGTTGGTGATAAGAAAGGTAGCTTTTGTTTTGATTTTCTTATTGTTGCTTTTACTTTTTCTGCTTTGAAGATTTGTTTTAATTGTTTTCTAATTTCTGTATCATCCTCTTCTGTGTAGTTTGAGATTGCATATCTCATTTTGTTACTTGTTATTTCTGGGTTTATTTCTGTGATTACTTTTGCTATTTTTTGTGTTCCACCTAGGTGTTTTATTGTGTTCTTATCTAATTGGTTTGTTTCTAGAACTAATGCTACATCTGATGTGTGTAAGATTTTACAGTTGTTTAAATAGGATTTGATCTCTAGTATTGATAGTTCTGGATCTCTTCCTAGTATGAATATGTATTTCATATGATTTTAGAGTTTTTTACTGTTTATAAGATTTTGCTGAAACATAGAGATTATAAGGTATAATAGCTATATACTCTGTTATACCACAAAATCTATCCGTAAAGCTTTTAAAGAGCTATAAAAACCAAAAGACCATGAAATCCTACCTAGAAGGTGTAAATAAGAGGAAAAAGGTTGATATTATTCTTTTGAACACTCCAATTCTAGATTATAAGAAAAAAAAGGTTATTGATTATCTTGCAACTGCTCCTTTAGGATTGGGATATTTGGCTACAATTGCTAAGGAAAAAGGCCATAATGTAGGTTTACTTGATGCAGAAGCAAAAAAAGTTCCTATTGAGATTATTATTAAAGCAGTTAATGGAGCAAAGCCAAAAATTCTTGGAATTAACCTAATTTCTGCTAATTATGCTCTTACAAAAAAAATTATCAAAGGTATTAATCCTGAAATCTTTATTATTGCTGGTGGTCCTCATGCTACTTTAAGGGCAAAAGATGTTTTGAAACAAAATAAAAATATCAATGTTGTTCTTAGAGGTGAAGGTGAAGAAGCATGGGCACAATTCTTGAACAAATTTCCAAATTATGAAAATATAAATGGATTTACTTATAGAAAAGATAAAAGTATTGTTTGTATTGGTCAACAATCACACATAAAAAATCTTGATTCTTTGCCTTTTATTGATAGAAACTTTTTTTCAAATGATCCTTATTACAAAGATAACTTGAAAGAGGTAAGTATTTCTACTGCTAGAGGTTGTCCTGGTTGTTGTTCTTTTTGTTCTGTTCCTGTAATCAATGGAAGAAGAGTAAGAGCAAGGTCTTTTGATAACATTATCCAAGAGATTAAATCTTTAGAAAAAAAGTATGGTATTGATAGTGTTCATTTTACTGATGATAATTTTACATTTGATCAGAAATGGATTACAAATTTGTGTAAAGCTTTAGTTAAGGAAAAACTTAATATTAAATGGAGAGCTTTAGCAAGAGTTAATGATCTTGATGAAGATCTTTTATTATTAATGAAGAAAGCTGGTTGTTACATGTTAGCTATTGGAGTTGAATCAGGTTCTGAAAGAACTTTGAAAATTATTAACAAAACAATAAATAGGGGCCATTTGTTGAATGTTTTAGATGTTTGTAAAAAACAAAAAATCAAAACAAAGGGATTTTTTACAATTGGTTATCCTCATGAAACAAAAAAAGAGATAGAAGACACAATTACATTTGCTTGTGAATTACCTTTGGATGAAGCTTGTTTTACTGCTGTAAGAGCATTTCCTGAAACCCCACTTTATAATTCTCTTTTAGAGAAAGGTTTTACAAAAAAACAATTAGATTCATACCACCAATTTTATGATAAAGATTGCATTGATTATAAATTGACAAAGTACCATGTTGCAAACAAGGTTTCAATTAGCAATTTTTCATTACAATTCTTAGACAAATGTATTAAAAAAGCTAATAAACTATTTTGTAATACTAGATAATATGACTAGAGAAAATGAAGTTAAATTTCAAGTTAGTGACCCTGATTTAATAGAACAAAGAGCAAAGGATTTAGGGTGTGTTCTTGAAAGTGAAACTGAACAGGTTGATAGATATTTTGATTACCCTAGCTTTGTTCTGAGTCGACATTTACATGGTTTAAGAATAAGAGAATTTCATGGTGCTCCTCAATCTTGTGATTTTAAAGTGTTATTTTATTTCCCAGAAAGACCAAATGATCCTTGGTATGTTGATGAAAATGTTTCTGATTTTCCAGTTTCTAGAGAATGTTTAGTTTCAATATTCAAAAGATTAGGTATTTCAAATAGAAGTATTGGTGAAGAGCTTGATCCTATTGAATTAGAAAAAGTTCTTCTTGGAGAAAAATTAGTTGAAGCTTTTAGAATAACCAAAACTAGAAGAAAATATGCTTGTCCTGAAGGTATGCAAATCCTTTTTGATTATGTGAAAGAATTAGGCTCCTTTGTTGAACTTGAAGGATCACATTGTCAGGCTTATTTAAGTTCTTTAGGATTACCTGAAGATGGTAGATTAAAAAGATGGGGATACACATCACTATTATTAGAAAGCAAGGGCATCTTTAATCAAGGTAATTTTAAACCTCAATTTGAAAGATCACCTATGTGGAATGTTTTACCTGATGAAGTTACATTATATAACGCTATAAAGGGAGGTATTGTAGATCCTAGTCAAAGGAGATCACAACCTCATTTACAAACCTTTTAGGTATATTTGATTTACTTATTATTCCACTTGCTTTTAATCTTGAAATATAACTTTGTGTTGAACTTGGTTTCATTGGACTTTTCTCTATAATTTCTTTTATTGAATTTTTTCCATCACAAAGTTTTAGAATTTCCATTTTTGAAGGATTTAATACACTTAATATGCTTTTCAGGGATTTCGCATCTTTGATATAATTAACTTTTTTTAATTTATCATCTCTTGAAGTTAGCATATTATCTTTAACAAAACCAAGATAATTGTAAATGTTCACAGTTAAAGTTTTAATTAGATCTTCTTTTTTTAATTCTTTAAAGCTATCAATCAATTCATCTTTTGATGCATTTAAGGATTTGTCATCCTTACAAATATAAAAACCATCATCTCCTAAGAGGTAATGTAATAAATGGATTATTTCTTTGATTTGTTTTAGTTTTAGTTTATCTTTAAGGGCTTCTCTTATTGCTTTTTCAACTTCATTTTTTGACATTTCTACTGAAATCCATTTACCTGAGTCATAGTTTAAAATAGGGATTGGATTTGTGTATAAAACTCTTGGGAAAGAAACAATTATTCCTATTTCTGAAATTGATTCTTCAATCACTTCTAGTACTGCCTTAAACCTTTTACCTGTGAAATAATTTGTTACTTCTTTAACATTTAATTCAGGGAATAATTTCTTAAAAAATAGTGAAATTAAATAGTCAGCTACAATAAAAACAAGTTTACTTATTGTTATTGGTCTTCTTGAAAGATACATTTCTGATCTATAAGCATTTTCAACTTGATTAACAGAAATTTTACTTAAAATTCTATAAAGTAATTCATTGAACTCATCTACTTTTACAAGTCTTAGGAAAGCATCTGAAAGAAAAATAATTTCATAATCAACCTCATAATAATTTAGAATTGCTTGAATATTATTTATTACTTCTTTTTGTTTTGTTCTAAAGTCAACTGCTTCAGGTTTTTGAAATGAATAGATTCTTTTGTCCCAAATACAGAGAATAAGTTTGTCACCTTTCTTCATTGTATCTTTAAGGTCTTGAATATAATGAATCATAGGATAATGCAGGCTTTCTGCATAAAGATTAGCATAAAACACTCTTTTCATAGTGCAATATAGAATAATCAATTCTTTATAAATTTTATGTATTTGTCAAAAGATATTTGTTAAAAACATAAAAACTTATATATAAGTTGCACTTATGTATTGATATGCTTAAAAGAAGAGTTGCTAGGTTCGAAAAATTGGTAACCCAACAATATGCAAGTAATCTCGCCATTACGCATGTTTCTTTGGACCTAGATAACACCTCTTTTTTTGAGGCAAGCTGATAATGGAATTCAATATATTTGAAAATGGTTGTAAAGATCCAGAAGTAGTTGTTCTAGATACTAAGTTGCCTTATTTTTGTGATAATGTTAGTAAAGTTGTTGGTAATAAATCTTCTGCAGAGATCCACATTGTTGGTTCTAAAGAAGAGTTTTCTAGATTATCTGGCCAAGAACATAGAGGAGAGTGTTCTTTTTGTGCAGAAAATAGAGTTGTAATTTTTTCTCCTGCTAAAATAGAGAGTGAAACACACCATTCTCGAGATGAATTTTATCATATTTTGTATAATCAATTATTCCATGTTATGATGAAATCTAAAATGTAGTTGGTTTGGGTCTTTTCTTGGTGGCAGTATAGGTGTTTTAAGCGAGTATCCTTGATCTTTTGCTATTTTTTGTAGGTTTGCTTCTAGGTTGAAATAATTGTCTAAACCTCCTGCAACAGCCATTCTGGCTGTATCAGATATATCTAATCTTATTTCTTTAGATATAATGTCAATTTCTATTGAAAATCTAGTAAAATGGCTTGTTCCTGCTATTTTGTATTCTTCCTGGCTTTCACTTATTTTAGGATTATCTAAGTATTGGGACAC
>Ga0233437_1005822_pt1 | contig 13053 bp, 4 predicted proteins | sample SI_122_August201_FD_182714 | JGI IMG/M metagenome (GOLD analysis project Ga0233437, IMG submission 182714) | Seawater microbial communities from Saanich Inlet, British Columbia, Canada - SI_122_August2016_200_MG | ecosystem: Environmental > Aquatic > Marine > Inlet | place: Canada: British... | reverse complement strand
TGGAGCAACCGCATCGCTCATTCAAATGTTTCAAATTGGTAATCTAAGACGCCGTTTATAATCTCTTGAAGGGGAGGCAAAACAGACGATGTTGGAGTCGACGCAAGGGCTACGTCAGGTTCCCCTTACAGAAAATAAAAAGGGTGGCAACGAATAAATGCCATCAAATCTTTACGGGGTAGAAACTTTCGTTGCATAATATTTTTATCCCGCTTTCCATTTAAAATCTGATTTTTCTCTCGTTTTCTCCAACTCATTATTAATAGAGTGAGTAAACGTTTTTCTTAATAAGCCTTAGTACTGTTAATCATTTGTATTGTTTGGGGCTAATAAACATTTTTTTGTCAGATAGATGGTTGCCACGCAGAAATTTGTCAGACAGAGTGACAGTTGAGACATTCTTCCGCACATGTTCCGCACAGATGTGTGGAGAACGTACTTTCACCCGTGCTACAGGCGAAGTGAATACCCCCGGCAGGAGTCACAGGTCAAATACCGCGTTGTTTATTGATTGGTCAGGAAAGGTCAAAAGGTTCGTTTTTACTTGAATAATATAACAAGTCACATTTTGACCGAACCTGACCAGTTACATTCCGGCACAGAATCGACACAGCTTTCTATAACGCCTCAAAGCGAATAGAGCTTTTTGATTCAGATACAAATTTCCCATTCCAGCCAAGGAGTGACAATGCTTCTTCTGCTTGTGGTGATTCGGCTGGTGGTATCCACCGCAGTTCATCATTCGGCTTAACTATTCTTAATGATAAGAGCCGAATCAGTTCACGCGGATGACTGGTTTGTGGTGGCGTAGAAATATCTACCCATGTGTCACCAGATTTCTTTTCAACGGTGCCATGAACAGAAGCGATGACAAATCGAACACCAGATACTGATGGAAGCAGTGCCGTTGCAAGATGATTCCATGAAAATACGAATGGGTTTGGCCCCGGAACGCTGTTATCAACAATGATTTTTGTTGAGGGAAGCAGTTCTGGTCGTTCAACACGAGGAAGAGATATCCCGATGTTGACAGTTGGTTTGAGATTTCTTTTTCCAATAACAGTTTTATTATTGGTTGTTATGAATTGGTTGTCAGGCAGTTCAACCGTTGGTGTATAAGCACCAACCGCTGATGAAAATGAAAGAAGTGATCTAGGAAATTTATATTTTCCTTGAGCATCAGTCTCAACCAGAGGCTCTTCTGTCGTGAGTGTTAAGGACCAGTTGTCGAGCGTGTAACTGTGGTCCAGATCAGCATTCATGACCTCGAGAGACCAGGATCCATTGGCTGGCGTGCCTTTGAATGCCGCAAGGTCTGCTAACGACGCATGCTCAGCCGAAGAGGCTTCCATCAAAATGGTTTGTTCACTGCCAAACCGGGTCGAGCGACTCCAAACAGTTTCGAGATTATACGGATTGCCGTAAGCATCAAAAGAATTTCCCTCGAGTGTTGTACCAGTGATCGGCACCCGGATGCCAAGCGGGCTTATCAGTGTTAGAAAGACATGGTTTGGGTCTGACGTAACGACGCCTTCGGGTGCATGTATGGAGTAGCTCAGTGCCACATCTGTAATTGTGCCAGCCATGTCTTCAAATGTAATGACTGACCCAGCCTTTGCTGGCCAAATCAAGTGATCACTCGAACTCAGATAAGTTTTTGCCGGCGGAACAGTGCGCGGCTTGCCATATTTTGGTGATGGTGGCTTCGAGTCACGGATGCCGTTACCGTTACTGTCTAGAAAGACAGCCATACCCTCAAGTGGTCGGTCACCCCGGTCTTGGATTCCATTCCTACCAAAGTCTTCAAAGACCTTTCCTTGTATGGAAATGTCTGCAACACGGGCAGCTGCCTCCTTAGCCCGAATGAGCCCTGCGCCAGTTGGATAGTTGAAATGATCAGGGTTATCAACTGGCAGAAGGTTTGGTGCAGGTATTTCAGGCTTTTCATTAAATGACAGATTTACTGCAGAGTCGGCAAGATGCTTGTAGATTTCTGCAGGTGTTAGTTCCGGATTGAGCTCAAGCATCAGAGCAGCAACAGCTCCAACATTCGGTGTTGCAGCAGACGTACCAGAGAAGTTTGGAAGGTTATCCAAATCAGGGTCATTGCTTCCGGAAAAAAAACTTGTATCACCGTTCTGGGGCGCGATGAACCGTGGTTGTGGCCGATATTCAGGATCCTGTCTTTGGCCATTGGGATCAAAAATAATTGGTGTCCCACCAAAGGAACTGAATTCAGACAATACAGATTCCCCTGCCAAAGTATTTGAATGATACGCCGGGGTGCTCCAGTATTGTGCAGCCCCAACGTTTGCGGCAAGTTTCGAATTATTATGTCCCCACACTGTGCTGGAACCATAATCGGCGTATTCAATGGAGCTGCGTACCGCAGGGCCAGATACATTGTTTCCGATTGGCGGCTGGCCGCCATTAAATGGCGTAATCCATTTTAAAAATGTTGGTGGTTCTTGACCCTCACCATTACCATAGCCATGCGTGTTGTGAACAAATGCTATATGAAAGGTGTTATCAACGGGTTCAACACCCGGTATTTGGCCTTGCAATTCGGGTGGCAGCAGCGGGTAGGCAGCAACTGAATGAGATGGTTTATTCTCAGTTTTTCCCAGAAACGTTCGGTCTTCATCATCATTAAAGAACCAGATCTCATTCGCGCTATTGTTGTTGTCCCAAGGTTGATCCCACTGAACGATTAAACTATTGAGTTCCTTGGGGTCTTGACTGTACCCCCTCGGGAATTGAACCTTCTGCAGGATATCAACTACCTCTTCATCAGGATTAAAGTCATGATAGAGATACTGCTCTGTGTTTCCTGAAACTGATGACGGAAGTTGAGAACTGATTTCCGAGTAGGGTGTACCACGAAAAGTGGATTGGTAACTAAGATTAGTATCGTTTCCAGCAGCGCTAAAATACGCTACACCTTTCTTGCCGTCTTTTCCTTCAACAGCCCAGTCAACAGCCTGAGCGACAATGCCGTCTTGAAACCACGGCTGAAAAGGTGAGTACATGTCGTCGACGATGATATCAACGTTTATGTCATTAACGAGCGTCTCAATTTGGGTCTTCATCCCGGCTGCCCACTCGTCTGCAAATTGAAAAATCTCTTCTGGAGTAATTGGGTTTGGTTCTTCTATTTTTTCAAATGGAGTGGCAAAGTATAGATCTGCACCAGGTGCAATCGCATGGACCAACTGTGCCATTCCGCGACCCTCGTCCTCTCCATACCCGGCCTCACTAACAATATATGGATTCCCTCTACTATCCGTCTCATTCATGCTGGGAAGTACACCGAGGGCAATGTCCTCATTCATACCACCTAACGCATTAAAACTGTCAGAGATAATCCCTATCTTGATGCCTTTTCCAGTCACGTCATAGCGTGCTCTCACAACATCAGTGAGCATGGCGACGTCTGCCTGATTCAGATTGCTACTCGAATAGCCGCTCCCGATTGTATAAGGACGTTGAGATCCGTCGGTTAACCCAGCGTAGGTCACACTCCAGCTTTCGGCCGGATCCTGAACAAGGCCATCGGCTGACAGGTAATGTCGTGGTTCGAGTTGTTCTGAGGACAGCACAATCTCATGCCGCTTTCGCCGGCATGATGCACGAAGCTGCGTTTTACGCTTGTGTACCGAACGGACGATAGAAGTAAATAGATTCATCAAAAAAGTTCAAAAAAAGTTTTTAACTCCCCACCATAATTCACCTAAAAAGAGCATGACTTCCAACGCGAATGGTTGCAATCTTTTGTTGTCATAAATCTCGATGGAGGTGACACAACGCGTTTAAATATGCGACCTATAACCGTTTTGCACATCTATTTATGCAGTTTTTGAAGAATGTCGCATCAACGGCTGGGTCTTCAGTAAGTCTGACGCTGGGAGACAAAATCGCGGCTAGAGCGACTTTCGAGAAGGTACTTCGACACAATTTTGACCTCATTGTGTCGAAATCGCAAAAACGCCTATACGTTTGGAAACTGAATACCCCCGGTAGGAGTAACAGGTCTCAAAACACGGAGAAAAGTTTATTGGGCAACAGTGGGCAACAGAAGGCCAAACGTTGTTTCACTCGTTATAGATAACAACTCTTGATTTTTGGCCCAACTCCGCCCACTAATCTGCCACACATATGCCACACAGATTTGGTCAACGTCATCAGTTGAGTTCTAACAGGTGTTCACGATAACACTCAACAAATATTACCCTCAATATTTTCTCTTTATTTGGAATGGCAAATTAGTATCTGAATCAAAAAGTTCGATTCGATTTGAGCTGCTTTAAATCGTCATAGTAATGGCAACCCTTTTCTTGGAATATTTCTTGAAATTCCTGAAAATCACTGGTCACAGGGAACAACCAAGCCATTCAGCACACAGAAATCAGCCCTCCGATCCGTGAAAAAAGTGGGTTATGAAACTGACTGAAAACAATCGAGACTGCCGGCTAGCGATTGAATGCTGAGCACTCTTCCTCATGCTGACCGGGTAAGATAGAGATCGAACAGACAATAACGCCACGCCGACAATCTACTGCTGGTAGTCTATTCATTTCGTAGATACTCAATTTCTTTTTTCACCGAATAGATTTTGGAATCATCTCATTTCCTCATGACACATTCCTCCGTTAGCCATCAAAGTCTTTTGCCGCTGTTTCTGTTGGAGCCCACGTCTTGCGTTGCCAGCATTCCAGCCATGGCTGTGACATCAGAATCAAAAAGAAGGCAGCGAGAATGCCTCTACTCTGCTTTTGTTTAAAGAAAAGGAATAGTCGTGCTCAATCCGAACAAGACATTTATCAGGCAACAACAAAGCGGAAAGACTTCGATCAGCAGCTGCTTTCGCTGGCCCATCATCCTAAGTCTGCTCGCGCTAAGTATGTTTAGCCAACCCGCGTTGGCAGCTCCGGCAACAACATTTCATGTTTCCCCAACCGGCTCTGACAATAACACTGGCACTCAGCAGCAGCCGTTCCAGACGATTCATCGAGCCCAGAGAGCAGTCCGGGAAAGTAAGCGACGTGGCCAAGATGTCCTGCAGGTGGTGCTCGGTAAAGGAACCTACTATCTTTCGGCACCCGTTGTGTTCACGGAAGCCGACTCAGGATCGGCCACTGCACCAGTAATCTGGACAGCCGCAGAAGGCTCAACGGCTGTGATCAGCGGTGGTACAAAACTTGACCTTACGTGGAAACCCTATCGCAACGGAATCTTACAGGCAGCCACCCCAGCCGGTCTGTCAATCGACCAGTTGTTTATAAACGGCCAGCGGCAAAGGATGGCCCGGCACCCGAATTACGACCCGAATGTACTGGTCTACAGCGGTTACGCCGCCGATGCGTTTGCTCCTGAACGAGCAGCAGGGTGGGCTCGGCCGGAAGGGGGCTTTATTCATGCCATGCACGTGCACCGCTGGGGCGGCTATCACTACCAGATCACCGGCCGCGCCTCCGATGGCACATTGCAGTACGAGGGAGGCTGGCAGAACAATCGCCAAATGGGCATGCATCCGCACCATCGATTCGTTGAAAATATTTTCGAAGAATTAGATGCTGAGCACGAATGGTTTCACGACCCTACAACAAACACCCTGTACTACTTCCCACCACAAGGGATCAATCCATCAGGCATGACCGTCGAGGTCGTTCGACTCAGGCACTTGATTGAATTTACCGGCACAACCACAGCATCTCCGCAGCACATTGAACTACGGGGACTCGTTTTCCGCCATGCCGCGCGCACTTTCATGGATACAAAGGAACCATTACTCCGTAGTGATTGGACGATCTATCGCGGAGGTGCTGTCCGATTCGAAAATGCAAAGAACTGCCACATAGTCGACTGTGAATTCGATCAGGTTGGTGGCAATGCGATTTTTGTGAACCAGAGAAATCACAAGATTGTCATTAAAGGCACCCACATCCACGGGACAGGTGGCAGCGGTATCTGTTTTGTTGGCAGCCCGACAGCTGTTCGCAACCCACTGTTTGAATACCGCCAAACCCAGTCGTATGCTGATATCGATACCACACCAGGACCAAAAAATGACAACTACCCCCACGACTGCTCGGTCGAAGACTGCCTGATTCATGAAATTGGCATCGTCGAAAAACAGGCTGCTGGCGTGCAGATCTCAATGTCGAAGGCGATTACTGTTAGCCACTGCTCGATCTATGACATTGGTCGGGCCGGAATCAACATTAGCGAGGGCACCTTCGGCGGACACCTCATCGAGTTCTGCGATGTTTTCGACACGGTTCTCGAAACCGGCGACCACGGCAGTTTCAACTCATGGGGCCGTGACCGCTTCTGGCATCTCAATGACGTCCCCGAAGGCAAACTTCCCGAAATCGCCCTCCTTGATGCCGAAAAAACGATTATTCGCAACAGCCGTTGGAGTTGTGACCACGGCTGGGACGTTGATCTCGATGACGGATCGTCAAACTATGAGATCGTCAATAACCTCTTCCTCAAGGGTGGGCTCAAACTGCGTGAAGGATTCTTCCGCACCGTCCGCAACAACATTGCCATCAACAACACGCTGCACCCCCACGTCTGGTATCCCGACAGCGGCGATATTGTGACTGGCAACATCTGGATGACAGCCTACCGTCCCGCACGGATGAATTATTGGGGAGAAAAAATTGACGAGAACTTCTTCACAACGACAGCCGGCCGCGATGCCTTCCAAAAGGTCGGCTGTGACCTGAATTCAGTTGCCGGCGACCCCCAGTTCATCGATCCTGCCACTGGTGACTACCGCATCGGACCTGATTCTTCGGCCAAGGCCATCGGTTTCGAGAATTTCCCAATGGATCAGTTCGGTGTTCAGTCGCCTCACCTCAGATCGATTGCCCGCACTCCGGTTTTCCCGACCCCACGAAACGTTACCGCCTCGGCACGGGCCCCAAACACGAAGACGACAAAATGGCTTGGTGCTGAGTTCCAGACGATTCAGGGTGAGTCTTTCTCTGCCTTCGGAATTTCACCCGAGGACGGCGGCTTGCACCTGACTGCAGTGCCTGAACGTTCTACTGCCTATCAGAGCGGTCTGCGGGAAGACGATGTCATCCAGCAACTTAATGGACGACCGGTCAAATCGGCCGCCGTCTTTCTTCGACTGATTAAACGCATGCCAGCCGGCCGCAAAGTGACGCTGAAAATTGTCCGCAGTCAGCAGTCGCAAGAAATCAGTGTGCCACTCCCCTCATCAAGATAACGTTGGTCTCACCACAGGGCAGGGTCGGCCGGCAACCGCTTGCATCATATACACCAGGCATCCGTGGGCTGTTCGCTTGGATCCAAAAGTACTTAGAATAAATTTTACAATAGACTCAGATGATGAGAGTCGAAGGCGATTCGTTCCGCCTGCTGAAACTTGGCCGTTTTCGACCCCATTTTGAGCGGGGATTGGGATAGTCGGTTGAGCGGTTCTGTATCCAGCGGATACAAATCGCAAAAAACCACTATACATCTTGAGAAGGTAGTACCCCCGACAGGAGTCCAAGGTCAAAAACCTCGTTGTTTTTTCATTGGTCAGGAAAGGTCAGCAAAGGTCAAAAGGTTTGTTTTCACTTGAATAATATAACAAGTCGAAGTTTGACCGAACCTGACCAGTTACAAATCGACACAATTTCGACACATTTTTGTCGAATTAGCAGCTTTCCACTACAAGTTCTTTTTATGACACGGAATTTAGTGACAGTCGTCTGCTTGATTTTTACGACATTCATGGTCGCGAAAGCCTCAGACTATGAGCCACTCCTTACCTTTCCTGACAACCAACCTCAGTTTGTCGATTTGACTGTAAATGATTCATTACGGGATCGAGACATTCCACTCCGTGTTTATTTTCTACAGCATTCTCAAGCAGCGCCAGTGATCTTGTTTAGTCATGGACTCGGTGGTTCTCGTGAAGGCAGTGGCTACCTTGGCAGGCATTGGGCTGCACGAGGCTATGTTGTGGTATTTCTTCAGCATCCCGGAAGTGACACATCTGTATGGAAGGACGAAGCTCCCTTAAATCGAATGAAGGCTTTACGCGAAGCTGCAAGTGCGAAAAACTTTCTATTGCGCGTGAAAGATATTCCCGCAGTTCTAGATCAGCTAGATAAATGGAACAAGATGGGAGATCATGCACTTGCTGGGAGGCTTGATATTAGCAAGGTTGGTATGTCTGGCCATTCGTTCGGCGCGGTAACGACACAGGCTGTCAGCGGACAAACGACTCGATGGGGAAAGGAACTTTTCACCGACTCTAGAATATCCGCGGCTCTTATTATGAGCCCAAGTAGTCCAAAACTTGGCACACCTGAATCAGCGTTTGGAAAAGTTACTCTTCCTTGGATGCTCATGACTGGTACGAAAGATATTGCGGTTATTGGCAATGCGGACATGAAATCTCGTTTGGAGGTTTTCCCTGCATTGCCACCAGGCAGAAAATACGAGTTGGTGCTTTTTGGTGCCGAACATTCGGCTTTCACAGAACGAGCTTTGCCGCGTGATAATGAGCCACGAAACCCAAATCACCACCGTGTTATTTTGTCGCTTAGCACCGCTTTCTGGGATGTTTATCTCATGGGGAATATTTCGGCAAGGGAATGGCTCGATGGTGACGGCCCGAAATCTGTTCTAGACAAGCAGGACAAGTGGCAGAGAAAGTGATCTTGTTAGCTTTAAACTTCGTGCACTTGATTCGTGCTGACCTTTCCCCCTGGCATTTTCTCGAACAAACATGACGCTTCCTGATCATTCCCTCATCAAGCCTCATGTACACAAAAAATAAAGTACCTGACCAGAACAGGGCCTCGTTTCGTGGTATGTGACAGCGATGCTAATCGTTATCACTCTGTTGAAATACAATAAATAGTCGCGTTGATCCCTGTTTGCTTTCGTGACTGAACATGTGTCAGTGTCTGATTCAGGAATGAAGAGCAAGAGTGTGCTCACTAAAAGAGGCCGTCGGCTTTCTCAACCAATACTTAGAAAGGCAGGCAGCCGCTGGGTCTTCTCTTCTCATCTGAAACCATGCTTTCCTGTCTTTCGAGGAATATTTTTTATTTTTGCTTGCAAATGGTTTATTTCGAAGCCATAAATAACGAAGCGAGTTTTCGATGGCTAGTGAAAAATGGAAGGGAACATCATGTTATTGTTTGGGAAGTTACTCCCTGTCTTTCTTCCGTCTCGACTCAAAAAACAATCTATGACTTATGTGGTTTCCGTTGAATCACTTGAGTCTCGAGCAATGCTGGCAACATATTCAGTCAGTAATCTTAATAACAGTGGTGTAGGCTCTTTCCGTGATGCAATCGACCAGGCAAATGCAAACGCAGGAACTGATGAGATTGCCTTCACCGTTGCCGGCACCGTAAGCCTGACGGAATCCTTGCCATTCATCACACAACCTGTCCTTATTGATGGCTCAACCGCTCCATCCTTTGATGGAACACCCGTCGTAGCTATCAACTTTGATGGGGCTTCCGGTTTCGAATTTCACGAAGGAAGCGATGGTTCAACCCTTCAATCTCTCGCGATTGTGAATGCTGGAACTGCGGGTGTGACAGTATCGTCGAATGATGTCTCACTGTTCGGAAACTATATTGGGGTTTTAGTAGATGGTGAAACACCAGCAGGCAATACTGCCGGAGGACTCGTCATCACTTCATCCTCTTCCGGAAACCAGATCGGAAAAACTATTTCAGTGTCATCGGGAAGTCTGGCCGTAGCCTCTGGTGGCAATCTCATCAGTGGGAATAATGGATCAGGGATTACTATTTTTGGAAACAACAATCTGATTCAGTCAAACCTGATTGGTACAACTATCAGTGGTGATGAAGCACTGCCCAATACAGGCGATGGGATCGAGGTAAAACCAGGATCCGAAGGCAATCTTATTGGCAACGACAATCCTGTGGCAGGTGTGAGCTGGTATGACCAGACCGGCATTTCGATACAACCAATAACCGCCTGGCAGGGAATACGATCGGCAGGAACAGCGGAAGACTTTCTTATATGCGGGACCTCCGGTGACACTGGGGTGCTCTATAATGGAGAGATCTCTGGTGAAAATGGGATCGCCTACACTGTTGATTTTCCTTCGGCTTTACAAACCAGCGTGTACGGTCCAGATCTTGTCTCCACAGAAAATAATCTGGTCCGACTGGTTGGATCCTATATTAATTCGCAATCATCGGATCGCTACGGATTCTTCTATGAAGGCACACTTTCAGAACTCGCTCTTGGTAGTGGGATTTATCGCCCGATTCCTAATCCGGCAACAGAAGGAACATTTAATTATGCGCATAGTACAGATGGCGGTCTTGTTGTAGGTGGTTATGACGGCCCCACTGAGTCGGGATCAAACCTCGGGCCAATCAGCGCTTACATCTACGACGTCGATTCAGGGGAGTTTCTTGAATCGGACATGATGTATCCCGATGCTGTCAGTACGACAGCCTACGGCATCTGGCATAACGGAGGCACCTCGTACACCATTGCTGGCGGGTACTCTATGGGCCCGGTTGATCAGTCATCAGATCTTACCCTGCCCATTGGAGATGCATACCTTGTAGATTTTGATTCTGTTACGAAAAGTTTTAGCAACTGGCAGTCTTTCTCATATCCGAATGCATCTGGGGATGGTGACATTGTTACCCATTTTGAGGGAATCTCAGGTGAACAATCTGGTGTGTATACGCTCGCAGCAACCTCACAGAGCGTTGGTGAAGATGGGGGTATCATTGGCTCCTTCGTGAAAGTCATCCGAAATACGAACGGTAGCTTTGGTGACGCTGAATGGTACGACCTGAATGATCCGAATGGGGACATACTTATGACATCTGTTTCCGGAAATGCCGTCACCGGTGTTGTCATTTCGTCCGAAGGACCGAGTACGTTTCAGGCAACCATCAATACAGGATTTCAGTTATCCAATGTGATTTCAGGAAATAATGAGAATGGCATCTCTCTTGATGACGCTTCCTCCAATACAATCGTAATGAACTACATTGGCACGGCACTATCAGGTGACTCCACTATTCCAAATGATCAAAACGGAATTCTTGTAACCAATAATGCTTCCAACAACATGATTGGTGGCCAGGCAACAGGTGGAAATGCTCCTGTGTCCTACAACACAGATGACCCGCCAGTATTTTTTCGACCACCTCAGGGGAACCTCATTTCTGGCAACACAGGCAATGGTATTTTGATCAGTGAGGGAGCAACAGGCACAACACTCTCCGGTAATTACGTCGGAACAACGGCTTCTGGCACAGAGCCACTCGGCAACAGTCTCGATGGTGTTGCGATCGAAAATGCAACGAATACATCGCTTCTTGGTACGACCTTTCAGCAAAGCCCATTTGTTTTTTACAACGTCCTTGCTGGAAATAGCGGAAACGGACTCCGAATCACGGATTCTTCCAATACAACCGTTCAAGCCAACTTTATGGGCGTGGGTGCCGACAATGAGACAATTGTGGCAAATGGTGAGAATGGCCTTCTGGCCTCTGGCTCTTCGAGCACCATTCAGGCGGGTGGTGTTATTCCAATGGGGAATGTCGTTGCCGGTAATGAAGCAAACGGAATTGATATCCGTGATACTGTTAGCGGTTTTGTGTCTTTCAATAACTTCACTGGCTTATTAGCTTTTGCGGGCGCTGCCCCCAATAAGCTCGATGGTATTCATATCACCTCTGTTGGAGGGGATAATCTGATACGAACATGTCTCATCGGGGGAAATGGCGGCAATGGCATCGTCCTCGCAGCGAGTGCAACAGGTGTCACGATAGAAGACACAGCGGCTGGAACAAACAGTGATATCTCCAATCCTATTCCAAATGCTGGAAGTGGGATTGTGATCAAAGACCAGGCGCACAATAACGTTATTGGTGGGTATCAGCCATCCGTGGAAACACGAGTGCATCTATCGGGAAATCTTGGATACGGCCTGATGATTACAGGAGAGGCTCATAATAATAGCGTTTTCAACACATCGATTGGCTCAGGCTTTCTCGTTGGAAAAAAAATACCGAATCAGAGCGGTGGGGTGTTTATTGGTCCTGAAACCTTTGGGAATATACTTGGCGGTACTGAGCCGATCCAATCCAATCACATTGCATTCAATAATGGAACTGGGATTACTGTCGATGGTTCTCAAGACAACTCGATCACAGGGAACATTATTCAGTTAAATTCTGGAAATGGAATTACGCTGAATGCAGCAGCACAAAACAAGATTGGTGATGCCGCGAGTGGAAATCGAATCATTACAAATAGCATGTTTGGTCTGTATGCCGCTGGAGACTGTACAGGAACAACGATTGTTTCAAATGTTTTTTTTGCAAATGGTGATGGTGATATCGATCTATCTCAGGCCGATGGCATTACGTTCATAGCAACACCATTCATTCAGCGGCCACAACTACGTCGCTCAGCCACGATATACGTTTCTGGTTCGCAGTACGGTCCTCAGCCTATCGATATCTCATATGCGGATATCTATGCCAGTGTGGTCAGTGATCCTGCGGCGGTGTATTTTGTTACCTCAAAAGTTTCACTAGGACGTGTTGAAAAGAAGTCTGGGGGCACATGGGTCGATGTCTCTACGCCTCCAACAACCAGCAATCCACGTGAATTACTTCGATTACTTTCATTAAGAGTAATTAAGCCAGATGACGAACTGCGGTGGATCCCGCCAGCCGAATCACCACAAGCAGAAGAAGCATTCTCACTCATTGGTTGGAATGGCAAATTAGTATCTGAATCAAAAAGTTCGATTCGATTTGAGCTGCTTTAAATCGTCATAGTAACGGCAACACTTTTCTTGGAATATTTCTTGAAATTCCTGAAAAATCGCTGGTGCTATTCTTCTCAAGAAGATCACCTCAAAAGTGAGTGATAATCTGGGCATTATTTCCCTTGAAAATCAGACCCAAAAAACACGTTTGCACACAGATTGCACACACATGTGTGCTTTTGGCAAAAATCACCATCACATGTGGGAAACGAAGTACCCCCGGCAGGAATACA
>Ga0233437_1005821_pt1 | contig 13054 bp, 5 predicted proteins | sample SI_122_August201_FD_182714 | JGI IMG/M metagenome (GOLD analysis project Ga0233437, IMG submission 182714) | Seawater microbial communities from Saanich Inlet, British Columbia, Canada - SI_122_August2016_200_MG | ecosystem: Environmental > Aquatic > Marine > Inlet | place: Canada: British... | reverse complement strand
AGGGGGCTCATATCTTATTATTGCGCGCTCGTTTATCGAGACGACTGGGGCCAGGTAGCTCAGTCGGTAGAGCAGGGGACTGAAAATCCCCGTGTCGGCGGTTCAATTCCGTCCCTGGCCACCACAACTAAATCCCAGTGCCACAACGGTTCCTGGGGTTTTTTGTATCTAGAATCCCCATATTGCAAACTGCCCAGTTTAGGCCCGAAATAGGTCAAATAGGGACACTTCCTGCACTAATTCCGCACTTTTTTCTGAGCGATTGGGCAGATTCCCTTTTAGCCCAGGACCTCAAGTGTACAAAAACTCAGTAAATGATATATATGACCGGACTGATGGCTCAGGATTGGTTGTATTTCTGGGGTTGAGGGGTGTGGGCAATTTAGTGGGGTGGTATCCCCTTCCCTGTGGCCTTGATTCAACAACTCCACAATGATCCGAAACGGTGCCCAATGTGACTATAAGCATAGAAATACAGGATCAAGCAGTTAGCTTACACGACTTAGCTTAAAACAACAAATGGGGAATATTATGATGCGTACTATCATTGCATGTCTGCTGTTCACAATTTCGCTATCTGCACAAGTAGATACACTTTGGACAAAAGTTTATTCCGGAGATATAATCGCAAATGGTCAGGATATCATTGCTACTAACTCCGGTGGATATGCCATTACAGGAAGAATTTCTGATGTTGAATATGAAAACTATATCTATTTGTTACGTACTGATTCAAATGGTGACTCTCTTTGGTCCAAAAAATATCAACAATCGGGTGCCAGCGAAGGCTCTTCACTAATTCAAAACAGTGATGGAAGCTTTTTAATAGCGGGAAAAAGCAATAATTCCAGCAACCAATCGCTTGCAACAATTATCAAAACTGATAGTCTTGGAAATGAAGCCTGGGTAAGGACGTATGGTATGGCAGGTTCCTCCATTAATGATGTGATTCGAAGTTCAGATGGGAATTATTTTGCTGTTGGTCAAAACTTGAGCAAAGCATGGATAGTGAAGTTCAGCGATGTTGGTGATACACTTTGGACAAACAGCATAATTAATGACAATACCCAAAGCTTCTCTTCAATAGAGAAACTGGATGATAATAGTTTTATTATTGGGGGAACTAGTTACGATGGGGGCCGAAACGGCCTTATTGCAAAAATTGATTTAAACGGAAATTTTGCTTGGGCTAGAACTTATGGCCATAGCTCTGAGTGGGAACAAATTTACTCCATTTGTTCGGATGCCTCAGGTCAAATCGTTGCGGCAGGATATACTACTGCAAATACTGCAGGTGGCTCTGATTTATGGATTCTTAGCGTCACTGATACAGGTGATTCACTTTGGTCCAATTCTTTCGGTGGCCCATACTCAGATTATGGGTATTCCATTAAACATACATTTGATGATTCATATGTAGTTGCTGGTAGTTTTCAACCTAGCAATGCAAATAACGGTGACGTTTTTGTAGTGAAAACAAATTCCCTGGGAGATGAAGCTTGGTCGCTAGTATTTGGAGGAGACGATACTGACCGTGCGTGGAGTATAACTCAAAATGCGGACGAGACTTTCATCATGGTGGGAACAACGGAATCATATGGCACCTATGGTAGTATCTGGATAAACCAACTGACACCAGAGTCATATTATGGACCAGTTTGGCATGTAAGCGCCTCTGGATCTGATTCGAATGATGGCTCAACAACCTTACCCTTCGCATCCATACAACATGCTATTGATGCAACACGAGATGGTGACACTGTCCTGGTTCAACCAGGCACATATGTTGAAAACCTAAATTTCAATGGTAAGAATATTGTTGTGGGATCACTTTTTCTATCTACCCAAGATACATCATATATTTCTCAAACTATTATTGATGGAAATCAGAATGGGAGCGTAGTTGTTATTGGGAGCGGGGAGTCAGCATCCTCAATGTTGTGTGGTTTTGTTATTCAAAATGGATTAAATGGGGATGGTGGAGCGATACAGGTAGCCAATTCACATCCAACACTTGACCATCTAGTAATTACAAATTGCACAGCAAATAATTCCGCTGGTGGCATATATCTTTATAACTCAGAATCAGTGGTTTCCAATTCAACCATATCCAATACAATAGGGGCACATTCTGGAGGTCTCCTAGGGTGGGGTGGATCGCCAACTTTGATAAATTTACTTATTTATAATAATCAGGGCGGTGTTGCTGGTGGAATAAAAGCAGATGGATGTAACATGACAATTAAACACTCTACAATTGTTAAAAATATGAACTCCGGGATATGGGCAGGAAATACATCTACGGTAAATATTGAAAATAGTATCTTTTATAATAATGGGGCGTCACCGAGTGATCAAATTGTAAATGGTGGTTCAACGCGCAATGTTAGCTACTCTTTGGTTGAAGGTGGATATGCGGGTGAGGGAAATATTAATCTGGATCCAATTTTTCAAGATTTTTCATTGGATAACTTTAAACTTCAGAATTACTCACCAGCAATTGGATCTGGTAGTAATGATAACACAACCAGTACAGATATTGAAGGAAACCCTAGACCGAACCCCGCAGGTTCAAATCCAGACATTGGTGCATATGAAAGTCCTCTAGCGACTCCTTTGCACAATTCTTTTATTCATGTATCCACCGAAGGTGATGATAACGGTAGTGTTGGTGTTGAATCAGCTCCGTTTGCTACTATCCAAGCGGCTATCGATTATTCACAATTCAGTGATACAGTGTTGGTACATCCTGGCACTTATGTGGAGAATATCAACTTTAGCGGCAAAAATATTGTTTTAGGGTCTCTTATCTTAACCACTCAGGATACATCTTATGTCACACAAACTATAATCGATGGCAATCAAAGCGGAACGGTTGTTTCCATCGAAAGTGGAGAATCAATTGATGCTCAATTAGTCGGTTTGACGATTCAAAATGGAATCGGCACATCTAAGGCAGGAGGAATAAGTGTCATTTCCTCAAGTCCTACTCTCCAGCATTTACGTATAATTAATAATAGTGTAGCCTCTGGGTATTCTGGAGGAGGAATCAGTTGTAACGAATACTCAAACCCAGTATTATCTGATCTTGAAGTATCTGGGAATTCAGGTGTTCAGGGAGGGGGAATTTACCTGCTCAGATCGAACCCTTCGATTAGTAATGTAAAGATAATCGGTAATGATGCGTCTTGGGGAGGAGGGGGTCTCTTTTGTAACACTGCATCTCCCGTCCTCAACAATGTTTTAATTTCTGGTAATTCAACAAACACCCAAAGAGGTTCAGGAATCTATTGCGAGTATGATTCTGAACCTCTCATAAATCGAACAACGATCTCTGGAAACATTTGTGATAGCGAAGATGGTGGAATGCTTTACTGTGCAAATGCAGCTAATCCTAAGATAGAGAACTCTGTGTTGTGGAATAGTCCACAACCTGAGGTTGTATTCAATTCTGAAGGGGGAGCAAACTCTGTCGAAATTTCCTATACAAATATCTTGGGTGGCCTAGATTCCATTGTCACAAACAATAATGGGTCTGTTATGTGGCAGTCAGGAAACAAATCTGTAAATCCACAATTCGTGGGCGAAGGTATCGGCGACTATGACCTCCTGGCATCTTCAATGTGTATCAATGCTGGACATCCAGATTCCACAGACTCTGATGGAACTCGGGCAGATATGGGAGCAGTCCCCTATCTGAATTCTTACACTGGATCAGACTGGTATGTAGCTGTAGGCGGCGATGATATCTCTGGAACTGGTGCATTGTCACATCCTTTTGCTTCTATTCAAGCAGGAATCAACTTTGCAACACCTACTGATTCTGTCCTGGTTGGACCTGGCATTTATTTCGGTACGGCTAATTTTCTGGGTAAAGAAATCAATGTGGTCGGGATTGAGGGAGTGGAAGAAACAATCCTAGATGGAGAAGGAGCTTTCAATATCGTTACTTTCGCAAACGGGGAATCTCGCAATGCTGTTTTAAGTGGCTTCACAATCCAAAATGGAAGATCAGATTGGGCGGCATACCATACTGAAGGCGCTGTTTATATTGACGGCTCTAGTCCAACTATCCGAAACTGCATCATTCAAGATTGTCAACAATATTATTATGGCTCTGCAATAGGGCTATGGCACGACGCTAGTCCTTTGCTTGATGGATTAATTCTTAGGAACAACTTATCCATTCATGGTGGCGCAATTGCTGCAAACGGTGTTGGTGATGCTATTCTCAAAAATTCCAGTATTTATAATAATCACGCTACCAGCACTGGTGGAGGTATATACGCCGGGTGGTCTACCCAAAAACTAAGGGTTATCAATTGCACAGTTGTTTCCAACACAGCTGATGGATTGTATGATGAATTCTGGGGTGGTGGCGCTTTTACCTGGATTGACTCCAGCATAGAGATTACCAATTCTGTTTTCTGGAATAATACTCCAAACCAGATTCAAGATGAGGACACACTCTATATCCCAACTAGCTATACGAATGTTGAAGGAACTTACCCTGGTTTAGGCAATATTAGTTTTCCACCTCATTTTGTTGATGAAGCAAATAAAAATTTCAATCTGAATGCAACTTCGTATTGTATTAACGCGGGACATCCTGATTCAACAGACTCAGATGGATCCAGAGTAGACATGGGTGCACTCCCCTATCTAAATGAATATTCCGGTCCTAATTGGCATGTTGCTGTAGGCGGAGACAATGTTTCTGGAACAGGAGAATTGTCAGATCCGTTTGCTTCAATACAGGCAGGAATCAATTTTACATCAGATCATGATTCTGTATTTGTAGGTCCTGGCACCTATACTGAGAATGTTGATTTTCGAGGTCATAGTGTCTCGGTAAGAGGGATCGATGGGGCGATTAATACGATTGTAAATGGCAACGCTTCCGGTAGTGTGTTTTCTATTACGTCTGAGGAAGATACAACAACATCTATCCATGAGCTTACTATTCAAAATGGTTCAGGAACTTTTGTTTACATCAATGACAGTAATCAGGGCACATATGGAGGGGGAATCTTTGTCAATAATGCCAGTTTAAAACTCACTTCATGTAATGTGATCGAAAACCACGTTACATATAGTGGTGGAGGTATAGGCGCATATCAAAGTCAATATATCAGAATATTCGATTGCGATATCAGTGAGAATTCCGCAGCTCAAGATGGTGGTGGAGCAGTGATCTCACATTCATTTCAAGCTGAGGTAACATCTTCACAGTTCTGGAATAATTCTGCACACAACGGTGGGGGCTTATTCGTAAATGGAGTTGATGCAATTCTCACAGGACTTGAACTTCATGGCAATGTAGCGACTTCTCAAGGAGGGGGTATATATCAAGGGTCTAGCTCCATTTTAAGGAACTCATTAATCTATAACAATCAAGCAGACTATGGTGGAGGGGTTAATAGTCGCGGTTCTAGTCCTGTATTTGTTAATAATACTATCATCAATAATGCTGCAAATGCGAGTGGTGGAGGTATTATATCCACAGATGCTACGCCTAGTCTGAAAATCCTAAATTCTATCATCTTTTCAAATTCAGCTCCCGAAGGTGGTCAAATTCATACATGGGATGATGGAGTTACCGAAGTCCGACACTCTCTCATTGAAGATTGGACATCTGAAAACGGTAATAGCACACTTGACCCAAGGTTTTTTAATCTTGCAGAAAATAATTTTCACCTATCGAATGTTTCACCAGCACTTGGTAGGGGACTTGACACAACTATTGTCCCCTTGTTCGACATTGAAGGCAACCCCCGCCCAAATCCAGCAGGATCAAATCCCGATATTGGTGCATATGAAAGTCCTCTCGCTGAACCCATTGTGATTGTCGAAGTGCAGAATCTGCACATTGGCGGTTCTGAGGAAACCCTCCACCTCACATCCCACAATCCAGAGATCACATATTCATACTATAATAGCCTGGAAGAGCCATTAGGGTTCCATCAGATACAAGTCTCATCACTATCTGATTTTTCCTTGATTGATAAGTGGGACACCTACACAGTTATTAACCCCGATACGATTGTGACCTATGCAGGAAATGCCCTTGTTGATGGAGAGAATTATTACCTGCGAGTAAAGGCTGGTAGCGGAGATATTTGGACTGATTGGGTGATGCTATCCTTCAGTATGAATTCAATCCCACTAGCACCTGCTCTGGTTTCGCCAATAGCGAATACTGTTATTGGTGAGGACCTCCTATTCACGGTAGAGAATTCTCTGGATTCAGAAGAAGATGAGATCTTATACCAGTTCTTTCTATTTGAAGATGTCGCCATGACAGTTTTGGTAGACTCATCAGAGTTAGTGGCTGAAGGTGTTGATCAAACTATGTGGTTATCTGAAGCCGAACTACTGGACAATAATCAATACTGGTGGACCTCACGAGTCTTTGATGGTTATGAATACAGCTCTCTTTCAGCTCCAGCATCCTTTCTAGTCAACACAGAGAATGCTGCACCTGAGACATTCGAACTCCTATTCCCCACTCCTGAAATTGTAATAAGCTCATTAACTCCTACGTTCTCTTGGCATTCATCACTAGATGTTGATCCGGAGGATATAGTCTCCTATTCCCTGCATCTTGATACACCTGAACCAGGTGTACTGATCTTTGAGTTAGGCTCAGACACCTTGTTTTTCCCTCCAGAACCACTGCTCGATAATACTGTGTACTACTGGAGAGTGGTCGCAAATGATTTGTTAGGCTTTGAGACCGAGAGTTTAGGGGGATATAGATCATTTGTTGTAAACGTATCGAATGATAACCCGTCAGTTGTTGATCTCATAACACCTGATTCAGTGATGGTTCTATCCCTAACACCAGAAATGTTTTGGACTCGAGCTACTGATGTCGATCCTGGTGATATGGTCACGTATGAGATGCATTGGTGGGGTGATGGAATAGAGTACGACTCTGTTCTGACAGATACAAACGCTGTCGTTATCCCCCGCGAACTTCAAGATAATATGCAGTATTTCTGGGAAGTGATTGCCATGGATCAGACTGATGGAATATCACATTCAGAACCTGCAACATTCTGGACGGACCTGGTTCCCGAAGCTCCAGAGGGTTTTGCATTATTAAGCCCGGAAAATGATGCAGCGGGCCTACCCGACATGCCATCATTCCAGTGGGAAATAGCTGAAGATCCAGATCCAATGGATTATGCAACCTACACGTTGCAGATAGCCTCGGATTCAAGTTTCTCAGACGTTGTGTTTGAAACGAACACCAATGTTGAAGCTGGTCTCGAGTTGACAGAATCATTGCCAACCGACACTGAGTATTGGTGGAGAGTGGTGGCTACAGATTCTGACTCACTCACAACTGAATCGGAGATATTCAAGTTCACTGTGGGTTACGTTTCAATCGCTGAAGAGATTGCCCTACCAACAGAGTATATGCTTAACCAGAACTATCCCAACCCCTTCAACCCAAGCACAACGATCAGATACGGGTTACCGGAAGAGGTGAATGTCTCATTGGTGATCTACGATGTACGTGGACAGGTTGTCCAAACACTTGAGGCTGGACACCAATCAGCTGGCTGGTACGATGTGGTTTGGAATGGGCAAACTGCTGATGGCAGAACCATCAGTACTGGGATCTACTTTGCGAGGCTGGTTGCTGGGGATTACAGCCAGGTAATCAAGATGCTATTTTTGAAATAAAAAAAGGGCGGAGTCTCCCCCGCCCTAGTGACATCCGGACTATTTGTCCGACTTGTCCGGGTTTTGATCCGAGCCCCAGGCATATACTCTTTTCCGACCTTCTGAGTCAGCCTTACCCCGCTTATGACCGAAACCCCGCTTCAAGAGCTCCGAGGTCAGTTCAGTTTGACTGACCTCTACATCTGATAGCTCGTTGACCAACTTCCAAGCCATTTCCTTCTTCAAGGTGCCAGATAAGTCGGACAACTCGGACAGCTGGTCTGGAGTTAGAGCTGCCTTCACGCCAAGCTCCTGCAACTCCGTGACCTGCTTCCGCCTCAGCATGTCTGCCAATCTATCGACTGGGTCAACGCTGGCTTCAATAAGCGCCTGCTTCTCATTAGAGACTATAGGCCGCCTTGCCTGTTCAGCAGAGAAGCTGTAACCATGGAGGTAGGCAGCAAATGACTTGAGCTGCCGCTCTATCATATTCACAGTGCCCGCTCCATGGAACCAATCCAGACCATTGAGGGGAGCACCTGTCCTAACCACATTGAAGCGGCGGTCATCTACATCAAGTTTCACCGGCACCTCCGAATTCGAGGTAAAAATGAGATTGAGGTAGTTGGTCTCCATGAAAGCATGGCCTGACTTCTCCTCCAGCCTGATATCAGATTCTGTGACCCAAGTCTTGATCCTATCTGCTGACTTCGGTGAGGAGTGAACCTCGTTGAAACAGACCATTTGTTTCCGCTGTAGCAGTGAATTGAAGCGTGTGGTCAGAGCATCCTGGTTTAGCTGAATGCAGTTTGCCATACCGAGTAGAGGAAAGATCACTTGAGTTACTAGAAGGGTCTTTCCAGAACCTTGGGGTCCTAATATTACCCAGGCAGTTTGGGTCTTCGCTCCAGTGTTGAACACCACAGCAAGCCAGTTTAAGAATGCCTCCCTGATACTTTGATCGGGGAATACATTCTCTAGTAGTTTGCCTATGGTTGGCCACTTGTCTGCAGGCTCTGTTGCTACCGCTGACAGCTGGTATGGAGACTTCTCATAGATATTCCATTCGAAGCCTGATTCACCTTTAAACACCTGGTCTGGCCTACAAGGGTCGAAGACCTCTCTGTAAGGCTTGAAGTCAGGAGTTGTGACGCCATACCCTTTGGCTACGCCAGTTGCGTGAGACTTGCTTTTACACACCAACCTTCGGCTTTCATCGGGGAATATCAGGACGTATTTGCCCGTCTCTTCCTCGAGGAGACCAAAGGGTGGAGTCTTCACTTGCCTGGCCTCTATTACTGCCTCCTCAGCCTGCTGGTTCAGGTTTACAGGATCCATTGTTTTCTCAGGCTCACCGCAGGCCCTTCGCAGGGCCCCGGCGATTTGCTCTGAGATGAGCAATTTACCTTTTGTCATGTCCAACCATTCCTAATTGGGCAGCCGATCTACTATGATCAGCGTTTCAAGGAAGAGGTGGATCTGATCGTGATCCAATCCATCCTCTTCCAGTTTCTCTACGAATCGGTCCAGCAGTGGACCCATATCATCTGTTCGTTGTTGACGAACCTGCCAGATCATATCTGAGAGTTCGTCGTCTTTTGTTGCTTTCATTTTTATTTTTGGTTTGCCGGGGGTTGCCCCCCGGCTTTGTTGTTAATCATCGTCAGTATCGAATAGAGATTCCAATTGACTGACGGAGTTAGTTAGATCATCCTTCAGGATGTCAGCATAGTGATTCTGAGTCACGACCACACTCGAGTGGCCCAGCAGCTTTGAGACCTTAAAAATGTCCTCGCCCTGCTGCAAAAGGAGACTACCGAACGTCTTTCTCAGAGTGTGAACGTTGGCATTATCAATCTCCGCAGCTTCATAGTACTTGGCGAGTTTCTTGAAGGTCCAAGAATAGCTGAAGTCAAAGGGTGTTGACTTTCCAGCAGCCTTTCGACGTTCCAGAATTTCCCTAAGCACCGCGTTCATTGGTACATAGCGAACTTTGTCGCCCTTGCCTTCTATCTTGACCCGATCCAGACCAAACTGAACATGGTCCCATGTGAAATTCGGACTCAGTATTTCACCTCTCCGAGCTCCAGTATTCAGATAACCCAGAATGAGATCTTTGAAATCCTTATTGTCGATCTTCTTCAACAGTGTTTTTACTTCATCCTTCGTTAGGAATCGGATTGGTTTGAGCACCTGTTTTGGTGGGCTGATTCCTGAAACCGGATTCTTCACCAACTTGCCCGTTTTCACCTGTTTGGAGAACAATGCCTTGATGTGCCGAAGCTCAAGTCCCGCACCTGCAGGGGTGATTCCATTTGCAAGTCGCTGATTGATGTGATCTTCCAGCATATCCGTTGTAATCTTGGACAGGGATACATTGCCCATCACCGCAAGGAGAGGATTGAACACCTTTCTCTCACGTTTGATCGTCTCGAATGCTTTCGATTTTTCTCCATTTTCAAGGTAGCGGTCAACCACCACCTGTAAAGTCACCCTGCTTGAAGGTGCAGGGGCAATTCCGGCCTCGATCAGCGACTTTTTCGCCTCGATCTTCGCCATCAATTTCTCAGCCTCCTTCAGGCTACAGTACACCGTCTTACTTGTGCGTTTACCCGTTGCATCTGTATACCAGAACTTGTATCCCACACCTCTACGTGTGACCACTTTCTTTGGCTTAGTCATTCCACTCACCTCCCAGAAGTTCGTCTGCTAATTCGTTCACGCCTATCACTGGTATGACCAACGACTTCAAATCCGATTCTCGGATCACTCGTGTCCGACCTACTTTGGAGGTGGGAATACTCTGGGCCTCGATGAGGCGACGCAGAGTCTTTACTGAGATGCTCAAAAGGGCTGCTGCCCTTGTTAAACTGTAGTGCTGCTCAACCATGATTCTTATGCCATGTTCTGAGCAGGTTTTGCTTTTGTTTCATTTTTCTATTTTGGTTTGTATTATCCAGCAGTGTTGCTGGTAGATTGTCCCGATCTTCTGGGACATGTTTAATTATGAGGGTCGGGAATTTCCGAACCCCCTACATATATAGGGGCCCGTGAAGGCCCGTGGGAAAGGGCTAGTGCAATTTTCAGGATGTTATATAGTTGATTATAAAGAGTTTAAAAAATATTAAATAATCCATAAAATGGTGTGATCGAGTGGGGAATAATAGCGTGAGAAGCTCCTGGTCTCAATTCTGGGGGCTAAAATCTCATGCAAAACTGGTTGCTCTTTTTTAATCTTTATCAATGCCCTTTCTACAGACTTTTTTAGTGTTCGTCTAATGGGTTGGACATAGTCTGAGAATAATTTGTTCTCCACTGTTCTAAAATTTTTTAAATCCATGAATTGGACCTGATACATTTTTATGTTCTCCTCACAATCCTCGAATTCTTTCTTGTTTGCGTAAGGGTCAAACCATTCCAGCTTTTGTCTCTCTTTATCTATTAGGATGTTTAGTTCATTGAGCTGTTTGCTGTGCTTTTTAGGGTGTGCGCCCTTTTTCTTTTCCTGTTCTTCATCTTTCTCATCGTCTTCATTAAACAAACCTTTTAATATTGCTGTATCTTCCGCTGAAACTGGGCTTCCTTTTCTAGCAATAGTTAAATCCAGAGATGAAATGAATTCCTCTTCTCTTCTGATGAGCTCATGCAAATAGAAGAATCCATCATCATTGCTATACTTAACAGTGGTACCCCTAAATGTGATCTCCCAGCCATTACCTAAATCTGTGAAACTTGCCTCTTCTTCAAAACAATCTTTGGCTTCTATTTTTATTGGCCAATAAGTGATCACGGTTTGCTGATTAGTAGCGAGCTTGCCTTTTGCATCAACTGCCGGAAACGGCTGAACGAAAACCATGATATCAACTAGCATATCATCATTGTAAGCTTTGGCAAGACCCCTATGGATATTGCGCTCGTCTGTAACAACTGGTGAGCTTAACTCTATTGTGCCTAGTTCATCCTTAAAAGTTGCCTTGTATTCATATCTAAGGGGTAACTTGACATTCTGTAAATTTTGATTCACAAGAGTAAGATCACTCAGGTTCTTGATCCATCCACGCATCTTGAAAAACTGATAAAAGTGATCATCGGAAATCGCTGTCTTGCTATCTATATATGAAAGTTCATCAAAGAGAGGAAATTCTCCGCTGATAAGTCTCTTTTGTTCCCCGTAATTCATATTATTCCTTTCGCACGGTAGAAAATGACTCTTACCTACCAAGTTTTAGTCATTCACATCACTAAATTACCACATTTGACAATGTAAAGAAGAGAATTACACGTGTAAACGACCAGATTTCCTAAAAATGTAAAAAGAATAGGCCAAAACGACCTATTCTTCCTCCATATCAAGGTTTTCAACAGCCCTCTGGATCTGTGAGGACGTTGCCACTGCGTATACTGCGGTAGTTTGAGGATTAGCATGCCCTAAACACTGCCCCACTAGCCTTAAGTTGTAACCTGACGACTTATAAAGCCTGGTAGCATAGGTATGCCTAAGACTATGAATGGAATATCTGGGATCTAATCGCGCTGTTTTGAACCATTTCTTCGCAATCTTCTGGACTCCATACACTGTCAAGTGATCCTGACGCTCTGAGATGAAGAGATACTCGCTTTCACGGTCTCTATACTCCAGATACTCCTCCAGGATCTTGCGTAACCTGTTACTAAACATGACTTGTCTCAGCTTTGAGCCCTTGCCCGATCTGACTATCAGACTATTACTCCCTCTAGCCATGGACAAGTCGGATAGTTTCAGTGCTGATATCTCTGAAACACGCAACCCCGTACTCAGTGCGAGCTCTAAGATAGCATTGTCCCTTACAGGCGCTTGTATCGCCCTGCTCTTAGCAAGTAGAACGGCACCTTCCATAGTTTTCCGAAGGGCTTTTACCTCTGTGTCGTCGAGATACTTCTCATGTGTGATGACCCAATTCATAGCAACCCCTCATCACTAAAGCTATAATGATTTTCACCTAGAATTAAGTGGTCGAGGACGCAAATGTCCAAAAGCGCAAGCGAAGCCACTATTTTCTTTGTGACCGCTCTATCGGAACTACTTGGCATTGTCTCATCGCTGGGATGATTGTGAGCAAGAATGACATTTGCTGCCTCCTTCTCAAGTGCCTTAATAGCAATCTGTCTGGGGTATACGGCGCTAGAATTGATAGTACCTGAAGCAACGACTTCCGTGGTGATCACTTTATTCTGATTGTTGAGAAAGATCACAACGAAATGTTCTACGTCGCGAGCATAGCCAGTGAGAAATGCCCTTAGATGATTAGCTGCTGAAGTAGCATTCTGAATCATATCCCCTGCTTTGAGTTGAAAGCGGTTTACAAACTCCTCTGCGATTTCATTATCGCTTACCTCTATT